>Ga0214473_10007461_pt1 | contig 12975 bp, 9 predicted proteins | sample RVTome_7_FD_203509 | JGI IMG/M metagenome (GOLD analysis project Ga0214473, IMG submission 203509) | Soil microbial communities from uranium-contaminated site in the Upper Colorado River Basin, Wyoming, United States - RVT98D197 | ecosystem: Environmental > Terrestrial > Soil > Contaminated >...
GCACCCCACAGTGCACTCCCTCGCCTCGCTTGCGCGGGGTGCCTGGGGCGGCCATGCGCAGCATGGCCGGGGGCCCCGGGCCGGCGCTCAGGCTCAAGTCAAAGCGAGAGCGATCTAGTGCTGCGGCTCGCCGTCGGCAATGCGCCGCTGTCGCCGCCGCCTTCGCATGAGGAACGTGAGCAGCACGGTGAGGAGCACCGGGCCCTGGATCGTGGTCGTCCCCACGACCGTGCACAGGCAGCTTCCGGACTCGCGCTCGCCCCCGCACCGCGACCGCACCTCGGGCGAGCCGGCCACGACCATTCCGCTACGGGCACAGTACGTCTGGTCATCGGGCGCGGGCGAGCCGGACCGGATGGCGAACTGCTCGGTACCGATCTCCCAATGCTGGGGGGCCCCGTCCTCGTGGTATTCGGCCGAGCACGTGGTAACGCGGACGGCACGATGGACGTTCGACGTCTCGGGCAGGCGCGGCTCCGAGACGAACACCGGATCGACTGTCATCTCCTCGGCGCTCATCTCGGTGTATAGACGAGTGAGGTACCCGTGGCGGAGCACGAGCTGCTGAGCTCGTTCCCGAGGTTCGTTGATCTCGGCCTGGATCTGCGCGACCAGGCCCGCCGGATCCCACCGAGAGGGCTCACCGCACGGCCCCGCGGACCTGGTGGCGAGGCAGTTGTAGTAGTCCTGGGGGTCCCAGGTCGCCGGCGGCACGAGGAACGCCGTGAGCAGATCGAGCATGAGCGCGTCCCCCGAGTAGCCACGATTGCTCAGCTCTTGAATGAAGTGTGCCGGGTCGGCGCCGGCGAGGTCGTCGATCGGCGGGAGCGTCACCCGGACCAGCGGCGTGGGTCCGGCGTAGTCGGTCGCGAACGCCCGGCCGCCGAGGTCGTCCACCGCACGGTTCACGGCTCCCTCCCAAGTGGACCCGCCCGTGAAGAACGCGGGATCCTGCGTGTCGATGACGGCGGTCGGGTAGTTGGCAGGCGAGACCCCCTCGTGACCCAAGAAGAAGGCGGTGATCGGCATGTCCGGGACGGTCGCGATGGCCGTCAGTCGAATCGGTAGACAGACCTCGGCTGTCGGAATCCGCAACTCGATCGGTCTGAGCACGCCCGTGACGCGGTTGGCCGACAGCCTGAGCGCCACGAACACCTGACCCGCCCCGGCGTACGGCTCGAGCAACGGTACCGTCTCCAAGGGGATGTCGTAGCTGTGGTCACGCAGCCAGGTCACCACCTCCATCGCCGAGGCCGCTCCGAGCACGACGGTCTCGTAGGGACCCACGATGCGCTCCGAGAAGATTGTCAGCCCCGGACCGCGCGCGCCCGAGTCCCAACCCGGGGCGCCGTCGGACGCCGCCGCGTCGACGTAGCCCCCGGTCCACGGACGGTCCGACGTGTCGCCGCCGCAGCCGCCGCCGCCCGAGGGCGCGCATCCGGTGTCGGGATACACACATGCGGGGTACCGACGACATGTGCCTTCCACACTGTCGGTGACCACGAACATGGGCTCCGTCGCGGCCAGCAGGGCGTCGAACAGGGCGTCAGTGCCGAGCGCGATCTCGCTTGGCGGGGCCGGCACCGGCAGGATCCAGGCGAAGTCGTCGTCCATGCCCTGATAGCGAATCTGGACCGACATCGTGATCGTCCCGTCGCCCTCGAGTCCGTACACGATCGTCTCACCCGCCTGATCGACGGGCTGGCTAGAACAGAAGAAGCCCCCGCACGCGTGGGCGCGCTGCGGCGTGCACACCACCCACACAGAGAGGGTCGCGAAGATCATCCCAAGACGCATGGTGCACCTCCAAGCGGAACGAAGCAGAAGCAATGGCCGTGCCGGCCCGTCCGGGGCCGTATTCCAATCGAGGCCGTGCACACGCCTCGGTCACGCACGGGATGTGTGGTCGAGCCGCAACACCTGACCCACACTGGCACAACCACCCGCGCGTCATGCCCATGCTCAGGTGGCGGCGGAGACGCGCGGCAGCGTATGATCCGCGACCATGCTGGTCGACCTTCGCTCCGACACACTCACGCGCCCGACCGAGGCGATGCGGCGGGCCATGGCGCAGGCCGAAGTGGGTGACGACGTGTACGGCGAGGACCCGACGGCGGAACGCCTGCAGGAGCGGGCCGCCGAGGTGCTCGGCAAGGAAGCTGCGCTCTTCGTGCCGTCGGGCACGATGGCGAATCAGATCGCCCTGCTGCTGCACTGCCGCCGCGGCGACGAAGTCATCATCGGCGAGGGGGCCCATCTGTTCTTCTACGAGGGAGGCGCGGGCGGCGCCTGGGCCGGCGCACAGTTCGTGGAGGTCGGCGCTGGCGGGCTCTTTACCGCCGACGACATGGAGGCGGCGATCAAGCCCGACGCGTACTACCTCGCGCGCACGCGCCTCGTCTGCCTCGAGAACACCCACAACCGCGCGGGGGGCCGCATCTTCCCGCAGGCCGACGTGGCCCGCGTCGCCGAGCGCGCACATGCCCGTGGTCTCGCCGTCCATCTCGACGGCGCCCGCATCTGGAACGCGGCGGTGGCATCTGGAGAGTCGCCGGCGTCCCTGTGCGCGCCCGCCGACACGGTCAGCGCCTGCTTCTCCAAGGGTCTCGGCGCTCCGGTCGGCTCGGTCATCGCCTCGACCCGCGACCACGTGGAGGAGGCCCGCCGTCTGCGCCGCATGCTCGGCGGCGCCATGCGACAGGTGGGAGTCCTGTGCGCAGCGGCCCTCCACGCCCTCGATCACCACGTGGAGCGCCTCTCCGAGGACCATCGGCACGCGCGCATCCTCGCCGAGGCCCTCGCCGCGGCCCGAGGCCTTCGCTGCGATCCCGCGGGTGCCGAGACCAACATCGTGATCTTCGATGTGCTCGGGGGAGACGCCGGGCCGGTCGTGGACGGCGCGGCCGCGAACGGAGTGCTCGTCAGCGCCATCGGCCCCGCGCGCGTGCGCGCCGTGACCCACCTCGGCGTCGATCGCGCCGGTGTGGAGCGGGCCGCGGAGGTCCTGGCACGTGCGGCTCGCTCCTGACCTGCTCGGGCCTGTGACCCTCCTGATGGCCTGCGCGTGCTTGGCATGCACGCCGACACTGTCTCAACCACGCGGCGAGGCCCACCTCGACGCCATGGCCCGCGCTGGGCGTCACTACCATCACGGCCGCATGGTCGAGGCCGCCGAGGCCTACGCCGAGGCGGCCCGAACCGCCGAGCGCCGCGTGGACCTCGACGAAGCGCTCTATCGTCAGGCCAAGGCTCTCGAGCGCTCGGCGGGATCCTGCCTGCCCGACTCGCCCCCCGCGGAGTGCTCCCTCGAGTCGCTGCGCGGCGCCGTCCGCGTCCTGGACGAGGTGGCCCGCCGCCGGCCCGACTCGCGTCGCACCGTGCGCGCCCTATTCGATGCCTCGCTCCTGCGTATTCGCCTCGGCGACCGGCGTGCGGGCTTCGCGGGCCTCCGCGCGATCCTCGTCCAATATCCGGAATCGGGACAGGCCGGCAGATCGCTGCAGCTCGTTCTTGGAGGCCTGACTGCCGACGCCGCGCTCGGGCTCGTGCGCCGACTCTACGGTCGAGTGGGAGAGACGGACCTCGGCGACGACCTGCTCGACGCGGAGGCGGATCTGCTCGACGCTCGGGGCGATCGCGCGGGGGCGCGCGCCGCGCTCCTGCGCATGGTGCGGGAGCACCCCTATCCGACGGGCCAACGTTGGGATGATGCGCTCTGGCGCCTCGCCGACATGGCCGAGGAAGCCGACGACACGCAGCAGGCCATCGACTACCTCGAGCGGATGCTGTCCGTGCACGAGTGGACCGGTACGCCAGGCAGCTACACGTTGCCCAGATTCCCGCATGCCCGTTTGCGCATCGCGCGGCTCGAGCGGGATCGGGGCCACCTCGAGGCCGCCGAGGTGTCGTTTATGGCCGTCTACGACGATTTCCCGACGGCCCTCGTCCGCGACGACGCTCTGCTCGAGCTCGGCGAGATGCTCCTCGCCGGGGGGCAGCACGAACGGGCCTGCACCCTTCTCCGCCAGGTCGTCGACGAGTTCGAGGTGGGGCGCGCTAGGCGGCGCGCCGCGGAAGGGCTCGACGCGAGCTGCGCGCAACGGTGAGGGCTTGGTCGCCCGGTCGAAGAACCCGAAGAGGCTCACTCCGGCGACTTCAGAGCTCCTCCTCTTCTTCGACGGGGAAGACCTCGTCCTCGGCGTCCTCTTCCTCTTCCTCTTCCTCTTCCTCTTCCTCGGTCTCTTCCTCTTCTTCGTCCTCGAGCTCGGCGGGCGTGTACTTCACGTCGACACCGGCATCTCCGAGCTGGGCCTCGAGGAGCTCGAAGAGCTCGTCCACATCTTCGGCAGACCATTCGTCCAGGATCTCGGAGAGGAAGTCGTAGAAGTCGGCGGTGTCGATGCGACGCTCGATCTCTTCGATCTGCTCGTCCGTGAACGCCTCGATGATGTCCTCGCGGAGCGTCTCGGTGTCCCCTTCCTCCATGGCATCGAGCGCCGAGAGGCGGATCTGCTTTACGGCGCGCTTGTCGAGGTAGATCTCCATCGCCTGTAACCCCTTCGGCGGCTAAGCGCGCGTACTATAGGAGGGGCGGCCAGCCTGTCAACGCCCGCGGCTCGGTCGGTCCCGAGCCCGTTCGCCGGGCCTGGTCCTGCCGCCCTCGTGCGGTCCGGGGTGGTGTTCCCGTGGGGGAAACTGCACGCTAGCGGGGTCCCATGGGACGCCCCCTCCGCATCGCCGCGAGCCTGAGCGCCTTTCTGCTGTGGGGCATGGTTTCCGCGGCTTCCGCCCAGCCCGAGCCCGAGGACGTACGTGATGGGGACCTCGAGCTGCCCCGGCGCCCCGACGAGCTGCCCGCCGCCCTGTCGATCGAGGTGCACCTCGCAGCCGTGGCCTCCGTCGCCAGCTCCGCCCTGTGCCCCCGCGGGGCCGACTGCATCTTCGGGTCCGGTGGAGGGGTCGGCGGGAGCCTCGAGCGTCGCTGGCCCAGCGGCCTGGCCCTCGGGCTCGCCTACGATGCCTGGTTCGTCGAGAGCGGAGGTGTGTGGGAGCTGGGGGTCCTACACGTGCTGAGCGCCAGGATCCGCTGGGCCCTTCTCCAGTCGCGCAGCGTGCATCCGTTCGCGTGGCTCGGCGTGGGTGCCCTCGTCTTCGGAGACACCCTGCGCATCGCGACCGTCGGCGCGGCTGGGGACGTGGCCGTCGGGCTCGAGGTGGAGGTCACAGAAACCATCGCCCTGTCCTTCGCGCTGCCATTCCGCGTCTTCACCACGGCCCCGTTCGTCACCGTGCGCGACCGTGTGCCCAGGGCCGACCAGGCTGGGGTCAACGTCGGCTTCGCCATCCAGGCTGGTCTCGTCATCGTAGCAACGCCCTGAAACCGCGCAGCATTGGGGATCGCCGGGGGCGGGCTTTCGCTTGACGGGGGACGCGGGCCCGGGTTCCATAGCCGCAGGATGGGCTGCCCGAACTGCGGCTTCCAGAACCCGGACGGGAGCGTCTATTGCCAGCAGTGCGGGACACGCATGCCGTTCCCGGCGCAGTCGCCGTCTCCCGTGGCTTCCGCCAAGCCCGTGGACGGGGCAAACGCCAAGGTCTGCCCCCGCTGTGGGGCAGGCAACCCGGGACCCATGCGCTTTTGCACCGAATGCGGCAACGCCTTCGACGTCGCCGAAGCACCCGCCCCGGCCGCACCGGCTCCATCTGGGGGGACCACGTGCTGGCGATGCCGCGGGGCGGGGGATCCGGGGGCGGCGGTCTGCAGGTTCTGCGGGGCCGTCTATGCCCAGGCCGGGGAGGGCCCAGCCGTGGTGCCCCCAGCCGCGCCGCCGGTCGAGGAACCGTCCGACACGGGGAGGCCCCCAGGGGTGCGGACGATGGTTGACGCGCCGCTCGATCCCGACCGAATTGGCGCGCGACTCGTGGCCATCCTGAAGGACGGCTCGGACGGCCGCGCCTATCCGCTCCTGTCCGATCAGGTGGACATCGGGCGCTCAGAGGGCGACATTCAGCTCACGGACGACCACTATCTCTCCCCGCGCCACGCCCGGCTGACGCGGCGTGGGGACACATGGTATGTGCGCGATCTCGACAGTCTGAACGGCATCTACGTGCGCCTGCGGGAGCCGTTCGATTTGACCGACGGTGACATGCTGCTCATCGGACAGCAGGTACTGAAGTTCGACGTGCTGGTCGACGGCGAGCTCCCTCTGGGGCCGGCGACGGTCGGGGGGGTCTTCGCGTTCGGCACGCCTGAAACCGCCCGGGTTGCGCGCCTGGTGCAGTACACCACAGAAGGGGTAGGCCGGGACGTCCATTACTTGTATCGTGACGAGACGGTGCTGGGGCGGGAAAACGGCGACATCGTCTTCACGGACGATCCATTCCTATCGCGGCGGCATGCGACCATATCCGTCGACCGTTCCGCCAAGCGGCAGGTGCTGCGCGATCTGGGTTCCTCCAACGGCACCGCGGTCCGAGTCCGAAGCGAGAGGAAGTTGACGGCTGGCGATCAGTTCCGCATCGGACGCCACCTGCTTCGCTTCGACCAGCGAGGTGCCACCGGCGACCGGGGATGGGGCGTGCCATGAGCGACCCCGATCGCGACGGCCGGCCGGCCTCGGAGGCCGACGGACCCGAGAACGCCAAGCCAGCCGACGCGACCCGTCCGGCCGTGCGCCGCGAGGACGAGAGCACGCTCCCCGGACTTCCGCCGATGAAGCTGATCGCCGAGGACCCCGAGGCACCGAAAGAAGCGCCCGGCGAAGCTGCTGTGCCGCCCGACGTCAAGACGGAGCAGGGCGGCGAAGGCGAGCCCCCGGCCCCGGTCCCGGCCCCGACCCCGACCGCGCCGCCGGATGGGGAGGCTGACCCCGCCGCCGGCTCCCCGGCGGTCCGCGCCATCCTGGGAGAGCTCGACGGGCAGCGCGCCGCGGCTGTCGCCGGCGCGGAAACTCCGAGGCCAGCTGCGGAGGACGCCTCGACCAAGGCCACGAGCGAGCCTCCCCTCAAGGTCGCGGCGACCGTGGCGATCGCCGGGGAGGAGCCCAAGAGCCCGCCCGCCGAGGCGGAGAAGGCCGCGTCCGCTCCGGAGGGAGCGGTGGCCACCGCGTCTGCGTCGGGCGAGGACACATCTCCGAGTCCGCCGGCGTCGGAGCCCGCCGCCGCTGCTGTCGTGGCTAGCGTGACCGTCGCAGCCGCCGAAGGCGCGGCCTCGGGCGAGCCCGCCCCCTCGGCGCCCGAATCGGCTGTCGAGGATCGCATCGAGGTGCGCTACTACGGCAAGACCGACGTGGGCCTGATCCGCGAGCACAACGAGGACAACTTCCTCGTTGCGGATCTGACCTCGGGTGAGCGCGGCATCGCTCAGACCGAGTTGCGCACCGCCACGGTGGGGCCGCGAGGGGCAATCTTCGCCGTGTGCGACGGAATGGGCGGGGCCGCTGCGGGCGAGGTTGCGAGCCAGATGGCGGTCGACACGATTCATCAGGTTCTGTCCAACGCCAACGTGCCGAGGAACCGCGACCTATTCGCGCACCGTCTCGTCCGGGCCATCGAAGAGGCGGGCAACAGGATCTTCGCGTCCGCGAAGATGGACCGCACGCGGCGCGGCATGGGCACGACCGCCACCGTGGCGGGGCTCGTGGACAGGGTGCTGTTCGTCGGGCAGGTGGGAGACAGTCGGGCCTATGTGCTGCGCAATGGACAGCTCGGCTTGATCACGAAGGACCAGAGCCTGGTCAATCAGCTCATCGAGGCCGGCCAGCTCACCGAGGAGGAGGCCGAGGCGTTCGAGCACTCAAACATCATCTTGCAAGCGCTGGGCACCACCGAGGAGGTGACCGTCGACCTGACCTTCCTCGAGCTGCGGCGCGGCGACCGATTGATGTTGTGCTCTGACGGACTGTCCGGGCTCGTCCATCCCGAGCTGATCAAGGACGCGCTCGAGTCGTTGCCAGACCAACCTGCTTGCTGCGCTCGCCTGATCGAGATGGCCAACGCCGGGGGCGGTCACGACAACATCACCGTGGTGTGTGTCGACTTCGGGGGCGACTGTCTCCCCGAGCCCAAGCCCGACGAGGGTCAGGCCTACCAGCAGTATCCGCTGCCGCCCATGGACGATCCGGATCGGGAGTCGCTGCCGCCCCGTGACGTGTCCATCAAGGAAGGCGGACGCAAGCCCGGGGCCGACGTCAAGCGTGACCCCGAGCGCCTCGGAATGGGCGAGGCGGCGGTCGTGCACGTCGACGAGGCGGCACCCGAGGTGCCCGTCAGACCGTTCGGGTGGGGTCTGATCATCGCAGTCCTGGTCCTGGCGGTGATCGCCACCGCGGTCGCCCTGGCCATGGGCGGGCGGGATCGGTCCGGCGCTGCCGAAACCGGCAGCGTGTCTCGTGAGCCGTGGGCGGCGGGAGAGGCGGCCGCGGCGGACATGGTGACGGTCCGGGTTCGCACGGACATCAACGGCCAGCTGTTCATCGACGATGGGCACGCGAATCGCACCTTCGGCCAGCTCCGCGAAGGGCAAGACGCCGCGGTCGAGCTGCCCCCGGGCGCCTACCGGTTCGAGGCCCGCGCTGAAGACGGCAGCGTGGTGGCCAGCTCCCTCGCGGTCGTACGCCGCGGGAGACCGATCGTCGTTTCGCTCACCCTTCCAGCGGGCCGGGCCCAGCCAACGCCGACCCCCGACGAGCCGATGGTGCAGGAGCCGGGAGGGGCGACGGGCGGGCAGCCCGCGGTTCCCGAGCCGGGTGGCGCGCCTGGAGATCCCATACCGCAAAACCCCTTCGAGTGAGCTCGTCGCACAGGGCGGTCGATGATCCGGTTCCACCAGACATTCGGTGCGCACGCCGGCCGTGTGGTCGACTCGCAGCAACCGCACGTCACGTTTGGCCGCCAACCGACCTGCGATGTGGCCTTCGACGCGCAGTGCGACCTCGATGCGTCGGGCGTGCACGCAGAGGTTCGATGGGAGAGTGGACAGTACCACCTCGTCGATATCGGCAGCCGCAATGGGACCTGGCTCAATGGGCAGCGGATTCAGACCGCCGTCCTGTCCACAGGCGACGAGATCGAGTTCGGCCTGGGCGGACCCCGGGTCCGCGTCGAGATCCGGCACTTCGAGGGCACTCCCCAATCCCAGGGACCGGCCGCCACCCCAGCCCCCTACGCCTTCGGCGCGGGCGAAGTCACCGGTCCCATGGTACCGGCCCGCCCCGACCAGGCTACGGGGGCCGCGACGCCTGTCCCGCCGATCGCGGGCAACCCCATCGATACGAGCGCGGCGACTGTGCTCGCGGCCGGCCGCGACCGACTTGTCGATGCAACGCCGAGGATGGGCTCAGCCCAGTCCGGGTCCCAACCCTTCGGCGCACCCGGCACGCCGCGGCCCTTCGCGCCCGCACCGCCAACTCCACTCGCCTCGCCCCATGCGGCTCTGGCCTCGGCCGCACCGCCCGGAAGCTCCTCCGCTCCCTGGGGCGTCCCCCCGTCTTCGTCGGGCGCAGGGCACGCTTCCGCTTCCGATCCCGGCCTAGGACAGGGACAGCGATTCGGACAGCGAACCGCGTCGATGATGATCCAATCTGCGTTGGAGCAGGCGCGGGCTCAGGGCGCTCAGGGACAAAACCGGTCCACGGCGTTTCTGCGAGCCATCGCGTCCGAGGCCGCCACGAGCTCTTCGCGCGGCCTCAAGATCGCCGTCGTCGTTCTGAGCGTTCTCTTCGCGCTCGCGCTGGCCGGGCTCGTCGCGCTGCTCGTCATCAGTCGCCAAGAAACGAACGCCGTCGTCCGCGAGACGGAGCAACTCCAGACGCAGGTGAACCAGGGTCCAGCAGGTGCGCGCATCGTGGCCGCCTACAGTAGCTCTATCTACTTGCTCGTCGAGCAATCGGCCATGGGCGAGCGCGGCATGTGTACGGCCTTCGCCGTTCGCCCCGACCTGCTCGCGACCAATGCGCATTGCGTGATGGCCATGGAGGTCGGCCAGGCCCAGGGCTCCGCATACTATGCCCTGCCCAACGGGGGAGGGGCATCGCGCGTCCCCATCGTGCAGATGTGGCGCCACCCCGCCTACGTGCGTGGCGGGCCCCACCCGACGGAGGACGTGGGCCTCGTGGCGGTCAACGGCGTGTCGACGGTGCAAGTCGCAATCGCCGCGCCAGGCCAGCTCCAGACCCTCAGCAGCGGCGACGAGATCTACGTGTACGGCTTTCCGGGCGACCTCGCGGATCTTACGTCTCCGGTGGCGACGATCACGAACGGTGTGATCGGGCGGATGGTTGCCTTCGACGGGACCGCGGCGGACTTCGCGCGGGCGCAGTTGATCCAGCACAGCGCGTTCACGAGCCCCGGAACCAGCGGCAGCCCGATCTTCAACCGCGATGGCGTCGTGGTGGCCATCAACGCGGGTACGTTCACCTCGGCCCAGACCCAACAGGTCGTAGGTCCGACGGGACCTCACTCCCAGACGGTCGTCACCGACACGGGCTACAAGTACGGCGTGCGAGCGGACCTCCTGGCCAGCCTGATCGCGGGCCTCGGTCGTTGATCGAGGGAGGCGGGTTGCGCGGTTTTTCCGGGCCTCGAGCGGCGGGCGGCGGCCCGGCTCGACAGTCGCCCGCATCCTGTAGTAGACGCATCCAGAATATCCAGGGCGGCGGAGCGTATAACGGCCGGCGCCGCGCGCTCCGCACGCACACGGTTGTCGATTCGTCCAGGAGCCCCCATGTCACGTCTCATCGCCGCACCGCTCGCGCTCCTCGTCGGCGTGGCCATTGCGTCACCTGCGGGAGCCCAGGATCGCGCCGTCGTCGATCGCTTGGCCCAGTTCGGTCGAATGCAGCGTCGCGAAGCCGAGGCCATCGTCAGGGCCGTCAACCGTGGACTTGCGGAGAACGCAGGCCGCGATGGGGGCTATGACCGCGTACGACAGGTCGTCGGGTCGCGCCTGTTCGGAGGCCCGGGGAGCAATCCCGAGGAGTACGCGTCGCGTCTCCAGCAGGTCCGTCAGAGGCTGCGCCGCGGGCTCGACCAGGAGTTGCTCGAAGCGCTGTTTCCGGCCGAAGAGAACTCGGCCGTGCTTTGCGCGAATGGCTTCCCCATCACCATGGCGGACTGCGACGCGCTCGTCGCCGCCGCATCTCGACAGCTCTCCGCGCTCCCCTACACCGCGCCCGACGACGGTGCGGCGCTGCGGGCCAGCCTCCGCAATGCAGGCATGTCGCGTCGCGAAGCGGACCAGGTTGTCGCGAAGCTGCGCGACGTGATGCTCGGCGTGCCGCGCATCCTGTCGCGCGACGAGCGTGGGCGCGGGCTTCTCGCCTTGCTCGAGCGGTGCCCCGGTGCCCTGCGACAGCGCGAGTCGCAGATGCGCGCGTGGCACGTGGGCCCGAACGAGGGCATGGCGCGATGTATCGCCGAGGCGCTTGCTGCTCGCGGGCGACAGGCGCAGCCGACGACTCAGCTGCTGTTCTCGATGAACGAGGCCCAGGCTCGCGGCTTCCTCCGGTGGGGCGCCCCGCAGGCGGTCCAGCCGCCGACTCCGACGCCCAGTCCCGCGACTGGCCCGGACCACATGGCGCTCGCGCGCGCCCACTTCCAGGCGGGCCGCCTCCAGCAGGCTGCGGAGGAGTATCGGCTGGCTGCGCGTGGAGACGCGACCGATTTCCGTGCGCTCGCTGGTCTCGGGGCTGCCCTGCTACGGCTCGGCGATCCGGCGGGTGCGGCCGGGGCCTTCCAGGGCGCGGCGCGCCTCGCTCCAGATAACGCCACCCTGCCGGCCTCGGCGGGCGACGCGCTCCGGGCCGCTGGCCGACGTGATGATGCGGTTGCGGCTTACCGGCGGGCCCTGTCCATCGACGCGCGCCATCGCGGGGCCCTCGAGGGGCTGCGGGCCCTTGGCGCGCCAGTGGCCCCGGCCCCCGCTCCGGCGCCGGCGCCCACCCCCGCCCCGGGGCCGCCGCCCGGGCCCACCACGGCGGAGCAGTGGCTCGGTCAGGCCCGGCAACTCATGAGCCAGCGCCGCTTCCCCGAGGCAGCCGCGGCCTACGAACGGGCGGCTGCGCTGGCTGGGAGCGATGCGCGCCCATTCGCCGGGCTCGGCGCGGCGCGACTCGCGATGCGCCAGGCGCCCGCAGCGGTGGAGGCCTACGCCAATGCGGTCCGGCTCCAGCCTGGAGGAGCGGGTCTCCGCACGGCCATGGCGCGTGCCCAGCTCGCTGCGGGGGACCGTGGCGGAGCGATCGCGTCCCTGCGCCAGGCCCTCGCCATCGATCCCAACATGCGGACGGCCCAGCAGGGGCTCCAGCAGCTCACCGCTCCGCCGCCCGCCCCTGCGGCCCCGCCCGCACCCGCGGGAGAGGTGCTGCCCGAGACGCCCGCCCGCGACCGCATCATCGCCGTCATGCGCCCCTTCCAGGGAAGCGTCGCCGATTGCGCGCCTGATTATCACGGGCGCGTGGTTTTCCGCGTCACGGTGACGGGCGAAACCGGAGAGGTCGCCAGCGTGAGCCTCGAGCAGGGACCCGAAGGCGCTCCCGAGATCGAATGCATGGTGGGCGCCCTCCAGGCCGCGCGTTTCCCGCGCTTCTCGAGACCCGAGCTCAGCGTGACCTATCCATATCAGCTCTGACCAGCTCGGGGCTCGACGAGCCTGGCCCGCCGGCCCCGCCCTCAGCGTCTTTTTTGACCGACCGGACCGTCTGGACGAGAAACGGTACCGGAGGTCCGTCCATGTACGCTGGTTCCCGCGTGACCGATGCCGTCGACTACTTCAAACGTCGCGGGGAGCTTCGCGGAGCGGTGCGGCTGGTGAGGCTTCGCGAGCCGGAGCGCTTCCGGTGGCGCCTCGCCGTCGGTGCGCTCACGGCCACCGCCGGGCGCCTGCGTGGTCACGACCGCATGAGAGTCGAGGAGCCCATCCGGGAGATGGTGGTCGAGGGCATCGAGGACGGCGAGCTTCGCCGCGAGATCGTT
>Ga0214473_10007462_pt1 | contig 12973 bp, 7 predicted proteins | sample RVTome_7_FD_203509 | JGI IMG/M metagenome (GOLD analysis project Ga0214473, IMG submission 203509) | Soil microbial communities from uranium-contaminated site in the Upper Colorado River Basin, Wyoming, United States - RVT98D197 | ecosystem: Environmental > Terrestrial > Soil > Contaminated >...
TGGTGAGCGCCGTGCACGAATTCCATCCGACGCTCCTGTGGGCCGTGGTATTGCTGCCGCTGGCCGGCAGCCTGATCAATGCGGTAGCGGCGTTCGTGGCACCCCAGCGGAAGTTCATTCCCACCATCGTGGGGCCGACCGTGGTGGGGCTGGCCTTCCTGCTGGCGGTGGTGAACTTCCTGGGCATGCGCGCGGCGGAGCTGCACGAGCCCGTGGTGGAGACCTACTTCACCTGGATGTCCGCGGGCACGTTCCACGTGGACGCCGCGTTGCAGCTGGATCCGCTCTCCATCCTCATGACGCTGATCGTCACGGGCGTGAGCTTCGTCATTCACGTGTTCAGCATCGGCTACATGAAGGAGGACGTGGGCTATGCCCGGTACTTCTCCTACCTGAACCTGTTCGTCTTCTTCATGCTGGTACTGGTGCTGGGTTCCAGCTTCGCGCTCATGTTCGTGGGCTGGGAGGGCGTGGGGCTGTGCAGCTACCTGCTCATCGGCTTCTGGTTCGCGGACCGGGAGAAGGCGGACGCGGGCAAGAAGGCGTTCATCGTGAACCGCATCGGGGACTTCGGTTTCCTGGTGGCCATGTTCATGATCTTCACGCACGTGGGCTCGCTGGACTTCACCACCGTCTTCGCCTCGGCCCCTAGCATCTTTGCCTACGCCGGGCCCGTGGTCACCACCATCACGCTCTTCCTCTTCCTGGGTGCCGTGGGCAAGAGCGCGCAGATCCCGCTCTACGTCTGGCTGCCGGACGCCATGGCGGGGCCCACGCCCGTGAGCGCGCTCATCCACGCGGCCACCATGGTCACGGGTGGTGTCTACCTGGTGGCCCGCTCCAGCGTGCTCTTTGCCATGGCGCCGGTGAGCAGCATCACGGTGGCGGGCATCGGCGCGCTCACGGCGCTCTTCGCGGCCACCATCGGGCTGGTGCAGACGGACATCAAGAAGGTGCTGGCCTACTCCACCGTCTCCCAGCTCGGCTACATGTTCATCGGCGTGGGGGTGGGCGCGTACGCGGCGGGCGTCTTCCATCTCATGACGCACGCCTTCTTCAAGGCGCTGCTCTTCCTGGGCGCGGGCGCGGTGATCCATTCCATGCACCACGCCTACCACGCCACGCACAGCCACGAAGACGCCCAGGACATGCGCAACATGGGCGGGCTGCGGCGCTACATGCCCAGGACCTGGATCTTCATGTGGATCGCCACGCTGGCCATTGCCGGCGTGTGGCCGTTCGCGGGCTTCTTCTCCAAGGACGAGATCATCTGGCAGACCGCCGCGCGGGCGGTGGGTCCCTTCGAGCCGTGGTTCCGCGTGTACTGGGTGATGGCGCTGGTCGCGGCCATGCTGACAGCGTTCTACATGACGCGCCTCATGGTGATGACCTTCCACGGGGAGAACCGCACGGGCCAGGCGGAGCGTAAGCACCTCCACGAGGCCCCGCCGGTCATGTGGATTCCGCTGGCCGTGCTGGCCTTCCTGTCCGTCGTGGGCGGCTGGATCAACGTCCCGGCCGCCATCGGCCGTCTGCCCGTGCTGGGCTGGGTGCCGCACTCCGAGTGGCTGCACGACTGGCTGCACCCCGTGGTGGAGGTGGCCGATGGCATCTTCGCCGCCAACGTGGGGGAGGCCCTGCACGCCGCGCCGGTGGGCGGGGGTGAGGCCCTGTGGGCGCTGCTGTCCTTTGCCATCGCGGTGGGGGTGATCGTGGTGACCACGATCGTCCTGCGCGGACGTGCTGTGGCCACTGCCCGTGACGCCGCTCCGCACCGGGGTTTTGCCAGGGTGCTCTACAACAAGTGGTACGTGGACGAACTCTATGACGGCGTGATCGTGCGGCCGCTCCTCGGAGTGTCGCGCGGACTCTGGCGCTGGGTGGACGCCGGCCTCATCGACGGCACGGCGAACGGCCTGGGTCGGGGCGCACGCGTTTTCGGCTGGGTCGGCTCACGCCTGCAGACCGGCCAGCTCAACACATACGCCTTCGCGGTGGTGCTCGGCGCACTGCTGGTGATCGGCGTCGTGTTCTTCCAGGGGTAGGGGAATGGGCGGATTCTTCGACGCGATCGGTTACAGCGGCTGGATCCTCACGGCGCTGCTGCTGGTGCCCCTGGCCGGCATCGCGGTGGTCCTGGCGGGCAGCGAGGCCGCGGCTAAGAAAGCCGGTCTGGCGGTAAGCCTGGTGGTCTTCCTGCTCTCCCTGCCCCTGTGGTTCCTGTTCGACCCGGCCACCACGGGGCTCACCCAGTTCGCCGCCGAGGCCGAGTGGATCCCGCAGTGGGGCATCGGCTACCGGGTGGGGCTGGACGGCATCAGCGTGCTGCTGGTCCTGCTGACCACGGCGCTCATGCCCATCACCCTGCTCGGCTCCTTCCGCTACATCGCGCGGCGCCAGAAGGCGTTCTACGCCATGATGCTCCTCCTCGAGGTGGGCGTGATCGGCGCGTTCGTGGCGCTGGATCTCTTCCTCTTCTTCATGTTCTGGGAGCTCATGCTGGTGCCGATGTACTTCATCATCGGCATCTGGGGCGGGGAGCGGCGCGTGTACGCCGCCATCAAGTTCTTCCTGTTCACGGCCGTAGGCTCCCTGCTCATGCTGGTGGGCATCCTCTACCTCTACTTCCAGTACCAGCGCATCACGGGGACCGCGTCCTTTGCGTACGTGGACCTGCTCCAGGTGCCGCTCACCTTCCGGGAGCAGTACTGGTTGTTCGGCGCCTTTGCCCTGGCATTTGCCATCAAGGTGCCGCTCTTCCCGCTGCACACGTGGCTGCCCGACGCCCACGTGGAGGCGCCGACCCCGGGCTCCGTCATCCTGGCGGCGGTGCTGCTCAAGCTCGGCGCCTACGGCTTCCTGCGCTTCCTGCTGCCCTTCTTTCCGCAGGCGGCCACGCACTCCGTCATCGTGGGCATCATGCTGGTGTTTGCGCTGGCGGGGATCATCTACGGGGCGTGGGTGGCGGCCGTCCAGCCGGACGCAAAGAAGCTCGTGGCGTACACTTCCGTGGCGCACATGGGATTCGTGGTCCTGGGCATCTTCGCGCTGACCGTGCAGGGGCTGCAGGGCGCCATCATCGTCATGCTCTCCCACGGACTGTCCACCGGGGCGCTGTTCCTCATGCTGGGCATGCTCTATGAGCGTCGGCACACGCGGCTGATCTCGGAATTCGGTGGGCTGGCCGCCGTGGCACCTCTTTTTGCGACGGCGTTCATCATCACCGCCCTGGCCAGCATCGGCCTGCCCGGCACCAGCGGGTTCGTGGGTGAGTTCCTGGCCCTGGTGGGCACCTTCCAGGCCTTCCCGATCGTGGCGGTGATCGCCACCAGCGGCGTCATCTTTGCCGCCTACTACATGTTGCCCATGGTGCAGCGGGTCTGGTTCAATCCCGTGGACAAACCGGAGAACCGATCCATGCCGGATCTGAGTGTACGGGAGATCGTGGTGCTGGCGCCCCTGATCCTGGGCATGATCTGGATGGGTGTCTATCCCAAGCCGTTCCTGGACCGCACGGAGCCCACGGTCAGCGCCCTCGTCCGCTTCGTGGATCAACGGGCGGTGAGTGTACCGGGTCGGGTCTCGGTGGTGCCCGTGGCGGATGCCGAGGGTGTGGAGGTGCTGGTGGAGGAGGAACTCCGGTGAGCGGCCTGAGCATCGATTACAGCACACAGCTCCACTACCTGTGGGCACTGCTGCCGGAAGTGGTCCTGTCGATCGGGGCCATGGTGGTGCTGCTGGTGGACGTCTTCCAGCGCGAGGATCGGGGTGGGCCGTCGAGTCCGCTCGTCTTCTGGCTGGCGGTGGGCTTCACGCTGGCCACCGCCGTGGCCAACGGCTGGCTGCTTACCGTGGAGGAAGTGGTGCCCACGGGGATGATTGCCGTGGACGCGTTCCGCGTCTTCGCCAACTACCTCTTCCTCCTGGCCGTGGTGCTCTTCCTCATGATGTCCGGGCGTTATCTGGACGAGGAGCGGCTGCGGAGCGGGGAGCTGTACGCGCTCATCCTCTTTGCCACGGTCGGCATGATGGTCTTCGCGGGGGCGCGGGACCTGATGGTGGTGTTCATCGGCCTGGAGCTGATGTCCGTGCCAATCTACGTGCTGACCGGCGTGAACCGGCGCGATCCCCGGGCGGCCGAGGGTGCCCTCAAGTATTTCCTGATGGGCGCCTTCTCCAGCGCCTTCTTCCTCTTCGGCGTGGCGCTCGTCTACGGCGGCACCGGCACCACGAACATTGCCCTCATCGGCCTCACGCTGGGTCCCGAGGGGCTGGGGTCCAACGCCCTGGTGGTGCTGGGCGTGGCCATGCTGGCCGTAGGCTTTGGCTTCAAGGTGGCTGCAGTGCCGTTCCACATGTGGACCCCGGACGCCTACGAGGGGGCGCCCACGCCGGTTACGGCGCTCATGGCCGCGGCGGTGAAGGCGGCGGCGTTCGCCGCCTTCCTGCGCGTCTTCCTGACCGCCTTCCCGGGCCTCTACGGCGTCTGGGACGCGATTGCCATCTGGCTGGCCGTGCTCACCATGATCGCCGCCAACCTGGTGGCGCTGGTGGAGGGCAACGTGAAGCGCATGCTGGCGTACTCCAGCATCGCGCACGCCGGCTACCTCCTCGTGGCGCTCGCGGCGGCCACGGTCACGGGCGCGGCCTCCTTCCTCTTCTATCTGGTGGTCTACACGCTCATGACCATGGGCGCCTTTGCCGTGGTCATGGTGGTGGGCCGCCGGGGAGAGGCGCATCTGGACCTGGAGGATTACGCGGGACTCGGCTGGACGCGACCGTTGCTGGGCGTGGTCATGACCATCTTCATGCTGTCCCTGGCCGGCTTCCCGTTCACGGGTGGTTTCATCGGCAAGGTCTACATCCTGCAGGCGGCGGTGGGGCGGGGGCTGGTCTGGCTGGCGGTGGTGCTCGTCATGACCTCCCTCATCTCGTACTACTACTATCTCCGCGTGGCATGGTACATGTGGTTCCGGGACGGTGAGGCGGCGGCCGGGGAGGGGATCGTGGTCTCGACCGGCACGCGCGTGGCGCTCATCGCGGCGGCGGGGCTGGTGGTGCTCCTCGGGATCTTCCCGGGCGAGCTGCTGGAGCTGGCGGCGCGAAGCGCCACGAGCCTCTTCCGGCAGCCCGGTGCCCTGGCGGGGCCGCTCGGCTTCTGAGGCGGCGCTCGCGCGCCGCGCGCCGGATCCCCGTATCAACAGGCACGAGGAGTCATGACGCTGAACAGCCACATCTTCCGGGAATACGACATCCGCGGCATCGTGGAGCGCGACCTGGCGGGCCCGGTGCCCGAGCAGGTCGGCCGCGCCTATGCCAGCGACGTGCGCACCCGCCTCGGCGGCGGCGAGGGCCTCACCGTGGCCCTCGGGTGGGACAACCGCCCCTCCTCCCCCGCGCTGGCCGAGGCGGTCACGCGCGGCATGCGCGCGGCGGGCGTGAACGTGGTGGAGCTGGGCACGGTACCCACCCCCGTGCTCTACTGGGCGGCGGCGCGCTTCCAGCTCGATGGCGGCTTCCAGATCACGGGCTCCCACAATCCGCCGGAATACAACGGCTTCAAGATGATCGTCCAGGGTCGCGCCATCTACGGGGCGGCCATCCGTGACCTGGAACGGCGCATCCGCGAGAATGATCTCCTGGCGGGGCAGGGAACCGTGGAGCAGCGCGATGTGCTGGACGACTACATCGAGGACGTGGGCGGACGCTTCGAGCTGGCCCGGCCCGTTCGTCTGGTGGCGGACTGCGGTAACGGCACCGGCAGCCTGGTGGCGGTGCGGCTGCTCGAGCGCATGGGCGTGGCGGTGGAGCCGCTCTACTGCGAGTCCGACGGCACCTTCCCCAATCATCATCCCGATCCCACCGTGGACGCGAACATGGTGGACCTCATCCAACAGGTGCGGGAGAGCGGCGCCGATTTCGGTGTGGGCTTCGATGGCGACGCCGACCGGCTCGGCGCGGTGGACGAGACCGGTGCCATCGTCCGTGGGGACCTGCTGCTGCTCCTCTTCGGGCTGGACGCGCTGAAGCGGCTGGGGGCCCCACAGACCTTGGTGTTCGACGTGAAGTGCTCACAGGCCGTGGCCGAGGTCTACGGGGCCCACGGCGGCACGCCGCTCATGTGGAAGACCGGCCACTCCCTCATCAAGGAGAAGATGCAGGAGGTCGGCGCACCCGTGGCCGGTGAACTGTCGGGCCACATCTGCTTCGGTGAGGACTACTACGGCTTCGATGACGCCCTCTACGGGGCATGCGCGCTGGCCCAGCTGGTCTCGCGCAGCGAGCAGCCCCTCTCGGCGCGGGTCGCGGCGTTTCCCTCCTACAAGTCCACGCCGGAGATCCGCGTGGAGGTGGAGGAGGAGGAAAAGTTCGCCATCGTGGCGCGCGCGGTGAAGGAATTCAGCGCGGACCATGACGTGGTGGACGTGGACGGGGTGCGGGTCCTCTTCGAGGATGGCTGGGGCCTGCTGCGCGCATCCAACACGCAACCCGTGCTGGTGCTGCGCTACGAGGCCCGCACGGATGAAGGGCTCGAGCGTATCCGCGCCACCATGGAGGGCTGGCTGGAGAAGCAGGGCGTGCAGGTCTCATGAGCCGGGGCGCGCGCCGGCTGCTGATCGGCGCCGGCGCGGCCCTCGCGCTGGTGCTGGTCTTCGGCCGCGCCGCCGCCGTCTTCTATACCGAGGCGCTCTGGTTCGAGAGTCTGGGTTACGCCTCCGTCTTCTGGACACGCTTCGCGGGCGGGCTCGCGGTGCGGCTGGTGGTGACGGGCGCGGGCGCGGCCGTCGTGCTGCTCAACCTCTGGCTCGTGCTGCGCAGCACGGGCCCCGTGCACGTGCGCCGGCGCTACGGCAACGTGGAGATCGCGGAGCGGATCCCGCCGCAATGGCTGGCCACGGGTCTCCTGGCCACCGCGGTGCTCGCGGGCTGGTGGATCTCCGCCCTCTCCTTTCCTGCCGCACGTGCCATGGCCGTGCTGGCGTGGCTCAGGGCGCCGCTGTGGGGCGCGGTGGATCCCCTCTTCGGGCGGGATATCTCCTTCTTCGTCTTCACCCTGCCCATCCTGACGGCGGCGGTGGATTACCTGCTGCTCATCCTTGCCTGGAGCGCCGCCCTGGTGGCGGCCGGCTACGTGATCGTGGGCGGACTGCGGTGGCGGGCCAATCGCGTGGAGCTGGACCGCGGCGCGCGCGAGCACTTCGCCTGGCTGGCCGCCGGCCTGCTGGCGCTGGTGGCCGTACGCTGGTGGATCGCGCGCTATCTGGTGCTGCTGGATGGTTCGGGATTCGGCGGCGGGGTGGGCTATACCGACGTACACGCCCGGCTTCCGGGCTACGCCTCCCTGGCCCTGCTGGCGCTGCTCACGGGTGGCCTGCTGGTCCAGGCAGCCCGCTCCGATCGCCGGTGGCTGGCCGTGGCCGCGGGCGCCGGGCTGGTGCTCGGGGCCGTGCTGATCGGTGGGGTCTGGCCCGCCTTCGTGGAACGCTTCCAGGTGGAGCCGAACCAACTGGTCCGTGAGGCACCCTACGTGGCATGGCGCATCGAGGGCAGCCGCCGCGCCTACGGGTTGGACCGGCTGGAGCGCCGCAGCTGGGATCCCCGGGTCACGGCACCGCTCGACGCCGAGGCCGCCGCGGCGGAGCTCGCGGGGCTCCCACTCTGGGACACGGCGCCCCTCCAGAGCGCGCTCAACCAGGTACAGACGCTGTACGGTTACTACCATTTTCCGGACGTGGTCTTCGACCGCTACCCCTCGGCGAGCGGGCCGGAGCAGGTGGCGATCGCGGTCCGTGAGTTCGCCGCGGGCGGGCTGCCGGACAATGCCCGGACCTGGCGTTCCCTGCACCTCAACCCCGAGTACCGGCGGGGCTGGGGCGCGGTGGCCGTCCCGGCCGCCCGTACCGTCCGTGCGGAACCGGAGTTCTGGCTGAGCGGTCTGGATCCGGTGCGGCTCGATCCCGCCGCGCCGCCGCTGCTGGCGCTGTCCGATCCGCGCGTCTACTTCGGGCGTTCCATGACGGGCTATGTGCTGGTGGACGCGGCTTCGGACACCGTGTACGGCGCCGCCGGCGTGCTCGCCCGCACGCGCCCCGCGGCATCCGGTCCGGGTCCCATCGGCGTCGACGTGGGCGGGCCCCTCCGCCGTCTGCTCTTCGCCGTCCGGGAGACGGACAAGAACCTGCTCTTCACAAGCGAACTGACGGACCGCTCGCGCATCGTGCTGCGGCGCAACGTGGTGGACCGCGTCCGGGCGGTGGCCCCGTTCATCCTCTGGTCCGGGACCGGCGGCGGCCCGCCGCGAGCTTCCTTTGGTGAGCCCTATCCGGTGATCCTGGACGGCCGCGTGGTGTGGATCGTGGACGGCTTCACGGTGAGTGCCTGGTACCCGGTGGCGGCACGGCAGACGCTCGACGGCGTGGGCGTGGTCAGCTACCTGCAACACACCGTGAAGGCGGTCGTGGACGGGCTCACCGGTGCGGTGGCGCTCTACGCGGTGGATGAGGACGAGCCGGTGCTGGAGGCCTACCGGCGGGTCTTTCCCGCGCTCGTCCAGCCGGCCACGGCGCTCCCGCCCGGGCTGCGCGCGCACCTGCGCTATCCCCCGGCCTTCGTGATGGCCCAGGCGCAGGTCCTGGACGAGTACCACCTGGACGATCCCGCGGCTTTCTTCGCCGGCCAGGACTTCTGGCAACTGCCGGGCGCCTCCCGCCTGCCCGGCGCGGCCGCGTACAGGCCCCTGCAGATGATGACCCGCCTGCCCGGCGCCGCGGACACCGAGTTCGCGGTCGTGGTGCCCTTCATTGCCCGTGAACGCCAGAACATGACTGCCCTGCTGGTGGCCCGGAGTGACCCCGGCGTCTACGGTGAGCTCGTGCTCCTGGAGCTGCCGCGCGATGAGCGCATCAAGGGGCCGGAGCAGATCCAGACCATCATCGAGCAGGATCCGGAGATCTCGGCGCAGCTCTCGCTCTGGCGCCAGGCCGGCAGCAACGTGGATGACGGGCAGCTCCGTATCGTGCCGGCGGCCGGCCGCATCCTCTACGTCCAGCCGCTCTTCCTGTCCGCCCAGGCGGGCTCGATCCCCCAGCTCCAGCGCGTGGTGGTGAGCGATGGCACCAATGTGGCCATGGGCGTCACGCTCCGTCAGGCCCTGGAGGCGCTCGCGGGTGAGCAGGGCGCCGGCGCCACGGCGGACCGGCCGGAGGGGGCCGCGCTGCAGCCTTCCGGCCTCCCGCCCACGGCCGCCTGGCCCGCGCGCGCCCTCGAGCTTCTGGAAGCCGCCGACGCGCGCCTGCGGGCGGGCGATTTCGCGGGCTTCGGGGCGCGCTGGAACGAGCTGCAGGAGCTGCTTCGCACCCTGGCCGCGGGAGGTGGCGGCGGATGATCCGGATTGCTTGCAGCCCTATGGAGGCCCGGTTATGATTGCCCGGCTCAATCCCGGTGGCCAGGAACACACCATCGTGGTGGCGATCGGCGGCAACGCCCTGCAGGCCCCCGGCGAGCACGGCGGCATCCATGAGCAGTTCGCGCACACGCGCGAGAGCATGGCAGCGCTGGTGGAGCTGGCGCGCGAGGGCTGGCACCTGGCCGTGGTGCACGGCAACGGCCCGCAGGTGGGGGACGGACTGCTGCGCAACGAACTGGCGCGCCACGAAGTGCCGCCGCTGCCGCTGGGTGTGCTGGTGGCCGCCACGGCTGGCTGGATCGGCTACATGATTCAGCAGTCGCTGCAGAATGCGCTGGCGCGTGCGGGTGTGGACCGGCCGGTGGCCACGGTGGTGACGCAGGTGATGGTGGATCCAATGGATCCCAGCATGCGCGCGCCCTCGAAGCCGATCGGCCGCGTCATGGACGAGGCCAGGGCGCGCAAGCTGGGCGCGGACCTGGGGTGGACCATGGGGCGGGCGGGCGAGGGCTGGCGACGTGTGGTGCCCTCCCCGCGACCGACCGCCGTGGTGGAGGGCGCTCAGGTGCGCCGCCTCGTGGAGGACGGCACCATCGTGGTGGCGCTCGGCGGCGGTGGCACCCCGGTGTACGCGGACCCCGAACTGGGTCTCGAGGGGGTGGATGCGGTGGTCGACAAGGATCGCGCGGCGGCCGTGCTGGCACACGCGATCGGTGCCGAGCTGCTCCTGATCCTCACGAACGTGGACGGTGTGTACCGGCATTTCGACACGCCCGACCAGGTGCTTGTGGAGCGCCTGACGCTGTTGGAGGCGGAGGCATTGCTGGCCTCCGATGAACTGGGATCCGGCAGTATGCGACCCAAGGTGGAGGCGGCGGTGGAGTTCCTGCGGGGAGGAGGTGGTCGCGCGTGCATTGCCCGGCTGGACCGGGGTATCGCGGCCGTGGCCGGAGAAGCGGGGACGAGCATCGTCCCCTGAAATGATGTCATCGAGATGCGGCCGGGCCGGATTCCAGCCCGGCCGCGTCCATGTCGTGACGAGGAGTCAGGAAAGCCATGAACATCCATGAGTATCAGGCGCGGGACATCCTGCGCGAGCATGGCGTACCGGTACCCCCCGGTGGCGTTGCCACGACGCCCGAGGAGGCCGAGCAGCTGGCCCGCGAATTCGGCGGACAGGTAGTGGTGAAGGCACAGGTCCACGCGGGTGGACGGGGTAAGGCCGGTGGCGTCAAGCTGGCCGCCGACGCGGCCGAGGCAAAGGCCCACGCCGGCCGCATCCTGGGCATGGAGATCAAGGGCCTCACGGTCCATCAGGTCCTCGTGGCGCCGGCGGAGGACATTGCCTCCGAGGCGTACGTGGGAATCGTGCTGGACCGCAACTCCAAGCGCGCGGTCTTCATGGTCAGCCGCGAGGGCGGCGTGGACATCGAAGAAGTGGCCGCCACGAACCCGGACGCCATTCGCAAGCTTGCGGTGGATCCCAGGTACGGCCTGCTGCCCTTCGAGGCCTACACGCTGGCCACCGCGCTCTATGATGACACGGGGCAGCAGCGCGCGGCCGCCAGGATCATGCGGCAGCTCTATGCCGCCTTCGTGGCCGCGGGCGCGTCGCTGGCGGAGATCAACCCGCTGGTCACCACGCCGGAGGGGGAGGTGAAGGCGCTGGACGCCAAGTTCAACATCGATGACAACGAGCTCTTCCGCCGGCCCGCCATCGAGGCCATGCGGGACACCTCGGCGGAGCCCGAGGTGGAGACATCCGCACGGGATGCCGGTCTCACCTTCATCAAGCTGGACGGGGACATCGGCAACATCGTGAACGGGGCGGGACTGGCCATGGCCACCATGGACCTCATCAAGTACTACGGTGGTGAGCCCGCCAACTTCCTGGACATCGGTGGCTCGTCCAATCCGGAAAAGGTGGTCAACGCGCTGCGCATCATCACCAGCGACCCCAACGTGAAGGTGATCTGCTTCAACATCTTCGGCGGCATCACCCGGTGCGACGACGTGGCCAACGGCATCGTGGAGGCCACGCGCAGGATCGACATCGAGGTGCCGCTCATCATCCGTCTCACCGGCACCAACGAGGAAGAGGCGCTGCGCATCCTGGAAGGCGCCGGCCTGTCCGCCACCACCTCCATGGACGAGGTGGTGCAGCAGGCCGTGGAGCGGGCACGGGGCAACGGGAAGGGGAGCAACTGAGATGGCCATCTTCATCGATCGTGAGACGCGCCTGGTGGTGCAGGGCATCACCGGCCGGGACGGTGCCTTCCATGCCCGCCAGATGATGGAATACGGCACCCGGGTGGTCGCGGGGGTCACGCCCGGCAAGGGCGGGCAGACCTTCGACGGGCCCGGCGACGCCGCGGCCCCCATCTTCGACACCGTGGAGCGCGCGGTGCGGGAGACCGGCGCGAACACCGCCGTGATCTACGTGCCGCCGGCCTTCGCCGCGGACGCCATCATGGAGGCGGCCGCCTCCGGGGTGGCGCTGGTGGTGGCCATCACGGAGGGCGTCCCGGTGCTGGACATGACCCGTGTACTGGCCTTCGTCCGCGACCATGGCGTGCGCCTGCTCGGGCCGAACTGCCCGGGGCTCATCTCGCCGGGCAAGTCCAAGGTGGGTATCCTGCCGGGACAGATCACGAAGGAGGGGAGTATCGGCGTGGTGTCACGGTCGGGCACCCTCACCTACGAGATGGTCTACCAGCTCACCAACGCCGGCATCGGCCAGAGCACCTGCGTGGGCATTGGCGGTGATCCGGTGAACGGCACCAATTTCATCGACTGCCTGGAGGCCTTCGAGGCCGATCCGGAAACGGCGGGCGTGGTGATGATCGGCGAAATCGGCGGTACGGATGAGCAGGAGGCCGCGGCGTACGTGAAGCAGCACATGAGCAAGCCGGTCGTGGGCTTCATTGCCGGGCAGACCGCGCCGCCGGGACGGCGCATGGGCCACGCGGGCGCCATCATCAGCGGCTCCGCGGGGACGGCCGAGGAGAAGATCCAGGCGTTCGAGGACAACGGCATCGGCGTGGCCCGGAAGCCGTCCGACATCGTTGGCCTCATGCAGGCCGCCCTCTAAGGGCCCCCGATGGAACTGCTCGACGTTCTTCCCCGCGAGCACGTGGTGGTGCCGCTGGACGGCGCCACCCTGCGTGAAGCCGTTGCCGACCTGGCGCGGCACCTGGCCGCCGTGGGCGCCGTGTCGGATGCCGCCGTGGTGGAACAGGGGCTGAGCGGTGCGCGCGCCCGGGACATCGTGGTGATCGCCGATCAGGTGGCGCTGCCGCACTACCGGACGGATGCGGTGGATCGCCTCGTGGTGGGGCTCGGCGTGGCGCCGGAGCCGCTCATCATGGAGGGGGCGGAGGAGGAGGGGCCGCACCCGCGCATCGTGGCGCTGATCCTGGCGCCGCCGGACACGGCCACGCGCTATCTGCAGACCATCAGCGCCCTGGCACGTCTCTTCCGCCGCGATCCGGTGGTGGAGCAGCTCTCCCGCGCGCGCAGCATCGACGATGTCCTCTCGCTCCCCGAATTCGCGGGGCTGCGCATCCA
>Ga0214473_10007463_pt1 | contig 12972 bp, 11 predicted proteins | sample RVTome_7_FD_203509 | JGI IMG/M metagenome (GOLD analysis project Ga0214473, IMG submission 203509) | Soil microbial communities from uranium-contaminated site in the Upper Colorado River Basin, Wyoming, United States - RVT98D197 | ecosystem: Environmental > Terrestrial > Soil > Contaminated >...
GTTCCCTGATCACCACCGCCCACTTCTTCAACTCGGATTGCAGGGTAGCAGCCGCCTGCTCCGGCGTGCTGCCGACGACGTCGAGCCCCTCCGCCTCGAAGCGCCGGATCGTATCGGGAAAGGCCATTGCCTTCCGGAAGTGATCGTTCAGCGTCAGGATGATGTCGCGGGGGGTGCCCTTGGGCGCGGCCAGCACGAACCACGCGACGAACTCGTAGCCGGGCAGCCCGGACTCGGCGATCGGCGGAACCCCGGGCAGCGCCGCCACGGGTTTCAAGCTGGTCACCCCGAGCGCGCGCAGGCGGCCGGACTGCACGAAACCGACCGCGCCGGCGACGCCCGAAAACGCGACGCCCACCTCGCCGCTGATCGCCGCAACCAGCGCGGGGCCGCCGCCCTTGAACTGAACGGCGACGATGTTCGCCTTGCCGAGGTAGTTGAACAGCTCGCCGGCAATATGCGGATTCGTGCCGGTGCCCGCGGCGGCGTAGTTGAGCTCGCCGGGGCGGGATTTGGCGAGCTGCAGCAACTCGCGCACCGATCGGGCCGGCACCGACGGATGCACGCTCAGGAACGACGGCGTCGTGGACAGGATCGAGATCGGCTCAAAGTCCTTGAGCACGTTGTACGGCACCTTGCTGTACATCAGCGTGTTGGTCACCATCGGGGTGGTGTTGATGAGCAGCGTATAGCCGTCAGGCTTCTCGCGCGCCGCCGCCACCGTGCCGATGATGCCGGACGCCCCGGAACGATTGTCCACCACGACCTGCTGCCCGGTCGACTTCGATACCGCCGGCGCCAGGAGCCGCGCATTCACGTCCACGGTGCCGCCCGGCGGAAACGGGGAGATCAGGCGGATCGGGCGCTCGGGAAACTTCCCCGTTTGCGCCAGCGCCGCCGGCATCCCTGTCACAGCCCATGCACAGGACAGCACGATGATTCCCGCTCGATTCATGATTCACGCCTCCTCGCAGTTGTCCGGACGCACATCGCGAACATAGTGGACACCCCACGTGCTCGTCAACCATTGTCCACCTTTCCTGCGAACAACGGTGGGTCGCCGCTCAAGCGGCCTTGCTCAACAGCCGCACCTCGCGCTGCGGCAACGCGATGACGATGCCGCGTGCGCGGAACGCCTCGAGGATGCCTCTGTTGATCTCGTCGCTCGCCGGGCCGCAGTCGGGCACGCGGGTCCAGGGATACACGCCGACGGTCACGCCCGAGTCCCCGAGCACGGCCACCCCCAACACCGGCGCGGGATCCTTCAGCACCCGCGGATTGGCCTGCAGCACCTCGTGGATCGTCGCGAAAGCGCGGTTCAGGTCGGCGTCATAGGCGACGCTGACCCTGAGCTGCACTTGGCGGATCTGCCCGTAGTTATGGAGGATCTCGCCCACGATCCTGCGATTGGGAATAACCACCCGCGAGCGATCCGGGTGGCTGAGCGTCGTGTTGGCAAGACTGATCTCAGCGACCTCGCCCTCTTCCTTGACTATCGAGATGTACTCCCCGACGCGGAAAGGCCGGGTAAAGATTATCGTCAATCCAGCGACGAGGTTGGAGAGTACCCCCTGCATGGCCAGGGCGATCCCCGCGCCGGCCACCCCGAGACCCGCGACGAGCGGGAGCAGCTCTACCCCCAGGTTCTGCAGCGCCATGATCCCGAACAGAACCATCACCAGCGCCTGAGTGACATTGAGCATGAGCTGGCGCACCGGCGGCTCGAATTCGAACTTCCGGAGCGAGCGCCCGACCACGCCGGCGGTCCAGCGCGCCGCGAAATAGCCGGCCGCCATGATGATGATCGCGACCAGCAGCTTCGGCCCGAATCTCATGCCGAAGTCGATGGCCGTGCTCGTTACCTGATCCAATGCCGCAAAGTTGGGGTCCATGGGTTGTCCTTTCGGTTATGTCTGGCGTCCTGCATTCTAGCTTTTGCCTTTCGCCATTGCGGTCCCCTCATCCCTCTCAACGAAAAGAAGTGACGATTAAGGGTGACGAATAAGGGTGACGATTAATGGTGACAAAAGGCAGTAACGGGTTGTACGTCACCCGTATCTCGTCACCCAATCCCCCCTGCCCCCCTTTGCCAAAGGGGGGAGACATGAATATGTCGGGGGGATTTCGTCACCCGTATCTCGTCACCTGCCACCTTGGGTGACCATCCCGGTTCTGCCCAAGGTGGCGTGGGCCGGGATTTGGCGCGATACTATCCACAGCAATCGCCTTTGACCCCTTTTCTTCGGGGGTTTCGGGCAGAATATGTCCATGACAGGGAGGAAAATCATGACTCATATTGCACGGTTCGTTTCGATGCTCGTCGCATGCGCTTGTGTGACGGGTCCGGCGCTGGCGCAGAAGTACCCCACCAAGTCGATACGCATCATCGTTCCCCAAGCGCCCGGCGATCCCTGCGACACCTTTGGCCGCTTGCTGGGCCAGCATATGAGCGAGCGCCTTGGCCAGCCGTTGGTGGTCGACAACCGGCCCGGTGCGAGCGGCACGATCGGCCTGGCATTGGCCGCGCAGGCGCCCGCGGATGGCTACACCTTTGCCTGCGGGCAGGGCGGCAACATGTCGGTCATCCCGCACACGATGAAAAACGTGCCCTTCGACGCGATGAAGGATTTTCAGCCCGTCGCGCTGATCGCGACCAACTATCTCGCTCTGGTGGTGTCCCCAACCACTCCGTTCAAGAACGTTGCCGAATTCGTCAAGTACCTGAAGGCCAACCCGGGCAAGGTGACATTCGCGAGCAACGGCGAAGGCGCTTTCATGCACATGACGACCGAGGTCTTTCGCTCCTTCGTGGGCTTCGAGTACGTGCATGTCCCCTTCAAAGGGGTGGCGCCGGCGGCTGCGGAAGTCATGAGCGGGCGGGTCGATGCCGCCTTCGGCTCGTTCACGGGCTTCTACCCGTTTGTCACGAGCGGCAGGGTGCGGCTGCTCGGCATCGCGAAAGCCACGCGCGCGCCCAACTATCCCGACCTTCCCACCATCGCGGAAACGGTGCCGGGATTCACCTCCGGCGGGTGGTTCGGATTCGTCGCTCCGGCCAAGGTGCCGAAGGAGATCATCGCAGTCCTTAACCGGGAAGCGAACGCGGCGATGAAACGGCCGGACGTGCGCGCGAAGCTGGAATCCCTCGGACTGGAAGTCTGGACCGAGTCGCCGGAGTACCTGGGGAATCTGATGAAGAGCGAATACGACAAGTACGGCAAAGTGGCCCGCGACATCGGACTGGTCCCGAAGTAGCGCGGAAACAAACGGGACGCGCCCCTATACGCGTCACCTGAACTTTCCCTCTACATCCTGCCGTGCCAGTCGTACATGCCGCCGAACAGGGCACCGAAGACCATCGAGATCGCGACTGAGATGCTGATCAGGACGATTATGGCGGGAATCGCCGCGAGAGCCCACTTGACCAACAGCACGACCATCGATACGAAAGGGATCCTGACGTCAGTAACCACGATTTCCTGGACATGATTGGCCATCTTCGCCTCCGTTGATTGTTGCAGGAAAGTTTACACTGACCCTCCATGCGGGGGGCCTGCCCTCTGCCCTCTGCCCTCTGCCTTCTGCCTTCTGCCTTCTGCCTTTTGTCTTGCCCTCGCCGTGCCATAATCAGTCCGCACACCTCCAGGAGGAGCGAGCGCTCATGGTAGCAGGCCTGACACCGATCCGCCGCGTGGTGACCGGCAACGACGCGCGCGGCCATTCAAAGGTGGTATGGGATGGCCCGGCGCCCAACGCTCACGAAGCATCCATGGGCTTCGGCCGCGGCCACACGGACCTCTGGGTCTGGACGGAATCGCCTGCCCCGCTTTCCGGGAACTATGACGACGGCAAGCTGGAGTACGCCTTTTCGGGCCCTCCCGGGGGCGGGCACTTCCGCGTCGTGCAGTCGCGCGCGCGTCCGGCGGACTACGACCCGGCGAAGGATAAGCAAGTGGTGCCGGTCCATCCGCCGAAGCCGCGGCCCGCGAGCCGCGGGACGTGGGACCGGGGCGGCAACAACGCTTACTCCTCAGCAATGCACAAGACCGAGACCGTGGACTACGGCATCATGCTCGCGGGCGAGCGGGAGCTGATCCTAGACGACAGAAAGCTCGTGATGAAGCCCGGCGACGTCGTCATCCAGGTCGGCGCATGGCACCAGTGGGTGATGCCGGGGGGCGCCATGATGGCCTTCGACATGATCGCCGCGCGTTTCGTGGACGGGCCGGCGGGCGTGGCGCAGGGGCGCGATGCGCCGATGCGCGCGGCTCCCAGTCTGCCGGCCGGCGTGAAGCCGGTGCGGAGGATCGTCACCATAGACCGCGCGCCGGGCAAGTCCTCACTGGTCGGCGACGGCCCGGCGCCCGACGTGCGCACCGATCCGGCGCGGCCGGGCTACGCCAGCGCGCGCCTGTGGGTCACCGACAGCACCCCCGCGAAAATCGTGTTCGAGACGCTGCATCTGCCGCACACGCTGGAGCCGCCGGCGCGTGGCAGCGTCTGCCGGGTGGTCACGTTTCCGCCTGACGACAGTTGGAAAGGCAAGGTAAGCGCCGCCCAGGTCCAGGCGTTTTTCCGCGCCATGGGGTCGCCCAGCGCCTCCACTTACTCCCCGCTAGCTCCCCACCCGTACATGCAGAAGACGCGCACCCTCGATTTCTGCATCGTGCTGGAAGGCGAGATCGTGCTGGTGCTGGACACACAGGAAGTGAAACTCAAGGCCGGGGAGATCGTGGTTCAGCGCGGCACCCATCACGCCTGGAGCAACCGGTCGAGCCGCCCCGCCGTGGTGGCGATCGCCTCGCACGACGGACGGTGAGAGTTCTTAGGGGACAGACCTCTCGGAAAACTGTCTCTGCGTCACTGTATCACCGGATCACCCGGTCTTGAGCTCGCCAGCGGCAAGCGGGTCGCGGTTTTCCGCGAAGGCGCGGTCGATCGCCGCCCAGTCCTCGGCCGTGAACAGCTTCTCCGCGAGCGGGAACAGCTGTTCCTCCTCCTTGCGCATATGCTCGAAATAGGCCTGCGCGAAACCCTCGACCGCCTGCGCGAAGGCGGGAAGGCCCTTGTCGCCGGCCGCCTCCAAGCGCGCGTAGCTTTGCCTGAGGCCGTGCAGCGCCTGCCCGCCGTCGGCGTGCTCGCGCTCGAGCTCGGTGATCAGCGCCTCCGGCTGCGCACCGTGACGGCGCAGCACCGCGAACAGGTACCGGTCCTCCTTGGGATGGTGTACGCGATCGGCGTAGTGCTCGAGGTAATTGACCATCGCGCCGAATACCCCGGTATCGACCCTGGGGACGCGTCCCCCGTCATGCGCCAGGCGGCGCAGGTTGTTTAGCACGACTGCAATCGAGCGGTGCTCGCTGCGGATGATGTCCAGAGCCCTCGACACATTGCCTCCTTCCCCAGATTGCCCAAAATGGCATATTCCCCCAGTTCACGCGGACGGTACTGATGTCGATCAAACTTTCCGGACCAGCTTCTGCACCCGCCAGTTGAGCGGATCCGCGACGAAGATGTCTTCCTTGCGGTCGAGGGCGAGGAAATGCGCTTCGCCGTAGCGGTTGGGCCCCTTGCCCTGCCCGCCGGTCGCGCCGAGGACGTTGCCGTTCAAGTCGAGCTTCATGATTTTCCCCGCGTGGCCGTGCGCGAGCAGGATGTGCTTTCGGTCGCGGCACAGGCACAGCCCGCAGGGCGTTCCGGGGTGCCTGGACTCGCGAAGGAAGGCACCGTCGGCGTCGAATACCTGGATCCGCTGGTTCGAGCGGTCGGCGATGTAGATGAGCCCCTTCGCGTCGGCGATGATCGAGTGGGGGACGTTGAACTGGCCCGGCCCGGCGCCCTCCCCGCCCCAGGTCTTGATGAAGTTGCCGTCCGTGTCGAATTTGAGCACGCGCGACTCGCCTTTGCCGTGCCCTTGCGTAACATAGATCTCGCCCGCCGGCCCAAACGCGACATCGTTGGGCTCGTCGAAGCATCGCAGGTGGCCGGCGGGATGCCATTCGCGCGCCGAGCCTTTCACGCCCAGCACCATGAGAATGCGTCCCCGCGGATTCATCTTCACCACGATATGCGAAGTGCCGTCGGTGGCCCAGATGTTGTCCTCGGCATCTACGCGCAGGCCGTGCGGATGGGTGAAGACGCCCTGCGCCAGCGAGCGCAGGTAGTTGCCCCTGCCGTCGAACTCCATCAGGGCGTGAGCGCCGCGGTTGAAGACGAGGATGTTTCCCTTCGAGTTGACCGCGACGCTGGAGCACTGCCCGAAATTCATCCCCTGCGGCAGCTTGAAGATATCCGGGACGGGCCGGTAGCCGAGGTCCGGGGCGTTCTCCGGGTAAGTGGTGACGGTGTTTTTTTCCGTTTTCATGCGCCCCTTGCCTGAGCTGCGTGATTCGCGCTCACTCCGCGCCGACGTCGTGCAGGAACCGGGCGCGCTCCTTGGGGTCGGTGAGTTTCTCGGCGAGCAGCAGATGAAAATGGCGGCGGTTGGTCGCCTGCGTCGCCGCCCTTTTTGCGACGACCTTCGCGATCGGGCCGAGGTAGGTGGTCAGCCGGCGGGTCGCCTCCTCGATCGCGTCGGGCGTGAGCTGAACGGTCAGCCCAGTCGCCGGCGCTTGCGCGGTCGGGGCCAGCACCGTAGTTGCGCCGGGCTCGCTCCGCGGGACTCCCTGGAGCCGCTGTCGACCCGCCAGAAACGCGGAGTGCTCCGCGGGATTCGTCAGGTTCTCGGCGAGCAGGCGGTACAGGATGTCGATATCGGTCGTTCGGGCCGCGCCGCGCCTGACCATCACCTTCGCGACCGGGCCGATGATCCGCATCAGCTGCTGTTCGATCTGCTTCAGGACCGCGGCCTCCCATCCGGGCGGCGGGACCGTCTTGACGGCGGGCTGCGCCGGATCCGGGAACCACCCCGGAGGCTGCGACGGTGACGGGTTAGACAGCGGCGTCGGGTTCGACGAGTTGAGCGGCTGCGACGGCTGTGACCGCTCGCGGTGTCCCGAGGGCCGGATGAGCTCGTTGATGATCGTCTGTTCCGATACGGCGGGGCTGAGCGGCGCCGCGTAGGCCGCGAGTATGGCTTCCCGGAACGTGTGCGCGTTCTGATAGCGCTCCTCGGGCCTCTTGGCGAGCGCCTTCATCGTCACCGCGTCGAACTGGGTGGTGCAGCGCCCGCCGCCGGACTCGGACGGCAGGGCCGGCTGCTCGTGACAGATCTTGTAGGCGATCATCTCGGGATTGCCGATGAAGGGGTGCGATCCCGTCAGCAGCTGGTACATCACCACGCCGGCCGAGAACACGTCGGCGCGCCAGTCGACGGGGAGACCGGTGTACTGCTCGGGCGCCATGTAGCCGGGCGTGCCCATGACGGCGCCGGTCTGGGTGAGGTTCGAGGTGTCGATGCGGGCAATGCCGAAGTCCGCGACCTTCAGCTTGCCGTTGTTCATGATGATGATGTTGGCCGGCTTGATGTCGCGGTGCCATACGCCCTGCTCGTGCGCGTAGTTCAGGGCTTCGAGGAGCTGCGCCATGACGCTGACCACGTCGGGGCCGTCGAAGTGCGTGCCGCGGTTGAAGTACTCGCGCAGGCTGTTGCCCTGCACGTACTCCATCGCGAGAAAAGCAAGCTCTCCCGCCTCGCCCCACTCGAATACGGCGACGATGCCGGGGTGGGAGAGCCGCCCGGCCGCCTGCGCCTCGTTCCTGAAGCGCGCAAGCAGCGTGGCGGCCTGATCGTCGTCGATCAGTTCCTTGCGGATAGTCTTGAGCGCGACGGTGCGCCGGATGTGCGGATCGAAGCCCTTGTAGACGACCCCCATCGCCCCCTTGCCCAGTACCTCCGAAATCGCGTACTTGCCGAGCTGCGTGGGACCACTCATCGATGGGGGCGTCGCCATGTCCGGTCGCCGGTCTCGAAGCGCACGTTACGCCTCGAGCATCTTCATCGCCTGCACCAGGCTCTTCTTCATGCGGTTGAACGACTGCGTGAGCACGCCGATCTCGTCGCGGCTCGTCACCTCGAAATCGGGTGCCTCCATGTTCTCGCCCTGGCTCACCTGGTCGGCGACCTTTGAGAGCCGCGTCACGGGCCGGATTACCATGTACCAGAGCATCAGGTTGAGCGCGATGAAGATGAACGCGAACACCGCGGTGAGCGACACCATGAAGGTCCTGAACGCCCGGTTGGCGCGCGCGATCGGCACCTCGGTCGGCACCGACACGATCTGCGCGCCGATGACCTCGTTCAGTTTCCAGCCGAAGCCGTTGGCCGGGCCGTACTTGTCAACCAGCGTCTTGGGCGCGGCATCCACGGTCGAGTGGCAGTAGAGGCAGGCCTCCGCCTTGATCTGCATCGGGCGCGCGATGTAGAACGACTTCCCGCTCGGCGTCTCGCGCTCGCCGACCATTTCTGTCCGGTCCGACGCGTTGCGGAACTGGTTGACGATATCGGCCTCCCAGTCGTTGGCGCGGTTGCGCGGGTTGGTGGGATTGAGCACCGCCTCCTTGTAGGCGTACTCGGGGAACGTCTTGCGCACGCCGTCGAATATCTCGTTGGCCGAGTACGCGGGCACCGACTGCGGCAGGAAGCTGTACTTCATCTGCGTCTGGAGGAGCGGCCCGACCTGGGTCGAGGTGTAGGCGCGCGCGGCGAGCGCCGACTCCATCACCAGGCGCGCGTTCAGCACGATCTCCTCGCGCGCGTTCTTCTGCAGAAGCTGGTCCGAGACCGTGGCCGCCGCGGCAAGCCCGAGCAGGAACACCAGGACGAACACCAGGTTGAATTTGACGATCAGCTTCATGACGACGCTCCTTGCGAAGAGTTGGCGCTACTGGGTGGCAGTGGGCTTGGCCGGCGCGGCACTCGCTGCGTCCGCCTGCGGTTCCTTGGGCTCGTACTTCTCCGGGAACAGGATCGGGTCCCACTCCGGGTGGAACTTGAGGTTCGCGATGAGGCCCGAGCGGAACGCCGGATTGGACGCGCGCGGCTCGAACCGCGATACCAGCGGCCGGCGGATGGGGAGCGGCGCCTTCAGCCACGCCTCGACCTCCGCGTAGCTCACGTCGTCGACCCGCTTCGGCTGCACCGGGCGATCCTTGTAGCGCGCCATGCGCGAAGGCAGCGGATCGAGGAAGGCCTTCGGCATCGCGGCGATGAATGCCTGGGACGGCCGCGGCGCCACGGCGCCCTTCTGCCCGGCCTTGCGCGTGAAGAACTCGCCGCTCTTGAGGCTCAGGGTCGCGGGCGCCACGGCGAGGCGCGCACCGCCGCTTTCGATGAATACCGAGCCCTCCTCGCCACGCACGATCATCACGGATACACCTTCCGCGGGATTCAGCGTGAATATCGGGGTCAAGAAGCGGAGGCGCGCGCTCTTGCTCACGCCCGCGACCTTCAGTGAGCCGTGCATCACGTAGTAGTCGCCGGCCGCGAATTTGCCGCGCGGGATGGAGACGGCGAGCATGCGCGTCCCCGCGCCCAAGGCGAGCGCAACGCCGTCGGGGAACTCGATCTCCGCGAGCCCCTTGTCGCCGACCTCGATGATATCGCCGGACTGCATTCTCACGCCCTCCGCCAGCGCGTAGCGCGTCACGCCACGCACGAGCCCGGCCGGGCCCTCGAGCAGCGTCACGGTCGCGACCGGGTCCGCTGCGGCAGCGACCAGCGGACAGGCGAGAAGCGCGAACGCCCAGGTTTTCGGGAGCACGATTCGCAACTGGTTTCCCCCCAACCGGCTACGGTGCCAAGAGAACGAGCCCACCGCGGATAGCGGGCATCGGCCAATACGATACTAGTGCCGTTCCAACTATTTGTCACTCATCCCTCATCCCTCGTCCCTCGGGAACCCCGTGAGTCGTGAATCGTGATTCGTGATTCGACTTAAACATCCGTGATTCGTGAGTCGTGATTCGACGCCCACCACCCCGCGCCCTGCGGGCGCACCCCTCCTCGGGCAGGAGGGGGGTCCGCCCGGAACAAGCCCGGGCCGGAACGCAGTCAATCGTGCGCTCCCCTCCTGTCGGAGGGTGAGCCGGGGTGAGCGGGGAATTCGAAGGACGCACCTGCGTGCGTCCGAGCTCGCGAACGCCCGAAGCCATGCAGGGATTCGGGCCGGGGAAGAACGTGCCTGCGCACGTTCGAGCCGGCGAACGCCAGTCGCGATGCAGCGCGACTGGACGGGGGGGGTTCCCGCGACAGCGCCGGGGTGGTGGATGACTCCCTTGTCACTTGTCACTGATCACCAGCTGGCTACCGCGTTCCGCGATCATCACGGTAGGCGAGTTGGTGTTGCCGGAAGTGATGCTCGGCATGATCGAGGCGTCGATCACGCGCAGGCGCTCGATGCCGCGCACGCGCAGCTTCGGGTCCAACACCGCCAGTGGATCGTCCGCACGTCCCATCCGGCAGGTGCCGACGGGATGGAAGATGGTGGTGCCGACCTTGCGCGCGCCTTCGACGAGCGCATCCTCCGTCTGATATTGCGGGCCCGGCGTGAATTCCTCGGGCTCGTATCTCCTCATCGCCTGCGTGCCGGTGACGATGCGGCGCGTGAGCCGGAGCGCCGCGGCGGCAACGCTGCGGTCCTCGGCCGTTGCAAGATAGTTCGGCGCGATCGCCGGGTAGGCGCGCGGGTCGGGCGATGCGATGCGCACGTGACCGCGCGAGGTCGGCCGCAGGTTGCAGGGACTCACGGTGAACGCGGGGAACCGGTGCGGCGGGTCGCCAAATTTGTCGAGCGAGATCGGCTGCACGTGATATTCGAGATTAGGCGTCGGCTGCGATGGATCGGATTTCACGAACGCGCCCAGCTGCGACGGCGGCATGGTCATGGGTCCGGTGCGAAACAGCGCGTACTCGAGCCCGATCTTCGCTTTCGCCCACCACGAATGGAGCAGGGCATTCAACGTCAGCACGTTCTTCACCTTGAACGCCATCCGCAACTGCAGGTGGTCCTGGAGGTTCTCGCCGACGGGCAGCTCGTGCGCGACCGGTATGCCGCGGCTCTGCAGCAGCGCCCCCGGGCCGATGCCGGAGAGCTGGAGGACTTGCGGGCTGCCGATGGCGCCCGCGGCGAGGACGGTCTCGCGCCGCGCTTCCGCGTACACCTCCTCGTTGCCCTGGAAGAACTCCACGCCCAGCGCGCGCCGGCCTTCGAGCCTCACCTTCTTCACCAGCGCGCCGGTGAGGACCGTGAGGTTGGGCCGCGCGAGCGCGGGCCGCAGGAACGCCTTCGACGCGCTCCAGCGCACGCCGCTCTTCTGGTTCACCTCGAAGCGCGACACGCCGCTGTTGTCGCCGCGGTTGAAGTCGTCGGTCCAGGCGATGCCCGCCTCGACCGCTGCGTCGCGGAAGGCCTCGATGATTTCCCACCGCACGCGCGGGGACTCGACGCGCCACTCGCCGCCTGTGCCGTGTTTTTCGTCCGCGCCGCGCCAGCTGTCCTCGCTCTTCATGAATACCGGCAGCACGTTGCGCCACGCCCAGCCGGAGTCGCCGGTCAATCCCGCCCACTCGTCGTAGTCGCGCGCCTGGCCGCGCAGGTAGAGCATGGCATTGATCGAGGAGGAACCCCCCAGCACGCGCCCGCGGGGGTAGCCGATCGAGCGGCCGTTCAGCCCCGGTTCCGGCTCGGTCTTGTAGCACCAGTCGGTGCGCGGGTTGCCGATGCAGTAGAGATAGCCGACCGGGATGTGGATCCAGATCCAGTCGTCCCGGCCGCCCGCCTCGAGCAGCAGCACCGAGACCTCCGGGTCGGCGGACAGGCGATTGGCGAGCACGCAGCCGGCAGTGCCCGCGCCGGCGACTACGTAATCGAATGGACCGATGTTGCGCATCGTCACTCGTCTCCGGCCAGGGGCATGTCGTAGCCCTTGCGGATCTTGAGGCCCTTGATGACCTCCTTCACCGTGCCGGCGAGCGGCAGGGAGAGGCGCGCGAGGTCCGCCTCGTGCAGCACGATGCTCATGTCCTTCTCGGCCCACGGCATGGGGCGCTCCCCCGCGCCGCTGTCGAGCGACCAGTTCTGCGCGCTGCCGTGATGCAGCGCCGCGCGCAGCCGCTCCGGGTCCACGCCGAGCGCCGCGCCGAGGCGCAGGCCTTCGTCATTCACCGCCGTGCACGCCCACAGGATCAGGTTGTTGACCATTTTCCCGACCTGCCCCGCTCCCGCCGGTCCGAGATGGAAGATGTCCGAGGCGAAGCTCGCGAACGCCGGCCGGCAGGCCTCGAATGCCGCCGGCTCGCCCGCTCCGTATATGAGGAGCTTGCCCGCCGCCGCCGCTGGCTCGCCGCGGGCGAGCGGAACGTCGAGGAGCCTGATTTTCCGTTCCCCGAGGCGCGCGGCGAGCCGCTTCGCGTAGCGCGGCGCGACGGTCGAGGCAAGCGCGACGATGAGCCCCGCCTGTGCACCCGCGAGGATCCCGTCCTTCCCGAATACGACCTCCTCGACCTCGGTTTCGAAGCCGACCACGATGATGACAAGGCCGGCCGCCTGCGCGACCTCGCGCGGCGAACCCGCGATCCGCGCGCCGAGCGCCCTGGCCCTCCCGCACGCCTCCGCGACCGGATCGCAGCCGACCACCTTGAAGCCTTTGGCGAGAAGATGCCTCGCCATCGGATTGCCCATCTTGCCCAGGCCGATGAGGCCCACCGATTCGATCGCTTTCATATCTTTAAAGAAAACGTGACGATTAAGGGTGACGATTAAGGGTGACGAATAATAGTGACACAAAACATCGTCTAACTCGTCACCTGTATCTCGTCACCTGTATCTCGTCACCCGTATCTCGTCACGAGGCACGCACCACCTGGCGCGCCGCGCGGGTGCCGCTCTGCAGCGCACCGGCGACGGTGCCGTGCTCGCCTTCATAGTCCGTTGCCTCGCCGGCGAAGAAGAGCGTGTCCCGCAGCGGCTCGGCGAGCGCCCGTCGCGCGCCATGGCCGCCGACCGCGACGTAACTGTAGGCCCCGCGCGCGAA
>Ga0214473_10007464_pt1 | contig 12972 bp, 12 predicted proteins | sample RVTome_7_FD_203509 | JGI IMG/M metagenome (GOLD analysis project Ga0214473, IMG submission 203509) | Soil microbial communities from uranium-contaminated site in the Upper Colorado River Basin, Wyoming, United States - RVT98D197 | ecosystem: Environmental > Terrestrial > Soil > Contaminated >...
CGAGGTGTCGCGCGCCCCATGGATGTTCGGGTTGCCGTCGCCGTCGACGTCGGTCACTCCGGGGGCCAGGATCAGGAGGTCCTGGTACTCACGTCCGAGGATCGGCAGGGCGTTGATGAACTCGTCGGAGAGCCGCGTCTCGGTGGCGGTCTCGTCGAGCGAGACGATCGGTGGCCGTGCCAGCACGCGGACCTCTTCGCGGAGGGAACGTTCCTCCGGCAGGACCACGGGGATGGTCACCGCACGCGCGGATTCCACCCGGATGTCTGTCAGGACGATGCGGGCATGACCGGCGTGGGACGCCGTCAGGACGTAGCCGTCGCCGGGGGGAAGTCCCTGGACGTCGAAGGCGCCGTGATCGTCCGTGAGGGTGCTCTGCGCGAAGGTCCCGACGGTCTCGTTGCGAACCTGGACCGTGACGCCCCCGAGAGGGGCGCCATCCGCGGACGTGACCCGGCCGCGGATCTGCCCCGTTCCCTGGGCGATCAGGGGAACGGACCCGGACAGCAGGATCAGTGCCACGACGGCGCATCGCCTGCGGAAGACGACCGCGGCGGGCTTGTGGAGCATGCGCGCCCCCGATGGTCATGTCTGGAACAAAGCGTCAAGCGTTGCCGCATTGTAGCACCGACAAGGGCGGGGACGGAGGGCACTTCACATGGGTTCGGAAAGGGCGAGGAGGTCCTGCTGCAGGTGGCGGAAGACCATCCGGGCGCGGGCTTCGGTCTGTGTCATTCCGGCGGTGGTGTCGATCAGGTAGTGGGCGACCCGCGCCTTTTCGGCGGCGTCCATCTGGGCGGCGATGCGGGCCCGGGCGTCGGCCTCGGACAGCCCGTCGCGTCGCAGGATCCGATCGATCTGCGTCTGCGGGGAGCACTGCACCACCACCACACGGTGATAGTCGCGGTAGAAGCCGGTCTCGATCAGGAGCGCCGCATTGGTGACCGCGATCCGTCCCTGACCGGTGTCGGCCAGCAGGTCCACGAAGCGGGCTTCCTCGGCGCGGATCAGAGGGTGGAGGATCGCTTCGAGGGCGGCACGGCGCTCCGGTTCGGAGAAGACCACTCCTCCCAGGCGGACCCGGTCGATGGTCCCGTCGGCCGCCAGGATTTCCGGGCCGAAGGCGGCGGCCACCGGCCCGTAGCCCGGCGCCTCTTTCTCGAGCAGGCGGCGGGCGATGAAATCGGCGTCCAGGACGCTCGCCCCGAGGCCGGCGAAGATCCGGGCGACGGTCGATTTCCCGGTGGCGATGCCGCCGGTCAGGCCGACGCGCAGGACGAACGGGCGGCCGGGGCCGGCGGCGGGGGTTGCGGGGGAGAACCCGGCGGACGGCGGGTGATCGTGGTCATGAGTGTCGTGACGATCGGTCATGAGGGGAGGCGGCGCCGGTGCGCCGCCCGCAGCGTGTTCTTCAGCAGGCAGGCGATCGTCAGCGGCCCCACGCCGCCGGGGACCGGGGTCAGCCATCCGGCCCGCTCCGCACCTTCCACCGGATGGACGTCGCCGACCAGGGTGTAGCCCCGTTCGCGGACCGTCCGGACACGAGGGGAATCGGCGCCGAAGATCGAGGCCGCCACGGCCGGATCGGCGACCCGGTTGATGCCGACATCGACCACCACCGCCCCGGGGCGGATCTGATCGCCGCGGATGAAGGCCGGGCGACCGATCGCCGCCACCAGGATGTCGGCCTGGCGGGTGACCGCCCCCAGGTCCGCCGTGCGCGAGTGACAGATGGTCACGGTCGCGTCGCGCGCCAGCAGCAGGAACGCCAGCGGCCGGCCGACGATCTCGCTCCGTCCCACCACGACCGCCCGCTGCCCGGCGATCGGCAGACCCGATCGGTCGAGGATCTCGATGATGCCGGCGGGGGTGCAGGGGACGGGCGCCTCCAGACGCATGAACAGCCGTCCGGCGTTCAGCGGATGCAGTCCGTCGACGTCCTTGGCCGGGTCGATCGCCTGCAGCACCGGCAGGCGGTCCAGCCCGCGCGGCAGCGGCAGCTGCACCAGGATGCCGTCCACGTCCGGGTCGGCGGAGAGGGACCGCACCCGGCCCAGGACCTCCTCCTGCGTGCTGGCCGCCGCCAGCCGGATTTCGTCGGAACGCAGCCCCGCCTCGCGACAGGCGGCGATCTTGTTCCGGACATAGACCTGCGACGCCGGGTCGTCGCCGACCAGGACGGCGGCCAGACGCGGGGCCACGCCGTGGCGCTCCCGGAAGGCCGCGGCGTCCCGCGCCACCTCGGCGCGGATCGCGGCCGCCACCGCCGCCCCGTCGAGAAGACGCGCGCTCATGCCGTCATCGCGCCACCAGGCGCCGATGAAAGAGGAACGACAGACTGTGGGTGTCGGCGCCGATCTGCAGGAACGAGAAGACCACCCGCATCTCCTTCCATTTCTCCGGCAGGGTCCGGAAGACGATCAGGCGCTCCATCGTCTCGCGGGCCCGCACCTGGGTGCTGCTGTCGAACATCACGCGGGTGACACCGCGCACGATCCGGTCCGGATCGTCCAGCCGCGCGTGCAGCGCCAGCCGGTACAGGTCGGTCATGTCGATGGGGTACTGCTGCTCGCCGCGGTCGGTCACCAGCAGGATGTTCCCCGCCTGCAGCGTCACGTCTTCGCCGGCGCCGTTCTCGATCCGCACCCGGAAGGCGTGGTAGGTCTCGGGCCGGCCCGGGCCGGTCGTGAACAGGTCGTCCTGGTCGGGGGCGGCGGCGGACACGAAGGCGGCCCGCGCCGCCGGCTCGAGGAATTCCACGGTGACCGTCAGCCCGGCGAGGTGCGTGCGCGTGACCGCCGGCGGGAACGGGGCGGCGATCGGCTGCTTCGACCACGGTCCGGCGAGAATCCGGTAGGTCTTCGGAGCGCTTCCGGCGTCGACCACGGCGGGGTCCGCCGCGCCGGCGAGGACCAGGACGACGGAAACCACGCAGGCGAATGCCGCCGGTCGGATCATGGCGGTACGTTAGCACACCCGAACAGGGGGCAGAAGGCGCGGAGACTATCGGAAAACCGACCGGGCGCGAGGACCCGCGCCGATCAGTGGTTGGTTTCGACGATCTTCGGGGACGCCTTGATGATGAAGACTTCCTCGCTGCCGTCCGGGTTGGTCTTGACCACCCGGTGGAGAAGGATGCGCTTGTTGTCCTTCACGGCGACGATGGTGTTGACGTAGATGTCGTCGGCGAGCGGTTCGTCGGCGGATTCCTGCGACACGCGCGGCTTGAGCGGCTTGACGTTCCATCCTTCGAGCTTCATCGGTTCCTCCTGCCCGGTGCTGCGCCTGAACCCGGGAACCTACGGGTTTATATACTGGATGCAGCGGGCCGAGTCAAGGACGCATATCGGAACCCTGCCCGTCGGACGGCCGCCGCGCCGGGAATCCGGCGCCCGCCGGCCGATCACGGCTCTGATATACTGCGCGCGTTCCCCGGGAGGTCCCCCCATGACCAAGGCGATGATCGTCAGCGCCTGCCGGACCCCCATCGGCAGGTTTCTCGGATCCCTCAAGTCCCACCGGGCCACCGATCTCGGCGCCCTCGTCGTGCAGGAGGCGGTGCGCCGCGCCGGCCTTCAGGCGGGGGAGGTGGACGAAGTCATCATGGGGAACGTCCTGTCGGCCGGTCTCGGCCAGAATCCCGCCCGCCAGGCGGCGATCCGGGGCGGGTTGCCGGTGACCGTCCCCGCCTTCACGGTGAACAAGGTCTGCGGGTCGGGACTCAAGGCGGTGATGCTGGCGGCCCAGGGGGTGCGGGCCGGCGATCACGAGGTGGTGGTGGCCGGCGGGATGGAGTCGATGAGCAACGCGCCGTATCTCCTGACCAGCGGCCGCGAGGGTTACCGGCTCGGGCACGGGGAGATCGTCGATTCGATGGTCCACGACGGCCTGTGGGACGTCTACGAGAACTTTCACATGGGCTGCTGCGGCGAGGCGGTCGCGTCCAAGTACGGCATTTCCCGCCAGGCCCAGGACGAATACGCCCTCGGCAGCCACCACAAGGCGATCGCGGCGATCGACGCCGGCCGATTCAAGGCCGAGATCGTCCCGGTCCCGCTGCCCCAGAAGAAGGGTCCCCCCCAGATGTTCGACACCGACGAGGGGCCGCGGCGCGACACCTCGATGGAGGCGCTGGCGCGCCTCAAGGCGGCGTTCCAGGAGGGGGGCACGGTGACCGCCGGCAACGCGCCCGGGGTGAACGACGGCGCGGCGGCCCTCGTTGTCATGACGGAGGATCGGGCCCGGCGCGCCGGGGCCAGGCCGCTGGCCGAGATCGTGGCCTCGGCCTCCAGCGGCATCGAGCCGAAGATGGTGATGATGGCCCCCGTCGAGGCGGTCCGGAAGACGCTGCGCAAGGCGGGCTGGTCGGCCGACGAGGTGGATCTCTTCGAACTGAACGAGGCCTTCGCCGTGCAGTCGGTCGCCCTGGTCAAGGAACTGGGGCTGCGGGCGGAGCGGGTGAACGTCAACGGCGGCGCCGTGGCGCTCGGCCACCCGATTGGCTGCAGCGGGGCGCGGGTGCTGACCACGCTCCTGTACGCCATGGCGGAACGCAAGGCAAAGAAGGGGATCGCGGCGCTTTGCCTCGGGGGCGGGAACGCCGTGGCGATGGCGGTCAGGACGGTCTGAGGAGGTCCTTTCGGGGCGGACCATGGGGAACGGAACGGTCGCGACACTCGGTGTGGTCGGCAGCGGGCAGATGGGGCGCGGCATCGCCCAGGTCGGCGCCCAGGCCGGCTGCCAGGTGCTGATGCACGATCGCGAGGACGGCATCGTGCGCGGGGCGGTGGACGGGATCGCCGGGCTCCTGAAACGGCAGGTCGAGAAGGGGAAACTGGCGAAGGCCGACGCCGACGCGGCCGTCGCCCGGCTGCGGCCGACGGCCGACCTCGGCCGGTTCGCCGACTGCGACTTCGTCGTCGAGGCGGTCAACGAGTCGTTCCCCCTCAAGACCGGCATCTTCGGCGACCTCGACCGGATCTGCCGCCCGGGCGTCATCCTGGCGAGCAACACCTCGTCGCTGCCGATCACCCGGATCGCCGCCGCCACGCGGCGCCCGGAACAGGTCATCGGCATGCATTTCATGAACCCGGTGCCGGTCATGGCGCTGGTCGAAATCGTCGCCGGCCAGGCGACGGCGCGTGCGACCATCGACGCCACCCGGGCGCTGGCGCTGAAGTTGGGGAAGACCCCGGTGGTGGCGCAGGACTACCCCGGCTTCATCAGCAATCGCGTGCTGATGCCGATGATCAACGAGGCGATCTTCGCCCTCTACGAAGGAGTCGGGACGCGCGACGACATCGACACGGTGATGACCCTCGGGATGCGCCACCCGATGGGGCCGCTGACGCTGGCCGATTTCATCGGCCTCGACACCTGCCTGGCGATCCTCGAGATCCTGCACGACGGGTTCGGCGACCCGAAGTACCGCCCCTGCCCGTTGCTCCGCCGCATGGTGGATGCGGGCCACCTCGGGAAGAAGACCGGTCGGGGTTTTTACGAGTACGGCCCGACGGGGGAGCGGTGCGGCTAGAACCAGGACCCGGGGAGACGGGCAGGCGCCGGAGCCGGGCCCGGAGAAGCGCGCCGGCGCCCGACCTCGAGGCGCTGATCGGGCGGCTTCTCAGGTCCGAGAAGTTCGGCGACGACGTCGTGCATGTGAAGTCCCTGCCGCCGGCGCCCGCCTCCTTCGCCGACCCGGGCCGTCCACTCCCCGCCGCGATCGACGGCGCCCTGCGCGACCTGCGGCTCGATCGTCTTTACAGCCACCAGGCGGAAGCGATCGACCGGGCGCGCGCCGGCGAGGATGTTCTGGTCGTCACGCCCACCGCCAGCGGCAAGAGCCTCGTCTACCTCCTGCCGACGTTCGAGACCATCCTGTCGCAACCCGGGGCGCGCGCCCTCTACCTGTTCCCCTTCAAGGCGCTCGCCCAGGACCAGATGCAGGGGATCGCGGAGTTGAGCGACGCGGTGGGGCGGCACGGCGGGCTGATCGCGGGCGGCGGCGGCCTGCCGGGGACCGGCGGCCGGCGTCTCCGGGCCGAAATCTACGACGGCGACACGCCCGACGCGCGGCGCCGGAAGATCAAAGCCGACCTTCCCGATATCGTGGTCACCAATCCCGACATGCTCCACCTCGGGATGCTGGCGCATCACGAGGACTGGCGCGGCCTGTTCGCCAACCTGGCGTGGGTGGTGGTGGACGAACTGCACGTCTACCGCGGGCTGTTCGGTTCGCACATGCACCACATCCTGCACCGGCTGCGGCGCATCGCGGCGCATCACGGGGCGACGCCGCGCTTCATCGCCTCCTCGGCGACGGTCGCCAACCCCGGCGGGCTCGGGGAGGCGCTCGCCGGGCGGCGGTTCGCCGTGGTGGACCAAAGCGGCGCGCCGCGTGCGGCCCGGCACATCCTGATGCTCAACCCCGGCACCAGTCCCTACACCGCGGCCGCGGCGGTCATGGCCTGGGCTCTCGACGCCGGCTTCCGGACCATCGCCTTCACCAAGGCGCGCCGGATCACCGAGCTCCTGCACATCTGGCTGCTGCAGACCGCGCCGCGCTACCGGAGCGTGGTGAGCGCCTACCGGTCCGGCTACCTGCCGGAGGAGCGGCGCGCCATCGAGCGCCGGCTGTTCGAGGGATCGCTGCAGGGGGTGATCGCCACCAGCGCCCTGGAGCTCGGCGTCGACATCGGCGGGCTCGATGTCTGCATCCTGGTCGGCTACCCGGGGAGCATGGTGTCGTCGTGGCAGCGCATCGGCCGGGTCGGGCGCGCCGACCGCCCGTCGCTGACCGTGCTCATCGCCATGCCGGACGCGCTCGATCAGTATTTCATGAACCACCCGGAGGAATTCTACGGCCGCGGTTTCGAGGAGGTGGTCTTCGACCCCGCCAACGCGGTCATCGCCCGCGAACACCTGCAGTGCGCCGCCGCCGAGCTGCCAATCGAGGAGGAGATCGATCGGCCCCTCTACGGGCCATCGGTGTTCGGCCTGGTCGGGGAACTGGAGCGTTCGGGGGCGCTGGCGCGCGCCGCCGACGGGCGCCGCTGGTTCAGCCTGCGGCGCCGGCCGCAGCGCGATGTCTCGCTGCGGTCGATCGGCACCACCTACACCATCGTGGACGAGGACGCCGACCGCGTCATCGGCACCATCGACGCGGTGCGCGCCTTCCACGAGACGCACACCGGAGCGATCTACCTGCACCACGGCCAGCAGTACCTGGTACGGGATCTCTCGGTCGAGGACCGCCGCGTGCGCGTCGTGCCGGTGGACGTGGAGTACTACACCGAGGTGCGCGGTGAGAAGGAGACCGAAGTGCTCGAGGTCCTGGAGACGACGACGCACGGCCCGCTGTCGGCGGCGCTCGGACGGATCAAGGTCACCGAGCAGATCACCGGCTACGAGAAGCGCCGGGTGGCGGGGCGCGACCGCCTGGGGATGTTCGATCTCGCCCTGCCGCCGATCACCTTCGAGACGGTCGGGCTGTGGATCGCCCTGCCGGAGGCGCTGCGCGACACGGTCGTCGAACGCGCCTGGCATTTCATGGGCGGCATCCACGCGGCCGAGCACGCGATGATCGGTCTCTTCCCGCTGCTGGCCATCTGCGACCGCGGGGACATCGGCGGCATCTCGTACCCCCAGCACCCGCAGATCGACGGCCCCGCGATCTTCATCTACGACGGGCACCCCGGCGGGGTCGGGCTGGCGGCGCGCGGTTTCGCGGCGATCCGCGATCTGATCGGGAAGACCGCCGACCTGATCGCCGCCTGCCGGTGCGAGATCGGCTGCCCGTCGTGCATCCAGTCCCCCAAGTGCGGCAACGGCAACAACCCGCTCGACAAGGAGGCGGCGCGGTTCATCCTCGAGGTCCTCGCCGGCCGGCAGATCCTGGCGGGGGCCGCAGCCCCGTCACCCGTCCCGCGACGGATCGCGTCGCCGGATCGCCCGCCGGCCATCCGCGTCATGGGGTCGGGCGGCGAGGGGGAGCCGGCGCCGGCGGTCCGCAAGCGCGCCGGCGAGGGGGGCCAGCCCCCAAGCGAGGTGGTCCTGTTCTTCGACCTGGAAACCCAGAAGAGCGCCGAGGAGGTCGGGGGCTGGGGGAACATCGGCGCCATGAAGCTCGCCCTGGCAGTGACCTTCAACCCGGCCAGCGCCGCCTTCACGACCTACCACGAAAAGGACGTCCAGACGCTGCTGCTCGACCTGGTCATGGCCGACAAGGTGATCGGTTACAACATCGAGCGCTTCGACCTGCAGGTCCTGCAGGCCTACAGCGATCGGCCGCTGACCCGGGTGCGCACCTTCGACATGCTGGCCGACATCTACCGCAAGCTCGGCTTCCGGCTGAAACTGGGCGACCTGGCGGAGGCGACGCTCGGGGTCGGGAAGATCGCCGACGGGCTGCAGTCGCTGCAGTGGTGGAAGGAAGGGCGGGTCGAACTCATCGAGCAGTACTGCCGCCGCGATGTCGAGGTGACGCGCGATCTCCACGGCTTCGGGCGCACCAACGGCTATGTCCTGTACCGCGACCGGGACGGCCGCCCGGTCCGGCTGCCGGTGGAGTGGAAGTGACGGCGCCGCCGGCTGCCTCCGCCCCGGCGCCTGCCGTCCCGCTGCGGCCGCTCCTGCAGGACGTCTACCTCCAGGATCTCGTCGAAGGGCTCTACAGCGTGTACGTCATGCGGCTGCGCGACGGTCGCGCACGGGAGATCATCGCGGCGTACCTGCGGGCCGAGTCCGACCGACGCCTCCGGCTCACGCGCTTTCTCGAGGATCGCGGTGTCCGACCCGGGGCCCGCGTGCGCCGGCTGTTTGCCGGCGCCGGATCGCTCTACGGCCGGGCGACGGCCTGGCTCGGCACCCGCGTCATGCTGCGGATCGCGGTCTCGTCCAGCCGCCGCGCCAGCCGCGGCGCCTGCGCCGCCCTGGGCCGGGCCGCCATTCCCGATCTCCTCTATTTCGCGAGTCTGCGCGCCCGCAACGTCGGCGACCTGCTGCAGGACCTCGAACAGCGCCTGATCGACACGGCGCCCCGCCGCGACACCCGGGCGGGGCGACGTCCGGGCCCGGTCTGATCCGGATCTTCGTGGCGATCAGGCGGGGAGGTCCGCCAGGACGGCGCGGGTCCCGGACTCGGTCGCTTCGACGATCCGGGCGCGCAGCATCCGGTTCAGGATCGGCCCCGGGTCGCGCCCGTCGAGTTCCAGCGTCAGGTCGATGAAGTTGTCGGTCAGCGCCCGCACGGCCCCGTCACCGCGGGTTTCGCGCAGGGTCAGGACGGTGCGTTCCCGGCCCACGAAGGAGCGCCGGAAGCGGAGCGACAGTTCGCGCCCCAGAACGCGCAGCCGGGCGCTGCGTTCGCGCACGACCCCCGGCGGGGCGGCACCCGGGAACGACGCGGCGGGCGTCCCGGGACGCGGCGACCACGAGAAGACGTGCAGGTAATTGAGCCCCGCCGCCTCGATGAACCGGCAGGTCGTCTCGAACTCGGCGTCGGTCTCGCCGGGGAACCCGACGATGACGTCGGCCCCCAGGCCGATGTCCGGCAGGGCGAGTCGCAACGATTCGACCACCCGGCGGTAGTCGGCGGTCCGGTAATTGCGGCGCATGCGGGACAGGACCGCGTCGCAGCCCGACTGCAGCGGGACCTGCAGGTGCGGCGCCACCGCGTCGCCGCAGGCCGCCAGGAACGCCACCAGCCCTGGGGTGACCGTCCTCGGTTCGAGCGAGTTGAGACGGATCCGCGCGGGACCGGGGCCGGCGACGGCGCGGCGCAGCAGGTCGAGGAGCGGCACGGGAGGATCGAGATCGAGCCCGTAGTCGCCGGTGTTGACGCCGGTGAGGACGACCTCCAGGAACCCGGCGTCGGCCAGCCGGCCGAGTCGATCGAACACCGTGTCCGGCGGGACGCTCCGGCTCGGACCGCGGACCTGCGGGATGATGCAATAGGAGCAGCGCAGATCGCAGCCGTCCTGGATTTTCAGGAAGGCGCGGGTCCGGTCGGTGATCTCCGCACCGGTGTCGCAGACGGCGGTGGCGCCGAGATCCCCCAGGTCCCGCGCCCCGGTGTCGGAAGGCAGTCCCAGGAGGACCGCGGCGATCGCCGGAATCCGATCCGCCTGCTCCGACAGCGGCACGAAGTGATCGAGGCCGGGAACCGCGCGCAGCGCCTCCGGATCGCGGGTGACGTAGCAGCCGGTGGCGACGAGCGTCGCACCGGGATTGGCCCGCCGCAGCCGGCGCGCGATCTGCCGCGCCTCGCGATCGGCCAGGTGCGTGACCGTGCAGGTATTCAGCACCACCAGGTCGGCCGCCGCGTCCTCCCCGGCCCGGGTCATGCCGAGGGCGCGCAGCCGCGACTCGATCCCGGCCGAATCGGCCTGGTTCAGCTTGCAGCCGAGAGTGACGAAGCGGTAGGTCGGAGCGGCGGGAGGCGCGGGATGCAACCTGCGATGCGACGCGGCGGATGACAGGTCACGGGGCATGACGCGGCTCCGCGTCGCGGGCTCAGCCGCGGGACGATCCGTCGACCTTGAGGGCGCGGTTCTTCGCTTCGACCTTCGCGGCCATCGCGGCCTTGTGATCGCGCAGCCGGCGGCGCAGGTCCGGATCGGCGGTCGCCAGGATCTGGGCCGCCAGGATGGCGGCGTTTTGGGCCCCCGACTTGCCGATCGCGACGGTCGCCACCGGCACGCCGCCCGGCATCTGGACAGTGGACAGCAGCGCGTCGAGACCCTGGAGCGCCGAGGAGGGGAGCGGCACGCCGATGACCGGCAGCGTGGTGTGGGCGGCGACGACGCCCGCGAGGTGCGCCGCATGGCCCGCGCCCAGGATGACGACGCCGATGCCGCGTCCCTCGGCCTCCCTCGCGAGACGTGCGGTCGTGTCCGGGGTGCGGTGGGCGGAGGTGACGTCCACCTCATAGGGGATGTCGAACTCGCGCAGGACCTTGAGAGCCTCCTCCATCACCGGCAGGTCGCTGTCGCTCCCCATGGCGACCCAGACCTTCGGACGGGAGGGGCCTTTCGGGGCCGGCGGCTTTGCGGGTGTCCTTGTCACGATCTCCTCCTGTCCGGACGATCCGGGCTGTCGGGGCGGGCGATTGTAGCAGAGAGACCGGCGACGGATCGGACAGGCGGAGGACGCAAAGCCGGGACGGGGCCGGACGGGTTAGGCGGTCTGGAAGCCTGTCGTGCGAATCGGCTCCTCGCACTCGCAACGGTCGAGGTGGCGGTTGCAGGCGAAGCAGTAGCCGTGGTGCGCGAAGAAGTCGGCCATCTCCTCCTGCCACGCATCCACAAACCCGACCTTCTCGAAATCGGACATGCTGCTCAGGTCAAGAAGCAGCCGGATGTTCTCCCGGGAACGGTGATAGACGCCGAGGAGCTCGAAGATTCTGCTGCTGTCGCCGGTCGGTGCGGACATCGGTGATCTCCTGGACGCTGGGAATGTACCACCGGCAACGTTCCCGGGCAGCGCTTTCGCCCATCCGGTTGCGGATCGCGTGCAGCACGGGGCGCAGTTCGGGGGCCGGAGTCTCACGTCATGAAACGCATCAGTCCTTGCGGCTTACCGCTTCGAGGGCGTCCTTCGCGATGTCGGAACGGAAATGCCTGCCGTCGAACTGGATCGACCGCGCCGCGGCGTAGCAGCGGTCGGTCGCTTCGGAGAACGACCCGCCGATCGCGGTCACCGTCAGCACCCGCCCTCCCGCGGTGACGTACTTTCCATCCTTGACGGCGGTCCCGGCGTGGAAAACTTCGACGCCGTCCATCGCCTCCGCCTGCTCGAGACCGGTGATGGAGTGTCCCTTCTCGGGTTCGCCCGGGTAGCCGCGCGCCGCCAGCACGACGCAGGCGGCGCGCGCCTTGAGCCAGTCGATCTTCGCTTCTTCAAGACCGCCGGCCAGGGTCGCCTGCAGCAGGGGGATCAAGTCGCTCTTCATCCGGACACAGATCAGCTCGGCCTCCGGATCCCCGAAGCGGGCGTTGTATTCCAGGACCTTCGGCCCTTTTTTCGTCAGCATCAGGCCGACGTACAGGATGCCGCGGTAGGGGCGCCCCTCCTCGGCCATGCCGGCGATCGTCGGCACCAGGATGTCGTCGAGGATCGCCCGGAAAGTGTCGGCGTCGACGTGAACCGAGGGCGAGTACCCCCCCATCCCGCCGGTGTTCGGGCCGGTGTCGCCGTCCCCGGCGCGCTTGTAGTCCTGGCAGGTGACCAGCGGCAGGACGCGCTCCCCGTCCGACAGCGCGAAGAACGACGTCTCGCGCCCTTCGAGGAACTCCTCGATCACGAGACGGTCGCCGGCGACCCCGAAGCGCTTCTCCACCATCATCGTCTCGATCGCCGCGTCGGCCTCATCCTTGTCGGCGGCCACCACGACCCCTTTGCCGGCGGCGAGCCCGTCCGCCTTCAGAACCACCGGGTAGTCCTTGCGCTTCTTGAGGACCGACCGGGCCTCGCCGGCCGATCCGACGACGTCGAACTTTGCCGTCGGGATCTTGTGCTTCTTCATGAAGTCCTTGGCGAAGGCCTTGCTCGACTCGATCAGGGCGGCGGCCTGGGTGGCGCCGAAGATCGGCAGGTCGCGTTTCTGGAACTCGTCGACGATGCCGAGGGTGAGCGGCAGCTCCGGGCCGACGAGGGTCAGGTCGATCTTGATCTTGGCGGCGAAGTCCGCCATCTCGACGATCGAGGAGGGATCGATCGGCACCCGGTCGCAGACGCGGGCCATCCCGGGGCTACCCGGGGCGCAATAGAGATCCTTGACCTGGGGGCTGTGACGGATCTTCCAGGCGAGTGCGTGTTCGCGTGCGCCGCTGCCGACGATGAGGACTTTCATGCGCGGCGCGGATTATTTACCAGCGGTTTCCACAGCGTCAAGGACGAACGGCTTCGGAGTCACGCCCGCGCGTCGGCGCCACGCCCTGCGGGTGCCGGGCACGGGTCCGGGTGTGATTCCGG
>Ga0214473_10007465_pt1 | contig 12971 bp, 11 predicted proteins | sample RVTome_7_FD_203509 | JGI IMG/M metagenome (GOLD analysis project Ga0214473, IMG submission 203509) | Soil microbial communities from uranium-contaminated site in the Upper Colorado River Basin, Wyoming, United States - RVT98D197 | ecosystem: Environmental > Terrestrial > Soil > Contaminated >...
CGGTGATGGGGGCCCTCAGCCTGGCCCTGGCGGCGGAAGCGGACATGCACACGGCCGCGGTCCTCGCCAATTACGCCGCCGGGGTCGTGGTGGGGAAGCGGGGCACGGCGACGGTGACCCGGGCGGAGCTGCAGCGGGCCCTGCAGGACGGGAAACTCTGAGCCAGAGCGTTCGACCGTTCGGCAGTTCGGCTGTTCGGTTGTTCCCGAACCACCGAACCCTCGAACAACCGAAGGCTCTTGGGTCACTTGGGGTGCCCGGGTCCGCGATGTGATGCGAACCTCTACCTTGGAATGCGAGTGATGCAGGTCGTTGGCCTGATCCCGGCTCGGTATGCGTCGAAGCGCTTTCCGGGGAAGGCCCTCGTGGACCTCCTGGGCAAGCCGCTCCTCCAGCACGTGGTGGAGCGTGCCGGCCAGGCCAGGACCCTGTCCGAGGTGATCGTCGCCACAGACGATGTGCGGATCGCCGATTCGGTTCGCGGGTTCGGGGGCAAGGTTCAGATGACCTCCCCTGCGCACCCGTCGGGGACGGATCGTATCGCCGAGGTTGCCCGAGACGTGGGCTGCGACCTGGTGGTGAACATCCAGGGGGATGAACCGCTGATCGATCCGGCCGACATCGATGCCGCGGTGGCCCCGCTCCTTGCGGACCGCACGATTCCGATGGGGACGCTGGCCTGCCCGCTGGACCTCGAGCAGGCGGGGGATCCCAACGCGGTCAAGGTCGTCGTCGGAATGGATGGATTCGCGCTCTACTTCTCCCGGGCGCCGATCCCCTACCTGCGGGACGGGCACGGGGGCGGAGCGAGCCCGTACCTGCTGCACATCGGCCTCTACGTGTACCGGCGGGAGATCCTGCTCCGCCTGGCGGGCCTTCCGCCGACCCCCCTGGAGGAGCGGGAGCGGCTGGAGCAGCTCCGGGCCCTGGAGCACGGCATCCGGATCCGGGTGGTGCGGACGGACAAGCCCAGCCTGGGCGTGGACACACCCGAGGACCTGGAGCGCGTCAGGCGAATGATGACCCGGTAGCAAATTTCGAATTTCGAATGTCGAATTTCGAATTACGCAAGGGCGAATCCGAAATCCGCAATCCGAAATCCGAAATCAGTTCTGAGATGGAGGGTGCATGGCGACCAAGTTCATCTTCGTGACGGGCGGCGTCCTCTCCTCCCTGGGGAAGGGGTTGGCCTCCGCCTCCATCGGCTCCCTCCTGGAATGCCGGGGATTCCGGGTCACGCTGCTCAAGTGCGATCCCTACATCAACGTGGACCCGGGGACCATGAGCCCGTTCCAGCACGGGGAGGTCTTCGTGACCGATGACGGGGCGGAGACGGACCTGGACCTGGGTCACTACGAGCGGTTCACGGAAGCCCGCCTGACCAAGTACAACAACCTCACCACCGGGCAGATCTATTTTTCGGTGATCACCAAGGAGCGGCGGGGCGACTACCTGGGCGGGACGGTCCAGGTCATCCCCCACATCACGGACGAGATCAAGCGCGGCATCCTGCGGGTTGCCAAGGACGTGGACGTGGTCATCGTGGAGGTGGGCGGCACCGTGGGCGACATCGAGAGCCTGCCCTTCCTGGAGGCCATCCGCCAGCTCAAGGCGGACGTGGGGCGCGAGCACACGGTCTACGTGCACCTGACGCTAGTGCCCTACATCACGGCGGCGGGTGAGCTGAAGTCCAAGCCGACCCAGCACTCGGTCAAGGAGCTCCTGGAGATCGGAATCCAGCCCGACATCCTGCTGTGCCGCGCGGACCGCGAGCTGCCCAAGGACCTCAAGAAGAAGATCGCCCTCTTCTGCAACGTCTCGGAACGGGCCGTCATCACCGCCAAGGACGTCAGCACGATCTACGAGGTGCCGCTGGTCCTGCACCGCGAGGGACTGGACAACATCGTGGTGCAGATGCTGGGCCTGCCGGATGGCCCCCAGGACCTCTCGGCGTGGGAGCGCGTCGTCCACACCCTCCGGCAGCCGGCCCGGCGGGTCACCATCGCCGTGGTGGGCAAGTATCTGGAGCTCCGGGATGCCTACAAGAGCCTGAACGAGGCCATCACCCACGGTGGGATCGCCAACGAGTGCCAGGTCACCATCACCGCGGTGGACGCGGAGAAGATCGAGCGGGACGGGCCCAAGGAGCACCTGCATGACGTGTCCGGCGTCCTGGTGCCCGGCGGCTTCGGCAGCCGCGGCATCGAGGGAAAGATCGCCGCCATCGCCTATGCCCGGGAGGAGCTGGTCCCCTTTTTTGGGATCTGCTTGGGGATGCAGTGCGCGGTGATCGAGTTCGCGCGGCACGTCTGCGGCCTCACGGGCGCCAATAGCCGGGAGTTCGATCCGCATACGCCTCACCCGGTGATCGATCTCCTGCCGGACCAGCGCGGGATCACCGACCTGGGAGGGACCATGCGCCTGGGGGCGTACCCGTGCCGACTGGTGAAGCCCTCCCGGGCCAGCGACGCCTATGACGCCCAGGAGATCTCGGAGCGCCACCGGCACCGCTACGAGGTGAACAACGAATACCGGGAGAGGATGGAGCGCGATGGCCTCTTGTTCAGCGGATTCTCGCCGGACGGCACCCTGGTGGAGATGATCGAGCTCCCGTACCATCCCTGGTTCGTGGGGGGCCAGTTCCACCCCGAGTTCAGATCGCGTCCGAAGCGCTCCCATCCCCTGTTCCGGGAGTTCATCCGCGCGGCACTGGCCTACCAGGAAAGTGTCAGAGGGGGGCGGCAGTCATAGCCTGACATTCATTTCGAATTTCGAATGGTCGGGTGGAGACGATGAAGCGGATCCTGGTGACGAATTTCCATCCCCACCGCGGGGGAGGTGGGGGGCACACAAGCTATGTGAGGACGATTCTGCAAAGCGACCTCCGGGTCGAATTCGCCCTCGCCGTGGCAGCGCCCGAAGGGTCAGGGGTCTGGGAGGCAGGCGTCACCCTGGGTGTCCCCACCTTTGTGTGCGATTTTCCTGGGAACATCAAAGAGGTCCCGCACGTCGTCCGAGCCGTGCGCCGGTTTGAACAGATCTACCGGGAATGGAGTCCGGATCTCGTCCACGTCAATGGTGCCCGCGACCAGGGCATCGTGGTCTTCTGGAAACACTTCTATCGCCGAGGGGTTCCCTGCGTGCGCGCCCACCTCGCGGTGCGCTGCATCCCCGACAATTCCTTCAACCGGTGGTCGTACCAGCGAATGGTCCAGGGCCACGTCTACGTGGGCCACAGCGCAAAAAACATCTCCTGGGCCGATGGCTTCCTCAGGCCGCGCAACGCGCGGGTGATCCCGGTGGGCGTGGATGTCGACTTCTGGAAACCCGGGCCCAAGGACCCCTCCTCTCTCGAGAAGCACGGGCTCGCCCCGACGGATTTCGTCTTCGGTTCCCACGCGGGGATGGGCCGCCACAAGCGGACCGACCTGTTCCTTCGAGGCGCCGCCCTGGCTCTCCGCCGGGGAACGCGGCCCTTTAAGGTCTTGCTGCGGGGGAAGGACGATGAGGTCCATGCGAGCCAGGAACTGGCGGCCGAGCTCGGTCTCAAGGATATCATCTACGTGAGGCATGAGCCGGACCCGCGTGGATACCTTTCCTTGATCGACGTCGGCTTTCTCCTCAGCGAGTCCATAGAGGCCATCTCCTTTGCCGCCCGGGAATTGATGGCCATGGGCAAGCCCCTGATCAGTTCTAACTATGCGGGCCTGGTGGAGAACGTCGATGATGGCCTCAACGGCCGGCTGGTCGAGTGCGGTGATGTGGAAGGGGTTGCCGAGGCCATTGCCTGGTTCTTACAGCTGGACGCGGATTCGCTGAGGCGGTTGGGCCGAAATGCCCGCGAGAAGGCGGAGCAAGTCTTCACCCTGGAAAGGCAGGTTCAGGGGCTTTCGCGATTTTACAGGGACATTCTGCTGGATCGGGATACGACCCTCAGCTCTGCATGATGATGGCTTTCGAATGTCGCGTGTCGAATTGATCCGTCAAATTTGTCATGCGAAATTCCGAAGAAGGTGCGAATGGGTGCCGAGGTACGGATAGGTTCGGTTGGGATCGGCGGGGGAAACCCACTGGTCCTCATCGCCGGACCCTGTGTCATCGAGGACGAGAGCCACCTCCTCCGCGTCGGGGAGGAATTGCTTTCAATCTGTGGGGGGGCACGCGTTCCCCTGGTCCTGAAGGCCTCCTTCGACAAGGCGAATCGGAGCTCGCACCGGTCGTATCGGGGGCCGGGGCTGACCGAAGGTCTCCGGATTCTGGGTCGGGTCAAGGCGAAGCTCGGGCTCCCGATCCTTTCCGACATTCACGAGACCGCCCAGGTCCCGGCCGCGGCCGAGGTGCTGGACGTCCTGCAGGTCCCAGCGTTTCTGTGCCGGCAGACCGACCTCCTGCTGGCGGCGGGCCGGACAGGGAAGCCGGTGAACGTGAAGAAAGGCCAGTTTCTCGCCCCGGATGACATGGGGAACGTGGTGGAAAAGATCCGGTCCACGGGGAACGGCCAGATCCTCCTGACGGAGCGGGGATCCACCTTCGGCTATCACAACCTGGTGGTGGACATGCGGGGGCTCTCCACCATGCGCAGGCTGGGGGTGCCGGTGATCTTCGACGCCACCCACAGCGTCCAGTTGCCCGGCGTCGGCGGGACGGTCTCCTCAGGCCAGCGGGAATTCGTGGCGCCGCTTGCCAGGGCCGCGGTGGCGGCCGGATGCGACGGCCTGTTCCTGGAGATCCATCCCGAGCCGGACCGGGCCCCGTCGGATGGTCCGAACATGCTCCCGCTTGACGCGCTCCCCTCGCTGCTCGCTGAGGTGACGGCGATCCAGCGTGCCCTGGGCCGCCCGGTATAACATGCCCCAGTACCTGCGCCTCCTGCGATATGCCTGGCCACACCGGTGGCGGATCGCCCTGGCCCTCCTGTGCGCCGTTCTGGCCTCCCTCCTGAATGCCATATCGGTGGGGAGCCTCCAGCCGGTCTTCGACGGCCTGTTCGGCCATGGGACAGGGCTCAGCCTTCCCCCGGTCATCGCTGGGGCCTTGGGGGACCTCCCCGCCAGGATAGCTGCGTATGTCGAGGCCAACAAGCTGGGTGCCCTGACCTTTCTGGCGGGGTTCGTGCTCGTCGTGTTCATCCTCAAGGGGGCGCTGGACTTCGTGGACTCCTATACCATGAAGTGGATGGCCGAGCGCATCCAGGCCAATCTCCGGCAGGAGATCTACTCGCACCTCCATACCCTCTCCCTCTCTTACTTCACCCGCACCCATACCGGCGAGATCATGGCCCGCACCACCAACGACGTCGGCATCGCGGGGGGCAGCGTCACTGGCCTGTTCCGGAACTCCATTCAAGAGCCCTTGACCATGCTCAGCATGGTCACGCTTCTCTTTATCATCAACTGGCAACTCGCCCTCCTCTCCTTGGTGGTGTTTCCCGCGGCCCTCTATCCCATCGTCCTGTTCGGCCGGAGGATGCGGAAGCGGGGCGGACAGGTTCTGCAGCGCTACACCGAACTCTCCATCCTGCTCCAGGAAACGATTGCCGCCATCCGCATCGTGAAGGCGTTCGGCATGGAGGATTACGAGCGTGAGCGCTTCCGGAACCAGAACGAGCGGGTTCTCAAGTCCTTGATGCACATCGGCCTGGTCGGCTGCATCGCCCGCCCGGTGATGGAGACCCTGGGCGCGCTTGGCGTAGTCCTGGCCATCTGGGTGGGAGGCTACTTTGTGATCTCGGGGCGCCTTACGGCCGGCGGATTCGTGGCCTTCATAGCAGCTCTCGGATCACTCTACCAACCAGTCAAGCGGCTCAGCGATGTGAATAACATTATCCAGCAAGGGATCTCCGGCCTTACGCGGATCTTCGAGCTCCTGGACACCCAATCGGAGGTGCCTGAGGATCCGCAGGCCGTCCCGTTGGCTCCGGTCCGCGACCGAATCGAGTTCGTCGGCGTGCGCTTCGCCTACGAACCTGGACAGCCGGTGCTGGAGGGGGTCACCTTCGAGGCCAAGCCGGGTGAACTCGTCGCCATCGTCGGCCCCAGCGGGGCGGGAAAGACGACCCTAGTAAACCTGATCCCGCGCTTCTACGACCCGACGGGGGGCGCCGTCCTCATCGACGGGGTGGACATCCGCCGGGGCACCCTGCGCTCCCTGCGGGCCCAGATGGGGATCGTGACCCAGGAGACGATCCTCTTCGATGATTCCGTGCACCATAACATCGCCTACGGTCGCCGGGACGTTTCCGCCGCCCGCGTGCACGAGGCGGCCCGTTTGGCCAACGCCCACGAGTTTGTCGAGGCCCTCCCCGAAGGGTACGACACCCGGGTCGGGGAGCGCGGGGTCCGGCTCTCGGGAGGCCAACGCCAGCGGATCGCCATCGCCCGGGCCATCCTCAAGGATCCCCCCATCCTGATCCTGGACGAGGCCACTTCGTCGCTGGACGCCGAGTCGGAGCGATTGGTGCAGGACGCCCTGGACCGCGTCATGGAGCACCGGACGACCTTCGTCATCGCCCACCGGCTGTCCACGATCCTGCGGGCCGATCGCATCCTGGTGCTGAAGGACGGGACCATCGTCGAGACGGGGACCCACAGCACCCTCCTGGCCCGGCGCGGGGTCTACGCCCACCTGTACGAGGCCCAGTTGAGGGGGGTCGAGGTGGCGCCGTGATGGGGGACCGGGCCGGCCTCTCGGTGGCCATTATCACCCTGGATGAGGAGACCAACATCGGCCCCTGCCTGGAGAGTGTGAAGTGGGCCGACGAGGTGGTGGTGTGCGACTCCGGCAGCCGGGACCGCACCATGGAGATCGCGGCAGGTTACGGGGCCCGAACCTTCCAGGATGACTGGCTGGGGTTCGCCGCCCACAAGAACCTGGCCGTGTCCCGGTGCAGCCAGCCGTGGATCCTGGTCCTGGACGCCGACGAGCGCGTGCCCCCGCCGCTCCGGGAGGAGATCGAGGGGATCCTGCGGTCCGACGCCGCGGGTGACGGGTATAGCCTGGGGCGGAAGAACTTTTTCCTGGGCGCGTGGATCCGGCACGGGGGATGGTCCCCGGACCGGTCTGTCCGCCTGTTCCGGCGCGGCCAGGGCCGCTTCCGGCCGCGGGCCGTGCACGAGGTGGTGGAGGTCTCGGGCCGCATCGATGCCTTGCAGCACCCCCTGGAGCACTACACCTACGCGTTGATCAGCGACTTTCTCCGCCGCATGGAGCGATACGCCGCCTTGGCGGCCGGCGAGCTCTTTGCTACCGGTCACCGCTGCGGCGTCGTGGACCTCACCCTGCGGCCGGCCTGGACCTTCCTTCGTATGTACCTCGTACGGCGAGGCTTCCTGGACGGCTGGCGGGGGTTGCTCCTGGCCGGGCTCTACGCCTCCTACACCTTTGCCAAGTACGCACAGCTCTGGGAGCGGCAGCGCGGACCCGCCGCCGGGTGAGGCGAGCGAGGTGGCCATGAAGATCCTGCTGGCATTCCCCGGCCACCTGCGCACGGTGCCCATGGGTGGCTATTGTGTTGCCGCGCTGCGCCGCCTGGGGCACGAGGTGATCGTGTTCGACTGTCGGCCTGCCCCCCGGGATAAGGCGCGCGGGCTGCTGCGCCGTGTCCTGGGTGTGGAGGATGGGGAATCGCCGGTCATCAACGCCCGGCTGAGGCGCCTGGCCCAGCGGGAGCGCCCGGACCTGTTCCTCACCCTCTTCGGCTTCGACGTGAGCCCGGAGACGATCCAGGTCCTGCGGGGGCTGGGGATCGTGACGGCGTGCTGGTGGCTCAACGATCCGTTTCAACTCCCCCGGTCTCTGCGCCAGGCGGTGTGCTACGATTCCTACTTCACCAATTCCCGCGGATGCCTGGCGGAGTATGCGGCGCGCGGCCTCAGGGCGGTGCACTTCCTCCCCCAGGCGGCAGACGTCGAGGTCCACCGCCGCCACCCCCTCTCCCCGGAGGAGAAGGTGGTATACGAAAGCGATGTCTGTTTCGCCGGTGACTGGAGTCCCCTCCGGGAGGAATGGGTGGGGCGCCTCCTGGACGCGTACCGGGTAAGGGTGTGGGGACCCTGGGGGAAGAGGCTGCGGACCGATTCGCGCATCCGGCAGGTTCTCACCGACGGGTTCTTCACCGCCGGGGAGATGGTGAAAGCCTTTTCCGGGGCCAGGCTGGTGCTGAACCTGCACGGGTGGTTCGGGCGCTGGTCGCACGGGGTCAATCCCCGCCTGTTCGAAGCCGCCGGAGTGGGGGCCTGCCAGCTCGTGGACAGGAAGGACGAGATCCCCGACCTGTACCGGGTCCCGGAGGAGGTTGTCTGCTTCGAGTCCTTCGAGGAGTGCCAGGCGCTGCTGCGGTACTACCTCGGGCGGAATGCCGAGCGAGAGGCGGTGGGTGCTCGGGCCGCGGCCCGGACACACCGCGAGCACACCTATGAAGCACGGATGCGGACGCTCCTCGCGCTCGCCGGGGGCGGCGGCGCCTCGGGGCAACCCGGGACTCCGGAGGCGCGTCCGGCCGCGGCAGGCACTTCCAGGCACGCGTGATGGAAAGCGGGAGGGCGACGGATCTTCCCCGCCGGGCGCTGCTCGTCAAGCTCCGGCACATCGGCGATGCCCTCCTGGGAACGGCGGTGGCCTCGGCGCTGAAGGCGGCCGTTCCCGGGTGTCCCGTGACCTATCTGGTTCCCTCGGGAACGGAGGCCCTGCTCTCGCTCTGTCCGGACCTGGACGGAATCCTGACGGTCCAGCGGCGGGGAGGGGAGCGAGGAAGGCTGGGGAGCTACGCTGCGGCGCAGTGGGAATTGCTGCGGAAGCTCCGTCTTGGCCGGTTCGACTTGGTCTTGGATCTTGGGGGTGGTGATCGATCGGCTTTCCTCACCCGGATCTCCGGGGCGCCACGTCGGATAGGCACGGTGTCGCCGCATGAAACCGGTCGCGTCCGCTGTCGCCTCTACACCCAGGTCGTGACGCGGGACGTCTTTGCGCATACCGTCCAGCAAGACCTGGATGTGCTGCGGGCGGCCGGGTTTGCCGTCAAGAGTGCTGCCGTTCGTCTGCACCTCCCTGAATCACTGCGGGAACAGGCTGCGGCCCGCCTCCGCGCGGCGGGGATCGAGACGGACCGTCCGTGGGTCGTTGTTCACGCGACCTCTCGCTGGGCGTTCAAGACCTGGCCTGAGGACAAGCTGGCCGCCTGCGTCACGCGTATCGCTGGCGAGGGAGTGCAGGTCGCCGTGGCCTGTGGACCGGACCTGGACGAGGTGCAGCGGTTCACCCGGATCGTGGAGCAGATTGCCACGCCCGTAGCTCAGTTCCCCGGCACGCTGACGCTGCCGGAACTGGCGGCGATTCTGGCCGGGGCCAGGGCCTTTCTCGGGGTGGATTCCGCCCCCGCGCACCTGGCGGCCGCCCTCGGGGTCCCATCGGTGGTCCTCTTCGGGCCCACGGGTGCCTACAACTGGGGGCCGTGGGTTCCGACGCCGGAACGGACGCCGTATCCTGTCACCGCAGGAGTCCAGGCGGCCGGGCCGCACCTCGTCATCCAACGGGACTGGCTCTGTGTCCCCTGCGGCATGGCGGGGTGTCTCTTCTCGAAGCGGAGCGACTGCCTGGAGATCATCCAAGTGGACGACGTGTTCGGAGCGGTGATGGCCTGTCTGAGTCAGGGGGCTGCGATCGGTGCGGCCCGTTAACGTCCTCCGCGTGATCATCGGCCTCAACCAGGGCGGCGTTCAGCAAGGGGTCTTGAACCTGTTCCGCGGCCTGGATCGGGAACGCTTCCGCCCGATCGCCTGCGCGCTGGAAAACGACGGCGCCATCGGGCGGGAGATCGCGGCCGCCGGATTCGAGGTCATCGTCCTGGGGCATCGGGGCAAGGGGTTGGGGGTCCGCATCGTGCGGGATCTCGTCCGGCTCATGAGGGAACGGGAGATCCAGATCGTGCACGGCTCCTCCTACCACCCCAGCCTGTACGCCCGGGTCGCGGGGCTCCTGGCGAGGACCCCGATCCTGATCAGCCACGAGCACGTTATATTCCAGCGGCGGCGGCGGCGGCGGTGCATCCTGAGCCACCTCGTGGGTCGGGCGACCGACGCCCACATCGCGGTGAGCCAGGCGGTGCGGGACCAGGTCCTGGCCTGGTATGGCCTGGATCCGAGCCGGGTGCGGGTCGTCCATAACGGCGTGGACGTCGAGCGGTTCCGGCCCGGGATCTCCCGGGAGGAGGCCAAGCGGCGGCTGGGGCTGCCCCCGGACACCTTCACGGTGATGACGACCAGCCGCCTGGACCCGGAGAATGGCCATCGCTTCCTCTTCGAGGCCATGGGTCCCCTCCTGCCTGGGCGAAAACTCTGCCTGGTCCTGGTAGGAACGGGCCGGGGTGAGGCGGAGGTGCGGGCCGCGGCGGAGCGGTCCGGGGTTGCGTCGGTGACGACCTTTACCGGGTTGCGGCGCGACATCCCGGACCTCCTGGCGGCCGCGGATGTTTACGTGGCTCCCATGCTGCAAGCGGGCTTCTCCAACGCGGTGCTCGAGGCCATGGCCATGGCCTGCCCGATGGTCGTGACCGATGTCGGGGGCACTCGCGAGGCGGTCACCAATGACCGGGAAGGGCTCGTGGTGCCTCCGGCGGATGCCGTCGCGCTGCGGGCGGCGCTCGTCCGCCTCCTCGACGACGCCGCGCTGCGGGAGCGGCTGGGATGCGCTGCCCGCGAAGCCGTCCTCGCCCGGTTCACCACGGCCCACTTCGTTGCAGGGGTGCAGGGACTGTACGAGGAGCTGGTGTCGAGGACACCGGGGGTGCCGTCCGCATGAATGACACGGTGGTTCTCCTGGGCGGTGCCGGGTTTATCGGCCGCCACCTGGCGAGGCGCCTCCTCGCCGAGGGGGTGCCAGCGGTGATCTTGGACCGGCAACGGCCGGCCGCACTCCCAGGCGTCGAGATCGAGGTGGGGGACTTTGCGGACCCCACGGCCCTCGGACGTGTCCTGCGACCCGGCAGGGTGGTGGTGCATCTGGCCTGGAGCACCCTCCCGGCCACCTCCAACGAGGATCCGGCGGCCGATCTGCGCGAAAACGTCTCGGGGTCGCTCACCCTCCTGGACGCGTGCTGCCGCGCGGGGGTGAGGCGCCTGCTCTTTTTCTCCTCCGGGGGCACGGTGTACGGCAACGCCCCACGGGTCCCCCTCCGGGAGGACGATCCCACCGATCCCATCTGCGCCTATGGCGTGAGCAAGCTGGCGGTGGAGAAGTACCTGGCCCTGTTCCGCCGGCTCTCCGGCCTGGACTGCATCATCCTGCGCCCCTCGACCGCCTACGGTCCGGATCAGGATTACCGGCGTGGGCAGGGGGCGGTCACGGCCTTCACCGACCTCGCGGCGCGTGGGGAGCCCATCACCATCTGGGGGGACGGGAACGTGGTTCGCGATTTCCTCCATGTGGGCGATCTGGTGGACGCCACCGTCCGCCTGATGCGGCACGATCCCGGACCGGCCGGCCCGCGCGTCTTCAACGTGGGCACCGGTCAGGGCACCTCGTTGCGGGAACTGGTGACGATCATCGGCCGGGCGCTGGGACGGCAACCCGCGGTCCAGTATGCCCCACCCCGCGGCCTGGATGTGGAGGCGAACGTCCTGGACAGCGCCCGCCTGCGGGAGGCGACGGGCTGGCGGCCCAGTGTCACCCTCCCCGAAGGGATCCTGGGCATGCTCCGGGCCTGGGAGACCCACACCGCTCCTCCGGCAGGCCGGCGGGGGAAGGTGTGAGGATCATTTACACCACCGCCTCGCCGCTGGGCGGCACGGGCCTGGGCGAGGTGACAGCCCACGCCGTGGGCGGGATCTGGGGCGCAGGATGCCTGGTCCGGGCGATCACGGTCGCCAACCGCCAGTCCATGGTCCCGGCGGATCGGATCCGGGAGGTTCGCTTCCAACCGACCAAGGTCTTCTCCATGCTGCCGTCCCGCTACTACTATCCGATGAAGCGGGCGTGGGTGGATCGGGTGGCAGCGGCGTTCGTGGATCGAACCGACGGGGACCTGGTGCACGGTTGGACGCACGAATGCCTCCAGACGTTGGCGGCGGCGAAACGACGTGGGGCCGTCGCGGTCCTGGAGCGGAACTATGCCCATCCGCGCCACAGCCGGGCGATGCTGGAGGCGGAGTATGCCGCCGCCGGAATCGGTTGGCCGGGCAAGCCCTGGCCGGGCCTTCGTGGGTACGACCACTGGGAGCGCGAGCTCACCGTGGCCGTGGCCGAGATGGATCTGGCGGACGTGATCGTCGTCCCGGCCGAGTTCACCCGGGAGACGCTGGTCGCCCACGGGGTCCCGTCCCCCAAGATCCGGGTCGTGCCGCGGGGGGTGGACGGTGATCGCTTCCAGCCCGCACACCGGGAAGGGGCGCCGTTCCGTGTCCTCTGCGTGGGCCAGGTCTGTCTCCGGAAGGGCGTCCGGTATCTCCTCGAGGCCTGGCGGATGTCGAGGCTCCCCGGTGCGGAGCTCCTTCTGCTGGGCGCGGTGCACGACGAGGTGCGGGCGATCCTCGCCCGGTATTCGGATCTGCCCGGCCTTCGCATCCTGGGGTTCACGCAGGATGTCGCACGGTTCTATGCCGAGGCGTCTGTGTTCGTGCTCCCGACCCTCGACGAGGGGAGCGCCAAGGCGGTATCCGAGGCGATGGCCGCAGGCCTCCCGGTGGTGACGACGCCGGAAGCCGGGTCCCTGGTCGAGGATGGGAAGACGGGGTACCTGGTGCCGTCCAGGAACGTGGAACGTTTGGCGGAACGCCTGGCGTTCCTGCACGCGCACCCGGACGCCCGCCGGGAGCTGGGTGTCGCTGCCAGGCATGCCATCCTCCCCTACTCGTGGGAGCGGTACCAGCGAACGCTCCTGGACCTCTACGGCGGGGTGGTGGCTCGGCGGCGCGAGGCCGCCTGATGGAGCCAGAGCGGCTGGCGGGAAGAGCCGAGAGCCGAGAGCCGGGACCCGAGAG
>Ga0214473_10007466_pt1 | contig 12971 bp, 15 predicted proteins | sample RVTome_7_FD_203509 | JGI IMG/M metagenome (GOLD analysis project Ga0214473, IMG submission 203509) | Soil microbial communities from uranium-contaminated site in the Upper Colorado River Basin, Wyoming, United States - RVT98D197 | ecosystem: Environmental > Terrestrial > Soil > Contaminated >...
TTATCTCATTAAGAATTATGCTATGATTGTTTTTAACATTATATAGGAGGTAAAAATGTTTATTATTTATTCCTTCTTCATAGCTTTATTAATGGTATGTAACTTGGCTGACGCAGCCGAGGCAGCGCCGGACCTCCTCAAGCTTGAACTTGAGGAACTCATGGAAATAAAGGTAGCCGTTGTTTATGGCGCCTCAAAATTTGAACAAAAAGTAACCGAGGCTCCTGCATCTGTAAGTATTATCACCTCTGATGAAATAAAAAAATACGGCTATCGCACCCTTGCCGATATACTGAAAAGCGTCAGGGGTTTTTATGTTAACTATGACCGAAACTATCATTATGCTGGCATAAGGGGTTTTGCGCGGCCTGGTGATTATAGTACCCGATTTCTGCTTTTGGTGGACGGACATAGAATCAATGATAATGTATATAACCAGGCGGCGATTGGCACGGATTTCATCCTTGATGTGGATATTATTGAGCGTGTAGAGGTTATCCGCGGTCCGGGTTCTTCCTTATATGGCAGTAATGCCTTTTTGGGTGTTATTAATGTCATTACAAAACGGGGCATAAACATCGGGAAGGTAGAGGCATCGGGCGAGGCGAGAAGCTTTGATACATATAAGGGTCGCCTTACCTACGGCAATCAATTTAAAAATGGTTTGGAGATACTTCTTTCAGGTTCTGCCTATGACACTCAGGGGCAGGACTTATATTTCAAAGAGTTTGATGAGCCTGCTACCAACAATGGCATCGCAGAAAACAGGGACTATGACCGATACCATAGTCTTTTTTCAAATCTATCTTTTAAGGATTTTACTTTTCAAAGTGCCTATGTCTCCAGAAAAAAAGGCATTCCCACTGCTTCTTTCAGCACTATATTCAACGACTCCCGAGCCTACACAGTTGATGAGCATGGGTATTTTGACATTAAATATGAACAGACCTTTGATAACGGCGATAGCGGAATGGCAAGGTTATTTTATGACTGGTACAACTATAAGGGGGACTACCCCCTTTCAACTGCATTGAATAAGGATTTTGGATGGGGTAAATGGTGGGGTGGAGAGCTCAAGTTCATTAAGAAGTTCTATGAACATAAATTGATTCTGGGTACAGAATACCTTAATAACTTCCGCCAGGACCAGTTGAACTACGATATTGAGCCTTACAACCTCTACTTAGATGACAAAAGAGACTCTGATCTCTGGGCGCTTTATATTCAAACCGAGCCGCGCATCTTGAATAACCTCCTCCTTAATCTTGGTGTGCGCCATGACTACTATGAGACCTTTGGAGGAAGCACCAACCCCAGGTTTGCCTTGATTTACAACCCTTATAAGAAGACATGGCTGAAATTCTTATATGGTCAGGCATTTCGTGCTCCAAACAACTATGAGCTTTATTACACCGACGGCTCTACCTCAAAGCCCAATCCAAACCTGCAGCCCGAGATTATCAGAACCTATGAGATAATCTGGGAGCAATATATTGGAGAGTATATACTCGTTTCTGCCTCAGGTTTCTATTACCGTATAAAAGACCTCATCACACAACAGACTGACCCAGCGGATGGCTTAATGGTTTATAGAAATACAGGAGAAGTTGAAGCCAAGGGGATGGAACTGGAGCTTGAGCACAGGTTACATAATGGTATAAGAAACCGTGTTAGTTATTCCTATCAGGATGCCAGGAACGTTCAGCCCGAAAGTAGATTGACCAATTCGCCACGCCATCTCGCAAAGTTCAATTTACTTGTGCCATTAAAAAAGGAAAAACTCTTTTCAGGACTGGAAGTACAATATACAGATAAACGGGGAACCCTCGCAGAAGAGCAGGCTGACGCATTTTTTGTCACCAACTTAACCCTCTCCAGCCATAACTTTGTAAAAGGGCTGGAGGCTTCAGTTAGCATTTACAACCTCTTTGACAAAAAATATGGTAATCCTGCCTCTGAAGAACATACTATGGATATTATAGAACAGGACGGCCGTAGTTTTAGAATGAAACTTACTTACAGATTCTGAGTCGTTTATTTATGAAAGACCCCGTAAGATACTTGATTTTAACATTACTAACCGCAATAAGCATACTGTCAAGTACCGATGCCCAGCAATCAACGCCAACAGAGTATGAAGTCAAGGCAGCATTTATCTATAACCTTGCTAAATTTGTGGAGTGGCCAGCAGACGCAAACACCACTATAGATTTATGTATTCTTGGTGATGACCCTTTTGGCTCTGTCATCGACGTCATCCAGGGCAAACCTGTAAGAGAAAAAAATATAGTAATCAAACGCATTAAATCCCTTCAGCAACTGAAAACCTGCCAAATCCTCTTCATAAGTAATTCGGAAAAAGAACACCTCCCACAGATACTGGATGCACTTGGAAGTTCAAATGTCCTGACAATAGGTGACACAGAGGAGTTTGCTCAACGTGGCGTGATAATCAACTTCTATGTAGAACAGGACAAAGTGCGTTTTGAGATTAACCTCGAATCAGCCAAGCGTGCCGGATTATCAATCAGTTCCAAGCTCCTGAAACTGGGAAGGATAGTCAAAGGGAAAAGCTGAAAATGCACTCTAAACATAAGTCCATAAAACAACAACTCATATCTATAAGCCTGCTAACTACTACAGTAGCATTGCTCCTGACAGGTATTATATTGATTGTTGATGAGACTATAGCATTTCGGTCTTCACTGGTAAATAATCTTACTGCCCAGGCAAAGATAATCGGAAACAATTCCACTGCTGCTATAGCTTTTAACGACTATCAGGCTGCCGAAGAGACCCTTTCAGCACTGAAGGCGATTCCGAATGTTGTTTCTGCCATGATTTACGCACAGGACGGCAGAATCTTTGCAAGATATAAGCGAGCAGATTTAAAACATTTTCCGGTTCCGAGCCCCGGTAAAGAGGACTACGAGTTCGGGATAAATCGTCTATCTGTATTTCAAGACATCGCCCTTGATAAAGAGATAATCGGCACAATTTACATACAGTCTGACCTAAAGGAACTATACGTGCGTATTATAAGGAATGCCGGGACCGTCATTGTCTTAATAGCATTATCTATTTTTGTTGCTTTCCTGTTGCTATCGAAGTTGCAGCACGCTATTACCAAACCAATACTGGATTTAACCCATTTAATGCAGATAGTTTCAACTCGCAGGGATTATTCTGTACGGTCTCCTATTCAACGAGGGGATGAGCTGGGTTTCCTGTCTAAGGGATTTAACGAGATGCTGGAGCAGATTCAGACAAGGGACACAGAGATTAAACGGTCTTATGAACAACTGAGCCAGGAACTTGCAGAGCGTAAGCGGGCTGAAGAAACCATCAAATATATGGCTTATTATGATTCCCTTACAGGTCTGCCTAATCGCACCTTATTCAATGACAGGTTGTCCCAGACTATGCTTCAGGCTCAACGCTATGGTCAAAAAGTGGCTGTAGTGTTTTTTGATCTCGACAACTTCAAAAATATCAACGATACATTGGGACATACAACGGGAGACCTTCTGCTGAAGGCAATAGCAGAACGACTGACAAACATCATCCGTGGTGTTGATACCATTTCTCATCAAGGCGGTGATGAATTCTCCATCCTCATTTCAGGTATCAATCATGTACAGGATGTTGCCAAAATAGCGCAAAAAATCCTTGATGCATTATCAGAAAAAATCAGGTTGGATGAGCATGAGATTTTCATTACCGCAAGTATGGGTATCAGCCTGTATCCTTCAGATGGCGACAGCGCGGAAACGCTTGTCAAAAATGCAGATATTGCAATGTACGCAGCGAAAGAACAGGGCAGAAACAACTATCAGTTTTATACTCCTGCCATGAACACCATAATCTTTGAGCGAATAACATTAGAAAATAGCATCAGGAAGGCGTTAGAAAAAGATGAATTTGTCGTGTATTATCAACCCAGGATTAACATAAAAACAGGGCAGATTACAGGGATGGAGGCATTGGCCCGCTGGCAGCACCCGGATCTGGGATTAACTCTCCCATTGAAATTTATTCCTCTGGCAGAAGAAACGGGACTTATTATACCCATTGGTGAACAGGTAATGTGGAAGGCATGTAAACAGAATAAGATGTGGCAGGATTCGGGATTTCCTCATCTGTGTATCGGGGTTAACTTTTCAGCAAAACAATTCCAGCAGAAAAATCTGATTGAAATGATCACAAAGGTCTTAACTAACACAGGGCTTAAGCCAGACCGGCTTGAACTTGAAATTACCGAAAGCACTATTATGCGTGATATCAGACACGCTACCTCTACGCTGCATGAGCTGCATGAGATTGGCATTAAAATCTCCATTGACGATTTTGGCACAGGATATTCTTCATTAAGCTATCTGAAAAATTTTCCCATTGATATGTTAAAAATCGATCGCTCTTTTCTGATAGGGGTTACCACTAACTCTGATGATAAAGCTATTGTTGACGCTATTATTGCTATGGCGCATATCCTGAAATTGAAAGTAATTGCCGAGGGAGTAGAAACAGAAGAACAGATGGAATTTTTACGCTCCCACAATTGTGATGAGGCACAAGGTTACCTCTTTAGTAAACCCTTACCATCGGAGGAGTTGGCACAGTTGCTTGTAAATAAGAGTAAACTCCATTAGAAATAGATATTGTTGAAAATATCCTCTCTTTTAAGCTATATTTTATAACTTACCTCTAATTAATTTCATGGTCTATGACCCGTAGGGAGGAATAAAAAATGGAAAAGATGCTCGAAATACGCTGGCATGGTAGAGGTGGTCAGGGAACAGTTACAGCAGCAAAGATCTTAGCTGATGCATGTCTTAGCGGCGGAAGACATGTTCAGGCTTTTCCTGAATATGGTCCTGAAAGGGCAGGAGCACCATTAAGGGCGTATAACAGGATAAGCTCAAGTGAAATCAGGATGCACTGTCCTGTATTACATCCTCACGTAGTGAGTGTGGCAGACGCCACACTTCTGGATGGCATTAATGTTACTGAAGGGGCACTGGACGATACAGTGTTTATCGTTAATACATCAAAGGACCCCGAAGAAATCAGGAAAAAACTAAAGGCAAAACCAACTCAGAAGGTATTTACTGTTGATGCCACAAAGATAGCCATTGACTGCATAGGAAGGGCGCTTCCCAATGCTCCTATGCTTGGCGCTCTTGCTAAGATAACCAGTCTTATAACTCTGGAGGCACTCTTACAAGACGTCCGGAAGAGTTTTGGGAAAAAATTTTCCCAGAAGATTATTGATGGAAACCTTGAGGCTACAAAACGCGGATACGAGGAGGTAAAAGAAGGATGAAAAAACCTCGTGGATGGAAAGAGCTTACCCCTGGTTCTGTAATTCTGGAGGCAGGCAATGCTGTGGAATTCAAGACAGGCTCATGGAGAGCTTTTAGACCAAGGTGGCTCGAGGAAAACTGCATACAGTGCCTTTTCTGCTGGATGTATTGCCCTGATATGGCAATTATTGTAGAAGATGGCAAGAGAAAAGACTTTAATTATGACTACTGTAAGGGATGCGGTATCTGTGCCCTTGAATGCCCCGGGAAAAAAGGAAAGAAGGCTATTGTCATGGAAGAGGAGGGCAAATAATGGCTAAGATTGTTGCAGTAACAGGCAACGAGGCAGTTGCAGAGGCATTAAGACAGATAAATCCTGATGTATGTGCTGCATATCCCATTACTCCACAGACAGATATGATGCAGAGATTTTCAAGTTTTGTATCTGATGGAAAGGTTGATACCGAGATTATTCTTGTTGAAAGCGAGCACAGTGCTATGAGTGCATGCATAGGTGCTTCAGCAGCAGGCGGAAGAGTAGTAACAGCCACATCATCACAGGGCTTAGCCCTTATGTGGGAGATGCTTTTTATTGCTTCTGGAAACAGGCTGCCGATAGTCATGCCTGTTGTAAACAGGGCATTATCAGCACCCCTTAACATACACGGTGACCACTCTGACAGTATGGGGGCAAGAGATTCAGGCTGGATACAACTTTACTCAGAAAATGCACAGGAGGCATATGACAATACCATCCAGGCATTCAGGATTGCTGAACATATGGACATAAGACTTCCTGCTATGGTGTGTATGGATGGATTTATTATAAGCCATTCCATTGAAAGGGTTGAGTATCTTGAAGATGCAGATGTTAAGAACTTTGTTAGTGAATATAAGCAGATGAATCCACTTCTTGATATAGATAATCCAAAAAGCTATGGTCCGCTGATTCTTCCTGACCTCTATATGGAGTATAAAAGGGCACAGCATGAAGTCATGACAAAGGTTAAGGGTGTTGTTCTCAATGTTGCGTCAGAGTTTGAAAAACTGAGTAAACGAAAATACGGGCTGTTTGAATCATATAAACTTGATGATGCTGAGATTGCCATTGTAATACTTAATTCAGCAGCAGGAACTGCAAAGGATGTTATTGACCAGTTTAGGGCTAAGGGCATTAAGGCAGGATTATTAAAACCAAGGCTTTTCAGACCATTCCCTTATGAAGAGGTAGCTGATGCAATAAAAGATGTTAGTGCCTTATGTGTTATGGACAGGGCTGATTCATTTGGTGCGTATGGTCCTTTATTTATAGAAATATGTGGGGCAACACTTCATTTAGAAAAAAGACCCTTGATGATAAACAAAATATATGGACTTGGCGGAAGAGACTTCATGCCTGAACATGCCGAGCAGGTATTGAATGAACTGAGTGTAATTGCAAAGACAGGAAAAATCAGGATTGTTAAAGAGTATATAGGAGTGAGAGAATAAATAGCTTTTAGCTGACAGCTATCAGCTAGATAGCTAATAACTAAAGGAAGAGAGAATAAATATGACAACACCGCTTAGATTAAAAGAGCTTGCAAAGAAAGAAGACAGATTCACCCACGGACACAGGATGTGCTCTGGCTGTGGAGCACCCATAATTGTTAAGCAGGTGCTTATGGCAACTGATTATCCCATTATTGCCTCTAATGCAACAGGGTGTCTTGAGGTTTCCTCGTGCATATCTGAATACACAGCATGGAAGATACCATGGATTCACAGCGCATTTGAGAATGCTGCAGCAACAATAGCAGGTGTAGAGACTATGTACAAGGCATTGAAGAAAAAAGGAAAGATTGATAAAGAAATAAAATTCATAGCATTTGGTGGCGACGGAGGAACATATGATATTGGCTTTCAAAGTCTTTCAGGCGCTATGGAGCGAGGACACGACATGCTTTATATATGTTATGACAATGGGGCATATATGAACACGGGCATTCAGCGTTCAAGTGCAACACCTTTTGGCGCAGATACAACCACATGTCCTGCAGGCAGTGTAATACCAGGGAAACTGCAAAAAAGAAAGGACCTGACAAAGATAATGGCTGCCCACAATATTCCCTACGTAGCTCAGGCATCTCCTGCACACTGGATGGACCTTATAAAAAAGGTAAGAAAGGCATTTGAGATAAAAGGACCGAAGTTTATGAATGTCCTCTCACCATGTAACCGTGGATGGAGGTCAGCGACAAACGATGCCGTTCTCCTCAGCAGGCTTGCAGTTGATACCTGCTACTGGCCACTGTATGAGGTTGAAAATGGCATTATCAGGATTACCGTCAGACCAAAGGAGAAAAAACCGATTACTGAGTTTTTAAAGCCGCAGGGCAGGTTCAAACACCTCTTCAAACCCGAGAATGAATGGTTGCTCAAACAGATTCAGAAAGACATAGACGAAGAGTGGGAACTGCTTCAGAAGCAAGCTGCATTTTCTGCAGGAGAAGAAAAAGAAGAAGCAAAGACAGCTGAACCTCGATAGCCTATTTAAGGCGTTTTCTGACTATTTATTTCTGGTACCTTTACAAGCAGGATAATTCGTACATGACCAGAACTCACCGTACATTCCAGTTTTGAGGCGCATCGGCCCGCTGCAAGAAGGGCATGTGGGAGAAGTCTGTTCCCCAGCTTTTGAATTGATCCTGCTGCTAAAACTCCCGGTATGGCTGTCTTTTTTAATATGATATGAACACCAATCACACCTCTCTGGTTGTGGGTCCGGTATCGGGCCGTCAAGAAGATTAACTACGTCTTTAAGAAAACTGAGAAAATCAGAATCATTTCGCTCTATTTCTATCCACTGCATCTCTCCTTCAATAGTCTGTCGGGTCGCAGCTCCTCGAAGAGTCGAGTCTCCGACCTGTTCACACTTATCTGGCGTAAAGTAGAGCAACCCTAATCGGGAGATTGGACTTAGTTTTAAGGCATTAGGGGCTGGATTTTCTAAAGCTGTGACATATGCGTGCAATTGTCTGGTATATATATTTGATTTCTCTTCGCTGGGGTTGCCAGTTTTGAAATCCATAACTGCAAACGAGCCATCATCCAGCTCAGCTACAATATCGAAACGACCACTGATGAAGCATGTACTTTCACATCCCGGTATTTCGATAGTATCAGACCGCACAAATTTTTCTCCGTGTCGTACTATACCTGGTGGAAGACCGGGGCAGAAATCTTCAGTTCGTTTGTCTGAATAGTAATCCTTTTGAAGAGACGCAATTATACTAAAAACCGAAGGTAGAGGGATTGATGGTTGAGTTATGCCATGTTTTACCTTTAGTACAAAACAATGTTTGCACCCCTCGTATAAAAAGGTCAGATCTGATGGGCTCAATCTGTAGTTCATACCATCTTACCTCTAAAAAATGGGACGGTCTATTTTCTCCTTTTCATAGTCTCCAGCATATCCAAACAACACAGGAAAATCAAGAACCAGGAAACGTATCGTTTTGCAAAACACCCATCGGGATTCGTGTTGTTGGAGATTCGTCAGAATATTACGTGGTGTGCCTGCTCCCCTTTGTTTAGAAGGTAGATATTTGGTTTTGAAAAAAATGCTTAAACTTGTATGCTTGACTTTTAAAAAAGAAAATCAATACTAAGCCTCGGCGGAATTGCTAAGGGCAGAAAAGTTGGAATCGGAGATGAGAGGGAATTTACGAAAAAGGTTGTTTCACGGAGAATTGCAAAAGAGGGGTTAAAGAGTGGATGACCCTATTTTTATTGACACTAATGTATTCCTGAGATTTTTCGTCAGAGATGTTGAATCTCTTTACGTGAAAGCCAAGGAACTTTTTGAAAAAACAGAAAAGGGTGAGCTAAAGCTCGAAACAACCGACATTGTTATAGCTGAGATTGTCTGGGTTCTTGAATCATATTATGATTTTTCAAGATCTGAGACAAAAGAAGTGATTGAAACGATTCTCGAAACAAAAAACCTTAAAGTAGCAAATAATGCAAGAATTAAAGAGGCTGTCGAATTATACGCCAGAGGAAAGATGGATTTTATAGGCGCCTGCAATATTGCTTACATGCGGTCAAAAGATTATAAAAAAGTCGCCACTTTTGACATAAAGCATTTTAAAAATATCGAAGGAATAGCAAATATTTGGTGACACCTATTCCAGATCCCTGAGGAAGGTTCAGAGTGAGTTTTTCAGTAAAAGAGGAAGAATGGTGTAGGGTTTAAGTCCTGCCTTTTTTGGCTGCCTCTTCGTGGAAGAATTTTCGATATAAGACCTCCCACTCAGGGCTTCCCTCCGGTATCTTCTTTGAATAGGATTGCAGTTTCTTTCTAACCATGGAGTCTATGTCTTCTGCGAGCTTTAATTCTTTTAAAACAATTCGCTTCATCTCCTGCCTTATCTTGCCCTCTTCAGCTAAGGGGCTAATTACATCTTTCTCCAGAAGACCCTTCAACACAATATGTGAAAGATGACTGATTTTCTCATCAGAGAGCCTCACAGGATAATATTTCGCTCCTTCACAAGTTTTTGTTTTGTAAGCTCAAAAAGTTTACGGTAATCGAGGCGCCCTTTTTCTATTTCTACATCATATTTCTTTAACATTTCTCTTACTTCTTTATTAAGTTTATCTTCTACCATAAGCTCATCAAGCACTAACTCTTCTGTAATCTCAGTGAACTTATCTTTTGAGATTTTTAATTCAACAAGTTTTTTCTTACACAGAACCTCAACTATCTCTTCCGCAATAACAGGAACCCATCCTTTGGGTACCCTCATTATTTCTCCACAAACGGCAGGAGAGCTATATTCCTTGCCCTTTTTATGGCACTGGTTAACTCTCTCTGATGTTTTGCACAGTTGCTCGTCATTCTTGCAGGGGTAATTTTCCCCCTCTCTGTAAGATAGCCTCTGAGCATTTTGATATCCTTATAGTCTATAAATGCAACCTTATCAGCACAAAATTTACAGAATCTTTTTATCTGGAATCTCCTGTTATCTCTACTGTATTGCAACGCTATCTCCTTTCTAAGCTTAAGTTAAAAAATGCATTTAAATAAAACCACAGAGGTCACAGAGACATTTTTAAATTAAAAAACCTTAAACTACGGAGAACACAGAGAAAAAAATAAGTCCCTTTTTTAAAAATCATATTTTTTGCCTCTCTCTGTGTACTCTGTGGTTAATTGCATTATTCGGGTTAAAATGGCTCTAAATCAGTTGTTTCGTCAGGAGGGGTGACATCGCCCCCCTCAGTAGCACCAGTAACTTCAGTCTTTTTAGAGAGAAAACGTACAGTCTGGGCAACTACTTCATATTTACTTCTCTGCTGCCCTTCTTCTGTTTCCCACCGTCTCTCCTGGAGCCTGCCTTCTACAAGTACACTACTGCCTTTGTTCAGATACTGCCCACAGGTATCAGCCTGTTTGCCAAAAACAACTGTATCTATAAAAGTGGTTTCTTTCTTCATCTCATCGCCCTGTTTATACCTATGATTAACAGCAATTCTGAAATTACATACAGAGGTTCCCTGCGGGGTATATCTAACCTCAGGGTCCTTTGTAAGGTTTCCTATGAGGATGATCTTATTAAACATTTTTACTCTCCTCTCTTAAAAGGATAGCAGACTCTGTTTTTTTACTGCTGTCTGTTCCTGGTATAGCTGACAGCACAGCTTCTATTTGTTTCTTTTTCAGTTTTATTACTAAAAACTTAAGAAGGGGCTCAAAGACCTTGTAAAATCTCTCGAGCTCTACAATAACAGAAGAAGGAGATTTGAAAAGCAGTAGTATGTAGGTGCCTTTCTTGTGTTTTTTTATTTCATAGGCTAATTTTTTATGTCCCCAGTTCTCGGATTTGAGGATTTCCCCACCTTTTTTGATGATTACATCCTTGATTCGTTCAACAGCCTCTTCCACTGCTTTATCATTAAGGTTAGGGTCAAGTATTATGAGGTTTTCATAAAGATTCATTTTCTATCTCCTTATGGATTAATCTCGCTGTGCACCTAAGGTGCACAATATCTCTCAATTGAGATAAGCCCTTACATCCTTAAGGTAAGAGGTAAGAGCAAAGAGTATACTTTTATATCACAGGTATGGAAAGAAAATCAATAGGGACATATTCGTCTCGGGCTGATTTTTAATCCTTTTTAGTTATAAAGGTGCTGTAGCCTTCTTCGGCTAAGGTTTTTGCAAATAAGTAAGCACGCTCTCTGTCGTCAAAGGTGCCGATTCTTACCCTATAAAACCTCTGACCATTTAAATATATGGTGGTTATGTAAACATCTCTGTACCTTAGTTCAAGTCCTTGTTTGAGTCGCTGTGCATTGGATTCTTCTGTGAATGACCCTATCTGGATTGTGAAAGGACCAACTGCTACCAAGGGGGCAACCCCAACCCTCTTTGCATATCGCATGTCCCTTCCGAGATACTCTATCCTTACCCTCTCAACCCCAGGCCCTGTAAGCCCGATTTCTCTGGCAGCAGCATATGAAAGATCTAAATCTCTTCCAGGGATAAAAGGGCCCCTGTCATTTACGGTAACTATTACTGAACTGTTATTTCTTGAATTGGTGACGCGCAGTTTTGTTCCGAAAGGAAGTTCTTTATGTGCACAGGTCATTGCATACATATTAAATATTTCACCTGAGGAAGTCGGTCTTCCGTGGAATTCAGAGCCATACCATGAAGCAACAACATGGGCAACTTTAGGTGGTTGAATCGTTGGCGGTGGCATAGGGGCACATGAGGAGAGGTAAAGCAGGGCACCAAGTAGAAGCGGAATTTTTATAAGCTGCATAAGTTTTTTATAACACTATATTTCCTGCAATGCAAGTATGTAGGTATTTGAAAGTTATTATTTCCATAGAGTATGATTAAGTGATGCTTCAAAGTTTTAGCACAACCGGTATTGGCAGTCTGCCCCATTCTGACCCTGTGGAGGCATGCAGGGTTATTTTTAACTCTGTAGATATACCGTTCTGGCCTCAGCTTCCTCGCAGGAGCTTTTTAGAACTCATGGTTCCGCAGTATTCAGAAGCTTTTCCTTTTATAAAGGTTGAAGGGGAGAACATGCATATATTGGAAAAGGTAGAGGGGGAGACAGTAACATCTTTTTATGAAGCAATTGGCAGTAGAGAAGGGTTCCTCATCTCTGAGGAATACGCTGCCGGTTTGTATGCATTTATTGAGATCCTCAAAAGAAATAAACAAAAACTCGGCGCTGTTAAGGGACAAATCACAGGACCTATTACTTTCACATTAAGTCTTACAGATAATCAAAAAAGACCTATTTATTTTGACGAAGAAATGCGAGAGCTTGCACTTGAACTGCTTAAAGGAAAAGCCTACTGGCAGATTAAGACTCTCCGCCCTTATGCTGATGAGGTGTTGATATTTATTGATGAACCGATACTTTCAGCTCTCGGTACCTCAACATACATAGGTGTAGATACTGCTGAGGTATCAAGACTGCTATCTGAATTGATTAACCATATTAAGACACTGGGGGCTATCGCGGGTATTCACTGCTGCAGTAAGGCAGACTGGTCTCTGGTGCTTCCGTCACAACCTGATATATTTAACTTTGATGCATATTTTTTCTGGGACACCATCAGTCTTTACCCACAGGAGATAAAGGATTTCTTAAATAACGG
>Ga0214473_10007467_pt1 | contig 12971 bp, 9 predicted proteins | sample RVTome_7_FD_203509 | JGI IMG/M metagenome (GOLD analysis project Ga0214473, IMG submission 203509) | Soil microbial communities from uranium-contaminated site in the Upper Colorado River Basin, Wyoming, United States - RVT98D197 | ecosystem: Environmental > Terrestrial > Soil > Contaminated >...
AGAGCCGGAGGCGAGGTCCGTCCAGGACGGAGTCACCGCGGCCGGTCCATGCGAGTTGTCCGCCGAAGTCTCCTCGTCGGCGATCACTTGCCCCTGATAGGTGTACTCGGAGAGGAAGCCGGGATTGTCGAAGTTGTTCCAGCTCGTCGCACACTGGGTCAAGCTCGCCCGAGCGGGCCGCGCTCCCATGCTCACGAGGGCAAGGGCGAGCGCTATGCGAATCTTTGCTGACATGCGACTTTTTTGTGAAACTCGGGGGGCAAATCCCCACAAAAATTCCTTGTGGACGGTGCCCCGCCCGCACTGCTGCAAAACGGCTGCCAGCCCTCTGACCGATGTTTGTAGCGCTGGCCCGTTCGGGCCGGCTCTGCTAGCATACCGGCCGGTTTCTCAATGCGTGACGAAGGAAGCAGGCTTTTCGACGAGTCGGTGATCGCGCGTCAGCGGCTTCGAAAGTGGGCCGCCGGGGCCGTCGTCGTCCTCGTCGCAGTGCGTCTCCTCGCGGAGGTCGCGCCGGTGATGAGACGCCCCGACCTCGCGCTCCTCGACTTCTGGCAGTCCCTGCGCGCCACCGACAGGCCGAGCCCGCAGGTCGTGATCGTCGCCATCGACGAGAAGAGCGTCGCCCGTTTCGGACCGCCCGCCTGGCCGCGGAGCGAGTACGTGCCTCTCATCGAGCGGCTCGCGAGCGCAGGCGCGCGGGTGATCGGCTTCGACTTCACCTTCGGTGCTCTCGAGCGGGAAGCGGCGAACAACGAGCTCATGGCCGGTGCGATGAAGAAGGCGGGAAACGTCGTCTTCGGTTACGAATTCACGGATGTGGGCGACCCCTCTCCTCCCGGCACCCCTCCGTCGGCCGCGGTGCAGGCGAACGCGCTTTCACGGTTCGAGTCGCTCGCCATCCCTCCAGCTCCCTCCCTCATCGAGCCCGAGCCCCTGCTCGCCGAGGCCGCCGCTGCCATCGGTCATGTGCGTACCGTGGCGGGCGAGGATGGACGGATCCGCGTCGTGCCTCTCTTCATCCAGCACGGAGAGAAGGTCTACCCGTCGCTGGCGCTCCAGATCGCCCGGGTATACACGGAAACGCCCATGGAGGAGGTCGAGCTGAAGAATGGCGTCGTCCGGATGGGAAGTTGGGACGTCCCGGTGTCGGCCTCGGGTGAGGTGGTGCTCGACTGGCCCGCTGGCGGCGAGCAGGCCTTCCCTCAGTACTCCTTTCTCGATGTCGTGCGCGGCGACGTTCCGGACGAGGCGTTTCGCGGCAAGGCGGTGCTCGTGGCCGGCACCGCGTCGGGTCTCGACGACCGGGACCTCCCCTTCGCGGTCGAAGCCCCGGGAGTGCTGATCTACGCCACGTTCCTGGACAACGTCTTCCGATTCGACTTCGTGCAGGCGCCGACCTGGGCCTTTCTCCTGGAGTGGGGCCTGTTCTTCGCGGTGTGCGGTCTCGGCGTGTGGTTGCTGCCGCGTCTGTCGACGCCGCTCCTCCTCGTCGCGGTCCCCGCCTTTGCGCTCCTCCTCTTCGGCGCCGCCGCCTTCCTCTTCGTGCAGAAGGGAATCTGGCTCAAGGTCGTCTACCCCAGCCTCGCGCTCCTCGCACCGCTGGGCTTGACGGTGGCGCTCAAGCTCACCGCGAGCGAGAGGGAGACGCGCGATGTCGCCGCCGAGAAGCTCGAGAGCCAGAAACTTCTCGCCCTCAGCTTCCAGGAGAAGGGGATGCTGGACATGGCACTCGCGACCTTCAACAAGCTGCCGTTCAGCCAGGACATGAAGCACGTGTACGTGCACCTGGGCCTCGACTACGAGAACCGCGGGCAGCGCGACAAGGCCTACCTCGTCTACAAGAAGGTATTCGACACCGACCCCGCCTTCGAGGACGTGGCCGCCCGCATGGAGCGGCTCAGTCAGGCGGGTGCCGCCCCGAGCCTGTTCCCGGTGCCGGCCACCAACCTGGGCCGGGCGCCCACGCCAGCGCCGGCGACTCACGGGTCGCCGGTGTCACAGAGAGTGGCGAGCCCCGATGCCGTCGAGGACACGGACGCGCCAACCGAGCTGTCGCCCGCTTCGTCAGTCGCTCCGTCGGAGGCTGCCCGCGCCGCCGTGGCATCCCTCCCCACCCCCGGTTCAGGATCGTCCAGAAGCGTGGCTGCGGGGATCCCCGTCGCCACCTCCGCCCCGGGGGGGCCGATCCTTGCGGGCTCGCGGTTCTCACGCTACGAGGTCGAACAGCACCTCGGCCGGGGGGGCATGGGCGACGTGTATCTGGTGCGCGACACCGTCATCAACCGCAAGGCCGCGCTCAAGACGATCCGGGCCGACACCGGACTCGACGCGCGGCAGGTCATCGAGATGCGTCAGCGCTTCTACCGCGAGGCCCAGACCGCCGGCAAGCTCGCGCACCCCAACATCGTGACGGTCTACGACGTGGGGGAAGATCTCGGAATGTCCTACATCGTGATGGAGTTCGTCGAGGGGAATACACTCACGCAGTTGATGAAGAGACAGCGCTTGAGCCTCCCGCAGATCAAGCACGTCATCTCCAACGCCGCCTTGGGCCTCGATTACGCCCACCAGAACGGCGTCTTCCATCGCGACGTCAAGCCCGACAACATCATGGTCTCCAAGACGGGCATGGTGAAGGTCATGGACTTCGGCATCGCCCGGATCGTGGAATCGAACCTGACGAAGACCGGGAGCGTGATGGGTACGCCCTCCTACATGTCGCCGGAGCAGGTCCACGGCGAGAAGATCGATGCCCGGAGCGACGTCTTCTCGCTCGGGGTGATCCTCTACGAGCTTCTGACTGGAAAGAAGCCGTTCACCGGTGAGACGATGTCGGCCCTGATGTTCGCGATCATGAAGGGGGATCCGGCCCAGCCCTCGACGATCGACGCCAAGATCCACACCGCCTGGGACGGCATTCTGCGGAAGGCTCTCGCCAAGGAGCCCGGCGAGCGCTACGCGACGGCCAGGGAGTTCGCCCAGGCGGTCAGGGACGCTGCCGTTCGCTGATCGTCTAAATGATAAGAGGGGCGGCCGGTGTCTTCGGCCGCCCCTGCAATCAAGTGCGCTGGGAACCCGCTGCGGGCTCACAGTCAGTTGAAGTCGGCTAGCTCACTCTAGGGACAGGGCTTGCCATAGGTGTAGACCTTCCCTCCGACGATTTTCGTCGTGCAGGATGTGTCGCCGGAGTGGAAGTAGCCGTTGCCGAAATTCCCGAGGCCGAGAGATTCGCCGTCCAGCAATAGTTCGAGAGCCTCCGCAGGCTTGCCATCGAGAGTACCGTCCAGCGCCATGCCAGGCGACACACAACCATTGTCGAGACTCGCCTGTGTCAGTTTGGCGCTCAGGACCGCACCCCCTACAGCGTCCAACGTGAACTCGACGGAACAGCACCCGTCGACGGAAGAACAGTCTCCATCCGTCAGGGTTTCGGTTACCCGTGCCGCCGGGGGGAGGTTCAGCCCGAGACCCGTTATCGGGAAGCACTTGATGGTACTGCTGTAGGCGGTTGGCTTCGTCGCGATCGTTGTCTCGATCGGCAGTACCCTGCCACTGACGATGACCCAGAACTCGGCGCCCGCCGGAACGCCGTTGATCTTCACGGCATCCGCGTGGCACGTGGCCTTGCCGAGTTTGGTCACGGGGTCACCGCCGCAGTTCTCTATGACCTGCGTGCTATTCGGCACGACGACTTCGTTGTTGCGAGTAACCAGGGTTGCCACGTGGTTCAGGCTGGATCCAGTGATGTTCTTGTACTTGATCCCGGTGAATTCGCCTCCAGCCGAGCAGGACGGGGAGAGGCTGAACGGGTCGCTCACATAACAGGGCGTCGGGACGAGGTTGGAGTCGGGCACTACCTCGATGCTCGGGGTCGTCAAAAGGCATGTCGACGAGCCCGACGCCATCGCTTCCGGCGCCGCGAGCAGCCCTATTGCCGCCACTACCGCACAGGAGAGGAACGCCTTCTTCTTGTTGTTTCTCATCGCTACTGATTCTCCTTCTCTCTAGGGGGGGAAATCTCTCCGCATCGTGTGGGTTAGGGGAAAGCCAGAACCACGCGCGCATACACGACTCGACCCGGCCGGATGCCGAGGTTTCTCGAGTCGGTCGCCTCGTACGTGGAGGTCTCATCGGTGAGGTTGTTCACCCCGGCGACGAGGAAGCCGTAGCGCTTTGTCAGCCGGTAGCGCACGGCCGCATCGACCACCCAGAAGCTGCGGTCCCCGGGGACGAAGTCGAACTCGTTCGCTGGCCGGAACTCCCCCTCCTGCGTGAGGTAGGTCGCAGAGACGAAGGCCGAGAATCCGGAGGGGTGGAAGAACCGCGCGGAGAGCGGCACCCGGTGCGTCTTCACCGTGCTGAACGAGTAAAAGAGCTCGGGATCCAGGTCGACGTTCTCGTACTGGTACTCCGCCCCGAGGGTGACCCACGGGTGCGGGGTCCCGAACAGGTACGCGCGCGCCAGGCGCTCGTCCCCGGGCTTCTCCGACAGCGTCCACGTGACGCCGTCCTGGAGCAGCAGGTGCGGGATCGTGAGACTCCGCTCCGAGTACTCGATCCCGCCAAACACCTTGCGGCTGAATTTCTGGTCGATCGAAGCACCCCACACCTCGGACTCGGTGGCGCTCAGGTCGTCGAAGAACTGGTTGAAGCCGGCCACCTGCGTGGGCTCCAGAGTCTGGTCCGTGACGAGGGTGCGCTTCAGCGTCTTGAACCAGGCCGCGCGCAGCGTCGTCGCCGGCGTCAGGCTCCAGCTCAGACCGACCTTGGGGTTGAACTTGTTCTTTTCCCCGCGAACCGGGGGAGGCTCGATCGGGACCGGCGGGTCGGGCGGCAGACCCGGGAGGCGGAAGTCCGAGAAGAACTCACCCGTCTCGTCGAAGAGATCGCCGCTCGCGCCGAGGGTCAGGGTCAGGCGGGTCGGGAGCGTGAAGTAGGCGTAGGTGTAGAGGTTGGTGTGCTCGATCTTCGAATCGCCGGTGGTGATGTCGGTGAACCCGAACTCGGGATCCTCGATCTCGAAGGCGGTCGTCTCATCGGTGTCGATGTCGAAGACGCCGCCGCCGGCCACGACCTTGATCGACGAGGAACGGAAGAGCACCTGCCCCTCGACGCTGTCGGCCTTCTCCTTCCGACCAATCGTGAAGCTCTCGCCGAGATTCGGGTCGGGGGCGGCGAAGTCGATGTCCTTGTCCGAGTGCATGTAGGACGCGAGCAGGGTGACCGCCGGGCCGAACTCCTGCCGGACGCCGACCCGCACGTTGGTGCCGTCGGTCTTCTCCCTCTCGAGCGGGCTGAAGTCGTCTTCGTAGTAGTGCAGGTCCAGGTCCCCCGTCTCCAGGTTTCGGTGGCGCACCTCGGCCTGGAGGCTCGTGCTCGGGCTGAGCTCCGCCTGGACGAAGGCGTTCGCGATCTGGTCGTCCTGGGTGTTGTTTTCGCGGAAGCCGTCGGTCTTGAAGCCGCTGTAGCCCGCGCTGAACGAGACCTTCTTGTGGATGCCCGAGACGATCGCCTCTCCCGACAGGGTGTCGTCCTCGCCGAACAGAAAGTTTCCCTGCACGTTCATCTGGTCCCGGTTGAAGAGCGGGTTAAACTCATTGAAGGCGAGCGCGCCGGGGCCCTGCGAGCTGATCAGGAACAGGTTGCTCTCGCCGAGGCTCGGCTGGATCGGCGTGGTGTTCAGCGGCTGGAGCATCTGGGACTGGAACAGCTCGCTCACACGGGCGATCTCGTGGCGCGGCAGGGCGGCGTAGTTGTCGGCGAGCAGCCGGTGGGCGGAGTAGTTGCTCGGGTCGGTTTCGAGCGAGGTCCATCCTTCGACGAGCCCCCGCTCCTGGAAACCTAGGTCGGCGAAGATGCGGCCGAGGCTCGCGCTGCGCGCGGCGAGGTCGGAGTCGAGCAGCAGTCGCGACCGGTAAACGGCCCGGTTGTCGTTCAGCTCGACGGCCTTCTCGAAGCTATCCAGCGCTTCGACGGGCCGGTTCGTGGTCTGCTTGGTGATGGCGTCGTAGAACCACGGAGTGGGATCCTTGGGATCCGACTCCTTAGCCACGTCGTACTCGCGCGCATCGAGCCCGGCGCGCTTGGCTTCGAAGTAAGCCTTCCCGAGGTAGCTCCGAACCACGGATGCCCCGGGATCCAGACTGACCGCGACTTCGATGGTGCGGCTTCCCTCTGCAAGGTCACCCTCTCGGATCTGGGCCAGGCCCATGCCGAGCCGGGGGAGCGGATCGTCCTGATCGAGCTCGATCGCCTTGCGGAAGGCCTCTTTGGCCTCACGCGTCTGGACTCGCGTGAGATAGGAGTATCCCAGGACCGTCTGAGTCCGGGAAAGGTTCGGCTCGAGCACGACCGCTTTCTGCGCCGCCTCGAGGGCCTCATCCAGGTATCCCTGCGAAGAGCGGATTTCCGCGAGCCGCGCCCAGGCGAGGGCGTCGCTCGCATCGAGGCTCACCGCGGTCTCGAGACTCTCGCGAGCGCCCTCCAGATCGAATGCCGCTTGGCGGGCGTAGGACAGCGCAATCTGGGCTGTGGACGACTTCGGATCGGCTTCGACCGCTCTCTGGCCGGTGGCGAGAGCCTTGTCCGTCTCGTTGTTCGCGACGGCCACGATCGTCTGGAGCGCGAGGGCATCGCTGTCGTTTGCGGCCAGCTCCAGAGCCCGCTCGATGTCCTTTGCCGCCTCCTCCGCGCTGCCCGCGGCGAGCAGCAGCGAAGCCCTGTAGGTGAAGAACCGCGGGTCCCGGATAGCCTGGACGTCGGCGCTCGCGAGGCTATCGATAGCCCGCTCTAGATCGCCCTTGAGGTAGGCTTCGCTCGATTCTCGAACTCTCGCCTGCCAGGGGCCTTGCCCGAGCTCGCCGGGCTGAATATAGATGACCGGCACGTAGTAGAGCGCCCACTGGACGGCGTCCTGAGGGCGCGCCTGGACCCCGCGCGTCGGGACTCGTCCCTTCCGGGCGACCGCGACCTGGCCTCCGGTAAGCGTGAGGCTCCCAGCGTCGTTTTCGGCCTGCACCTGCCCCTCCAGCACGGAAAGCTCGGTCTCATCGCCGTCGACGGCCACGGCGAGGCTCAGCTCGGTCCCGCGGATCGCGGCGATGGTGCTGCCGCTGCGGAATCGGGACAGCCGTTCCTGGGCGCGCACCACATGGGCCCACAGCCGCCCGAAGAACACCGTGACGTCTCTCTCCTCGGCGCTCTCGTTGATCTGGACGCGCGACTCGGGGCCTATCCTCAGCACCGATCCGTCCGAGTGAAAGCGCACCGTGGCACGACCTTGCCTCGTGACCACGATGTCGTTCATCTGGAGGGGCATGGATGGCGAGGGGGATTGCGACAGCCCGAGGCGAATGACGGTAACCCCGCCCCGGACGGCCTCAAGCGTAGCGATTTCCTGACTGGTGTTCGCCGCCGGTGTGGCGGGTGCGGTGGCAGCCTGTGGCTCCGTCGACGCCGAGAGTGCGGAGCCGCGGGCCAGGGCGGGCGAGCCGAGGCCAGCAATCCCGACAATCCCAACTGTGACGACCAGCGTCGGGGCCCAACCGATTCGGCCCAATCTAGTCATAGTTCACTTCTTTCTAGCCGGTGTTGAGCTCACGACGCTGGTCTCGCGATGAACCATCAAGATCTCGTCAAAAGAGGGAGGGATCGCTTGGGCTCCCGGCCCGAGCGACCGAACCGGCGAAACCTTCGAGAGCCAAAACGATCGAAGTTGCGACAAGCGAGAAGATAAGTACTCATGACCCCACCAAAGGGTTCGTTGGCACCGAGACCGCGCGGGTTTTGCTGTGCCGACACGCCCCAACCCTACGTCTAGCTACCTCCGAACCCTTCCCGTGAAAAAACAGACCGATTCGACCTGAATGACCGATGGGGGCGGAGGGACTATATCGGCTCCACCACGCCCGTGTCAAGAAGCGACCGGAAGCGACCGGAACAATCCTCCACTCTTGACAGCGTGGACGAGTGATTCTACTATTCCGTGTCCCACTCCCAAGAACGAGCCATTGGAGGTCTGTGTGAGTTCGAGTTCTGGCACTCGGCGGTGGCTTCGGGCTCGTGAGTCGGCGTGAGGCGATGACCATGGAGAATCGAAGCCACCCCCGCTTCCGGATTCGGGTTCCGCTCTACATCAACGTCGAAGGCCGGGTCTTCAAGAAGAAGCTCCGACTCCATTCGCGGGATATCTCGGCCGGTGGTATTTCGTTCACCACCCGGCAAAAGCTTCCTATCGACGCCCGGTCGAAGGTCATCATCGGCAGGCTCGGGGACTTCCTCGAGTCGGCCCACATCGAGGGGATGGTCGTCTACCTCCGCAAGGACCGGGAGATGAAGCAATACGCCGTGGGCGTCGAGTTCACCCGATTCGTGGACGTCGAACAGGAGGCGCTCGCCGCCCGACTGAAGGAGTGGGAGGCCCACTCCGCCGCCGTCACGCCCGAAGCCTCCTCGGTGAGCGGGTCATGAACGAGAGAAGGTTCCTGCGCCATCCCGTCAAGGTTCCCCTTTACATCTCCGTGATCGAGCGCGGCGAGGACTCCCAGCCGACTCCTCAAGCGACCCCGGTGTGAGCACTGGGGCATCTCGACCCCGGGACCTGAGGTTACGCCGCGGCCTTCATGGGCCGGAGCGTCTTCGGAGCGAGCACCGCCAGTACGACGCCGACGAGAACCAGAGCAGGAACATCGCCAAAGAGGTGGCCGTGCTCCGAGTTGTCCATGACTGCCTGGAAAGCCATGATGCCCGCGTGCACCCAGCTCGACCACGCGGTGAACCAGATCAAGCTCAGATTCTCGAGGGGCCTCTTCGACGCCAGGATCAAGAAGATGCCGAGCGTCGCATAGACGCCGAGAATCATCTGCTCGTATTCATGCTGATTCGGCACCCATTGCCATCCGGCTGGCCAGAACTTCATCAAGAAGTACACGAGGATGAAGATGGCCCCGAACAGCTGTAGGGCGATTCGAAGGTAGCGTTCGCGATCCTCCATCTTCATGGTTCCCTCCATGGTTCGATGCGCGGGAGGGTAGGCTATCTTGCGACGCGCTTCAAATGGAAGCCTTAGCGCTGCTACCGTCGCGAGACGAGACTTGGCATAGAACGGTTGAAGCCTCCTCTCGGAGGCTATAGGCTCGTGCTCATGAAAAGGACGCTGGGAAGCCTTCACGTCGCCCTTCTCCTTCTCGCTTCGCCCGTCGCCCACGCCGCCGGGCCGGACGAGCGGGAGTGGCTTCAACTCTTCGATGGGAAGAGTCTCGACGCCTGGACGCCGAAGATCGCCGGCTACGAGGCGGGAGTGAACTTCCGTGACACTTTCCGAGTCGAGAACGGGCTTTTGAAAGTCGCGTACGACAAGTACGACCGCTTCGAGAACCAGTTCGGGCACCTCTTTTATGACGTTGCGTTCTCACGGTACGTCATCGCCGTCGAGTACCGGTTCGTAGGCGAGCCCACACCCGGCGCGCCGGATTGGGCCTATCGCAACAGCGGCGTCATGATCCACGGCCAGACGCCGCAGAGCATGCCGAAGGACCAGGACTTTCCGATCTCGATCGAAGTCCAGCTTCTCGGAGGGAACGGCTCCGCGGAGCGGCATACCGCCAACCTCTGCACGCCCGGCACGCACGTGGTGATGGATGGGAAGCTCGAGACCGAGCACTGCATCGACTCGCGGTCGAAGACCTACCACGGCGACCAGTGGGTGAGAGTCGAGGCGGAGGTGCACGGCGACGGCCTCGTGATCCACCGGGTGAACGGGGAGGAGGTCCTGCGCTACGAGAAGCCGCAGATCGGCGGGGGCGTGGTCTCGAACTACGACCCCTCGGTGAAAAAGGACGGACAACTGCTCGAAGCGGGCACCATCTCCTTACAGGCGGAAAGCCACGCGATCGAGTTCCGGAAGGTGGAGCTTCTGAACCTGGAAGGCTGCACCGACCCGAAAGCGCTCAACTACAAGTCGTACTTCGAGAAGTCCGACCCCGCGAGCTGCCGCTACCGTTGATCTTGGAAATATCGTATCAGTACATTATTCTTGACGGAATAATGTACATGAACGATACTTCTTTTCATGGCGGTTTCATCCAAGGACATCGTTCCGCTGACCCGTGCCCGCGCGCAGCTCACCGAGCTCGTCGAAGAGGTCCGCGCCGAGGGTAGCGAAAAGATCATCACTCGGAACGGTGAGAGTTGCGCGGCGCTCATCGACGCCGAAAGGCTCGATCACTACCACCGGCTCGAACGAGAGCACATCCACCTGACGCTTCTGGACCAGGCGCTTCGGGGACTCGACGATCTGGAGAAAGGCAAGACCATCGGCCTCTCGAAGTTGAAGTCCCGGCATGGCCCCTAGAGGCATCAAGCCGGTATTCACCGGGAACTTCTCCGCGAATCTATCCGACATTCAGACGTTCCTGGGGAAAGACGGGGCTCGGGCGTTCGATCGTCTCTTCGAGCATCTCGTCGAGGACATCGTGCCCATGCTCTGTCGTTTCCCGCTCTCCGGGCGGTCTTTCCTCCAAAGGTCGATTCGCTCGAACGAAGCGCAGGCCTTGGCCCAAAAGCTTCGAGAAAGGCTGCGAGCCGGCGACGATCTCCGGGAGTTCATCGCGGACGACTACTTGATCCTGTACCTCGTCAGGGCGAAGCAGATCGTCTTCCTCTCCATCCGTCACCATCGCCAATTGACGTTCGACCTGAAACGATTCTGGCGGGATTGACTCGGACTCGACGGAAGTAAGGATCACCTGTGCTATCTTCCCGGCGCCCGAGGAGATCGCCCCGATGAAGTCGTTCACAGGTTTCTTGACCGTCGTGCTCCTCGGTGCGAGCGCAGCCGCCGCGCCCGTGGACCCGTCGCTGATCCAGGATCTCCGCTACCGCCTCATCGGCCCCTTCCGCGCCAGCCGAACCGTGGGTGCCGTCGGCGTACCGAGGCAGCCCAACGTCTTCTATGCCGGCGTGAACAACGGAGGCGTTTGGAAGACGGACGATTACGGCCGCACGTGGAAACCGATCTTCGACGATGCGCCCACGGGATCGATAGGCGACATCGCCGTGTCGCCTTCCCATCCCGACGTGATCTACGTCGGGACCGGTGAGGGATTGCATCGCCCCGATCTCAGCGTGGGCGACGGGATCTTCAAGTCGACCGACGGCGGAGACACCTGGGTGCATGTCGGTCTCGGAGACGTCCAGCAGGTGGGACGCATCGTCGTGCATCCAGAGGACCCCGACGTCGTCTTCGTCGCCGGGATGGGCCATCCCTATGGGCCGAACGAGGAGCGGGGTGTCTTCCGAACGACGAACGGGGGACGGACGTGGGAGAAGGTGCTGTACATGGATCGCGACACGGGCGCGAGCGTCGTCGAGCTCGACCCGTCCGATCCTCGGACGATCTTCGCCGGTCTCTGGGAGCATCGCGAGGGGCCGTGGGAGAACGGGAGCTTCTCCGGCCCGGGGACCGGCTTGTACAAGTCGACGGACGGCGGCTCGACGTGGCGGAGACTCACGCGGGGGTTGCCCACCGATGACTGGGGTCCGCTCTTCATCGGGATCGCTCCCAGCGATTCGAAACGGGTATACATGACGGTGAGCGCGCGCGGCGGCGGCGGGCTTTTTCGAACCGAGGATGGCGGGGAGAGCTGGTCGCAGGTCTCGAGCGACCCACGTCTAGGCGGGGACGTGCGGGTTCATCCCGAAAATCCCGACGTGGTGTTCGTCGGCACGATCGCGTCTTATCGATCCGACGACGGAGGCCGGACCTGGACTTCGATCAAGGGGGCACCCGGCGGAGACGACTATCAACGCATCTGGATCAACCCGGAGCAGCCGGACATCATGCTGTTCACCGCCGATCAGGGGGCCACGATTACCGTGAATGGCGGTAGGACCTGGAGCTCCTGGTACAACCAGCCCACCGCGCAGCTCTACCACGTGACGACCGACGACCAGTTTCCGTACTGGATCTACGGTGGGCAGCAGGAGAGCGGCGCCATCGGGACGGCGAGCCGGGGGAACGGGGGGCAGATCTCGTTCCGCGACTGGATGGGTGTTGGAGCCGACGAGTACGCCTACGTCGCGCCCGACCCCTTGAATCCCGACATCATCTATGGCGGCCGCGTCGTCCGCTTCGACAAGCGCACCGGGCAAACCCAGAACGTCGCCCCGGAAGCTCTGCGCTCGGGCCCTCCGTTGAAGTACCGCATGCTGCGAACCCTGCCGCTTCTCTTTCACCCCGCGGATCCGACGATGCTTCTCTTCGCCACGAACGTGCTGTGGAGGACGACGACGGGAGGACAGAAGTGGGAGGTCGTGAGCCCCGACCTCTCGCGCCGGCGGCCTGAGATCCCCGAGAGCGTCGGTGATTTCGCGACGGAAGATCTCGAAAGGATGCCGCGACGGGGTGTCATCTACGCCGTCGGTCCCTCACCGCTCGACGTCGATACAATCTGGATCGGTACCGACGACGGGCTCGTACACCGGACGCGCGACGGTGGAACGAGCTGGAGAGACGTGACCCCGAGGGAGCTTCGCTCCTGGGACAAGGTCTCCCAGATCGACGCCGGTCACTTCGACGTCGATACCGCCTACGTTGCCGTCAACGCGATCCGCCGGGACGATCCGCGGCCTCACCTCTATCGAACCCACGACGGGGGAGCCACGTGGACTCCGATGGTGAACGGCCTTCAGGACGCGGGCCCGACGAACGTCGTCCGCGAGGACCCCAAAAAGGCGGGTGTGCTCTTCGCCGGAACGGAGCGCGCGGTCTATTTCTCCATCGATGACGGCGAGAGCTGGCAGTCGCTTCGACAGAACATGCCCGCTTCCTCGATCCGGGATCTGGTGATCCACGAGAACGACCTGGTCGTCGGAACCCACGGTCGATCCATCTGGGTCCTCGACAACGTGGCGCCGCTGCGCGAGCTCGCTCGGGCCGCGGCCGCCGAGCGCGCATATCTCTTCGAGCC
>Ga0214473_10007468_pt1 | contig 12967 bp, 19 predicted proteins | sample RVTome_7_FD_203509 | JGI IMG/M metagenome (GOLD analysis project Ga0214473, IMG submission 203509) | Soil microbial communities from uranium-contaminated site in the Upper Colorado River Basin, Wyoming, United States - RVT98D197 | ecosystem: Environmental > Terrestrial > Soil > Contaminated >...
GCCCCCCCCCGGGGGGGGATGGTGTAAGAAAGAAAGTGAAGGACAATCCCTATGAAAATAGCTATGCCCATAGAAAAGGGTATCAGAAAGATAGAAAATGGTCTTCTCTTCATCGGCGTGTGCATGCTTCTTATGATGATGTTTTTGGGGGCGGGTGATGTTTTAGGCAGATATTTATTTAACCATCCCGTCAAGGGGGCACTCGAGGTTAGCCAGCTGATGATGGCGGGTGTGGCTCTTTTATGCTGGGGCTACACCCAGGCAATCAAGGGTCATATCAGTATTGAGATTCTTCTCATGCGCTATCCTCCCCGCCTGCAATCAATCCTCAATTTTTTCAGCTTGATCCTAACGATCGTTATTTTTGGTTTGATTACATGGCAATCCACACTGATTGCTGTGGAAACCTTAAAACAGCATAGAATGCTGGAAAACCTCCCCTTCCCTCTTTTCCCCTTTAAATTCTTGGTTCCCATAGGGGCTTTTGTGCTTTGTCTCGAGTCTATCATCCAGGTCTTTCATTTCATCTTTGAGGCGAAAAGAGAAAAAAAATAAGGAGATATGGAGCATGGGGTTTGCTGAATTCTCTCCTCAACTCATTGGTCTTATCGTCTTAGCCATTTTCTGGCTACTTCTATTCCAGGGGGTCCCGATAGGTGTTGGATTTGCTGTCGCCGGCTTCATTGGTATTGTCTGGTCAAGAGGCTTTACCCCAGCCTTGTCAATTTTAGGCAGTGTGCCCTATACATGGGCCTCCTCACCCATGCTCATACCGATGCCTCTATTCATCTTCATGGGGTTTCTTGCCTTCCATTCCAGAATCAGCGTAGACCTTTATGATGCTTCCTTCAAATGGTTGAGTAAGCTTCCGGGAGGGATAGCCATAGCGACAGCTGTGGCCAATGCTGCTTTCGGTGCCATCTGCGGCTCTGCCCAGGCTGCTGCTGCGGCTATGAGCCCAATAGCCTTTCCTGAGATGGAGAAGCACAATTATGACCGCCGGTTGTCAACAGGTTCCCTTGCTGCCGGAGGCACCCTCTCCTTCCTTATTCCTCCCAGTATACCCTTTATATTGTATGGAGTGCTTGCCGAGACTTCTATTGGAAAATTGTTTATCGCTGGTATTATCCCTGGTTTAATATTATGTGGTACATTCTCCATAACAATCTATGCCATGTGCAAACGAAATCCTAAGCTTGGCCCGGTAGGTCCATCCTTCACATGGAGAGAAAAATTTGCCTCATTAAAGGGTGTATGGGGTATGATCGCCCTTTTTGTCCTGGTGATGGGCGGATTATACCTCGGTGTTTTTGCACCCAGTGAAGCCGGTGCAATTGGTGCTTTTGGGGCTTTTATCCTGGGTATTGCCACACGTAGACTGTCACTTTCTGGCCTTGCTTCTGCGGGTAAAGAATCAGCCCGAATTGTATGCTTTGTCATGACCATTATTATCGGTGCTCAGATATTTAATTCTTATCTCGGGGTATCCGGGCTTACAACATTGGTTGAGGATTGGATCCATACTCTTCCTGTATCGCGTTATGTGATTTTGGCCTTTTTAATCCTCATATTTATTCTTATTGGAATGTTCCTGGATATTGCGGCTATTCTCCTGCTTACTATTCCCACGATTGCGCCCATCATGGCAAATCTCGGGTTTGATCTGGTATGGCTGGGCGTGCTGTTAGTTCTTCTGCAATGTTTAGGTTTTATCAGTCCACCCATCGGGTTAAATGCTTTTATCGTTCAGGGGGTAACCAAGGTTCCGGCGGAGACGGTTTTCAGGGGAAGCACACCATTCATTCTCGGGATGATTCTATGCATCGTGCTGATTATTATCTTTCCACAAATTTGCCTGTTTCTTCCGGGTTTGATGAAGTGAACAGGGATATGTTGTCAGGGCGGCTAAACCAGATGTTGCATTGAAAAGGCAGTTGAGTGTGCTTCCAAATCTTTACGAAGCGGTTCTTTAATATATTTTATGGGTGACATGTGATATCAATTAAAGTGACTTCTGTATTATGTTTGGAAGGTTAGTGCCAAAACGCTGAAAGGTTCCGCTGTAAAGCTTTGGCGATAAATCGCCCGGCAAGGTAGTTGTCTTTTTAATTTTATCCCGGCCCAGCACACTCAACCGCCTTTTATTAATATTTTGTGCAACCGGTAGGTAAAATGTAACTGGAGGGAGCATGATGGTAAAAATGGAAGTATTCAGTGGCGGCCCATACTGTTCGGGATGCATCAGCATCTTGGAGCTTGCCGACGAGGTTGCCGAGAAATATAGGGGCAAGCTGGAGGTTATCAAATTTATAGGCGAAGAAGCGACATCCATGTTTGATGAATACAAGCTTGGCTGTGTCCCTGCAGTAGTCATCAATGGAACAATAAGAATTGAGGGTATCTGTCCGAGTCGAGCCACTTTGGACAACGCCTTAAGGGAGGCCGGATTATGGACAGAGTGAGAGTCGAGGCATTTCTTTCAACGGCGGCGTGCTCCAATAGCACCAGTCTGACTGAATTGCTAAAAGAAATTCAAGATGAATTTGGCGAGAAAGTAGAGGTCATCACTTACAAAGGGCGCAATGAATTATTTTATGATTACAACTTGACTGCACTTCCGGCTGTAGTCATCGGGGAAATCGTGAAGATAATGGGCTTCTGCCCGAGTAAGGAATCATTAATCTCTGCCTTGAAAGAGTTGGGGTTGGAATAGATCAATAGTCCGTTTGTTGGCCCTTGTTGTTTAAGATTGCCAAAAGTATTCGAATAATTACCCGCCGAGTCATTACCACGACAAATATGAGAATCAAAGTCATTTCCCCCTTGACAATCCATGTCTATTGGATTATATGATTAATGAATCATATATACATGGAGGCTTTTATGGATGAGAGGATCCTTGAGTTGAAGGCCGAAGTTTTGAAAGCCATGGCTCAGCCCACCCGTCTGAAGATCCTGGAATGCCTTAGACAAGGGGAGAAATGCATCTGTGAAATCGTTCCAGCCCTCAATGGTGAACAATCTAATATCTCCCGTCACATCTCACTGATGCAAAAAAGCCATTTGGTTACAACAAGGAAGGACGGAGTGAAGGTGATGGTGAAGGTCAAGGATCCGGAGATCTTCAATATTCTGGATAAGGTGAGCAAAATTCTAAAAGACCGATTCAAAGAACAAGAGAAATTACTTTTAGAAATTTGATTTCATTAACTAAGCGATCGTAAGGTTCATTCTACAGAAAAGATGCCTGTGCGCGCAGAAATGGTGTGGAAAGGATTAAATATATGAAAGACCGGTATAAGTTTCTCATCGCTGTAGGTATATTTGCGGCAGCATATTTCATCCCATTCGGGGACGAAAGGGTGAGAAAGGCCATCCTTGAGGCCTTCTACATGATTCAGGATTACGCCCAGAAACATGTGCTCTTATGTCTTGTCCCGGCATTCTTCATTGCAGGAGCCATCACTGTCTTTGTTTCCCAGGCGTCGGTCATGAAATACCTCGGACCCCTGGCGAATAAATTCCTTGCCTATTCGGTCGCTTCTGTTTCCGGAACCATTCTCGCCGTCTGCTCGTGTACAGTTCTTCCGCTCTTTGCCGGCATCTACCGGATGGGGGCGGGGATAGGGCCTGCAACGGCCTTTCTCTATTCAGGCCCCGCCATAAATATCCTCGCCATTGTTCTTTCCGCCAAGGTCTTGGGCTGGCAGATCGGGCTTGCAAGGGCTGTTGGGTCTGTTGGTTTTGCGTACGTGATCGGTCTTGCGATGGCGTTTATTTTCAGAGACGACGAGACAGAGAAAAAGAAGGTCCAAATGGCAATGCCTGCCGAAGAACCACCCCTTCCCCTGTGGCAGGAGACCTTCTACATGGCCTCCATGATTGGTGTCCTCGTCTTTGCGAACTGGGCAAAGTCCGACGTAACAGAAGGGTTCTGGTATGGCGTATATGCCATCAAGTGGTACATAACCGGCGCTTTTGGCCTTCTCTTTACGTATACCTTTGTGAAGTGGCTCAAAGCGAATTTCTGGGTGTCGTTAATCGGGGTTGTCGCAGTAGCCCTTCTTGCGATTCTTTTTCCAAACCATCCACTTCTTTCATTCTCCGCAGGAATCGCCTTTCTTGTTTACGCTGGCAAAACCTCTTCTGCTGAGACGAAAGGCTGGGTCGATGCTACCTGGTCATTTACCCTTATCATCCTACCGCTGCTCTTCGGCGGAGTGCTTATTGCCGGGTTTCTGCTCGGCATGCCAGGCACAGACAATGGGATCATCCCGAACCAATGGATTGCCAGACTGGTGGGAGGCAATTCATTATTTGCCAATCTTTTGGCATCTGTTGTCGGGGCATTCATGTATTTTGCGACTCTTACAGAGGTGCCTATTGTGCAGGGCCTTCTCGGTTCGGGCATGGGGAAAGGACCTGCCCTTGCTTTGCTCCTTGCAGGTCCTGCACTGTCACTACCGAATATGATTGTCATAAGAAGCATCCTCGGGACAAAGAAATCCTTAGTCTTCTTTGGCCTCGTGATAGGGCTCTCCACAATTGTGGGGATGATTTTTGGACAAATAGTAGGGTAGGGGCAGCATCCTCTTCTTGTCATTCCGGCCCCGTTTTACAACGGGGTAAACTCCAGCCGGAATCCAGGGTTTTTAAGATGGGTCCCTGCTTTCGGAGAGAAATATCTGGACTCCGGTTTTCACCGGAGTGACGACTTTTCATGAGAACATCATATAAGAAGGAGGTAAAAAGAATGAAAAAGATTGAGATTTTGGGCATGGGTTGAGTGAAGTGTAATCAGCTCGCGGAGCGAGCCAAAGACGCTGTTAAAGAACTGGGTATTCAAGCAGAGGTGATTAAGGTGCAAGACATCAAAACCATCACGAACTATGGGGTGCTGATGACTCCGGCATTGGTGGTGGATGGTGTGGTAAAGGCAGCAGGAAAGCTTCCCAAAATGGATGAAATCAAGAAATGGATTTTAGATTAGGAGTGAGGTGATTCGGATGGAGGAGAAGGATTACCGCCTGCTTCTTGTGGGGAATACCCAAGTAGGGCTGATAGGTTTGAAAGGAATTTTTGAAGAATTGAAAGAAGAAAGGGGAAAACCGGAGGCTGAGATGAAGACCCTGCTGGCGGAAAAAGTAGGGAGGAAGAATTACATCGCTCTCTCATCGAGGCAGGAGTATGAAAAGGCCCTTTTTAAGGAGTTCAAGAAGTTCCTGGGAGAGAAGGTTGAAGAAGAGAAAAAAGGCTTTCTTGAGGTTGTTATTCTTGGCCAAGGCTGTTCTTCCTGCAATAAGCTGGCACAGGATGTCATGGCCGTTCTTTCCGAAACCGGAATCCAGGCCGGTTTGAATCACATCTCCGATCCAAACCTGATTGCTCAATATGGGATTCTTCCAACACCTGCATTGATCATTAATGGAAAGATAAAGTCTTCCGGGAGAGTGCCTTCGAAGCCGATGATCAAGAAGTGGCTGGAGGAGGAGAGAGGATGATTATTAAGAAAGTCCTTCTGAATCTCAGTTCAGAAGAAACGCTCAGGCTTACGCGAATCCTCCTTGACGATGATAAAGACGAAGCTCTTGCGTTTCTGAAGGAATGTCTGAAGCCTCAATTGGCGGATGCAACCCGCGACCATTGAGTGCCTGTCTTTGAGGCTTCGTATAAGCCTTCCCAAAAAGACCCTTACGAAAGGAAATGAGATGCGATATGAACAGGGATAAATGTTCTTTCACTTCAATTTTATTTCTTATAACATTCATTTCGGCGCTGTTGCTTCCATACCAAACCCCATTGGCAGAGACTTCAATGGATAATCGGTTCCCAAAAGAGATCGCCCAAATCCCTCTACCGAAACTCCTGGACTTCGGAAGGGGTACGTGCATCCCATGCAAGGCAATGGCGCCCATTCTGAAAGAACTGACGGAAGAATACAAGGATCGTGTCATCATAAAGATAATTGAGATTCACAGGGAGCCCGGGCTTACCCAGGTAAACCGGATTCGCCTTATCCCCACCCAGATATTCTTCGATGCAAAGAACCGTGAGGTTTTCCGACACGAAGGGTTTATGGGAAAAGATGAAATCATAAGAGTGTTTCAAAAGATGGGAGTAAAATAGATGGAAACACTTCTCAATCAACTTTCTCAGTCATTCACTGACAATCCTTTTCTCGCTTATATCGGTGTTTTCCTGGGAGGGATTCTTTCCTCTTCCAGCCCCTGCGTCCTGGCAACCATTCCCCTGGTGATTGGGTATGTGGGAGGCTATTCTGAAGGAGACCGCCGGAAAGCAGTCTTTTACTCCTTAACATTTATCCTCGGTCTATCCCTCACCTTTACCGCGCTGGGAGCTATCGCTTCCATTGTCGGGGGCCTTTTTGGTATCATCAGCCGGACCTGGTACTTTATCGTAGGAGGAATTGCGGCTGTCATCGGTCTTCATCTGACCGGGCTCTTTGATTGGAATTTCCCAGTTCTTGTACATCTTCAGCCAAAGAAGAGAGGAATTCTTGGGGCTTTGCTTCTTGGACTATTCTTTGGTATCGTCTCATCTCCCTGTGCGACACCTGTCCTTGCGCTCATTCTGACCTTTGTCGCCACAAAGGGAGAGGTTGTTTATGGGACTTCCCTGTTGTTCATTTATGCCCTGGGCCACTGCGCCCTGATATTTTTAGCCGGGACAGCAACGGGCTTTGTTGAAAACTTTGTTAAATCCAAAGGAATCTCCAACATGACCGCATGGGGCAAACGCATTGGGGGAGCCATCGTCACGTTGGTCGGGATTTATATGGTCTATTTGGGACTCACTCTTTAACCGGAATGTGCCCCTCAAGCCCCGTCCCGCCTTTGGCGGGATAGGCGGGGTCAAGGGGCACAATAAAAAAGAAAATACCTTGCCGGGAAGCCCCGCCCTTGGGCGGGGAACTTCACAAATCTTCATCTGGCGTTTTAATCACACTCTATAGGCAGAGAAATGCTTCTTCATTCCTATAAGATCACCCGCATTCTACCGTGTCTGGCTGATCCGGAAAAGATCCGGGTGATTGCAGAAATACCGGATGAGATTCATGAGGTATTCCCTTATCTGAATGCCACCTTGAAAGGATGCATCTACAATCATCCCGCGAACACCTTGACCATCAGGAAGGACCAGAAACTGATTACCCTCCATGTCCTTCATATTACGCTGGCAAAAATCGAAGACGAGAAGGAAGCCGATGAAGTTCTGGGTTGGTTAAAAGACCTCGTTAACGAAACCTATGAAAAACGGGACCAGATTGAGCCTAACTATTCCATGGCAGCCGAGCTTAAAGCCCTGGACATTTACAGACTCCTCCCGGGAACAAGTTGTAAAAAATGTGGAGAACTAACCTGCCTTGCCTTTGCAGTGAAATTGGTTGGCAAAGAAATTGAGATAACAAAATGTGGTCCTATCTATTCAGAAGAATACGAGGCAAAACGAAATGCATTATTCGAACTACTTCATGCTGCTGGATATGATTTCCCAACTAAGGGAATCCAGGCTATTTGAAAAGGTAGAGAAATGAATACATTCTCATCGAAAAGACGTGAATAAAAGGTGTGCACAGGGGATACATGATGAATTTGCCGAGAAAATTACAGACCTACACAGACATCGAAGGGAGGTTGATTATTCCACACGAGGTGGCATCGCATTACGGACTGCGACCCGGTGTCCAGGTTCAAATTGAAAATAGGACGAATAGCCTACGACTCTGTCGATCTGTTGCACATCTTGCAAAGGTCTACATTGAGCCAACCAATGGCTGCAACTTAGAGTGCCGCACCTGCATACGTAATATCTGGGATGAACCATTGGGTGAAATGAGCCGTACAACTTTCGAACAAATCATCGAAGGCCTGCGCTGCTTTTCCCCCCCGCCAACTATCTTTTTTGGCGGTCTTGGCGAACCACTGGCTCATCCGGCCATTGCAGAGATGGTGGCCCAGGCCAAGACTCTCGGTTCTTCTGTGGAACTGATCACGAATGGTACCCTTCTTACTAAAGACCTGTCGAAACGGTTAATCGATGCCGGCCTCGATATGCTATGGGTCTCTCTGGATGGAGCCACACCCGAGAGTTATGCGGATGTGCGCCTGGGGGCTGTACTGCCTGATGTAATTACCAACCTTACCAGTCTTCGAGATGTTCTTTGGACTACACAATTTTCAGAATACTTTGTGAGCCACCTTTTTAAGCCGCGGCTTGGCATCGTATTTGTAGCAATGAAACGAAACATTGGAGATTTGCCTTCAGTCTTACGTCTGGGAAGTCGACTCGGGGCTCACCGTTTCCTGGTAACCAACGTCTTACCCTACACGACTGAAATGTGCGATGAAATATTGTACTCCCGTGCCTTGAATGATGCCATCTATATGTCCTCCATGTGGGGAACCTCTCTCGAGCTTCCAAAGATGGATATCAATGCACTGACCCGGAATGTGCTCTATCAAACAATGCTCAGTGGCCACCCCTTGAGCATTTCCGGGGCTGACCTGGGAGAAGGAAATGATCGATGCCCTTTTATCGAAAAGGGAGCAATAGCCATTCGCTGGGATGGAGATGTAAGCCCGTGCCTTCCTCTTTTACATGACCATAGGACTTTCTTGTATGGATATGAACGAACTTTACGGCGTTATAGGGTTAGTAACGTGATGGAGCAGGATCTGTTCAGTTTATGGAACTTGCCCGAATACCTCTCCTTTCGGGAACGGGTCCAGAAATTTGATTTTTCACCGTGCACCATTTGTGGCGGATGTGATCTCACAGAAAAGAATGAGGAGGACTGTTTTGGAAATACCTTCCCAACTTGCGGAGGGTGCCTGTGGGCGCAAGGCATAATACAATGCCCATAGTCTTCCAAGCTGCTGAAAAACGTCCATCTGCGGCGTTACCCTCATCCTTCCCCGTGTCAAGCACGGGACAGGCTTATTGCGGCGTACATCGGTAGGGAACGGTTTCAAACCGTTCCCTACATAGGATTTCGCCTGCCTGCGCGTAGCCGCTTCGGCGGAGGCAGGGGCGTTTTTGAGCAGACTGGGAAAATAGGCTTTTCAGCAATCTTTCATTTGGAACCAGGAATGATTTGGTTCTTTTGGATAAATAAAAGTAAAGGGGGGTTTAATAAATGGCTGAAGAACAGGTTAGTCGAAAACTCTCTTTTCTGGACAGGTTTCTGACGTTGTGGATCTTTCTGGCGATGTTTGTCGGAGTAGGTTGGGGTTATCTTTATCCCAGTGTTGTCGACTTCTGGAACAAATTCCAGTCCGGGACGACCAATATTCCTATTGCCATTGGGCTCATCCTGATGATGTATCCGCCATTGGCCAAGGTGAGGTATGAAAAGCTGGGCCAGGTTTTCCGTAATTACAAGGTGTTGGCTCTGTCCCTGGTTCAAAACTGGATCATCGGTCCCATCCTCATGTTCCTCCTGGCCATTACCTTCCTCTCCGGCTACCATGAATACATGGTTGGCCTGATTCTGATCGGTTTGGCCCGCTGCATTGCCATGGTCATCGTTTGGAACGATCTGGCCTCGGGCGACAGGGAATATTGTGCCGGGCTCGTAGCCTTCAATTCGATCTTTCAGGTCCTCTTTTTTTCTATCTATGCCTATATCTTCATCACTGTCCTGCCCCCCTGGCTGGGATTAAAAGGAATGGCCGTGAAGATTACCATTGGACAAATTGCTGAGAGTGTATTCATTTATCTCGGGATACCTTTCATTGCCGGTGTTCTTTCGAGACTCATTGGTCTTAAGACGGTCGGACGGGAATGGTATGAGGAAAAATTCATTCCCAAAATCAGTCCGATCACCTTGATTGCTCTCCTCTTTACCATTCTGGTCATGTTTTCCTTAAAAGGAGAGTTCATTGTTCAACTCCCTATGCATGTGGTTCGCGTTGCCATTCCCTTGTTCATCTATTTTGTGATTATGTTCTTTGTCTCTTTTTACCTATCGATGAAGGTGGGCGCCACTTATGAACAATCGACGACATTGAGCTTTACAGCCGCTTCGAATAACTTTGAGCTTGCCATTGCCGTAGCTGTAGCCGTATTTGGAGTCAACTCGGGCCAGGCCTTTGCAGCTGTGATCGGTCCTCTATTGGAGGTTCCTGTTTTGATCAGCCTGGTCAATGTGGCCCTCTGGTTCAAGAGAAAATATTTTCCTTATGCCGTGGAGACTCCGACCGGTGTCTGCCATGTTTCTTGCGAGCCTTGAAGGGTAGGAGGCTGGTGAGAGGGGGCTTTACACTTTTGCCCAGGATCTGGCCGACGGGATATTAGAGTGCAGGGTTTCTCTCTTTTCGAAAGGAGAAGGATCATGGTACAGGAACTAAAAGACAAATTCAACAAGCTTACGGATGAAGAGAAAATAGCTTTCATGAAGTCAGTGATGCCCTCATTCTGCGAGATATTCAGCAAGAATCCCGAGAAAATGATGGCTGAAATGATGCCGCTCTGCAGGGACATGATGAAGGCATGTAGTATGGACATGCAGGGCATGATGAAAATGATGGGCATGATGGGCGGCATGGGCACGGGAAGGCGCTGACGGATGCGTGGCTGACTATGACACCCCCCTACCGGGCCGATAGAAAAAGAATTGAGGAGGAGTAATATGTCACTGTTAGAAAAGATAGGTTGAATAACATGAGGAGACGATTCCGACCGGCCAACAGTTAGTTGGCGCATGCTGAAGTTTCCTGATAATACACAGGTCCGTGTTATTGGTTTGGACGAGATACTGGCCGACCTTTACTCTGAAGGCAGACAGGCGAATCAGGAGACCGCCGAAGAGATCATCAAAAGGTTGGAAGCCAAGAAGAACTATATCTCCTCGTCGGACCGTACCCGTAAAGAGTTCTCTTATGTCCTGCTGAAGGAGTACAGAGAATACGTTAAGGGTCGAACCGACAACCGGTAATAAGACACCCTATGATGTTGCTGCTCGGGGGCTATGACCCGCGGCTTATCAGGGGAAAGGAGGGCTTTCTACCGCATGGAGACAAAGAAGATAAGAGTTGTCTTTGTCTGTGTTGAAAATGCACGGCGTAGCCAGATGGCGGAGGGATTCGCTGAAGCCTTCGGGAAGGGGAAGTTAGAAGTTTACAGTGCGGGTTCCCGCCCCTCTTCTGCAATCGATTCTTTAGTCATTAAGGTAATGAAAGAGAAAGGGATTGATCTCTTCGGCAAGAAACCAAAAGGATTGAATGATCTTCCCCTCATCGAGATGGATTACCTTGTCACGATGGGATGCGAAGAGACCTGCCCGGCAGTTCCTGCAAAAAAGATCATCGAATGGGAGATTCCCGACCCCAAAGGGAAACCGGTCGGGGTTTGCAGACAGGTCAGGGATCTAATCGAAGAAAAGGTTAAAGCCCTTCTCGAAGAAATTGGTTAAGGTTTGGACTGTTATGAAAAAGCAAGAAATATTTTTACTACCATTTTTCATTTTTATTTTCATTTTTTATTCCACCTCAGCCTTTTCCAGGGAGACCGTTCCATTTGGTCTCTGTCCGAAGTACAATCCCCGGATCATGTATCAACTCTACCAGCCCTTTGTCGACTATTTGAGTGAAAACAGTCCATACCAGTTTGAGATCAAACTGTCCCGTTCCTACCAGGAAATGGTTGACCGGCTTGGCAAAGGAGAAGTCCTTATCGGTTCCTGCGGGCCGGTTCCCTATATCAAAGCAAAGGAGAAATATGGAGTAAGACCCATTCTCAGGGCTTTGAACAAGGATGGAAATCCCTTCTACCGGGGAATCATCATCGTCCGAAAGGACAGTCCGATTCAGAAGCTTTCAGACCTCAAAGGAAAGAGTTTTGCTTTTGGCCAGCTTCTTTCGACCGCAGGCCACATTGTGCCGCAATATCACTTGGTGGAAGCCGGGGTTCAGCCAAAGGATCTGTTTCACTATTCTTATCTCAGGCATCACGATTCAGTAGTTTATGCTGTCTTGAAGGGTCAGTTCGACGCCGGTGCGGTCAAAGATATAGTTGCCTATAAATATGAGAAAGAAGGTCTCCGGTTTCTTTCTATCACGGACCCTATTCCCACCGTCCTCATAACGGGCCGCTCGGATGCTCCAAGAGAGCTGGTTGAATCAGTCAGATCTGCCCTTCTCAAGCTTGATCCGAAAGACCCGGTGTATCAGAAGAAGATGGCTTCGTGGGATGAAGAGTTTAAGTATGGGTTTACCCAGGCTTCCGATTCGGATTACGACCCGATTAGAAAGATCCTTCGGACGATGGACCTTGATCGAGAGATGAAAGGGAAGGTCAAAGACTGATGCGTCTCTACCCATTCCGCTCCCTTCAAGGAAAGTTTACCCTCTATCTTTCCGTCCTCATCGTTGTGATGATGTCCGTTTTCTCCTATTGGGCGGTTTCGAAAGAAAAGAGGCTGATGACCGAATCCATCATTCGGGAAGGGAAAGCCCTGGTGGAGGCTTTAGCCATTTCCTGCACCAACACGATGGTCTACGAAGAGATCGGTCTGGTTGAGGAAGGAGGATTGCTCGACAACTATATTTCGGACCTGATGCAGAGAGAAGATCTTCATGTTGCTTACGCCATGATCCTTGATCCGAAGGGAGAAGTAATCTCTCATAATTCCGCAAAGGAGGCGGGAAATCTTTACCAGGATGCGGCTACTGCCGGGGCGCTCCGTTCCTGGAGTACACTTCTCCAATACCCATCCCCGACTATTCTTGACATTTCCACTCCCCTTGCGATTTCCACCAAGCGCTGGGGAACGCTTCGTGTCGGCATCTCCGTGGAGTCCCTGAATAAACAGATTTCAAATATGGTCCTGCACTACACCCTTTACAGCGCCGGATTCATCTTGCTGGCCATCACCATCATTGCCTTTCTTTTCAGGTTTATTACCAGCCCTCTGAAATCTCTCTCGAAAGAGATGGACGAAGCCCCT
>Ga0214473_10007469_pt1 | contig 12964 bp, 9 predicted proteins | sample RVTome_7_FD_203509 | JGI IMG/M metagenome (GOLD analysis project Ga0214473, IMG submission 203509) | Soil microbial communities from uranium-contaminated site in the Upper Colorado River Basin, Wyoming, United States - RVT98D197 | ecosystem: Environmental > Terrestrial > Soil > Contaminated >...
TGTACTGGTTCATACTCGGCCTGGAAGCGAGATTTTGAGGGGAAATTAGGTGGCTTCTTCCTTCTCCTCCTTAACGTCTATTCCTTTTTTAATTTCCTCAAACTCATTTTCAATAGTTTTAAGCCGTTCCTTGCTGGCTTTAATAAGCTCTACCGCTTCTTTTACCTTTTTTAATCCCTCTTCAATATCAATTTCTTCCTGGTTATCAAACCATTTGGTAATTTCGGCGAGACGTTTAAGGCTATCGTTTAAATTTTTTGTATCTAATTTTTCTTTTGCCATAATTTTAATTCTTCGCTATATTTTTTTATTTAAACTTTTTACCTCCGAATTAATTTTTCCATCAAATACTTGAATGTCTATGTTATCCCCTATTCTGGTGTTTTTCACGGTTCTAATAATTCTGCCATTAAATCTGGCGATACTATAACCGAGTGCTAATTGCCGTTCCGGGTTATGCGAATTAACGTTTTTCTCGGCGTATTCTAATTGTTTAGCAACTCTAAATAATAGTGTTTTAAATCCGGAAAAAGATTTATTAACCGAATTTCTTAAATTAATTTTAACATTTAATAAAGCATTCTGAAAGTTCCCGAAAGAAATCATTAATGAGCGCTCCGCGCTTCTATATTTTTCAAAAATTCCCTCAAAGTATCCCAAAATTCCCCTCTCATATTTCTCCAAGCGCAGCAGGGCTTCTTCCCATGATTCATTAAGCAGGTTGGCAACGGCAGTAGGAGTGGATTCCGAAGCGTCGGCCGCCAAGGCAACCAACGGCTCGTCTTTGTCGTGTCCAATGCCCGCGATTACCGGAACAGGGAAACTGGCCACCTCCCTAACCAGCAATTCATTATTGAATACTTCCAAAGATTCAGCCGATCCTCCCCCGCGGATTATGGCTAAAACATCTATATCCTGATTTCTGAATGTCTTTATTGAGCGCAAAAGTTCGGTAACTGCTTCCTGCCCCTCAACGCGTGAATCAATCATTTTTATCTGAAATCCGTATTTTCCCAAATTGCTTAAAAAATCCCCCAAAACCGCGCCCTGTTTTGAGGTAATCAGACCCACCTTGCGGCAATATTTTGGAATCAGTCTTTTTCTTTCCTCGGCAAAAAGCCCTTCTTCTGTCAGTTTCTTTTTCAATCTTTCGTATTCTTTTTTTAAAGCTCCCTCCCCGGCCAACTCAACCGTTTCGGCTATAAAAGAAAATCCATAAGTTTTATGTATATTGGGGTGGCCAAAAACAATAATCTCCATTCCCTCCTTCAACTTAATTCCATATATCGCATATCTGTGTTTCCAGATTGCACAATTCATTACGCTTCCGTCTTTTTTATCTTTTAACACAAAATAAACATGGCCGGACGAATTGACCTTTGCCTCGCTTACTTCTCCAATCATTTTAACTTGGGACTTATTAAGTCCTATATTCAGAAGCGTTATAAATTCCGAAACCGAAAAAATTTTTTCGTTGGCCCCGATGTTTGATTTTAAATTATTATTTTCCATATTTTTACCTCTCGGCAAAGTCGCAGATGTCTTTGAAATCGCAAAAGCTACATTGCCAGCCGGGCGTCGCCTTAAAATCGCTCTTTTTTATTTCCTCTATTTCTGCCAGTATTTTTTCTTTTAATTGCGTTATTTCTTTCTCGCTTCCCAAAAAAGACGCTTTCTTTCCCTCATTTAGATAATAATAAATTAATTCTTTCGGCTTTATTTTAAATATCTCTTCTGCCGCAATCTGATAAATCAATAATTGCTCTTTGTCATCTGCCTTTAATTTTTCTTTAGATTTTCCCGTCTTGTAATCAATAATCGTAGCTCCCCCCTCTCCTGTCTCGTCAATGCGGTCTATCACGCCGTATAAAGTATACTCCCCTATTTTCAGATTAAATGGCATTTCCAAGGCAATCTCATCTTGGATCTTTAAAATTTTTGGCGGGTTTTTTGAAAATTCGGCGTAAAAATCTTTGATTATCTTTTTCCCCAATTTATAATACTCTTCTTTCTGTTTTTTATTTTCATACCATTCCCCGAGCCAATTCTTCTCGTATGTCTCCAAAAGCGATTCAAAACTTAAATTGCCCTCTTTTTTTGTTTCTGACTCTGCGATTTTCAAGCCGAATAAGTTTTCCTGATTCCGTTTATTGACCTCGCTCACCTGTTTTAAAAAAGCGTATAAGGTATTGTGCATTGTTTTCCCGAAAGAAAAAACCGCCTTGCCTTTTACGGGAACTTTCAAGATAAAGGCAAACTTATACTGCAGCGGACACTTATCAAAGGCTGCCAATTGCGAAAAAGAAAAATGCTCCGGCAAATAATCCGGCTTTATTTTTGCTCTGCCTGCCGGCGCGATAGGCCTCTCCGCCATCAGTTCGTTTTTAGCTTTGAGCTTTAAGCTTTGAGCTTCGTCCTTGTATCCCATTTCAATCATAAAACGAGATAATTTCTTTTTTCTTTGCCCGCCGTAATCTTCAGCTGAAGTGAAATAAATGCCTTTCTTGGCTCGGGTTATGGCAACATAGCAAATTCTCCTTTCTTCCTGCAGATGGACGTCTCCCAATGGCTTTATATCCTTGATTAAATCTTCAGGAAGCTCGATTAATTCTTTTCTTTCAATTACCGGAAATCTTTTATCTACCATATTAACCAAAAAAACATATTTGAATTCCAAGCCTTTGGCTCCGTGAATAGTCATTACTTTTATCATATCCGGGCCCTGTTCGGGATCAAATTCAAGCTTCCCTTGCTCTCCCGACTCTATTTCAAGATTTATTTCCCGCATAAAGTTGTTTAAAGTCGGCTCTTGGGTAGTGCCCTCAAAATTCTTCACTCTTTTATAAAATTGATTGAGTAAGTCCAACTGCTCTTTGTCGTCTTTATCTATCAGGTATTTTATATATCCTGACTCTTCCAGAAAAGCAACCAGTATTTCTGAAACCGTCCTTTCTTTGGCAAAAATGGTGTGATTTTTAATTAAACTCAAAACAAAAGCTATTTTTTCCTGCGTTTTTGAAGAAATTCCCGGAATTAAAGGAAGCTCTTCCATTGCCTCATAAAGCGACTTTGTTCTTTTGTGGCTGTATTGGGTAAGCTTCATTATGTCCTGGGGCAGGATTTCCAAAAACGGAAGGTTCAAAATCCTGTAGACTGCCGGGCTTTCATGGTAATTATCCAAGAGCTTAAAATATGAAATAACATCCAAGACAGCGGGCTTTGAATAAAGTCCTTTTGAAGCCAAAAATTGGTAAGGCAAGCCAGCCCTCTCCAAAGCTTTAATAAAAGGATTTGCCGCGTCATTTGCCCTGACCAAAATCGCAAAATCGTTATAATCGGCATCCTTGTCTAATTTAAGAATCTCCAGTATCTTCCTTATCGTTTTATTAACTTCTTGTTCTAAGCTTTCAGCTTGAATATGTTCTATTACGCCCTTTCCCTTTTCTTTTGCAACCAATTTTTTGCTTAGCTTGTTTACGTATTCAAGGCGGTCAGGATCATTGGCTTTTATGAATTTGTAAGCCAAATCCAGAATATTCTGGCAAGACCTGTAGTTGCGAAGCAAAGAAATTTCTTTGGCTTTCGGGAAATCTTTTTTAAAATTAACGATATTGGTAAAAGAAGCTCCTCTCCAACGGTAAATGGAATTATGAACTACCACTCCGTTGGCTATAAAATTATGAGTTCCTTTAATTTCCAAATCATATACTTTTATTTTTTTATCAACTTCTTTAATTGAAATTATTTTATCGTAAATTATTTCAGCGCCTTTTTTTACTGGAAGATAGTGTCCTAAAACTAAATTTTTTGCGGGCATAATCAAAGACATATAATTTCGCGCAGCGCTTGAAGGCTTGCTATATTTACTTGCAACATTAAATTTATATTCTATAAATCCGCCTGTAATTTTTTCTATTACTCTTGCCTTTTCTTCAAGATCTTTTACATTATCTCCTTCTATGCTTAATTTCATTCCCTTCTTCGCTTTATGAAGAATATATCCTGCTATTTCCAACTTCTTAATCGTTTGCTTGTCTGACGTTTCCAAATAAAGCTTGTGCCTTATCAAACCATTTAAAAGCAGAGTTTTGCCGCTTCTAACATGAGCCTTGCTTCGGTAATTTCTGTAACACATTTGTAAATTGATGATTATCCTGACGTTTCTTCCACGGTTAACGGCATCTAGGCAATAATGGGACGAATCTAAGTCAATATTTAAATCTTGAGCTAATCTCTGTATATTATTTTCAACATCAATTTCCTTATATAATTTAGCTAACACATCTTCTTTAATAATAATGTCTTCTCTGCTTTTAAAACAGCTTGTAGGTATTCCATACTTCAATGACCATAATGTTTCATGATATCTGGCCTCAGAGTCGCTATTAAAAGCTCTCATCGCCAAAATCTTATCTGCCGAACGTTCTAATCTAAGCCGCAGAATTAAATCATCGGTTACTCCTATTCTCCACCCCAAATTCTTTCTAAACATTAAATAAACATAATGATAACCCTGCCGAGCAGTTCTTGGAACGCAACAAAACATTTTATGGTTATCCGTTACGCTTATTGAATAACCATTTTCTGTTTTAACAGTTAATATTTTTGCCTCCTTATTTCTGACAAAAACATTGCTTACTTTCGCGATCCCTATATGGCCCTTTCCGACCGCTGTTAATGCCTTGTCACCCGCTTTAATGTTTTTTATTTTCTTACTCATTATCTTTCCTTTTTCAAAAACCTCTATTTTGGAATTGCCCGGCAAGCATTGATCATCATCGGCGCAGACAGTCAGATTATTTTTTGGTTCAGCCAGAATTTTTATAAGTTCATACTGCGCCCAGTTCGTATCCTGGAATTCGTCAACCAAAATGTATTCGAATTTTTCCCTGTATTTTTTCAAAATCAGCGGCCGCTTCTGAAACATTTTCAAACAATAATTTATCAAATCGCCAAAATCCAAAGAACTGTTCTCCAAGAGCAAACGCTGATAAGTATGAAAGGCTCCAGCCACTTCTTTTATTCTTTCCGTTTCATTGTCTTCGGGAGAGTCATCCCTGGTTTTTAGCTTTTCGGCGTATTCTAAATAATCTTCAGGATAAATCGCCTGGTCCTTGCAATGGGAAAAATGAGAAATTAAGGCCTGGATAAATTTCGTCGGATTTCCCAAGGGCTTGTAATAATTAAGTTCAAATTTATCCAAATTACGATAAACCAAAAGCCAGCCTGCCGTCGGGTCTAAAATTTTGAAATCTGCCGGCAAACCGATATCTAAGGCATAATCGCGCAAAATCCTTTCGCAGAAAGAATGAAAAGTAGAAATCCACAAATCCACATAGCCGTAGGGCAAAAGTTTGTCCACCCTTTCTTCCATTTCCGAGGCCGCCTTTTCGGTAAAAGTTACGGCCAGTATTTCTTCCGGCTTTGCCTCCCCTTTTTCTATCAAATAAGCGATTCTCTGGGTAATAACCGTTGTCTTGCCGGTTCCGGCCCCTGCCACAATTAAAAGCGGTCCTTTACCGTGGACCACAGCTTCTTTCTGCTCTTCATTCAGTTTTTCCAAATCCATAGGCATTACCTTTATAGTATCAAATATTTCTTTCCTTTCAACTTATCGGGCAGAAAAGATTCCTTGGAATATTTTTCATACCCTTTACCGTAATCTAATTCTTTCATCAGTTTTGTTTCCGGATTCCGCAAATGCAAAGGTATGGCTAAGTTCCCGTATTTTTTAACGTCTTCCATAGCTTTCATATAGGCCTCGTAAGCTGTTCTGTCTTTTTTGCATTGGCACAGATAAACTACTCCATGCGCCAAGTTAATGCTACATTCGGGCAACCCGATTATTTCCACGGCCCTAAAAACATCATTAGCCACCACCAAAGCCGTAGGCTGGGCCAAGCCTATATCCTCTGAAGCGAAAATAACCATTCTCCTTGCTATGAATTTGGGATCTTCGCCGGAATCAATCATCCGCGCCAAATAATATAAAGCCGCATCCGGCTGACTTGCCCTCATGCTTTTGATAAAAGCTGAAATAGTATTGTAATGCTCCTCCCCTTTTTTGTCGTATCTTAAAAACTTTGACTGGAGAGCGTTTTTTAAATTCTCCACCGTGATTTTTTTGTAAAGCTCTTGCGTATTTTCCAGCATGGTTATCGCCTGTCTTGCGTCGCCGTTGGCCATATTAACCAGCCAGTCTTCCGCTGATTTTGCCATTTTCATCCCGGTTCTTTTAATTATGGCTTTCATATTTTCATCGGAAAGCTCGTTTAAAACAAAAATTCTGCATCGGGAAAGCAGGGGCGGTATCACTTCAAAGCTCGGATTCTCGGTAGTGGCTCCAATCAAAACTATCTCCCCTCTTTCAACGTAAGGAAGCAGAAAGTCCTGCTGGGATTTGTTAAAACGATGTATTTCATCTAAAAACAAAACCTTGGGAACCCCTTGTGAATCTTCGTCCAATATCTTTCTGATATCCGCTTTCCCGGCCGAAACCGCGGACAATTCGTAAATTTTTGCGTTCAGGCTGTTTGCGTATATCTTAGCCAAAGTCGTTTTTCCGGTTCCCGGAGGCCCCCAAAAAACAAAAGAAAACAAATGCTTTTGTTTTATGGCAATATTTAAAGGCTTGTCTGAACCCACCAGATGCTCCTGCCCGACGAATTCTTCCAAGGTTTTAGGCCTGATTTTTGATGCCAATGGCTCCATAAAAATTATTTACCCGAGCTTTTGAGAAGCAAAAGCAAAGGGTGGAGATGAAGGCAAAGCCTTCAGCGACTACCTGTTTTAAATAATTTTGTTTTTTAACTCTTTTTTAATCTCCCTCCATTCCGGAAAAATTTTCGCCACCAATCCCCAAAAATTTCTTGAATGATTAAGTTCCCTTAAGTGGCAAAGTTCATGCACAATTATATAGTTTCTTGCCTTCTCTTCTAGAAACAAAATCTTATAATTAAAGTTCAGATTGCGCTTTTTTGAACAGCTGCCCCAACGGGTTTTCTGATTTTTTACATTAATCTTGTTATAATGGAAACCATATTTTTTGTTGAAATATTTGATTCTTTCTTCCACTAATATCTGGGCTTTATATCTGTAGTTCAGATAATCTTTATGACTATATTGAATAATTTGTCTGCCTTTAAACTGTTTGAAATAAGAGATTTTTGAAAAAAGCCATTGCGCTTTTTCCCTGATAAATTTCTCAACAATTGTCTCTTCTAGATTGTGCGGCATAGTGACAACAATAGATCCATTACAATATACGACAAGTCGCATCCTTCGCGCCCTTTTGCTTTTGCGTAAGGTATAGGCAACTTTTTTATTTTGCAAGATAATCTGTTTTTTCATATTTCCCTTCACCATTTTTCTTTAAAAGGAGTTTTGGCTATTTTTGGGATTCCTAAATCCCTTTCCAATAATATAAAACTCTCTGCTTTTTTTAATTACTGCTCTTGGCTTGAATCTTTTTGCAAAATCAAAATGATTTTTCACTTTTTTTAAAAATTCATCGCTTGATTCGTTTTCAAAAATCTTACAGATAAAATTTCCCCCGGGCAAAAGAACTGATTTTGCGATTTCAAAAGATTTTTCTGCCATTTCCAGAGACTTTCCGGAATCTAAAAATTTTACGCCCGAGGTTTTTGGCGACAAATCGGAAACCACCGCGTTGAATTTATCTTTAAAAACCAAGTCCGCCGCAGCGGGCGAAGGTGGAGATGAAGCTTTAGTTTCATCGACTACCCGAGCGTTAGCGACGGGTGAAGATGAAGCTTTAGTTTCATCGCCTTCGGGTCTCTCTAAATCAAAAACGCTTCTTTTAATGAAAATAATATTGGCTTTTTGGGGTATTTTGGTTTCTTCAATATCAATACCAATCACCTTTCCTTTGTCTCCCACTTTTTGAGAAATATACAAAAGCCAGGAACCCGGAGCTGCACCCAAATCTAAAACCCGGCTGTTCTTCTTGATAATTTTGTATTTTTCGTCTATCTCTTTTAGTTTATATACCGACCTGGCAGGGTATCCCTCTTTTTTTGCCAATGTCGTGTAAAACTCTTCTTTCCTGTCTTTCCTGTACATTATCTTTAAACTATCATTTTTAAACAAAAAAATAAATAAAAAGCCGCCTTTGAGATAATCTCTTTAAAGATAATCTCTCCAGCGGTTTTGATATCGGGCGGGTTTATCATAAACCCGCTTCAGCTTTGGTTACAATCCGATTCTTATTCCCTTTACTATCCTCGTATGAACCTACCCGAGGATCAAGATAGAACTTCTTTCTGCCGCTAGGAAGCCGTACCTCAAAGCACGGCCGCCTGCCCATAGCAGGATCTACGGTCACAAAGGCGTGACGGATAACCTTTAGGGGTTTCCCTTTATTACGGTCCTCCTCATACGCGGGAATGTAATAGAGTTCCCCGTGCAGTTCTTCACCCGACTCAACTTTTTTAGTTAAGTGATAGTAAAAATGCACGAGATTCGCCAAAAAATATCCTAAATATCGCATATTGCCCTCCTTTCTTTGAATGTCGGTTATTTTTCCAAAGCCAAACTAAAAAGTGCTACTTAATGACATTATAGCACTTTTATTATTTTTGTCAATAGGTTGAACTTTTGGGACATCCGCCGCCGCTGGATATTTTTATTTAAAATTTTTATTGGCCCGTTTTTTCTTCTCGGGCGGCTCGGCGTGCACTCACTTCGTCTAAAAATATCTTTCTTATGCGAATATTTTTAGGAGTTACCTCCACCAGTTCATCTTCTCTGATATATTCCAAAGCGTCTTCCAGGCTCATTGTTTTAGGCCCATCAAAATGCTCTGTCGTACCGTCGCCTTTTGAACGCATATTGGAAAGATGTTTTGTCTTGCAAACATTCACCCTGATATCTTCGCTTTTGGAATTCTGCCCGACAACCTGACCCTGATAAACCATCACTCCCGGACCGAAGAACAGTATCCCCCTGTCTTGAACGTTTCTTAATCCGTATAAATTGGTCAATCCCGTTTCGTGAGCCACCAGAGAACCCTGGCTTCCTTCCTTCCAGTTTCTTAAATCTGCCTGATACTGATAAAAAATTGTGTTAATCATTCCAAGCCCTTTGGTATCGGTTAAAAATTCTCTTCTGTATCCGAAAAGACCTCTGGTCGGCACCACAAATTCCAAAATAACCGTGTCATCTATCTTTTTCATCTCCTTTAACTCCCCTTTCCGGCTGTTTAATTTCTGAATAACTATGCCGTGGAATTTCTCCGGCACCTCAATGTAAACTTTTTCAAACGGCGTCATTTTCTGACCGTTTATTTTTTTTATAATAACCTGGGGCCTTGAAACTTGAAATTCATATCCTTCACGGCGCATTCTTTCTATTAAAATCGCTAAGTGCAATTCTCCTCGCCCGGAAACCGTCCATTTCACGCCCGTTGCTTCTTCAACATTAAGAGCCACGTCTGTTTCCAATTCTTTAAACAGTCTTGCCTTTATCTGGCGGGAGGTGGAAAATTGCCCTTCCTTTCCGTTAAAAGGCGAATCGTTAACCATAAACGTCATTTTCACGGTCGGTTCCTCAATATTAATCAAAGGCAGGGCTTTAAATTCCACAGGGTCGGCTATCGTTTCCCCTACGGTAACATCCGGTATCCCGGCCAAAGCCGCAATATCCCCCGCCGAAACTTCCGCAACTTCGATCCTGTTTAAACCAGAAAAAGTCATCAAAGAAATCAAGCGATATTTTTTCGCTTCGCCCTTGCGATTTATATGGGTTATTTCCTGGCCGGCTCTTATAATGCCGTTGTGAATTCTGCCGACAGAAATCCTTCCCTTAAAATCATCTCTGGAAATTGATGTAACCAGCATCTGCAGCGGCTTTTTTAAATCGCCCAGGGGAGATGGGATATGATTTATAATTGCGTCAAAAACAGGGACAATGTTTTCCATCTTATTTAAATCCGGCTCGCTGCCCGATTTCCCGTCTCTGCCGGAAGCGTAAATCACCGGAAAATTTAAGGATTGCTCTCCCGCTCCTAATTCCAGGAACAGGTCAAACGTTGCATTTAAGGCAAAATCAGGTCTGGCGCCATCTTTGTCTATCTTGTTTATAATCACAATAATTTTATGGCCCATTTCCAGCGCCTTCTTCAAAACAAACCTGGTCTGAGGCATCGGACCCTCTTTTGCATCAACCAAAAGCAGACAGCCGTCAGCCATATTCAACACTCTTTCCACCTCCCCGCCGAAATCCACATGGCCGGGAGTATCAATAATATTTATTTTTGTGTCGAGATAATATATCGCTGCGTTCTTGGAAAAAATAGTGATTCCCCTTTCTTTTTCTATTTCGTTGCTGTCCATAATGCATTCCTGATTAATTAAATCTTTGCTCAAATCGCTTTTTGACTGACGCAGCAAAGCATCCACCAAAGTGGTTTTTCCGTGGTCAACGTGGGCTATGATGGCAACATTTCTTATGTTTTTCATTTCTTTATTTAATTAATAAACGTAAGAGCTATCCCCTTTTTATTAATTCGTCCCGTTCTCCCGATACGATGCACGTAGTCTTTATATGTGGCAGGTATATCATAGTTTATAACGTGGCTGACGTCAGGAACATCAAGCCCTCGAGCCGCCAAATCCGTAGCAACAAGAATTTGAATTCCGTCGTTCTTGAATAATTCCAAGGCCTTTTGCCTTTTAAAGTGATTCTTGTTTCCATGGATTGAATCCGCCCTGAATCCTCTCTTTATCAGATCTTTAGACAATTTCTCCACGCCATGCTTTGTTCTCCCGAATATGAGAACCTTGCGAAATTCGCTCTGAGTTAAAAGGTTATAGAGCGTCTCTATTTTTCCGCCGTTGGAAACTTTGACCACATCCTGATATATGTTTTCCGGAGTCTCTCCGCTTTTCACGGATACGGTCACGGGTTTGTAAAGAAACTCGTTAATAAGGGCGGTGACTTCTTTGACTATGGTTGCCGAAAAACAGAGCGTGTGATGATTCTTTGGAAGTAAGCCCAGGATAAATCTGGTATCTGCAATAAATCCCATATCCAGCATTCTGTCAGCTTCGTCCAGGACAACCGTGGAAAATGCCGAAAGATTTATAAATCTCCTTTGAATTAAATCTTTCAATCTTCCAGGGGTGCCGATTATAAAATTATTATTATAATTTCTCAATTCGAAAATCTGATTATTGATAGAGACGCCTCCAACGCAACATACAGAATAAATATTTATGCCGCGGGAAAAACTTTTGAATTCCTGATTAATCTGCAGAGCGAGCTCGCGCGTCGGCACCAAGATAAGTATTTTTTCTCTCGGCCTTTCCAGCACTTTTTGTATAAGAGGCAAAAGAAAGGCGCCGGTCTTTCCGGTACCGGTATTGGCAATACCCACCGCATCAAAGCCCTGTAAGATATAAGGAATAATTTTGTCCTGAATCGGGGTTGGAGAGGCAAAGCCCTTGGAAAAAATATTGGCTTTTAATCGCGGGTCAATATTAAAATCCTGAAATTGATGAACAGGAACAAAAGAATCCGTTTTTTCAGTTATAACGGCTTTGTTGATAAATCTTGAGGTATTTATATTCTGCGCAAATGGCGCTCTTCCCGCGGATCTTCTATTGTTGGAAAATCTGCGAGTTGAATTTTTTTTGAAATGTCTTGTGTACATAAGCAAAATAAAATGTCGCACATAATCCTGCGACATTTGTTCGCGGCATAAGTGAGATATTTTATGTACTAATAATAGCAAACATTCGGCTTTTTGTCAACCTTGCGAACCCAACACAATCTGAAAAAATCAGATAATACCAAATTTACTCTTTAGCGTGTAAATGCGATCAGACGATTCTATAATTCTCTCAATAGGTATTTTTCCTTCTTTAACTGCGTTAAAAATTATATCTCTTGCCTGATAGGGCGCGGTTTCATCGTAAATATTTCCGTTGTTTGAAATAATCAAAAGGTCGCAACCAGCATTAATCGCTCTGATCAGGGCTTCTTTTAAACCATAATTTTCAGTAATTGCTCTCATTTGCATATCATCTGAAACCACTACTCCTTTAAAATTCAATTGTTTTCGGAGTATTTCTTTTATGAAAAATGGCGATAACGTAACGGGGTAATTGGGGTCGATTTTTTTGTTTATAATATGGGCAGTCATCACCATGTCTGCTGTTTTGTTTTTTATAAGTTCTTGATAAGGAACTATTTCTTCCTCTTGATAGGTCTCGGTAATATCTACCATTCCTTTGTGGCTGTCTTCTCTTGAGCTTCCATGCCCGGGAAAATGTTTAATTGAAGTTATAATATTATATTCGTGTTGGCCCTCTATAAAAGCTTGGGCATGACTAGCTACTTTTGAGGGATTTGCGGAAAAAGAACGTTCTAAGCTTCCGATTACAGGGTTTCCGGAATTTATATTTACGTCCACCACTGGCGCAAAATTTGTATTAAATCCCAGTTCAGAAAGTTCTTTTGCAAGACCAGATGAGATTTTTTTGGTTTCATTAATGTCGTCTTTTTCCCCCAATTCTTGATGGCTTGGGATGTGAATAAAACCATATTTTTCTTTTAGCCGGTTAATTAATCCTCCTTCAGCATCGAGGGCAATCATTAATGATGTAGAAGAAAATTCTTTTAGATTTTTAATAAGCTTTTTGGTCTGCTCAGGGTTAAGAATGTTCCGAGGAAAACTTTTTGAAGGCGCATCAAGGTCAAATAATATCACTCCACCCAGATTTAAATCTCTCATTGCTTTTGTAATATAGGAATCCTCTGAAATTTCAGTACCGCGAAAACCAACGATAAGCATCTGCCCTATTCTTTTTCGAAGTTCATCATCTGATTTTTCTAATGAGTAATCGTTATTTTCTTCTTTAAACTGGAGTTGCCAAAATAGTACTCCGGTAATCACAACAAGTAACGCACACAATAAAATAATGAAAATAATTTTTTCTTTCAT
>Ga0214473_10007470_pt1 | contig 12964 bp, 11 predicted proteins | sample RVTome_7_FD_203509 | JGI IMG/M metagenome (GOLD analysis project Ga0214473, IMG submission 203509) | Soil microbial communities from uranium-contaminated site in the Upper Colorado River Basin, Wyoming, United States - RVT98D197 | ecosystem: Environmental > Terrestrial > Soil > Contaminated >...
CCTTCTACGAATATAACGACAGTTATTATGGAACCACTAAATCAGATTTTACCACTCAAAGATTTTCTACTTACATTGTCATAGTCTTCTATTTCTGATTTCAAATATCTTAAGTTTCCTAAAACTCAGTCTTCCCGGTAAATCTGAAATTTTTAATCTTCATGGCCGGCACGCAGATGCAGCCGATGTCACTCCACCAGGAAGAAATCAGCTTTCTCTGACGACTCAGTAGTTCCACATTGGAAAAGGCCTTCAACATCGACTCGGTGAAGCGCAGATTCTTGATTCCGTGCCTGACCTTTCCATTTTCAACATAAAACGTCCCATCCCTGGTCATGCCGGTCATCACCGCATTATTGGTGTCTATCAGGCCGTTGATGTAATGGAAGCGGGTGATCAATATTCCTCTTTCAGTGGATTCGACCATTTTCTTCAGATTAGAGTCTCCCCCTTTTATAAAGAGGTTCAAGGCTAAAGCCCGGTCCGGCGAATCCGGAGTTAAAGCATGGCCGGTGGACTTGGTCTTATCCTTGTTGGCGGTGATGGAATCATAGACCACCCCTTTGGCCACCCCATTCTGCACGAAGAATATTTTTTTCTTGGGAATTCCTTCAAAATCAAACGGAAAGGCCATGGACATGTCGTCATTCCCGTCGTCGTAAATGGAGACGTTTTCTCCCATGATTTTCTGGCCGAGTTTGCCGGATAAAAAACTGGTTCCGTCCTGATAGGATTTGGCCCCGAAGCCGATATAATTCATCCATTCCAATAGTTCCGCAATCGCCTTCGGCTCTAAGATGACCGTATATTCTCCCGGCTCCAAGCCTTGAGGGTTTTTTGAATCCAGGCATTTCTGAATGGCAGTCTCAGTCAGGCTTTCGATGTCCAGATTATCTACATTGCGGGATAAACCGTCCGCATAACCGGAGCTGTTATCCGACATGGCGGTAATGTTAATGTAGGCCGAAGAGACCGGCTGAAAGCAGGCCACCCCCTTGTTATTCAAAATAGCCAGTTCGCTTTCTCCGGTAGAAAACGCGCCCGCGACTGTGAAATTGCGCTTGGCTGCCATCTCAAAGATTTTTTTGATTTCCTGCGCTCTTTGTAGAGGGGTAAAATTAGCGGTCTTTTTGGAATAAGTTTTCAGCTTTTTGTAGGAGCTCTTCCCAGGCAACCCTGTAAAATCCGGAGTCTCTTTCTGGTTTTTGGCAATCGTGATGGCATCTTCTAAGGCCCGATTCAAACTTTCTTTATCCAAGAGATTAGTAGAAGCGACCCCTATTTTCTTTCCCAGCGCCACCCGGAAGTAGATTTTGCTATTTACCTCAAAGACGTTCTGGTGAATGGTGGAATTGGCGTAACGGGTTAAACCGGCCTGGGAATTGATGACTACCGCCTCGGTCTGGTCAGCAGGTGATTTCTTGATGATCGGGTTTATCAGCGAAAAAATCTTTTCTTTGCCGGTCATCTTGAGCCTCCTACCTTTACCTTGGTAAAGCGGGCCGGAGCGACTCCATGCCCCACGTGCATGGTCTGCATCGGCTCCCCTTTGCCGCAGTTGGGGACCCCCCAGACATGCCAGTAGTTCTGATTGCAGACCGCATCGCAGGTATTCCAGAATTCAGGCGTAATGCCGGTGTAAATGGGATTCTTGTACATCTGTCCCAATTTTCCGTTCTTGATTTCCCGGGCCACTTCTACGGCGAACTGAAAATTTAGGCGCTTGTCGTCGATTGACCAGCTTTTGTTGGTGTCTAGGAAGAGTCCCTGCTGGGTGTCAGCGATTAGATCTTCTAAGTTAACTTCTCCCGGCGCCAGATTGATGTTGGTCATCCGGATTAAGGGGATGCGATTCCAGCCGTCCGCCCGCATGGTACCGTTGCTTCTCTGCTTGAGAAGAGGGGCAGTTTCTCTGGAAGTCAAATAGCCTACGAATCGGCCTTGTTGGATGATGTCGGTTCTCTGGGCTTTAACCCCTTCGTCGTCGTAGCCAAAACTCCCCAAACCCCCCGGAGTGGTGGCATCGGCGTAGATATTGACCTTAGGAGAGCCGTAGCGCAGCTGGCCTAATTTGTCCAATGTCATGAAGCTGCCGCCGGCTAAGGAGATTTCTGTACCCAGAACTCTGTCAAGCTCAATCGGGTGCCCGCACGACTCATGTACTTGCAGGGCCATCTGATTGCCGGAAATGATTACGGTTGTTTCCTGAGCAGGGCACTCCGGCGCAGAAAGTAAAGCGACTGCTTCTTCGCTGATCCTCTCCATATGTTTCAGTAAATTCATCTCCTGGATAAGCTCGTACCCGCGAGTGGCGTAATCCCCGCCGTGAGAATTGGGGTATGACCTCCACTGAGTCTCTCCATCTTTGGCCGCCGTAGCAGTCGCCCCGCCTCCTGATTCAGTGATTACCTGCTCAATTAAGCTCCCTTCGGTATTGGCGAAAATCTGCTCGGTGCGGAAGAAATTCAAACTGACGTCGGCCACTTTGGTCCCCGGATTCTTCAGCATGATGTCACAGGCTGAGATGAGCAAGTTGAGTTTTTCATCTAAGGAGACCTTAAAAGGGTCTATCTGGCAAGGGCTGACATATTTGTCTTTGTAGGCTTCGTTTTCGGCTAACCGGACCGGTTCTTTCTGAGCCAGTGAACTGGCCCTGGCAATTTCCATGGCCAAATTGGCGATTCTTTTGTATTCCCCTTTACTTATGATATTGCTGGAGGCAAATCCCCAGGCTCCTTTATAGAGAACCCGGATCCCGAAGCCCAAATCCTCACTTTTAGAGACCCCCTCTACCTCCCGATTCTTGACTTTGATGTTCTCGGAAATTCTTTTGACCTGCCGCAAATCGGCGTAATCGACCCCCTTTTTCTTCAGCCCGTTTATGGTCTCTCTGATCAGCTCTTTCAAATTTCCTCCTCAACTGTATTAAGAATTTCAAATTTAGTTGTCAGATTACATCTGTCAAGCAAATTCCAGATCCAGAGGGGTAAAATAGCGCAATCCCTCCAGACCGGAGAAGGTCGCCTTCAAGCCGGCCACGTAGTTGGCAAAATCGGCTGCCTGAACCGGGTCTTTGGTAACAATCAGCTTAGCTAAAAATCCTGCGCCAAAAACATCTCCACATCCGGTAGTATCAACTACCGGGCTGACCGGCTTGGACACCAGCTCTTTATAAACATTCTCATTATCAACAGAGCGGTAGGTTAGGTGACATCCCCGGTCACTCAAGGTGACCATGACCATTTCCGGGCCTAGTTCCACCAGTTGGCCTGAAGTTTCGGCCAAGTCAGCCTTCTTTATTTTCTTTCCTAAAATGGTCTCCAATTCAGTTTGGTTAAGCTGTAAATAATCAGCGCAAGCCACGTACTTCTCACAATCTTTGGGTTTCTTTGAAAATCTCCTCCCTTTCTCATCCATTCCCAAGGTCAGGCTATGTAAATCCAGATAGATTTTCGCTTTGCTCTTTTTTCTGACCTTCTGTAATGCTTCCAGCTCGATATCCCAGCCGGAGATGAAGTTTATCAGGATATAGTCCGCATCCAGAAAGGGTTCCACTTGTTCCCATCTCAAGCTCGGTACTCCCCCTGCCAGAATCTCTTCTCTATTCTGAGAATCTTTGTAAATGAGAGTTACTGCATTATTCTTCTCCTCTACCCGGCTCAGACCATTCAGCTTTACATCCGGGCTCTGCTTAAATAAGTCCACCGCATCGGAAAAACGGTCTAGGCCAACATTACAAATCGGGATAATCTCCGCCTTGGATTCTAAAAGGGAAGCCAGGGTCAAAATAGTGTAAGCAATCCCGCCAAAGCTATTCGTGACAGACTTATCCGGTCTGATTATCCTATCCCGGCACAGGGTGCCGATAACCGCGATTCTAACTGGTTTGAACTCTTTTCTCATTTAACTTTTGTTGGACAGTTTCAAAAACTTCCTCCGCCGAAATTTCCCTTATGCAGCGGAAGTGTTTCTCAGGACAGCGATTCCGGCCATGAATTCCGCAGGGCCGGCAGTATAATTGCTTTTGTATTATTCCGTTCCCTTCGCCATAAGGATAAAAACCGAACTCCGGGACAGTCGAGCCGAAGATTGTAACAACCGGCGTGCGCATCGCCACCGCCATATGAGTCGGAGCGCTGTCATTGGAAAGAACCATTCTGGCTTTGGAAATCAGAGCAGCCGACTCCAACAGCGACAATTCCCCGCACGCGTTGATAGGTTTTTTCTTCATCATTCCGGCTATGCTATCAGCCAATACTTTATCACCAGTTGAACCTATCAGGATAACCTTTATTTTTTCCTCTTGAATCAATTTTTCTGCCACTCTGGCAAATCCCTCCGGCAGCCATCTCTTGGTAGCCCAGACCGAACCAGGCGCGATACAGACCAGCTCATCTGCGAAGCTGGCTTGATTTTTCGATAAGAATCTTTCCACTTTTTTATACTCTTCTGAACCCGGAAAGAGCTCCGGCAAAATTGGCTTGGTTTGAATTCCACTGAAACTCAAGAGTAACAGATTCCTCTCAATCTCATGCTTACCCAGGCGATATATTACCTGGTCAGTTAAGAATATCCTTCCGGCACTGGTACTGAATCCTACCCTTCTTCTGCAACGAGCCAGCTTACCTAAAAAAGCGCTGCGAAAAGAGCGATGCGGAATCAAGGCCAAGTCAATCTCCAGCCTTCTTACCCTATTCAGAGTTTTCCAAAACCCGGGCCCTCCTTTCCTCTTTTTGTCATAAATAATCACTTCTTTGAGATGCGGATTGTTCTTGAGCAAATCCTGCGTGTCGGGAATTAGCAGGAAATATACCTCCGAATGCTGGAAATTCTCTTTAGCGGCCCGGATTAAAGGGGTAGTCAAGATGACATCCCCGGGAAAAGCAGTCTGAATAATCAGAATTTTATTGTAACTCATGCTTTCCTAAAGTCGATTTCCATCTCCGGTGCGGCCAGAACCAGTGCTCCGGATATTTTCTTACAAATTCCTCGATGCGAGAAGTTATCTCTTGAAGAATGGCCTGGGCGTCCTTTTCCTGGTCACCCGTCAAAATCGGATAATATGGTTCCTGGATGTAGGCTTTCTTCTTTTCCTTTGAGTTTTGCACTATGAAGCCGGTTATAATGGGAGCCTTACTCTGGATAGCAAAATAAGCCGGGCCGCGGTGAATCGAGACCGGCTGCCCGAAGAATTTGACGATTATCCCTTTCTTTCCCGCATCCTGGTCCGGGAGCATGGCCACCAGCTTATTCTGTTTTAGCAGATCCAACACTTTCCTGGCCGAGAATCTTCTGTAAAGGACACCTACCCCCTTATCCTGCACATAGGAATATGCCAATCTATCCACTTTTTCATTCCTCTGCTGCTGCACTAAAAAATTCATGGGCAAATCATGCTGGGCCACCGCTACTCCCATAAGCTGCCAACTCCCGAAGTGAGCCGAAGCCAAGACCGCCCCCTTCCCCTCCTGAATCGCCTTTTTGAACGGATTCAGAGAATTAAACTCAACCAGGTCGAAAATTTCCTGTTTATTTAGCCGGGGTAAGTAAAGATGCTCCACAAAAGCCCGGGCAATTATCTGATAGCTCCTCCGCCCGATTTTCTTCAATTCCTCTGCAGATTTTTCCTTACCCAAGGCAAGTTTAAGGTTGGCCAGAGTGACTTTGCGGCGGATGCGAACCACATCGAAGGCCAGTACACCTAATAAATCAGCCAGGTTGACGACTGAACCATACGGAAGAAATCGTATAACTGAGCCGACCAATTCGAGCAGCCACAGCTCTAATATGAATCTGAGTCTCGGGGGGCCAGGCCTTTCTCTTCTCTCTCCCATCGCTGCAGAATTTTTTTGGTTCTGATCTTTTTGACAAAATACAGAAGCACGAACAACAGGGCAAGGCCGGTCCAAAGCACTATGCTGTCGGAGAAGATGGCAATCCAGTTGTATCTCTTTCTGACCATCCCCTGGAACTCTTTCTGAAAAGACAGATAATCCAGGCCGGTAGTTGAAAGAAAGGCCTGATTCAGGTCCTGGCCGGCTCCGATGCCATTAACCAGTTTTAGAAACGCTCCCTGACCATATTGAGTTTCCAGAAATGAAACCGCCAAGAAACTCAGGGCATAAGCCAGTTGCGCCTTACTTGCTCGAAAATAATCTAAGGAATCAATCCGGCCTAAGGGAAAAATTGAGCCGGTCAGTACTGCCCGAGCTACCAGTATTTTCTCTTCCCAGCCCCATTTTTCAGAAAACCAGACTGCCAACCCTTCATTCATCCAGAGCGGCAGGTTTAGACTTCCCAGAGCTTTTCCTAAAAAAATATGGGCTAATTCATGGTATAAGACCTCCGAGAGCTCCTTCCGATAGTGATACCTATCCGGCGATTTCAGCACGATCAAATTCTGCTCCGGGATGGCACAGGCTATCGACCAGTCCGGAAGATTGGGGCCGACCAGACTGTCAAACTCTGCCGGATTGGCCGTGACGAAGACCTGGACTTTTTGGGATAAATCAATTTGGAAATAGGCCGAGGCTTTACTGTATCCTGCCTCCAGAATCTGATTTACCTGCTCTGAGAAATTTTGATTTAAAGAGTGAACTTCAAAATGAGCGGAATTTACAATCTGAGCCGAGCCGGTCGCAGTTAGGGTTGCTAAGTAAACCAGTATCCCGAGCCGGCCAGAGAATTTCATCCGTCCTTTTTCTTCTTGAACAGCCCCTCTAAAGCCTCTTTGGCTTTCTTCTGCAAATCTTCCTTTACTTCAGATTTTTTCTCTTGTAAGTTTTGTTTGAGTTGATTCTGCAGCTTCTGACCCACCAGGCTCAGGTCAATTGCAAACTTCGGAGAGGAAGCCAGCCCGCTGATTTTGAGAGGGATCAGCAATCTTCCCTGTTCATCCATCAATAACTTGGTCTGTTCTCCCAAGATGTTGACCTGGCTGGAGACCTCCGGCGACAATAGTATATTCAGAGAATAATCTAAGCTCTGATCCAAAAGTCCGATTGAACCGTCTAATTTCCAGTCCGCCTTTTTGGAAGTGGCCAAGAAATCCTCGAAGTACAGGCGCGCTCCTTTTATCGCGAATTTATTCTTGAGCTCCTTGATGGGCTCTTCCTCGAACTGCTTGAGATTTAAAAAACCGGTCATTTTGTTGGCAAAATCCCAGTTGGTCAGTTTCCCTTCGGTAAAGGAGGCTTTCCCTTCCCCGGCCAAAGAATTCTGAATCTGCGGAACCGAATTCCCCTGCCCTGAGAAATTCCCTTCGAAATTGAGCTTGCCATAAAGGTGGTTCTGCACCCGGCTGAACCGGGAGAGGAAATTATTGGCTTCCATTCCCTGGGATTGAACCCTAAGATCAAATTTCACGTTTTGCGGGTCGCGCAAATCGCAGACCGCCTCTCCGTTGGCGGAGCCTGAATATACGTTGGTGGAGACGTTGGTCAGTTTTAGCACCCCGTCAATCAAACTCAGGTCTCCTTGAAAATTAGAAACCTCAACCTGCCGGAAAACGGCTTTATCAATTTTCAGCTTCCCCTGCAAATTCAGCAGGCTCCCCAAGCCCAGATACAGAGGCTTGGATTGGGCGGTGTCACTTTTTGCTTTGGAAGTATCCCCGACCGGCAAGATTTCATCTAAGTTCAAATAGTTGGAGGTAAAATTGAAATCCAAAGTCGGCTTGAATTTCTCCTTTTCTTCCTTTTTGGCCAAAAGATAAGGCACCAGGCCTTTGCAGGAGCCATTCAGAGCAAAATTGGATTTCCCCTGGTTGGCAGAGAGGTTCTCGACCACTAACTCACCTTGGGTGAGCTTCAAGGCTGCATTCAAATTCGAGATGGGCTGGGCCAAAGAGGGGGCGGAAATATTCACCCGGCTCAAATTGCAATTTCCGGCCAGGTTCAAATCCCGCACAGATTTCAACTCTCCAAAGAAGCTAGTGGAGATGTCCGCCTGGCCTGACAGTTGAGTTCCAGCCGGCATCTGAATAAATTGAGGCAGAAGGGCCAGTTCGAATTTGGAGCTGAATTCACCCGACAAATTCAAGTCTTCCGGATTTTCTATTACTACCTTAAGCAGTAAGGGAGCATCCCCTATGCTGGCCTGAGAGGTGGTGATAGTCACATTCTTCTCGGAAAGATCCGCAGTCAAAAGGGGAATGGAAACCTTGGGCAGATTCTCCTTTACCACCAGTTCAATCTGTTTTCCCGAAATCTCCCCGTCTAATTGATTAGGCCTTAATCCCTGGCTGAAATCCCAGGTCCCTTCCGCCTGCAGGCTCATTTTTCCGCTTATCTTCCATTTATCAGCCAGTTTTTTCTGGGATTCCGGTAAAAGTGCCAGTAAATCTGCGGCCAGACACTCTTCCGCTTTTAATTTGAGGTCAAGCTTCGGTTTTAAGGTCAAATCTTCCACTTTAGCTTGAGCGTCTAGCCGGAGTTTGGCGAACTTGATTTCAGCCTGGTCAACTTTCAGCGAATCAAAAATCAAGTCATAGCTGGCGCTGTATTCCAGCTCCAAAGGATAAGAGAGCCCTCCCTCCTTATTCTTCAACTGAATGTTGCCGATGGAGAGTTTCCCCTTGGTGACCAGGATTCTATCTTCTACCAGTTTTAGTTCCCCTTCCTGGTTTAGTTGCTCTAAGACCAAGGTGGACTGCTTGGGTCGGTTGTAGAAGACTATCCGGCCACCTCTGATTTCCATCCGGTCGAAAGTAATCGGAACAATTTTTCTCTCCTTGTCGGTCTGCAGGAAATCCTGATAGTTACTCTCCTTTTCTCCGCTCTTTTCCAGATAGATATTCGGTCTGTTGAAAACCAGTTTCTTTAGCTCAATTTTCTTGCGGAGCAAAGGCAACAGTTTCAGTTTGACTGAGAATTCATCTAAACTAAGCAGGTTCTCCTGCTGGTAACCTGACCGATTCTGGATGACCAAGCTGTCTAAGTTGACGCTGATATTGGGAAAAATAGACAAGGAGGCATCCTTTATTGCCACTTTCCGGTGGATAGCTTCCTCTATCTTAGGTATGGCCATGGCCAGTATTTTCTCTTTGGTGAAAATTATCTTAGCAGCAATCGTAGCAGCGATAATCAGCAGAACGAAGACTCCTATTATGATGCCTATAATTTTCAGAGCTTTCATGGGAGGTCTTGGCTTTCCTCTTAATTTAGAATAAAAGTTTCCCCAAAATCCAGCACTCTAACTTTGATTCCTGACCCTTTCAAATTCTTGGCGAATTCGAACGGGTCTTTGTCAATCAGGTCAAAGGTTTTGTAATGCATCGGTATCACCATTTTTGGCTTGAGGAATTTGGCCGCTTGAACTGCATCCTCAATATCCATGGTGAAATTTCCGCCGATGGGGAGCAGAGCTACATCCAACCTATTTCTCTTTCCGATTAGCTGCATGTCCAGGAAAAGTCCGGTGTCGCCGGCGTGATAGATATTTTTCTTGCCCAAGCTAAGCACATATCCGCAGGGATTGCCGGTGTAATGAATGGTGTCGTCGATATAGGCTGAGCCATGATGGGCAATGGTCAATTTCACCCGGCCGAACTCAAAATCATAACTCCCGCCGATATGCATCCCGTGCGCTTTACAGCCTTTCTGTTCGCTGAAAGTAGCCAATTCAAAGGGAGCAATAACCGTGGCCTTATTTCTTTTGGCAATTTCCACCGTGTCGCCGAAGTGGTCGTTATGTCCATGCGTCAGCAAAATGTAATCGCAGGTTATTTCTTCCGGTTTGACCTTGGCCACCGGGTTGCCGGTAATAAAGGGGTCAATCAGTAATTTGTGTCCATCTGACTCAATCAAAAAGCAAGCGTGGCCGTGATAAGTGATTTTAATCATCTCAAACTCTCTCCTTTAATCTTCAACCTCGTCTATTATACCGCCGCCTAACAGAACTTCTCCCGCATAAAACACCGCCGACTGCCCCGGCGTAATCGCCCTCTCCGGCTCCAAGAACATAACTTTAGCTTCTGATTCACTTAGAGGATGGAGAATAGCTGCTGACGGTTTATGCTGGTACCTGATTTTGACTTCGCATTTAACCGGCTCTTTCGGTTTATCAACCGAGACCCAGTTTATATTGCTGGCCTTAAAAGTCTTCTTCATTAAATCCTCATTCTCCCCTATATAGACCGCGTTGTTTCTGGCATCCAGCTTGTTCACATACTTCGGCCTGCCAAAAGCCAGTCTCAATCCCCTCCTCTGGCCAATCGTGTAGAAAGGCAGCCCTTTATGCTCTCCCAATTTTTCGCCGGTCAGGTCATAAATCGGCCCCGGCTCAAAAGAACCATTGCCTTTATCCCACTCTCTGAAAAATCTGCCGAAATCATCATCCGGCACAAAGCACAATTCCTGACTGTCCGGCGTTTTGGCAGTTTTTAAGTCGTACTCTCCAGCTAAGCGGCGGGTTTCAGCCTTGCTGATTTCTCCCACAGGGAAAACCGTATGCGACAAATCCTCCTGGCTCAATCCCCACAGAGCGTAAGACTGGTCCCGGCTGCTGTCTGAGCCTTTGAGAATCTGATAGCGGCCGCTTTCTTCATCGAATCTGACTCTGGCATAGTGTCCGGTGGCGATAAACCTGGCCCCCAGACCGGAGACCTTTTCCCACAGAGCCTTCCATTTCACCTGCCGGTTGCAGATGATGCAGGGATAGGGTGTTCTTCCTTTCTTATACTCATCCACGAAATTTTGAATAACCTGCCTTTTGAATTCTTCTTTGAAATCCAGGACGTAGTGAGGAGAACCTATTTGCTGGCAAACTGCTCTAGCATTGTTGATCATATCCAAGCTGCAGCAGACCGACTCCCGCTTGATATTGCCGCCGACTTCGTCATAATCCCAGAGCTTGAGAGTGACGCCGACTACGTTGTAACCCTGCTCCTTGAGAAGCATGGCAGCCAGAGAAGAATCCACTCCGCCGCTCATGGCGACGATGGCCAGACCGTTTGAGCCGTTCGGATTCATAACTTATTATTTAATATAAAAATACGGTCAAAGGCAAGCACATTGTGGCTCATCCAGATACTGATTTATTTCTGCTGATGGTAGTCTCAGGTTTATGCTGAGAGAAAAAAGATGATTATTAGGTAGGGTTTGCTCTAAGATTTTTTGTAAGCTGTGACTGTTTTTGCATTCTTCAATCTCTCCACCATCCCCGCCAAAATCCCACCCACATACTCCACATCCTCTTCCGTATTCTGCCTCCCAAAACTAAACCTTATCGCACTCAAAGCCACTTCGTTCGGCACTCCTAAGGCAGTCAAAACACTGGAAGGATTCACCGCTCCGGAATGACAAGCCGCCCCAGAAGCCACCGCCACTCCCTGCAAATCCAGAGCCATAATCAGAGATTGAGCATCACAGCCCGGGAAAGCAAGATTCAAAGTATTCGGAATCCTTTCCGTAGGATGACCGTTGAGCAAAACATCCGGAATGGCAGTCTTGATTTTCTCCCAGAAAACCGTGCTGAAGTTCGTCATTTTCTCAGACAGCATAGCCAAATCTCGCTGCGCAATCTCACACGCCTTGCCGAATCCGACAACATAGGGGACATTCTCAGTCCCGGACCTTCTCCCTCTTTCCTGACTCCCTCCATGCAGCCAGGTGTCAATCTTAGTCCCCTGCTTGATGTACAGCACACCCACAGCCTTGGGCGCATACAGCTTGTGCCCGGATAAAGAGAGCAAATCGACGTCCAATTGCTTAACATCAACCGGAATCTTTCCGGCTGACTGCACCGCATCGGTGTGAAAATAGACTCCTGATTCATGGGCGATTTTCGACAACTCTCGAATAGGCTGAATCGTCCCAATTTCATTATTGGCATGCATGATGGAGACCAGAATCGTATCCTTGCGAATGGCTCTTTTCAAATCATCCGGATTGACCAGACCATACTTATCAACTGGCAGATACGCAACTTCAAAGCCTTGTTTTTCCAGCCACTGGCAAGATTCAATCACGGCCGGGTGCTCGATTCTGGAAGTAATTATATGTTTTCCTTTATCCTGATTGGCCCAGGCAATGCCCTTAATAGCCAAGTTGTCCGATTCTGAGCCGCAGCCGGTGAAACAAATTTCTGAGGGGCTGCCATTGAGGAACTTGGCCACCTTTTCTCTGGCCTCTTCCAGAGCTACTTTAGTCTCTCGGCCAAAAGAATGGACTGAAGAGGGGTTGCCATACTTTTCGGAAAAGTAAGGAAGCATCGCCTCTACTACTTCAGGATGAACCGGAGTGGTGCTGTTGTGGTCGAGGAAGATGCGTTTCATATTTCTATTACTTTAACTAAATCTTTCTAAAGTTTGTTCAGAAATTCCTGACAGGCACTAGCCACATCCCTCGAATTCAAAATCGCCGAACCTACCACAATCTTATCACACCCCGCCTCCAAAATCAAGCTCAGATTACCCAGATTTATACCTCCTATCGCGTAGCAGGGAATTTTTACTCGTTTCAAGGTATCCTTCAGAAGTTTCACTCCTTTGGCCTCTTTAATCTTCTTGGTGGTCGTGTAAAACATCGGCCCCACCCCGATATAATCCGCCCCCTCTCTTTCTGCCTTCACCGCCTGCTCCACCGTCTCCGCCGAGCCCCCTATGATTATCTCTTTACTCAGTAATTTCTTTGCCACCTTAATTGGCAAATCCCCCTGCCCTAAATGCACTCCGTCAGCATTTAGGTAGCAGGCCACATCCAGCCGGTCATCTATGATTAAGGGAATCTTCGCCTTTCTTAAAATTCTCTGCACTATCCGGGCATTTTCCAGATACTCTTTGTCATCCGAGGTTTTATCCCGATATTGAATTATTTCCGCTCCCCCTCTGACCAGCTGCACTGTAAGTTTTTCAATGTTCCTGCTTCCAATCAGCCCTTTATCCAGAAGAACATACAGTTTTGCTCTCTGTAATAATTTCCTTTTATCCATGGTCAGCTATCTTTTCTAAAACGCATACAGAATG
>Ga0214473_10007471_pt1 | contig 12964 bp, 10 predicted proteins | sample RVTome_7_FD_203509 | JGI IMG/M metagenome (GOLD analysis project Ga0214473, IMG submission 203509) | Soil microbial communities from uranium-contaminated site in the Upper Colorado River Basin, Wyoming, United States - RVT98D197 | ecosystem: Environmental > Terrestrial > Soil > Contaminated >...
GATAGGAAAGCGAAGACTGGAGCCGGCGGAGGGAATCGAACCCACGACCAGCTGATTACAAATCAGCCGCTCTGCCAACTGAGCTACGCCGGCCCATCTCTGCATACCATAGACAGCGTGCGGCCCATCATGGCCGCCGAATCCCAGGGCAGACCGGCTGAGCGAATCTCAGCCGGCCGTGCCGGAGGGGCTGTCATCGGCCTGATTCTACCATCTGGTGGCGATGCTGTCAGCAGGCGGAGGGACGGGAAGAGGACGCGAAGAGGCCGGTGATTGGGGGGTGGAAAGGAGGCAAAGAGGAGGCGAACTGGGGAGCGGAATTGGACCGGCGCAGCCACGTCCGACGCAGACAGATGGCAGGGGCGGCCCGGTTGTCTAGCGCGCGGTGGGGAGGCTGAGGCCCTTCGTGATGTCCGCCCGCGCGAAGGCCCATCTCCGCTCAGAGTCGGCGAACTCGGAGTAGCGGGCGGTCATGATGGGGCTGCGGTGGCCCATGGCGCGCATCAGCGCGGTGGTCGGTACGCCAGCCATAGCGGAGGACAGCCCGAAGTAATGCCGCAGGCGGTGCGGGGTGGCCAGCTTGGGGTCCACGCCCGCCTTCTCCGCCAGGCGCTTGAGGATGGTGCGGACCGCGTCTGTTGTCACGCGCTGTCCCGGCGGCCAGGTGCCGGGCTTCGCTTCTCCGGTCTCGCGGAACCGCGTGAGTTGCTGATCGGAGCCGACGGTAACGAAGAGGGCGTCTTCCTCCGTTAGCTGTGGACAGAGCTCGGAGCGCACCGTTAGCCAGGATGCCATCAGTCCCGCCACCTCCGGCCTCACGGCCTCCTTCCCGTCAACGATGGTCAGCGGCAGGTCCACGAACCGCGTCCGCCGACCCTTGGCGTTCTCGGCCCGGACGCGGAGCCGTCCAGCTTCCATATCGAGGTCGTCACGGTTCAGCCCCACGAGTTCGGCGACGCGCAGCCCACAGAAGGCCATCACCTGGATCATCACCGTGTTGCGGACCCCGGCCGCCGTGCTCAAGTCGAGCGACGCGAGCAGCTTCTGCAGGTCCTCCGCCGGAATCGCCCGCGGCTCCAGGTCCTTGTCCAGGCGGTACTTGCCGACGTGAGCGGTGATGTCCTCTGGCAGGATGCGCTCCTGGTGAAGCCACACCAGGAACCGCCGGGCCGTCTCTAGGGCCATCTGCTTGCCGCGCGGGGTGAGCGGCCTGCCAGCATAGGTGACCACCGTGTCGAGCCAGGTCACGAACGCGCGGAAATCGTAGCGGCTCAACTCGCTCACGGTCTTGACCCCGCGCTCCTCGGAGAAGACCGCGAGCCGCGCCCGCAGCTGCTCCCGATAGTGCCCTAACGTCCCCGGCCGTATCCCCGGATGGTCTGCTGCCCAACACTCCGCGAACAACTCAACTGCTGCCTCCCAGCTCAAGTCCTCTCGCGACTCGACACGGGGTCTCGTCGCCCCGGCCTCGCCGCTTCCACGTGTTACCCTCTGCCTGCTGAACTGCACTGCCATCTGCTGACCTCCTCCAGTCCAAGATGCTGCGGTCAGCGTGTCATTGACGCTCTGGTGGGGGAGAAAGTCAAGGAGAATGTTGGCAGAGCATGCCTGCCAAAGGGTGCCACCGAGAGCCCAAGACTGGCCCTCGCCGTGCCGAGGTCGCAGGTTCGGAGCGGGGGCACGCTACGAACGCTAGGCAAGCCCCCACCATGCGCGGGCGATCAGACTCGTGCTCCCGCCATGAGCGCGGAGGACCCTATCGCGGGATGGATTCGAGCGCCGGGCAACTCAGTTGGTGGAGCGTACGGCAGAGGCCAGCATACCTAACTGAAGACGACGATTGGGTGCCGGGATAGCTGAGTTGGCAGAGCACCGGACTGAGAACCCGCGTGTCCCCGGTTCAAGTCTGGGTCCCGGCACCAAGCTATGAGGCGACGGGGAGAAAGGTTGTCACCTTTCGACACGCCGACGCTCGCCCACCTCCGCATAGCCATTAGCAAGGCACAGGTTTTCATCAAGGCTATTGCTTGACTAACAGACCTCTCTATGCGACCCCGGCATGGACCTGCGACCAGCGGAAGAGGTGTCAGACGTCTTCGACGCGTGGACCCGGACCCGGATCACGGAGGGCGGGCAGCGCCAGAACGGCTGTGGTTCCTCCTCCGGCCGCGCTCTCGATGCGCAAGTCTCCGCCGTGGGCCTGGGCGAGACCGCGGGCAATGCGTAGGCCGAGGCCACTGTGTCTGCCCCCAGGTGTGCGCGCCGCGTCGCCCCGGTAGAATGGGTCGAACAGATAGGGAAGGTGCTCAGCCGGTATGCCGCGTCCGGTGTCGGAGACGCTCACCTTCACCGTGTCGCCCGGCTCGACAGTCACCCGCACCTCGGCGCCGGGGCCGGCATAGCTGATCGCGTTGTCCACCAGATTGTCGAGGATCTGGGCTAGGCGATGGGGATCGGCCGACACGCTGGTCGCGGTCCCCTCTTCGACGGGACGCAGACGGATGCCCGCGGCCTCGGCCGCCTGACTGTGCCTCCGCACACAGTCCCGCGCGGCGGCGCAAAGGTCGAGGGGTACCCTATGCAGCGGGAACTCGTCTAAGTCTAGCCGCGCCAGGTCCATGAGGTCGGTTACTAGGCGCTCCATACGCGTCGCGCTCTCGACGATGGCGCGGGTGGCGCGTTCGCTGCGTTCCGGGCCGGCAGCGATGCCGTCGCGCAGGGCCTCGGCCATGGTCCTCAGAGTCGCCACCGGACTGCGCAGCTCGTGTGCGACATCCGCGAGTAACTGCTGCCGGCGGCGGCCATCGGCCCGGAGGGCGTCGATCTGGTCGCCGATGCGCTCGGCCATCTGGTTCATGCTGTTAGCGACCCGCCCGAATTCGTCGTCGCCGGTAAGGGGGACGCGGTGATCCAGGTCGCCGGACCCGAGCACACCCGCCCCCTCGGCGAGCAGCGCGAGTGGTCGGCTGAATCGCCGGCTAAGCCAGATGCCGGCGGCCAAGGAGACGATCACGCCGACGCCGAGGTTGATGAGGAACATGCGGTTGAAGAGAGGAGGCGGGCGGCGAGGGCCGCGGCGCGGCGGGGGGCCGCCCTGGGGGCCGGGAACGGGCGCCTGAACGGAGGAGGGGCGCTCCTGCGGCAGAGAAGACGGTCGATTGGCAGAGGAAGTCTCCTGGCTTTCCCGACCCCGGCGAGGCGGTCCCAGCAGGTGCAGCCGCATGGCCTGGTAGCCCAGCACGGCCCCCAACCCGCCGCTCACCACGACCACCAGAATCATGGCGAGCGTGAGCCGTACGCCGACGCTAAGCTTCGGGGCGAAACGCATAGCCCACTCCTCGAATCGTGGCGATAGGACAGGGGCTGAGGCCGGCCTCGGTCAGTTTCGCTCGGAGTCGGTAGACGTGAGAATCCACCAACCGTAGGTCGCCGGAGAAATCGTCCTTCCACACGAGGTCGGCGAGTTGCTCGCGGCTGAAGACGATCGCAGGGCACCGGGCCAGGGTCACCAGGAGGTCAAACTCCAGTGCGGACAGCGCCACCTCCTTGCGGTGGACGAGCACCGTGTGCTGCTCCGGCCGGATCTCGACCCCTGGGAACTGGAGGCTGGCTCCGGCAGCATCTCCCCCGCGGCGCAGCAAGGCCTTGATGCGAGCCACCAACTCCATCGCACCGAATGGCTTGGTGACATAGTCATCCGCGCCGATGTCCAGCGCGCGCACTTTGTCGGCCTCGCCATCACGCGCGGAAAGCATGAGGATGGGAACCTTGGACTCTCGTCGGATCGTGCGACATACCTCGAAGCCGTCCATGCCCGGCATCATGATGTCAATGACCACCGCGTCAGGGCGGTCTGAGCGAAATGTCGACAAGGCCTCGGTTCCATTCGTGACCCGGCTGGTGCGGAACCCCTCGGCCTCCAGGTACCAGCTCACGGCCTCCGTGAGCTGAGGGTCGTCGTCAACGATCAGGATATGAGGCGACTTGGGCATGCATGCCACCTCGCTTGGCGTTGCTGCATCCAGCTTACACCTTCGGCTCCGGCGTGGTCAAACGGCTGGGCGGCGAGGTGAGGGCAGCCGCGCGCGTTGACTGCAGGTCGGCGACACGCGCAAGTTCGGCCTCCGCCGCGACCGGTTCCCTCACCACTTCGTCTGCCGCCACCAGCTCGCCGCGGAAGTGTACAATCCGCTGCGCGTGGCGCGCGATGTCGAGCTCGCGGGTTACCATCCGCATGGTGTGTGCTACGCTGCTCAACTTCCACAGACAATGCACCCACTCACCACACTGTCACCATCGTCCCTGCACACCAGGTTGGTATCACTCACACACCGTGCCCATCGCGGAGGCACCGGTTGTGGGCCGAGGCGAGACACGGGAATTCACAGGAGAGGTGGAAGACGATGGGAGGCATTGGGAGAGCAGTGGGTCGCTGGAGGCTGTTGGTCGCGGCGGTCGCGTTGGCCGCGGCGCTCGGGCTAGTGGTGATGGCCACTGCGCAGACGGATCGGACGAGCAAGCCTGCGCTGATGGCGCTTGACGAGGACTTGATGAAGCTGGCCGTGGTGGTGATGGCGAACCACACGCCGATCACCCAGGCCGATGCTAAGGCCGTGCTCCCGGCGCTGGAAGCAATCCAGACCGAGCTCGGCGAAGCGAAGGCCGGGGGTGCGCCCCCCGACGACGCCGCGATCGCTGCCCTGGACTCGGGGCTGCAAACCGCCCTTTCCCCCACGCTGCAGAGCGCGGTCGGCGCAGTGCGACTGCTGGCTCCTCCCGCGCCTCGGGCACCGGACGCTCTGGCCCGCCGGCCGAAGGGGCCGGGGCCTCGTGACGAAGCGCGACTCGGTCCGCCGCCTGGCGGCCCGGAGCGTGGGCAGCGCGGCGGCGGCCACCGCGGCCCTCGCGGCGGCCACCGCGGTCCCGGCGGGATGATGGGACACGGGATGCTGGGCCCGCTTGTGGACTTCTTCAGGAGCACGGCAGGCGTGTAACGCGGAGTAGGTTGCCTATCGTGCCACCGGCAGACAGGGCCGAAGGAAGCTCTTCGGCCCTGTCTGTCAGCCGGGCGACCAAGATCTACTGACGCTCCGCGTGACTCGGGCGTTCGCCGAGTGTCACATGGCGGGCGAAGTGACACAAGCCCCAAAGCCCCTCATGCCGGTCTCACAGCCGCCCGACAACGACCTGCGGGTCCATCGCCGCGTAACCAAGGACACGCGGCACCACGGCGGTGGAAGCGCAGCCCCGAGTTCCCGCAGAAACGACCTACTGCGAAGCAACCGCGTTCGCTGACGTAACCCCCTCTTCGCGTGTACGCAACTCGCCTCCCTGCTCAGTTCTGCATGGCTCCGCAGTCCAGCATCTGGGCCACCTCGTGGGCGTCCGCGCACAGTCCCACTGCTCGGCCGCGACCTTCTATCAAGAATCCATCCTGGCTCCACAGAGGCGCGACACTCGGTGGGGACCCTAGCGTAGAGAGTACAGATTGGTCCCAGTGAGGACAGAAGAGGATGGTAGAAGAGATGTGGAACAGATTGGGTCACACGGTTCGCAGGTGTTCCCTCACATCAGTCCTTCTGGCCAGCCTCGCGGTCCTGCCGTTGTCCGCAGGGGCAGCCCGCGACGAGGAGAAGGCTGACCGGGGTACGGACAAGAAGCAGACACAGGCGCAGCAAGCGGCCCGCGGCCGGCAGAAGCCGACTCAGCCACCGGCGCCAACCCCGGTTACTGGCCCTCAGGGGCAGCCGAGCGGCGTCGCTGCGGCCGCGCCCGGGGTTCGGATCGGTCAGGCAAAGGCGGCCGCCCCGATCTCCCGGTCTGCTGAGGCTTCAGGTCCCGGCCAGAGTCCGGCGCTGCGGACCGATCCTCGCCCGAACTCCCGCCAGCCCGCGCCGCGCGTTGCCGCGCCGCAAGCTGGAGTGGCCGACCGGCTGGTCCCGACCCCCGCGAAGACGCAGCCCGACCGTACCCTTCGGGCAAGCCCAGTCCCGCCGTCGCTCGCAGGCGGTTCGCAGGAGCGACAGCCTACGGTGGTGCGATCGCCGCAGGAACGCGCAGGCACGCCTGCGCAGAAACCGGCGCTGGTGAGAAAGCCCCAGGGCGGGCAGAGCCCGGTCGTCACCCGCGACACCACCATGAATCCGACCAGGCCGGAGGTGAAAGAGCGGCGCCTGCTTGTTCCTGAGGCAGGCTTCCGCGGTCCTGGGACCGAGTCGAAGGTGCGTGTCGTGGCTCCCGAGACAGCAAAGCTGGCCCCGGCTCGGCTGCAGAACTGGGTGCGTGAGCAGAATAGGCAGTGGGGTCGCGTGGACAACGCTCGGCCGGCCGTTGACGTGGTCGGCAATCCTGTCCCCACAGATGCCGTTCTGCTGAACTGGAACACGATCACCAGTATCACCATCAACTACACCAAGATCGTCAACACCTTCGGCTCCCCGGGGTTCCCATATGTGGTGGCCCCTGGCGCGGTGTGGGGCGGTGGCTACTTCCCGAGGACACGACATCACCACCCGGTGGTCGTGATCAACCTCTTCTACCCGTTCTACTACTCTGACCCGCAGTTTGTAGGGTTCTTCTACTCCGGGTACTATCCGTCCGTCTACGCCTACTTCGGCTGGTCTCCGGGCTGGATCTACCCGCAGCGGGTCTACTACGCTCCGGCAGACTACGTCTACGTCCCGGCGACGCCCTACCGTTACTACAGCAGCGGCTACCGTCTCGATCACACCGGTGCATCTCGCGCGATTTCGGATGTTCGCAGATCGTGGCTGGACGGCGACACCGGGCCGCTGGCCGCTCACCTCACCAACCAGATAGACATTCGGATCTACTTCGACGGGGGGTACTCGTATACGACCACGACCGACGACTTCTACGCCATGACGCTGGACACGCTGGCAACGACCCGGACGCTGGCGATGGACTTCAACGACCCGATCTGGATCTCCAGTGAGGAGATCTTCTACACCGGACGCCAGGTGTTCGACGACCCCGACGGAGAGCGGCATACCGTGTATGTGTCGTTCCGGTTCAGGAGGCTCGGCACGGAGTGGTATCTGGTAGCGCTCGGGACCTCCAGGAATCCGATCAAGCACAAGTACACGGACTTCCGCTACGAGAGCGACTGACACAAGCCGTCTGTCGGCGACACCGGACCCGTCTCTGATTGAGGCGGGTCCGGCCGCGTCTGCTCCGCAGAAGCCCCAAGGAATGACAGGATGCCAGGCCCTGTCTGCATCACCCGACCGACCTCGCACCGGCGCTCCCACCCGTGTCCTGGAGCTTCCTGGCACCCACAGGCAGGCCCGCCGGCCGTTGCCGTTCAGGCCCGCGGCTCTACCTGCGCCGGCGCCCCCAGTTGCGGCCAGAATCGCAGTATCACCACCTTCATCACCGCGGCCGCCGGAACGGCCAAGACCACACCCACGAACCCGAGCAATACTCCACCCGCGAGCAGGGCGAAGATCGCGGTCAGTGGATGCAACCCCACCCGGCGGCCCACCAGTTTGGGGTAGAGGATTTGGTCGGCGATCAGGTTGCCAGCCACCATGATGGCAAGCACCACCACGATGAAGCCAAGCTTCTTGCCGCTTACCAACATGATTAGGCCCGCGATGATCACTGCGCTCGGATATCCTACATACGGGACGACATAGAGCAGGCCGGTCATTATCCCGAGCAGGATAGAGAAAGGCACCCCGGCAACGGTCAACACGATCACCGCGTAGAGCGTGACAATGCCAGACAGCGCCGCTGTCCCCAGTAGATAGCCGCCGGCCATCTGGTTGATGTCGCGCAGCATCTCCCGCACCGTCTCGCGCCGCCGCTCCGGCACCGCGAGCATCAGGTGTCGGCCCAGGGCGTGGTAGTCGCGCAGCAACCAGAAGGTGACGACGGGGGTGATGATCAGCAGCGACAAGATCGTCAGGGAGCGGCTCAGCCATCCCGGGCCAGCGTTGAGCAAGCTGAGTATGTAGGTCTGCGCCTCCTCCCCCGCCTTCGCGAAGACCGCGCTTACCTCACGGGGCAGGAACCCCACGAGTCGGCCCCAGATCTTCGCCTCATGCTGCAAGCTCTGATAGAACTCGTGGCCCTTCTGGGCGTAGGTCTGATAGTCGGCCGCGAGTTTCCCCGCCTGCTCCACCGCCGTCGGCATTACCAGCAGCATCACCACCACGAAGACCACCAGAAATACCCCGAAAACGACCCCGATGGCCTGGGCGCGACGCCAGCCGCGCCGCTGCAAGGCGTCAATGCCTGGGTTCAGCAGGTAGGCGATCACCGCTCCCATGGCAAAGGGCAGCAGGATGCCTCGAACGCGGTAGAGCAACCCGATCACCAACAGCCCGGCCACCAACGCCCACAGCCGCCGTGGCCACGCCAGCAGGCTCGCCTCCGCTTCCTCCGATCCTCCCTGACGCGCCAGCACCCGCACGGTCGCCGCATGAAGGACCGTAACTACGTAGATCAGCACCACCACCGCGATCACTGCCACAGCAGCCATTGACAGATCCAAGACAGTAGCTCCGCGGAATCAGATATTACCAGACTCAGGCCTGAGTTGCCATGTACTGAGCCGAGATGCAGAGCGGCCGTGAGCCCGACTCGTGCCGCCGTCACTGCAGTAGTCAAGGACGTGCTTTGCTCTAGCCATTTCGAGAGCAACCTCTATCATGCGGGCGACGGGGGGGTCAGCGTCGATCACCAGAATCCGCTTCATCTAGCAGCCCATTGTTGGCTTTTCGGTCTCCTTCAGGTTCCCTCCGGCCCTCTGGACCGGCTCGGGACCTACTAAGGTACGGATTCCCTTCGGGGCAGGGTGAACCAGAACGTGCTTCCTCTGCCCTCCTCGCTGTCCACTCCAATCTGGCCGCCATGGGCCTCGATGGCGAGCTTGCAGAACGTGAGGCCAATGCCCGTGGAGTGCCTCTGGTCATTGGCAGGACTCTCGACCTGACCGAACTTCTCGAAGATCCTCTCCCGGTACTCGGGTGGGATCCCTGGACCCGTGTCCTGCACGAGGACGCGCGCGGCATCGGCGCTGGTTTCGATGCTTACGGTGACCCGACCATCGTCCGGTGTGAACTTCAGGGCATTGCCCAGCAGGTTCTGGAACACCCGAGCGATGACCTCGGCGTCGGCCATGACCGTCACCGGCTCGTCGCTGCCACTCAGTGCGAGTTCTCGGTCGCCCTTAAGGGGCTCCACCTTGGCGAGGGCCTCTCTCGCAATCGTGAGCAGCTCACACTGGGTCGGGTTGAGCTTCATCTCTCCGGCTTCCATCTTACTCACGTCCAGAAGCGAACTCACCATCTCCACCAGGTCCTCGGTAGAAGCAAGTGCCGTCTGGACGAACTCCCGCCCCTGGTCCGACAGGCTCTCTCCCTCGAGCGTCTCCAGCGTCTGCAGGAAGCCGTAGATGGCCGTGAGCGGTGTTCGCATGTCATGCACTACCATGTGCACAAGGTTGTCACGGAGTTCCTCGAGTTTGCGAAGTTGTGCGTTGCTTTCCTGTAACGTCTGCTCGAAGCGTTTCAACTCTGTGACGTCGCGCGCGGCGGCGAACACGCCCTGCAGCCTCCTATGCCGGTCGTACAAGATGATTGCATTGTAGGACACTACCGTTTCCTTGCCGCCCCTGGCGCGCGCGGTCAGCTCGTAGTTGGTGACCTTGCCTTCGGTCAGCACCTGCCTGATGCTCGCCTCGGCCCGCTCCGGATCGGTGAAGTAGTTCTTGAACGGCGCGCCGATCAGCTCGTCACGCGTGCAACCGGTGAGTGCCCCCATCTGCTGGTTGACATCGGTAATGATGCCTTGAGAATCGGTAGTCATAATCGCGTCTATGCTGGATTCGATGAGAGAGCGCGTGTAAAACTGCTGGTCGCGCAGGCGTTGATCGAGTATCTTCTGCTCTGCTTCGATCTGCTTGCGCGCGGTATTATCAGTGCCGATCAGCAGATAGCCGATGATCCCACCTTGAGCATCACGCAGCGCCGTGACCGACACGACCGCTGGAAAGCGGCTTCCGTCCTTACGGATATAGGTCAGTTCGTAGATGTCCTCGATCCCGCGCGAAGCTTTGAAGACCAAGGCATCGAGGCCCGGCGTGATCGGGGTTCCGAGCTCGAAGCTCAAGGCCTTGGCGCGGGTTGTTATTTCCTGCGGATCGGAAATCTCGGCTGGGGTGATCTTACTCACCACATCGGCGGCTACGTATCCCAGCATGCGCTCGGCGCCGACATTGAACAACTGAATGACGCCTTTCTCGTCGGTGGCGATAATCGAGAAGTTGGCGCTGTTGAGAATCGCGGTCTGCAGGGCCCCTGCTACGAGCGCCTCTTTGCCCCCGGCGCTGCGCTGGTGGCGGACGGCATCCTGAACCTGGGCCGGGGTGACGAGGCCCGCCTCGATCAGTATTTCTCCCAACTGCTTGGCCTCTGGTTGCATATGTCCAGAACCTCTCCATCCGATAGGATTGATATCAGTCTACACTTGTCGTTGGCGAGATGCCAAGAGATGACGAAGGATCTCCGAACTCCTGATGCGAGGCCCGCTTCGTCACCCTGGGTCTGCGAATTCCGTGTCGCGCTCCGCAAGGAAATAGCTCATCGTTTCCAGCGGCGGACCCGGCCAGCCCTTGCCCCTGTTGGAGAGGCCTGGTCACGGGCCAGGGCAGACGCGGAGCCGAGGGCGAGAACGCCTCTCGGCTCCGCGTTCGCTGCCACACCGGTGTGCTACTGGGCTTGCTGCGCCCTAACGATGCGCTGTGCCTCGGCCGTCGACAGCCATACTCCGTTGTCCCTGAAGGCGGTCAATCTCAGGTACCCGGCCAGCGACATAAAGTTGGCCTCCGCCGAGAACGGCTGGAGACCGGAGACGTCCGGGTACTCGCCTGCAACCGTACTCGTCTGGGCTTGCGCGGCGGCCGGCTGTGCCGTAGCACCGACGACCATCACCGATAACACCATCACCAACAACAGCATCCCTAACGCTTTCATCATGTAATGCTCTCCTATCTAGTTTGGGCGTCTCTTCGCCCTTGCGTCACTCGTGCTGACCCAGGGCGGGCGCGGCTTGAGGCCGCTGCCCTCTTGCTTTGCCTTTCCGCTACCGGCCTCACCTGCCTCTGGCTCTCTCCTTCTCAGGCGTGCTGGGGGTTCCCCGGGGGCCGACGCCCCTTCCCTTCTCAGTCTTCTGCGACTCGACTTTGGCTTTCGGCACGGCTTTGGCTTTCGGCACGACCTTGGCTTTCGGCACGACGATGACCGACGGCGGGCCTTGCTTCTTGCTCAGCCCAGGAGGCGTGGTGATGTCCCCATGCTTCCCCCAACCTGTCTTTCGGCCGCGAACCCAGCCGGGTGGGCGACGGCTTACCGTCACTGCCCCCCAGGCTGTTGCGCCCTTGATTCTGACTTGAGAACGAGCCTGATCCCACACCACTGGGACGCCGTAGGTCCGTATGAGCGCCTCCGTGGGAAGGAACAGCCTTCCGCCCCCAACCACAGGCGCCGCCGAAAGCACAACAGGCCGACCTTCAAACAACGCGTTACGACTGCCCGGTGTGAGGGCGAGCTCCTTCCCGTTGTAGTTCATAACAACCCGGTTTTGCGCCGAATCCCACAGCAACGGAGCGCCGAGGAAACCGGCCGCGCTCTTCAGGGGGATATAGCTGCGGCCCTCATACACGAACGGCGTCGCCCCCAAGGTGTCTATGGTCACAACATTGTCGGCGCGGGCGGACAGGCCCGCGAGGCTCACCAGCATCGTGAGCAGTACCGCCACCATAACGATTCTCTTGCTCATCGCTTCTCCTCGTCTCAGCGCAATCTCGCTTTGAGGCGTCGCCCCTCTAGGAGGGGACGTGCATAGCCACGGTGCGAGTCTGAGCGACCCACACGACGCGGGTCCCCGTCGCCAACGCCAGGAAATGGAGCGGGACAAACACCACGCCGTCACGCACCTGCGCCGGCGCCTCCAGGTATTCCCTCTCCCCATTCAGCGAAGCGTAGGGATCACCGATCTTGATAGTCAGCTCTCCCTCACTGGTATCAACCCGCACGGTCTGCAGGCGCTCGTCGTAGTTGTAGCCCACCCGGGCCTCGCCCATGACAGGCGCAAGCGGCACTAGGACGATACCATCCTCCTGGAATGGCTGGGCGCCCTCAAAGGAGATGGCCCGTCCAGCCATGGTCACTCCGATGCCCCCGGAAGGGAGGCTGACCGGAGGTGGCGGCGCATGGAGGTAGTTTCCGCGGGCCGCAACAAAGGCGCGGCTCGGGTGATAGGTCAGTTGGCGATCGAGTCGCACTCCAAACTCGGTGCCCTCAGCGACAGTCACATCCGTCGGTTGCGCCTTTCTCCTGTCGTACTCACTGTAGAGGTAGCCGGCGGCGGCGCCCAGCAAGGTGCCTTCGAGGGTGTGCTCCTGCCACTTGCCGAGGATCAGTCCAACCCCCGCACCGATGCCGATGAACTTCAGGCGATCGTTGCTCTTCTTGTCTCTCACGGCGAGACGCCCGTCCGACGTCTGCATCACCATCTTCTCGTCCAGAGAGATCAGCGATCCCTCTGCGCTCACCCTCTGTCCGTTGGGCAGAACCACTTCCCGGAAGCTCAGATCGAGCATGCCCGGTTGCCCGTCGCCGGCCCGCTGCACGGCCGAGACGACGCCCTCAATCTTCGTCCCGCGGGGGAATTCAGCATCCCCGTCGTAGGCGGAACGAACGGTCACGGTTACCGGGCCGCCCGCACGGTCCGTTGCAGAACTCAAGGTCTTGTCTAGCCTGACCGGGATCACAGTTCCCTGAGGTATGACCATGGTCTGGTCCCGCCTGGCCGGCTTCGTCGCTGCTTCAGGCGCGACGACTGCATCTTGGCCGGTAGTGATGGACACCGTCTGTGTGGCCTCAAACCACTTGACGTCGGCCCCGAGCGCCTCGCTGACAAATCGCAGCGGCACCAT
>Ga0214473_10007472_pt1 | contig 12963 bp, 13 predicted proteins | sample RVTome_7_FD_203509 | JGI IMG/M metagenome (GOLD analysis project Ga0214473, IMG submission 203509) | Soil microbial communities from uranium-contaminated site in the Upper Colorado River Basin, Wyoming, United States - RVT98D197 | ecosystem: Environmental > Terrestrial > Soil > Contaminated >...
AGGTGGTCCTGCTGGAAAAGGAGGCGGACGCCTGTTTCGGGGTCTCCAAGGCCAACTCCGGCATCATCCACGGCGGCTTCCACCACGGGCCCGACGCCCTGAAGGCCCGCCTGGAGATCCTGGGCAACATGATGTACGACCGCCTGCAGAAGGAGCTGGGCTTCCCGTTCCGCCGCTGCGGCATCCTGGTGGCCGCCCTGAACGAGGAGGAGATGAAGGCGGTCGGGAAGCTCTACGAAAACGGGGTGCGCAACAAGATCATCGGCATCGAGCTGGCCGGCCGCGAACGGATGCTGGCCCTGGAGCCGCACCTGAATCCCGACGTGGTGGGCGGCCTGTACGCCCCCTCCGGAGGGGTGATCGAGCCGTACCGCTTCGTTTTCGCCCTGATCGAGAACGCCCAGGACAACGGGGTGGAGCTTCTCACCGGCTTCCGGGTCGCGGAGGTCAGGCAGGCCGGCGGGACCTTCGCCATCGCCTCCGCCGACGGCCGCGGCGTGCGCGCCCGCTACGCGGTCAACGCCGCGGGGCTGTACGCCGACCGGGTTTCCGCCCTGTTCGGCGCCGAGGACTTTCAAATCGTGCCGCGCAAGGGCGAGGAGTTCCTGCTGGACCGGGGCGCCCGCGGCCTGCCGGGCAAGGTGATCTTCCCGGTGCCCACGCGCGTTTCCAAGGGGATCCTGGTGATCCCCACGGTGGAAGGCACCTGCATGGTCGGGCCCACGGCCGTGGAGATCCAGGACAAGGAGGACCTGGCCACCAGCCAGGCCAATCTGGAAACGGTGTTCGCCGCCGCCCGCCGCCTGGTGCCGGCCCTCTCGGAGCGCGACATCATCACCTCCTTCTCCGGCCTGCGCCCCACCCTGGCCGGCGGGGACTTTCTCATCCAGGCCTCCGCCCGGGTGCCCGCCCTGGTGCAGGTGGCCGGCATGCAGTCCCCGGGCCTGACCGCCGCCCCGGCCGTGGGCGAGTACGTGAAGGATCTGTTGAAGAAAGCCGGCCTGGCCCTGGAGGAGAAGCCGGACTGGAACCCCTGCCTGCCGGCGGTGCCCCGCATCCGCGAGCTCACCCCCTTCCAGGTGGACGAGCTCTCGCGGCGGGACCCGGCGTACGGAGAAGTAGTCTGCCGCTGCGAAGGGGTGTCCGAGGCGGAGATCGTGGCCGCCGTGCGCCGCGGGCACCGCACCCTGGACGGCATCAAGTTCTACACCCGGGCCCAGATGGGCCGCTGCCAGGGGGGATTCTGCACCTACCGTATCCTGCGCATCCTGTCCCGGGAAACCGGCCTGCCAGTGGAGACCGTCACCAAGCGGGGCCCTGGCAGCGAGCTGATGGGGGGCGAGCTGTGACCTCCCGGAGCTACGACGCGCTGGTGTTCGGCGGGGGCTCGGCGGGCATGGCTGCCGCCGCGCGCATCGCCGCGGCCGGGTTTTCCGTGGCGGTGCTGGAACGCGAGCGGGAGCTGGGCGGCGTGCTCAACCAGTGCATCCACTCCGGCTTCGGCCTGAAGGTGTTCCGGGAGGACCTGACCGGGCCGGAGTACGCCGAGCGCTTCTGCGAGCGGCTTTCCGCCGCCCCCGGGGTGGAGGTATACCTGGAGACCACCGCGCAGGAGGTGGCTCCGCCGGCGCCGGGGGCCGAGGCGCCGCTCACCGTGTTCGGCTACTCCCGGCGCCACGGCATCCTGCAGCTTTCCGCCCGCGCCGGGGTGCTGGCCATGGGCTGCCGCGAGCGCAACCGCGGCAACGTCGGCATCCCCGGCACGCGCCCCGCCGGGGTGTTCACCGCCGGCTTCGCCCAGCGCGTCCTCAACATCGACGGCTACCTGCCCGGACGGCGCGCGGTGATCGTGGGTTCCGGGGACATCGGCCTGATCATGGCCCGCCGCCTGGTCTGGGCCGGCGCCGAGGTGCCGGGGGTCGTGGAGATCCAGTCCTACCCCTCCGGGCTGACGCGCAACGTGGTGCAATGCCTGAACGACTTCGGCATCCCGCTGCACCTTTCGCACGTGGTCAGCCGCATCCTGGGGGCCAACCGGGTGGAGGGGGTGGAGGTGAGCCCCCTGGAGGACGGGGTGCCCCGGCTGGACAAAACCTTCCGCCTGGACTGCGACACGGTGCTGCTGAGCGTGGGCCTGCTGCCGGACACCGAGCTGGCCAAGAAGCTGGGCGTGGCCCTCAACCCGGAAACCGGCGGGCCGCTGGTGGACGCGGGGCTGCAGACCTCCGTACCGGGGGTTTTCGCCTGCGGCAACCTGCTGCACGTGCACGACCTGGTGGATTTCGTCACGGAAGAGTCCGAGCGCTGCGGGGCCCGGGTGGCCGAGTTCCTTTCCGGGGACTACGAGCAGCTCCAGCACCGTGTGGCCCCCGGGGCCAACGTGCGCTACGTGGTGCCCAACCGTTACTATCCGGGCCGGGAAAACCGCTTCTACCTGCGGGCCCTGGTGGTCAAGAACCAGGCCCGCCTGGAAGTGCGCCTGGGCGGGCAGCTGGCCAAGCAGCGGCGCCTGCCCCACGTGCAGCCTTCCGAGATGGTCTCCTTCACCCTGAACCCCGCGGAGCTGGCCGGGCTGCCGGCGGGGGCCGACCAGACCCTGGAGGTGAGCATCGCATGAACGGTACGAAGGGGCGCGAGCTGGTGTGCATCGCCTGTCCGGTGGGCTGCCGCCTGCGGGTGTCCCAGGAAGCAGGCGAGATCCGCGTCCAGGGCAACCAATGCGAGAAGGGGGACACCTACGGGCGGGAGGAGCTGCTGGCCCCGCGGCGGGTGGTCACGGCCACGGTACGCCTGGCCGGCTCCGCCCTGCGCCGCCTGCCGGTCAAGACCCACCGCCCCCTGCCCCGGGAGCACATCGGCGCGCTGCTCGCCGAGGCCTCGCGCCTGGAGGTGCAGGCCCCGGTGGCCCGCGGTCAGGTGCTGCTGGCCGATTTCCTGGGCACCGGCGTGGACCTGGTGGCCACGCGCACGGTGCCGGGCCAAACAGGCGCCTGAAGCGGCCCCCCGCGCTGCGACTGGAGGGTTCCGGCAGCCTGCCCCCTCAAGCGTCGCTTTTCGGCCACTGCTTCCAGCGGCTGGTCTTCCCGGCCAGCAGCTCCTCCACCTGCCGCACCAGATCCTGCGGCTGAACCGGTTTTTCGATAAACCCATCCACCGGCAGGTATTCGCCGTCGGTTTCCGGCGAAAAATTGAATCCTGGATACTTCACGTTGACCGCAGTTACCATCAGAATCGGGATGGCGGCGATTTCCGGATCGCGCCTGATCTGGATTGCCGCCTCGAAGCCTTTGGCCTGCTGGCGGCGGCCGAACATCACGTCCAGGATCACCAGGTTGGGCCTCCACTGCCGGACCTTGCCCAAGCCCAGCTGCGGATCCGTGGCCGAGTCCACCTGGTATTGCCGGGCTTCCAGCGCCACCCGCATCGCTTCGCTGACATCCTGGTCATCCTCGATGATCAGGATCTTGGCTTTTTGCTCCATGGTGTCATCCACCTCCTATGAGGGTAAGGTTACGATAAAAGCGCAGCCCCGCTGGGGGCCGTTCTCCACGCGGACCAGGCCTCCATGAAGCCGGGCCACCTCGCGGGCAATCGCCAGGCCCAGCCCGCCCCCGGTTTCTCCGCTGTAGAAATCATCAAACACGTGCGGCAACTCCTCGTCGCTGAGGCGCGGGCCGGTGTCCGAGATGCGGATGCGGATTTCTTTCGGAGCGGATTCCGCGCGGGCGGTGACGGTTCCGCCGGCAGGAGAGCGCTGCAGCGAGTTCAGCAGCAGGCAGCGCAGCGCCCGGCGGATTGCTTCGGCATCGGCCGCAATGGTCTTGCCGCCGCTAAGATCCTCCGCCACCAGGGAAAGGCCGCGCTTCTGAGCCTCCGCCTGCATCCCCAGGGCAAGCTCCCCGAAAAGCCCCGAAATCGATGCCGGCTCCTTGCCTATTGCCTCACCGGCTCTGAGCAGCGAAAGATACAGCAGGTCGTCGGCGAACTCCAGCAGGGATCTGCTGCGGCGTTCCGCGCGAGCCACCATGCTGCGCGCGCCATCCGGCATGGGGCCGCCGAGTCCATCGAGCACCACCCGCAGGCAGCTCTGGATGGCGGAGATCGAGCCCCTGATATCGTGTGAGACCTGCTGGACGTACCGGGACTTTTCCAGAATCGCCGTTTCCAGCTCCCGGTCCCTCCGGCGAAGCCTCTCGGCGATGGTGGAGGAAAGGTATACGGCGCCCAACAATGCGGCGGCGGCGGCGGTCAACAACGCCACCAGATAGGAAAGCGAGGTCCCTGCCCCCGCGGCCGGGGAGAATCCGGGCACCAGGGGCCGAGGGAGAAAGCCGGCGCGTTCCCCCGCCAGAAGAACAGCGAACAGCACAAAAGCGGCCCCGGCCTCCAGGTAAGCGGAGCGGGGAGCGAGCAGAGTACCGGCAATGATCATATGAAAAACAAAAAACACCGCAAAGGGGTTCTCCACCCCCCCGGAGAAGTGCAGCAAGTAGGCGAGCAGAGCCAGGTCGAGGTTGATCTGAATGGCGATGAACCGGTTGGCCCTTGACAGCAACCGGCGGAAAAGCATCCGGTAAGCCAGGTTGACCGCCAGCAAGACCGCGTTGCCGATGTACAACTGGATCGCCGGAATCCGGAGGCCGAGCGGAAAGCGGGCGGCCGTCAGGACCACGAACAGGCAGCCGGCCGCGATCCAGCGCAGACGGATCAGCCAGAGCAGGCGCTGTGTGCGCTGATGCTCACCAAGCGATGAGGGGCCGGTGTTTCTCATAGCGGAGCGTACTTGTTCAGCCGTATCCGGAAGCAGCTCCCCCTGCCTTCCTCGCTTTCCACCTCGAGGTTGCCTCCATGCTGTTCAACGGCGGCTTTCACGATCGACAATCCCAATCCCGTTCCGACCTGAGCCATGGTTTTCGCGTTGGAAGCCCGGAAGAATTCGGTGAACAGCCTTTCTTTTTCCTCGGCGGGTATCCCGATGCCCGTGTCGCTCACCTCCAACGCGATCTGATCCTTGGAGTCGAGCAGGCGCAAGCTGACCCGTCCTCCCACGGGAGTATATTTGATGGCATTGGAGAGCAGGTTGGTTACCACGGAGCGCAAGCCCTCGAGGTTCCCCTGCACCAGTGCCACGCCCGCCTGGAAATGCGTGCCCAGCTCGATGCTTTTCTCTTCCGCCTTGGTCTCGAAGAACCGAACGCACTCTTCCAGCAGTTGGACCAGATCTACCGCAACGGGCTTCAGGGTGGTGAACTCCGCCCTCCCCGTGGCCAGGATCAGCAGATCGCCTACGATTTCGGAAAGCATGGCCGCCCGGGTGTCAATCCTGGCCAGCATTTCCCGCTGCTTCTCGTTGAGCTCTCCCGCGTGACCTTCCAGAAGAGTCCTGGCGATGGATTGGATCGTGTTCAGCGGCGAGCGCAGCTCATGCGAGGCCTGAAACATGAAGCGCGTCTTGACCTGGACCAGTTTCTCCAGATCCTCGTAGACGAAGGCATGGGCAATCGCCAGGGAGACGACGCCCCCTAGACTGGCCAGGAGGGAAATCATTTCCGGGGAGAGCCGCTGCCCTGGTTCGCCGAACACGCAGATGGCGCCCAGCATCCTTTCTTCGAGGTGCAAAGGCACGCAGATCAGCGACTCGGCTTCCTCGTTCACCGTTGGAAACTCCCGCAGGAGCGTGTCCCGGACGATAACCGATCCCTTGGCCATCATGCCAGCGTGGTAGATGCTGTCCACGGTCTTCATCGTGCTCTCGATGGCGGAAGGCTCGATGCCGACGATCGCGCGGGCCTTGAGATTGCCCGTTCGAGATTCCAGCAGCTTGATAGAGCAGCCTTTGACGCCGGTCACTTCAACGATAACCCTGGCTGCCGAATCGAGGATCTCCTGCAGCTGTAGGGTGCCGGCAGCCTGCTTGATGGCTTTGCAGAAGGCGTGCAGCTGCAAAGCCTGCAGTCGGACGATACGGATCTGGGAGGAGTTGAGGAACAGGAACCCGCCCGCCAGGATTCCCGCCACGCTCCCGCCTACCATGATTACCGCCTGCAATCCAGGAGAGACGGACCAGCGGTCAAGAAGCAGGCCGAACAGGAACAGGGCGGATATCCACAGGCAGACCGCGGACAGCCACAGGGCGGCAGGCCAGACAATCCCCCGTTCGGGGGGACGAGCCCGTTCGTCCTGGAGTGGCCTGAAAACCCTATTTCTTTCCTTCTTCGTCTTCTTCGTAGCGGTCGACGACACTGTTTTTCCAGAGTTTTACCCGGGAGCGGTGCGCCCCGCGGGCGATGGCATGTGCCGCAGTCGGCGAGGTGAGCAGGATGAAAACCAGGCACAGGAGCGCCTTGACTCCCATGGCGTCGAACCCGGAATGGATCAGCACCCCGACCAGCACAAAGATGGTGCCGAAGGTGACGCACTTGGTAGAGGCCTGCAGACGGTTGTAGATGTCGGGCAGCCGTAAAAGGCCCAGACAGCCGAAGAAGTTGAAGGCCATCCCGACACCGAAGAATACCACGGCGATCGTCTCATTCATCGAAGCCCCTCCCCTCCAGGTACTTGGCCAGGGCCACGGTGCCGATGAAGCTTAGCAACGCCCAGGTGATCGCCAGGTTGATGTAGAAATCCTTGCCGGTGATCACCGCCTGCAGCGCGCAAAAACCGACGATTACGATCCCCAGGATGTCGATGGCCACCGTCCTGTCCGGCGCGGTGGGACCCCGCGCGATGCGGTAAAGGCAAAGGAAGCAGCACAGCAGCAGCACTCCGATGTAGACTTGAAACACGGTCGCCATGGCATCCCGCCTTTCAATCGAAGATCTTCGACAAGAATGGCTCGAACTGGGCCACGATTTTTCTTGTGGCCTCCTGCACATCCGTGGCCCGGACGTTGATCCAGTGGATGTACAGGTAGCCGTCATCCGTGATGTCCACGGTCATGGTACCCGGGGTCAAAGTGATGGAGTTGGCCAGCGCGGTCCGGGCGGATTCGCTCTTCAGGCTGGTCCTCACTTTCACGATGCCGGGACGGATGGGCATGGCCGGGTGGAGCACCCGGTAGACCACATCCAGGTTGGCTATCAGCATGTACCAGAAAAACACGGGGATGTAGAGAATCACCCAGAAATAGCGGCGGAGAGAAAACAGTTTCAGCGGCTGCTTAGTGAAGACCTCCACGAACAGCAGGCTGGCCACCAAACTGAAAACGCCCCCGGCGATGAAGATCTGCCAATCCATCGCGCGAGCCCGGAAATCGTACGGCCAGCTGAAGAGGTACCAGATCACCATGGAAACCAGGAAAAGCGAGATCCTGCGCATGATCCCTCCTCGTTACTGCCCAGCCAGCACGACTCGAGCGTATTCGAGCCCCTGGCTCAACGCCGCTACCGCTGGATCCAGCACCAAGCCCCGCACGGCCGGAACCAGCAACAGCCCCATGCCCACGCATAATACGGCGAGCAGCACCAGAGATAGCGACATCAGGGCCGGAGCCTCCCGGATTTCCCGCAGCGTTTTCGGCAGCGTCCCCAGGAACGCGTAGCGGAGCACCTTCAGGAAAGAGATCAAGGTCACCAGGCTGACCAGGATGGTGATGGCCGCCAGCCAGGCGAAACCGGCCTGGAAGGCGGCGATGACGATGAGCAGCTTGCTCCAGAAGCCATTGAAGGGCGGCACTCCGGCGATCGACAGGGAGGCGATCGTGCAGGTCACCCGCGTGAGAGGCATCCGCTCCCTCAAGCCCCCCATTTCCTTCAGCTGCCTGGTCCCGGTCGCCTGCTCGATCGAGCCGGAACAGAGGAACAACAGCGACTTGAACACCGAGTGGTTGGCCAGGTGAAACAGGCCTCCCAGCATGGCCAGGGCCGCCGAGCTGCGGGCACCGCCGATCGCCAGGATGTAGCCCCCCAGTCCGATGCCCAGCACCACGTAGCCCATCTGGCTGATGCTGTGATAGGCCAGCAGGCGTTTGAAATCCCACTGCCCCACAGCCAGGAACACTCCGACGACCATGGACAGCGTTCCCACGGCGATCAGTACCGTGGCGATGGCCCTGTCCACCCCGATCACGTTGAACAGGACACGGCTGAGCGCATAGACCCCCAGCGCCTTGATCAGCACTCCGGAGAGCATGGCCGAAATCGGAGCCGGGGCCGAGGGATGGGCATCGGGCAGCCAGGGGTGGAAGGGAACGACCGCCGCTTTGACCCCGAAACCCACGATGAAGAACACCGCGGCCAGCAGCAGGATGGGGCTGGATTGCCGCCCGGCGATGGCCGTGGAGACGCTGGCCATGTTGAGGTACCCGGTCACCGCGTAGGCGAAGGCGATGCCCAGCAGGACCAGGGTCGAGCCGATGGAGCCCAGCACGAGGTACTTGAATGATGCCTCCAGCTCCTCGTGCCTGCCCCCGAAGGCGACCAGGGCATAAGAAGCCACTGAAGCGATCTCCAGAAAAACGAACAGGTTGAACAGGTCCCCGGCGAGGATCACCCCGTTCATGCCGGCCACCATCAGCAGGAACAGCGAGTAATAGCGGGGCTTGGCGGTGTACCTCTCCATGTAGCGAATCGAGAAAAGGGTCGCGGCGAAGCTCACCAGGTTCACCACCACCAGCATCAGGTTGCCCAAGCCGTCAAGCACCCAGTTTATGCCTACCGGGGGGTTCCAGCCGCCGATACGGTACACTCCGCGCAGGGGAAACATGATGACCGCGATGGCCAGCAGGGACAGCGTGGCCAGACTGCCCAATGCGTCAGCCAACCGCTCCAGCCGGCGGGCGACGAGCGGAATGAGGAAGGCGATCCCCAGGGGAACAGCTACCAGCAGAGGAGGCAGGAATGAGCTCATCCTTTCAACCTCCTGATCTGGGTGACATCGAAAGTCCCGTATTTTTCATAAAGGCGTATGCACAGGGCAATGGCCATGGAGGTGACCCCCAGGCCGATGACGATCGCGGTCAGCACCAGCGCCTGCGGCAGGGGATCCACGGAACGGGCCGCGAAATCCACGGGGTTGGTGGAGCGGTCGAGGATAGGCGCCACCCCGCCGTGGCGGTAGCCCAGCAGGACGAGGAATAAATTCACCGCGTAATCCATGATGCCCAGGCCGATCACGATCTTTACCGTGTTTTTCTTGGTCAGCACGCAGTACAAGCCGACCAGAAACAGGGCGAAACACAGGGTGTAGAGCATGAGTCACTCCTCTCCTTTGCCTTCAGGCCAATGCTGGACCATGCTCTGCTGGCCTTTCTCGTCCAGGACGATCCGTAGGATCGAGAGGATGATGAAGATGAGAAACAGTGAGGCGCCGACCTTGAGACCTATGGCGATGTTGGCGATAGGAATGATTCCGGCGCTGGCCAGCTGGAACTCGCGTCCCGGAAACCGCTTTTGCAGGAAGTTGGCGAAGAAAATGCCGCCATAACCCAGGCCGAGAAGAGCCGCGAGCAAAAACAGCAGGGCCCCGCCGCTGTCCAGGCCGGCGGTGGTCCGCGGGCCCAGCCGCTTCAGGGCGAACTCCTTGCCGTAGGCCAGGGTGAGCAGGATGTAGGAGCAGGCGATGATGACTCCGCCGGCGAAGCCCCCGCCGGGAGTGAGATGCCCCGTCAGGACGATGTACACGCCGTAAAGGAAAATGAAGACCTTCACCCAGCGGGTTATGGTCTTTACGATGACCGTCATGCCCTTCATCGCTGCCCCCCTTTAGTGAAGCCTTTCACGCGCAGGATCGTCAGCGCCCCGAGGATGGCGGCGAACAGCACCGTGGCTTCCCCCAGGGTATCGTAGCCCCGGTAGTCCAGGATCACCGCCGCGACGATGTTGACCGCACCGGTTTCTCTGACCCCCTCCGCCAGGTAGCGGTTGGAAGGCGCTTCCTGAACGGCGGAGATTACCGGCTGGCCGAAACGACCTATTCCCCTGAAGGCATAGGTCCCGAAAGCCAGGAGCCCGGCCAGCAGGACGACGACCACGGCCAGGGCGCCCCAGGCGATGTGTCCCCTCTGGGGTATGACGTCCCTGGCGATCGTGCCCCGGATCAGGAAGATGAGCAGCACCACCTCCACGGCGATCTGCACGATGGCCAGGTCCGGCGCCATCAGGAATAGGAAGGCCACGCTCGACCCCACTCCGATGGCTCCCAAGGAAATCACCGATGACAGGAGGTTCTTCGTCTCCACCGCGATCAGCGCACCCGCCAGCATGAAGAAGAGCAGGATGATCAGAATGGTCTCCGTTCCCATACCCCCTCCCTACAGGAGAAAAACCAGCAGCACGATCAGGACCACCATCCCGGCCAGGCTCCAGGACAGGTACATGGCCAACAGTCCGTTGTGGGCCCGCTTCAGGAGCCCCGTGAGCCCCAGACCCAGCCCGCCGAACCAGGCGTAGGGATCCAGGCGGCCCTTTTCCTGGGATGCATACATCCGTCGCAGCAGGGGCAGCGCCCGGATGGTATCGTAGAAATGCGTGCCCATGATCCGATTCGTACGGTGGTCCGGTTGCTCCCCCCCGGTGAAACTGGGTACGATCCGAGCCTTCTTCATCATCCGGCCGGTCAGGTAGATCACCAGACCCACGGCCACACCGAGCAGCAGCAGTGCGCTGGCCGTGGAGGAGCTGTAGACACCCGGCGGAGTGAACCCGGAGCCCAGCGCCGGAAGAAGGAAAGCGGCTACGGGGAAGGGGTAATACACTCCGAAGCCCAGGCAGAGAAAAGCCAGGAGCAACATGGGTACAAGCATCACGGCACTGACCTCGCCTTTCACCCTTTCCGTACGGAGCGTAGGCTGGCCGAGGAACAGCGAGTACAGCACCTTCACGAACGAGGCCAGCGTCAGGGCGCTGCCGAACATGGCGGCGACCAGGAAGATGAAGGAGTAGCGGCTGCCGGTCTCGATCACCCCTTGATATACGAACCATTTCGAAACGAACCCGTTGAAGGGCGGCACGCCCGAGATGGCCAGGGAGGCGATCAGGCAGGCCGTGAACGTCGCCGGCATGCAGCGGGCCAGCCCCCCCAGCTCGGACAGCTCCGTGGTGCCCGTTTTCTGCTCCACCGCTCCGGCGCACAGGAACAGGCAACTCTTGTAGATCGAGTGGTTCAGCATGTGGAACAGCGCGCCAGCCAGGCCGATCGGCGTCAGGGTGCCGATGCCCAGGACCATGTAGCCGACCTGGCTCACGGCGTGATAAGCGAGCAGCCGGCGCAGGTTGTGCTGCACCAAGGCCAGCAGCACCGCGGCCAGGATGGTCACCGCGCCGATCGACATAAGAAGAATGCTCATGGCCTGATTCAGCACGAAGATGTCCATGGCCAACCGGGCCAGCAGATAAATACCCAGCAGTTTGTCGATTGCCGCCGGCAGAAGAGCCATCACCGAGGCCGGCGCCTCATCGCTGGCCGCCGGGATCCAGGAATGGACCGGCACGGCGCCGGCCTTGGCGGCGGCGGCGAGCAATATCGCCAGGAAAGCCAGCGTAGGCAGGAAACCCTGCAGGGGCACCGCGGCGGCGCGCAACGAGAAGCTGCCGTTGATGCGCCAAAGCAGGCCCAGACCCAACAGCAGAAAGCCGTCGCCGGCACCCAGCATGGCGAAGGTCTTCGTGGCCCCGGCCCTGGCCTCCGGCCCGCCAGTGGTGATCAGAAAATACAGGGAGGCGGTGACCAGTTCCCAGGATATCAGGAACAGCACCAGGTGCTCGGCCAGCAGCACCCCCGCGGTACCGGCCAGTGCAATCGAGAAAAAGGCGTAGTACTCCTTTCCCTGGGGTTTGGCTCGAAAATAGGAAAAGGAATACAGCGAGAGCAGCACTCCATACCCCGCGGCGAACAGTAAGATAAATGAAGCGAGCGGAGAGGCAACCAACTCCAGGGCCAGGGAGAATCCCGCCAGATCAATCAGCGGCATCCGCAGCGGTTCAGGCCGGATCAAAAAGATACGCAAGGCGGCGGCGAAAGCGGCCGCCGCGGCTAGCAAAGTCAGCACTTCGCGGACCCAAGGGACCCGCCGCGGCAGGATGAAGATCAGGATGGCGGCGGCCAGGGGCAGGAGCAGCGGTATGGTGAGCAGCTCAGGCATCATCGCAGGGCCTCCTCAGGCGCATCTCACAGCCACCCCAGGCTAAAAGCCTGGCCGATGGCCGCCAGCAGAAACGCGGCGATCGCCGCCGGGGTCAGGTACCTCCAGAAGAAGCGAACGGCCTGGTCGATCCGGATACGGGGATTGGTGTTCTTGATCACGACGATCAGCGCCAGGATGGCCACGTACTCCAGCACGAACCAGAGGATGCCCCAGCCGCTCAGGCGGATGCCTCCCAGAAACACCGTGATCAGGAACACGGGCAGCTCGAACAGCAGGATGGCCTGCGAAAGCTTGAACAACGCCAGCGGGGCCCCGGAATACTCTATGTAGGGACCGGCCATGATCTCCGTTTCGGCTTCGGCCACGTCGAACGGCGTGAAGCCCAGTTTGGCCTGGACGCAGAGCAGGGACACCACGGCGGCGAGAGCTCCGGAGATGCTGGCGATGGGGCGGCTGCTGGCCAGGGACTCCAGACTTATGCTCAGCCCGCTCTTCAGAATCACCACGGCCAGACTGATCAGAAAAGGAAGCTCGTAGGCCAGGATGAGCTTCATCTCCCTGCTGGACCCGATGGTCGCCAGCGGGTTCCCCGAGGCCATGCCGCCCAGTATCAGGCACAGGGAGGGAATGAGCAGGAGGTAGATCACCACGATCAGGTCGCCGACGAAGGGACTGCCCGTCAGGTTGGCCAGCCAGAGGATCGTCGAGACCAACGTCACCGCCGCCAGAGACACGACCGGGGCGGCCACGAAGAGGACCCGGTTCCCCGATGCCGGAAGCAGCGTCTCCTTGCCCATGAGCTTCAGGAAGTCGTAGAACGGCTGGAGAAACGGGGGGCCGACGCGCCATTGCACCCGGGCCGTGACCTTGCGGTCCACCCA
>Ga0214473_10007473_pt1 | contig 12962 bp, 11 predicted proteins | sample RVTome_7_FD_203509 | JGI IMG/M metagenome (GOLD analysis project Ga0214473, IMG submission 203509) | Soil microbial communities from uranium-contaminated site in the Upper Colorado River Basin, Wyoming, United States - RVT98D197 | ecosystem: Environmental > Terrestrial > Soil > Contaminated >...
TACCTGCTGACGATCCCGCCCTCCCTGGTAGAGCCTGTCGGGCCGGAGGTGATCGGGGCGGTCCTGCACAGGCTGTCGCCGGCGGCCCGCTTCGTGGGAGACAAGTATCCCGACTACATCTTCGAACTGCCCCAATTTATGGAACACCCGACCATCAAGTGGGTCGTGATCTATCGAGATGCGAGGGACGTGGCAAGCTCGACGCTCATCAAGGCCAGGGGCGACTGGCGGAGTGCGCAGTTTGCCAGGCAAATGGATACGCCGGCCAAGGTGGCCGAGCGCTGGAAGCAGGCCGTTGGGATCATGGAGAGCCACAAGGATTCGATCTTCGCCCTTCGGTACGAAGATCTGGTCCAGCAAACTCAGGAACAGCTCGCCAGACTGGGCGACTGGCTCGGCGTGGACCCGGCGGGTTTTCCGATCGACAGCATCCGGGACGCGAGCATCGGAAAGCACCGCGATCTGCTCTCCGGCGAGGAGCTCCGGAAGGTGGTGGAGATCACCGGTCCGACGCTTGAGCGGCTGGGATATGCGCTGTGAGGCCAGGCATGCCGATCCGCATGCGTGGCCCGGAAACGGCCGTGCCGTGATGCTCGCCGCCGCGCCTACCTTTAGCGTCATCATCCCCACCCACGACCGCCCGCAGGCCCTGGCGCGCTGCCTGCACAGTCTGCGGTCTCTGGCCTATCCAGTGGGGGCCTGGGAGCTGATCGTCGTCAATGATGGGGGAATTGAGCCTTCCGCAGGGCTAGAGGAGGGGCTGAAGTCGTCGTTGCCGCTGCGTCTCCATTCGATCCGCCACCTGGGGGCGTCCGGCGCCAGGAATGCGGGCGCGCGGTTGGCAACCAGTGAATTCCTGGCCTTCCTGGATGACGACTGCCGGGCCGAGCCAGATTGGCTGGAGCAGCTGGCCGGCGGGTTTGGCCAGACCGATTGGGCCGCGCTAGGAGGGCGGTCGATGAATCCCAGGCCCGACAATCTGGCGATGGTGTGCTGGCACTACCTGATCGACTTCCTGTATTCCTATCTTCAGGATGAGCATGGCAATGCGCTGCTGCTGGTGTCCAACAATGTGGCCTACCGTCGCTCGGTGTTCGAAGATCTGGGAGGGTTCGATGAGGGTTTCCGGTGGGCCGAGGACCGGGATCTGAGCATACGCCTGCTTACGGCCGGCCATGGCCAGGCCTACCTGCCGCAGGCACGCGTCTGGCACGACATGATCGGACCCAACGGGTGGGGATACCTGCGGCAGCAGTTCAATTACGGGAGAGGTGCCTACACCCTGGAGCGGAAACTCCGAAGGACCGGACTTGTGCGGCGATTCCCCGCGCTTGCGCCTCAGGGTCGGTCCTTCCGGGTTGCCCTCTGGCGGTCACTTTGGGCGAGGCGCATGCCGCTGGCGGTGTGGTTGATGATCAACACGGGGCAGCTGAGCCACCGACTGGGAAAGCACTACGAGGCGCTGCGCCCTTAGCCCCGGCAGGCGCGCCGGCTAGAAGGCTCCCTGGCCGCGCAGGACTGCTACCGGCGTCTGCAGGAGGATCTGAACGTCGAGCCACAGGGAATAGTTGTAGACATAGTACAGATCGTCTTCGGTGTGCAGATGCATCGGGCGATCGCTCCGGCCGTTGATCTGCCACCACCCGGTCAGCCCCTGTGGCACGGCGAAGCGCTTCCGCTGCCAGGATTCATAGCGGTCCACCAGCCACGGCAACTCCGGACGGGGACCGACCAGGCTCATGTCCCCCTTTAGGACATTGAACAGCTGTGGCAGCTCATCCAGACTGTAGCGGCGCAGCAGCCGTCCAGCTCGGGTCACCCTGGGGTCGTCCCGGCGCTTGTGAATCACCGGGCCGTCGTCGCTCACCGGCGCATTGAGCTCAGCCGCCTCCACCCCCGTTCGCATCGTCCGGAACTTGTACATGGGAAAGTGACGTCCGTTCTCGCCAACCCGCTGCTGCCGCAAGATGCTGTGACCTCCGGAATCCATGCGGATCAGCAGGGCGATCAGGGCCATGAGCGGGCCCGCCAGGAGCAGCAGTAGCAGCGTGACCACGATATCGAAGACCCGCTTGATCAGGCGCGGGAATCCCTCGATCAGCGGATCGCGCAGCCCGATGATCGGCATGCCCCCCAGGATCTCCGCCTCGGCTCTCACCAGTGCCAGCGAGAAATAGTCCGGCACCACCTTGATGCGCACTGGATGGCGCTCCAGGGCGGCCACCACCTGCTCCAGCCGCTCATGGGCCCTGGCCGGCAGCGCGATCCAGACCTCGTCCGTTCCTGCCCGCGCCACAACTTCCCCGAGTCGATCGGTGGCGCCCAGCACCGGTATGCCTTCGATGTGCTGGCCCAGCTTGGCCGGGTCGTCATCCAGATAGCCCGCCACCTCGAAGCCCCAGCGGCTGTGATTGATCAGAGTCCTGGCCACTCGAGCGCCGAGGTCGCCCGCGCCGACAATCAATACCCGGCTGCGCCCGCCGGGCCGCGCCTTGCCGGTTGCCCGGTAGAAAGCACGCAATGCCGCCCGGTATGCGAGCAGCAGGCCGGTGGTGACCGCAAAGAAATAGGCGAACTGCAGCCGTGAGAGTTCGCGATAGGTTAGGAACAGCAGCCCGGCCATGAGCGCGGTGGCCAGCACGGTCCCCAGGAGAACCCGCCAGCCTTCGTTGAACCAGCGGAGAGCCCGCTGGGGGTGGTAGGCTCCGCTCGCCACCAACCCGATCCCCCAGCACACCGCGGCCAGGCCGTAGACCAGTAGGGGCACCCTGACGACGGGCTCGGGCAGTGCTCCACCGCGGCCGACCGGCAGAATCGTTCGCAACCAGGCGGCCAGCAGCAAACCCACTGGCACCAGGCTGAGATCGGCGAAGAACAACAGGATCGAAAGCGGCGCGATTCGGCGGCTCATCGAGGGTATTCTACCCTCTGCCTCAGACGCTCATAGAAGGCCATGACCTCATTCGCCACAACCGGCCACGCCAAATGCTGTTCTGCATAGGCTCGCCCGCGTCGGCCCAACTGATCCGCCAACGCCGAATCGGACAGTAGCTGCAGCGCAGCCTGCGCCGTGCTGTGGGGATCAGGCTCAGCGGCCAAGCCGATCCCGTGCTCCGTGATCAGGCGACCGACGTCGCCCGTGGCGTTGGTGACCACCGGCCGGCCGGTGGAGAGATAGTCCCCCAGCCGGTTAGGGAAACGGCCGAGGTTCAGCCCGAGTCTGGGAAATGGGAGCAGCATGACGTCTCCACATGCCAGGAGCGCACCCAGCTGCTCGATGGGGAGGCGCTCCCGTAGGATGACCTGTGCGGAGAGTCCCCGCCAGCGAGCATGGCGCGCGACCTTGCCAGGGCTGCCCCCGATCACAAGCAACCGTGCGCGCGGCTCACCCTGGAGAACTTCGGCAAAGCAGTCCATCAGGAAGTCCAGATCAAAGGCCGACTGTCCTGCGTGCACGAGGATGCGATGCTCGGCATCCACGCCATGCCTGAGGCGGGCCTCCTTCATCGGGATCGGATGGATGGCATCGACCCTCGCCCCTCCGGCCAGAGTCTGGAGGCGCTCGGCCGGAATTCCCCATCCACGCGCCAGGGTCGCCAGGTGGGTGGTGGCCACGGTGAGGCCGTCGGCTGACTGGCGACTCCAGCGCTCCAGCACACCATCCACTGCCCCGACCGTCGCACGGCCAAGCCAGCCCCGCTCAGATGCGATACCCCCAGCTCCCCACCAATCGGCCCAGTCGGCCACGTGCGTAGCGTGCCGCCTGTTCTGCAGGTACCAGGCCGGAATGAAGGCGGCCGGGCGATGGCCGAAGCTGTGCACGATGTGCGGTCGCACGGTTCGAAGGCTTGCCAACGTGGCCAGGACCACCGTCGGACTGAAGCCCGCAGGGAGCAGCAGCCCGCGTGTTGACCCAGGGGCGCCAAGCCATCGCAGGCTGGCTTGAGCCGCCGCTCCAGAGCGGGCACCCGGCGTCCTGCCTGGGCCGGCAAGCCAGACCTCATGTCCACGATGGGCGAATTCCCTTCCCAGGCCTTCGGCGCGCATTGAGTTGGCTCCGCTCCCGAGGCCATCCTGCACGAGCAGAAGCACTCTCACCTCGCTGCGGCCCTCCGCCCGAGCAGACGCCCAGCAAACACGGCGCACTCGCCCAGCAGCCAGGCATACAGTCCACTGATGACCACCGGCAGGGACAGCATGAACGCCCGGGCCATGTGAGCGGCCGTGGCATTTCTCCCTACCCGGAGGAGCTGTGAACTCAGGCGCAGCGGGAAGAACGACAAAGCGGCCAGCCAGAGCAACTTGCTCCGCGAGGGGGCCTCACGAGCGATGCATGCCTCAGCATACCCCCGGCCACGGCTGCCACGCTCCGCCAGCAGGGTCCCCCAGGAGTGCTGGTGATGGTGCTCAACGATGGCCGACGGCTGCAGCCGGAGCGGAATGCCCGCCTCCTGCATCCGCCAGGAAAGCAGCGTGTCGGCGTGAAATGGCACAGCAAGGAACGCCCCGTAGCGGTCGAAGAGCGTCCGAGGCATCAGCATATTGACCGTCGGAACCTCCTGCACCGGCCGCGGGCGGCTAAATGGCAGCCACTTGTCGAATTTGCACAGGTGCGCGCCGAGATCGAGCCATCGACCTCCGTAGCAGGCCACACCGCCGGCCACCACCCCTCCCCACGCCTCGTACGCTTCCACCAGAAGCGCAACCCAATCCGCCCGCGGGTATGCATCCGGATCGATGAACGCCAGCAGCTCACCGCGGGCGGCCTCAGCCCCGAGGTTGAGTGCCTGGTGCGGAGTCAGCCTGGTGGCGGATCGAATGAGGCGCACTTCCGGGATGTGCGCGTGCACAATCCGCTCGCAGTCCGGCCCGGGGCTGCTGTCGACCGCCAGGATCTCCCGGTCCCGATAGCTCTGAGAGACCAGCCGAGCAAGGCAGCGGTCGAGCGTCGCCTGGGACTCGTAGATTGGCAGTACGATAGAAACTCTCGGCATGCCGCCGGATCAGCCTAGCCGGGCTTCAGCGGACGAGGGCTGTTGAGTTCGAAGCGAGTGAAGCGTCCGAGGCCTGCCTGTAATCCGAAGGCGATTCCGACCGCCTGCCCGAACACTGCGGCGTGCATCAGGACGAAGGAAATCGCCGTCGTTTGCACCACATGCCTGGCGGAGGCAGTCCGGCGCCTCAGCAGCAACTTCGTAAGCCGCAAGCAGCGTATCCAGGGGATCAGGGGGCTCAGAGCCAGGTATCCCAGCTTCTTCCGCCGGGTCCAGCGCAAGGCACTCGCTCGAACGGCGCCGAAACACCAATGGTACAGGAACTCGGCCTGGATCCCATTCCCCAGCGTGGTGGGATTCCTGTGAAGAATAGATGCTGCAGGCTCCGCCAGCAGCTTATGACCGTCGGCCGAGAGCCTCCACTGCAGCACGGTGTCGCTGCTTAGCAGGTCGTCCAGCCCCGGTTCGTACGCCAACAGGATTTGGCGGCGATAGATAGTGTTGTTGCCGGCCAGAAGCTCCGCTTCTCCTCGCGCCAGCGGCGGAGCCCAGCGGCCGTAGTTGATCTCGTAGATGCTGTCACTCAATCCGACCCCGGCATTGGCGTTGTGCACCTCGCACCCAACGCCGGCCCACGGGTCCGTGCAGGATTTCAAGGCCGCCTGCAGCCATCCCGGACGAGCCTCGGCATGGTCCTCCAGGAAGAGCAAGACCGATCCCCTCGCGCGGCGTACGCCGGTCGCCTTCAGGGCGCCGAATCCGGCGGCCACATCAATCTTAAGCACGGTGACCGCCGGGTGGTCCGCCCCCGGAATTGGGGCGACGCCGTCCGAGCCGGCATCGATCAACAAGATCTCGGCCTCATCCAGGCCGTCTTGGTCAAGCACGCTCCGCAGCGCGCGGGCGGATCGCACCCGCCGGTCTCCCACCACGATGATCACAGAGGCCTGCGGCTCACCCCGTATTCGTGTCACGCAGGCCTCCTATGCCCCAACCCTCCCGAATCGCCTGCACTCCGGTATGCACACCGAGGATAGTCAGCCAATCACCCCGCGACAGTTCGCCCCCGCCTCCAATGGCCTGAGCGAAGGCCTTCCACAGCATGGAGAAGCTGTGGGCGATGACATCTTGAGCCATGCCCAGCCGGATGAGCTTGCGGTGCAGCCAATGCTTCCCCCAAACGACGGCACCTCGAACCGGCCGGCCCAGACTGCCGTGCCGGTAGATCCCGGTCGGGAACAGCACCGCTCCGCCGCCGTTCCACTCCAGAGCGATCTGCTCCTGGTAGCCTGGTCCGTGACGCGCCAGGCACTGGACAGACCAGCCATCTCCGAGCTCGACCGCATACTCGAGCAGCTCCTGGCCGGCCGCATGCGACCAGTCCAGCACCCGGATTGACTGCGCGCTGCGTTGGGTTAGCCAGCTGAGCGCATCCATCTGGTGCGGAGCTACGTCCAGGATCACCCCGGCGCCGGCAGTGCCCGCAGCCATTCGACCCTCCACCGAATCCCACATGTCCGGATCGAAGCTCAGCGCGTATCTGCCGCGCACGACGGTCCCTGGCTCGAGCGTCCCCAGGACTGCGGAGAAGGCCCGGTAGTTCTGCATGAAACGGCGATTGTAGTTAACCCACAGCCGCTTTCCCGCTCGCTCCGCAGCCTGCATCATGGCGCGCGCCTCGATCAACGAGGTTCCTCCCGGCTTTTCAACCAGTGCGTGCAGCCCGCGGGCTACAGCCTGGGTGGCCAGACCGGCGTGCAGATCAGGATGGGTGGCGATGAGCACGGCGTCCAGTCCGACGCGATCAAGCATCTGCCCGGGATCCTCGAAGACCGGTATGTCATTCACGGAGCGACCAAACCAGCGCCGACGCTCGAGATTCACATCGGAGGCGGCAGCCACGGTCCAATCGCCGCTTTTCTGGAGCGCGGGCAGGTGAAACCGCTCTACCACCCGGCCGCAGCCGATGATCCCGAGTCGAAGCCTGGGTGCCTCTGCGTCGGTCATGAGACGACGAACTCAGTCTTCGATCTCGAAGCGTAGGATCCTCAGCATTTGGGCCGCGAGCAAGGCCATGAAAAGCGGGTAGCGCGCATATCTACCCCACAACCGGCCGGGCTCTTGCAGCAGCCGGAACAGCCACTCCAGCCCGGCTCCACGCACCCAGCGCGGAGCCTGCGCCTTGTGTCCGGACACGAAATCGAAAGCCGCGCCCACTCCGATCATGATCGGAGCTTCGATCCGGCCGACGTGCTCGGCCATCCATCGCTCCTGTTTAGGGGAACCGATGCCTACCCACACGATGTCCGCGCGTGACTGGCCGATCGTGCGGATGACCTCGGCGTCTTCCTCCGGCGTCAGCTGCCGGAACGGTGGAGCAATGGCCCCGACGATCTCCACGCCCGGGAACTCCTGCCTGAGGCGGTCCGACAGATCCCGCAGCAGCGCCTCGGTGCCGCCGTAGAAGAGATGCCGGCGTGTGGCGCCCCCAGAGCGGCCGCACAGCGCCAGGAGCAGGTCCGGGCCGTACACCCGGCCGACCTGTGCATGGCCCAGCAGTCGGAGGCACCACACCAGGGACATCCCGTCAGGCGTGACCATGGCCGCCCGGTTGAAGGCCCGGCGAACCTCCGGATCCCGGCGGCAGTCCATGATGCTGTGCGCGGCGGCGACACACACGTATTCTCTGCGATTTTCGCGGATCGACAGTTCAACCCGTTCGGTGGCCTGCCCCAGGTTGACCGGGCTGATGCCGACCCCGAGGATGTTCGCCTTGGCCTGCATCCCCGTACTCTACTCCGATCGCGGGATGTCTGCCGATGGTGCGGCGATGTCGGGCTGCCTGCTCTCCCCAAAGCTCTGCAGGCGAACGAGCTCCGCGTACACCCCCTTGCTCCCTATGAGTTGCTCGTGCGTCCCCTGCTCTGCCACCTCCCCCCGTTCGATCACGACGATATTGTCGGCGTGTCGAATCGTGGACAATCTGTGCGCCACCGCCACGACCGTGCGGTCTCTGACGATCTGAGCAATGGCCGATTGAATGAGCTGCTCGGCAGAGGAGTCTAGATTGCTGGTGGCTTCATCAAGTACCAACCCGGGACGGTCGCCCAGGATGGCCCTGGCGATGGCGATGCGCTGCCGCTCACCGGCGGACAGCCTGACGCCGCGCTCCCCGAGTTGGGTCTCATAGCCATCCGGGAGCTCGGCGATGAATCCATGGGCATGGGCCGTGCGCGCGGCTCGGACGATCTCCTCCTCGCCGGCCACCGGGTTGAGAAAGCGCAGATTGGCTCGAACGGTGTCGGCAAACAGGAACGTGTCCTGGCTGACCACTGCGATCGTAGCCTGCCACTCTTTGAGCCTGAGGTCCCGCAGATCGACTCCATCGACCAGGATGCGCCCGCCCTGCGGATCGTAGAGGCGCAGCAGCAAATCCACCAGCGTGGTCTTCCCTGCACCGGAGGTCCCCACGATCGCCGTCATCTTGCCCCTGGGGATCTCCAGGCTGATGTGGCGAAGTACGGGTGCGTCCTGGCCCTCGTAGGCGAAATCGACCTCCTGGAATTCGATCTTGTCACGCAGCCCGTGAAACGGCCGGGTGCCATCCACCAGGTAGAGCTTGTCGCCCTGTGCAATGAGGCGCTCGATGGAGGCCAGATCTGGTTCCGTCTCTTCCACCTTGATGCGGGCGGCATTGACGGCGGCGGTCGGGCCGATCAGCCGGAAGAGGATGATGATGAACGGGACCATGGCCCCCAGCCACGGCTCGATTTGCGATGCCGAGGGCAGGAAGATCGTGCTGGCGAATAGCAGCAAGCTCAAGGAGAAGGTGTTGATCGCCTGAAACAGCGGCCTGGACAGGCTGTCCAGGGCTTTCCGGTTGAGCATCAGTCTGCCGAATGCTTCTTGCTCCTCGACAAGCTGCCTCTCGAAGGCCTCCTCCTTGCCGGCCAACCTGATCAGCTTCATGGCAGACAGGGATTCCAGGATGGTCGAATGCAGCGTTTCACTGGCCCGGTTGACCCGCTGCGAGGCCTGCCTGATCTTTCGGCCCAACCTTCCCCGCAGCAGGCTGGACACGATCCCCAGCCATACCACCGCCAACAACGTGAGCTGCCAGGAGACGGCCAGCATGATGAGGGCATAGACCGCCACGGTGAACAGGCTGACGACGGCCTGGGCCAGGGTAGCCACCATTTGACCAACCTGCGTGGTGTACTGCGTCAGGATGGTGAAGAGGTTTCCGGATTCTTGTTTGTAGAGGAACCGGATCTCGACCTCGAGCAGTTGCCGGAAGGCTGCGCCTCTGAGCTCATTGACCAGTCGAACCTGCATGACGCTCGAAAGCAGATTGACCAGGTAGCTGAAGCCGGCCTCGGCGGTGGTGATGCCGACCAGCGCCAGAGCGACGAACCGGATCCGTTCCGTCAGGGGCATTGCGGAGATGAACTGCAGCATACGGCTGGCTAATGGAAAACCGACCGAGGAGATCGGACCCCCTCCGGAGGATTGGAGCAGCGGGATCAAGATTCCGATACCGAGTCCGCTGGCGACCGCGGCCAACGCCGAGAGCAAGACAATCGCGCCAAACAGCGCCGGGTATCTGGTCAGGAGGCCCAGCCCGCGGCCGTAGGCCCGCAGTCGGAGAGGGGTTGATGAAATCAGATCCATCCCATTGCCAGGAGGCGAACTCTTTGACCGATCCTATGGTTCGGGAAGGCTTCCCGATCCTTTCGAGTAGCTATTGCCTGGTCACACGCAGCACCTGCCGGTAGGCATGCTCCGTCCGTGCAGCGATCTGGCTCCAGGTGTAGTTCGCCTCCAGCTTGCGCCTTCCTGACTGCCCCATTTGCAGGGCGAGCGTTGGGCTTCGCAGGAGGTAGAGGATCCTGTCGGCGATATCATCCGCATTCTGCGGGACAAGGAAGCCATTGACGCCATCCTCGACGACTTCCCGAACAGCCGGGATATCACAGCCGATGACCGGCTTTCCAAACGCCCAGGCCTCGGTGTACACGCCGCCGAAGCTCTCCTGAAGCGAAGGCACGCACAAAATGTCACACGCCGCCAGAGCGTCGGTCTTGGTCTGCAGGTCAACGGTCCCCAGTCTGCGAATCCGGGGGTCGTCGTTTTCGCTGAAGTAGTCCTCTGAATTTCCAATCGGCGGCCCGACAAATACGAAATGGACTTCCGGCATGCTCCGCCAGACACTGCCTGCCGCCTGAAGCAACTCGCGGAAGCCTTTGTACGGATAGTGTTGACCGAGAAACAGCACCACGGGACCCGCCAGACCGTATTGACCGAGGAAATCCGCCGGATCCTGCTTATCCGACAGCACAGGTCCCATTCCGGTGATGAAGATCCTCTCGGGCGCAACGCCCAACTGGACGAGCAGGTCCTTCTCCGCGGCGGTGAGCGCGATCAATCCGTCGGCTTCCCGATAAAGCCTGGTGTAGGAGCGATACCACCAGCCGTGCCACCTGGGATGATGATATGGCGTGAGTATGAACGGGACACCCCACGATCGGGCGACATGCATCGAGGAGTAGCTCAATGGCTCTCGGCCAATTCGGCCGTTGTTCACAATGTCGGGTCGAAATTCGATCGACCTGAGTTTCCGGTCCAACACCGAAGTGAGCCATCTGATCGCCACACCCTGAGCAAGGTAGTACAGAATGGTAGCCGGCAGCATCGCCAGCCTCTCTGCGACATCGAATCCTAGTCGATGTACCGGGACACCGTCCACCGCGTAGTCACGGCTGATGGCCGGCGCTCGCACTGTCGTCCCAAGCAGCCAGTCAGTTCTGTTGCTGTCCCACAGGGTTACGACCCGAACCTCATGCCGCCCGGCAAGCTCCCTCGAGACTTGATGCAGCTGCAATTGCGCCCCGCCGATCGCCGGGGGATAGCTGGTCGAGGTGCAGAGAATCCGCATGGTTCGTTCTCATCCATATTCGTTGGCCGTCTGTTCGACCCGCTTGAGGTCTTCTGCAACCATGATGGAAACCAACTGCTCGAATCCGACGCTAGGCTCCCAACCGAGTTCTTTCCTGGCCTTCGCCGCGTCTCCCCGCAGTTCCTCCACCTCGGCGGGTCGGAATAAGGCGTCGTCCACCACCACGTGTTCCTGCCAATCCAGATCGGCCATTCTGAAGGCGGCCTCGACGAAATCCTGCACGCTGTGCGACTTGCCGGTCGCGATGACGTACTCTCCGGGCTGGTCCATCTGCAACATGAGCCACATTGCCCGTACATAGTCCGGGGAGTACCCCCAATCGCGCCGTGCAGTCAAGTTGCCGAGGGTCAATCGATCGGCATGGCCCAGCTTGATCCTGGCCACGCCGTTGGAGATCTTTCGCGTGACGAACTCATATCCCCGGCGTTCGGATTCGTGGTTGAAACAGATGCCGCTGCTCACCGGCAGACCGTAGCCTTCGCGGAAGCTCCTGGCAAGGTAGAAGCCAGCGACTTTGGAGATGCCGTAGGGTGAGCGCGGGTTGAACGGCGTCTGCTCGTTCTGGGGAGAATATGGGGCATTGCCGAACATCTCGCTGGAGCCGGCGAAATACGCCTTGCAATGCGGGGCGCGCTCTCTGATGGCCGAGAGCAGATAGAGAGTGCCGTTGACGTTGCTGTCGATCGTCGAAAACGCGTCTTCGAAGGAGTAGCTGACGAAGCTTTGGCCGGCCAGGTGGTAGCATTCGTCAGGCTTCACCCCCTCCACCACCTGCAGCAGGCTGGCATAGCTCTCGAGCGAGGCGGGATGCAGATGTACCTGATCCAGCAGATGGCGGATTCGCCACAGGCGTCTGGCGGGATCCTCAATGGACACCCGCCGAACCGTCCCGTGGACTTCGTAACCTTCCTCCAGCAGCAATTCGGCCAGGAATGAGCCGTCCTGGCCGGTGATCCCGGTGACAAGAGCTCTTTTGTCAGGCATGGCGAAGATCCGACGGGGATACGCCCTTCGCGGCCTGGCTCTTTCTGACTGAGAACACCACTCCCAGCGCCTTGTCGATCCGGCGCAGCGGCAGCACAGACAGGAACATCTGGACTAGCACAGGCATGGTCAGCCGGAAGGGCAGGGTTAGCCATTGCAGGTAGATCGGCAGCGGAAGGATCCGGCTGTAGAATGCGGACCAGAAGGGGAAGCGGTCCTCTCCGTAGAAGCAGATCCTCTCTACCCGAAACCTAGCCGGCTTCGTGAGCCTGCTTCGCACTGCCTCTAGATCGTAGCGCCGCTCGTAGAAGACCTCCTCGTCATGCGCCTGGTAGGATACGTCAACCGTGCGCCTTACCTCTTGAAGGCCCCGGGCGTGAAATGGCAGCGCGATGACGGCCAGTCCACCCGGTCGGAGGACTCTGGCGAATTCGCGCATCGCCTGAGTGTCACCGACATCCGGAATGTGTTCGATGGTGGACAACGCAAACACGCGATCAAAGGATTCGTCCGGGTAGGTCAGGGCGGTTGCGTCCTGCCGCTCAAACACAAACCGTGTCGGGACCGCGGCTGCCTGCCCGAGCTTCTCAGCCCTGCGATACTGCTCCCCGCTGTAGTCGATGAGGTCGGTCGAGTGGATCCGGAGCCCCTGCCGAGTCGCCAGCAGATAGAGCGGGAACCTGCCCCGCCGTCCGCTCCCGATATCCAGCACCTCCAGACCGGTCAAGTTGCCGCCCATTTGCAGGGCCAACGGGTATTCGAGGTAGCGAGGGTACGGAAGCCCGCCCAGGAACGGTCCGAGACCCATGCGGGCATTGAAGGCGTAGAGCTGCCAGGCGGTGTCGTTCATGTGTCGATCCTCGTCGGTTGACTTCGGCGCGCCCACAAACGCCTAACGTCCAACAGAGCCGTCTCTGGCAGGCGGCACTTGGTGACCACGGGATAGCGAGGGTGTGTTCTCAGCATCGGAGACTCCCTCCTCGAAAGCCAAATGATGTCCAGGCTGCCGGGTCAACTCCAGGTACCCC
>Ga0214473_10007474_pt1 | contig 12961 bp, 13 predicted proteins | sample RVTome_7_FD_203509 | JGI IMG/M metagenome (GOLD analysis project Ga0214473, IMG submission 203509) | Soil microbial communities from uranium-contaminated site in the Upper Colorado River Basin, Wyoming, United States - RVT98D197 | ecosystem: Environmental > Terrestrial > Soil > Contaminated >...
AGGCGCGATTTTATATCGCTTCAATGAAAACGGTGGTCGTCCTGCCGGTCTCACAGGCGGAGGGTATGGAGACATGCTGTGGGGCGAAGGCTCCGCGTTCAGGCCGTTGACTCCTGAGGATCTCGAGTCCATCCACCCGGATGTTGACCCTGCCATCAAGAAGGTCGTGGTGGATCGCACGGAAAATTATCAAATGCTTTCGTGCTATGAGGGAAACGAGGAAGTGTATTTCTGCCGCGTGTCTACAGGTCAGTACCGGGATGTATATGGTAATCCCGTGACAGAATATCTCACCCCATTGGGTGAACATACCACCTGGCGCAAAGCGATTTCTATTCACATGAGCGGCGGCACCACCGGAACAGGCTATGATACCCCGGCCGTTTCCTGGACAACGCTTTTCAGCGGTGATGGATATGCCATCCATGCCGCATTCTGGCATAACAAGTTTGGCGTGCCTCGTTCGCATGGCTGTGTGAACTGCCAGCCTGAAGATGCAAAATGGATCTTTCGCTGGACAACGCCAGTGACAACTCTTGAACAGGGAGATATAGCCATTGAGGGCCTTACGAACGGTACACATGTCATTGTTCAGGAGTTGAGCGTTTAGCATGGACCTAACACAGGTAACAATCGGGCTCGCATTTCTCGCGGGTCTGGCTTCCTTCCTTTCACCATGTGTCTTTTCGTTGGTTCCCGCCTACATTGGCTATCTTGGCGGTCGTGCTGCCGGCGGCGAAGCGGCAGGGAGTAATCGCTTTGTGACCTTCACCCACGGGCTGGCATTCGTTTTGGGGTTCAGCCTGGTCTTTATTACCCTGGGTGTTGCCAGCTCCGCGTTTGGCCGCCTGTTATTCGATTTGCGATTTGTGCTTTCAAAGGTGGGCGGGATCGTTGTCATTATCTTTGGCTTACATATGATCGGCGTCTTCCGCATTCCATTCTTGGAATACGATACACGCGTCCAGAAATTGCCTGACCGCAAATGGGGTTATCTCTCGTCTGCGTTGATGGGCATTTTCTTCTCCGCAGGCTGGGCGCCGTGTGTGGGCCCGGTCCTTGGCGCGATCCTCACGCTTGCGCTGAATGGCGGTTCTGTGTCAACAGGGGTTTCCCTGCTCAGTGCCTACTCGGCGGGGCTCGCCATCCCGTTCCTGGTTGCTGCGCTCGGCGTTGGCTGGGTCTCGGCCACTTTGCGAAAATACGGCAAGGCCATGCATTATATTGAAGTTGGGATGGGAGTTGTTCTGGTGATTCTTGGAATTATGCTCTTTGCTGGAATCTTTGAGCGCATCGCACAGGCAGGCCAATTCTTCTGGATCGATTTTGGGTTATAGCAGCTTGTTAGTATCACCCATCATGCTTACTGTTACACTGTATACGCGGAAGGAGTGCCATTTATGCGACCAGGCGAGGTCCGACCTGGAGTCTTTGCAGGCGAAATATCCTCATCGCCTGGTTGAAATCGATATCGATACCGACCCTGTCCTTCAGAAGGCTTACCTGGTGGAGATCCCGGTGATTGAGGTGGGTCCCTACGTTCTAAAATCCCCATTCGATAAGCAGAAATTGATGATGACCCTCGGCGCAGCAAATGACCGCCGCAGCCAGCTCGATAAACTGGGGCGCGAAGACCATCATGAGCGCGTCCGTCGCGGACAACAGATCAGCGGCGGGGACCGGGTGATGCACTGGATATCACGGCACTATCTTGCAGTTGTGAATGTATTCATATTCCTTTACTTTGGCCTGCCCATCCTGGCGCCTGTGTTAATGAAAGCGGGCGCCACTCTCCCTGCCAATGTAATTTATACGATTTACAAGCCTCTTTGCCACCAGTTTGGGTTCAGGTCTTTCTTCCTTTTCGGCGAGCAGGCTTATTATCCGTTGGAGGAAGCGGATCTTGAGGGTGTTGTCACTTTTCAACAAGCGACCGGGCTTGCCGATGTTGATAACCCTGCAAGCCTTTCGAGATTACAGGCGCGAGAGTTCACCGGAAATGAAATTGTCGGTTATAAGATGGCGCTTTGCGAACGCGATATGGCGATCTATGGCGCCATCTTCCTCTTTGGCATAGTTTATTCATTAACGGGCCGGCGCATCAAGCCTTTGCATTGGATCCTGTGGGTTTTGATCGGCATGGGACCCATCGGGTTGGATGGCTTTTCGCAACTGTTCAGCCAGATGGAATGGTCATGGCTTGCGTCCATTCTTCCCTATCGTGAAAGCACCCCTTTTCTGCGTCTTCTCACGGGAGGACTTTTCGGTCTCGCGACAGCCTGGTTTGCCTACCCGTATATGGAGGAATCTATGTCTGAGACCCGCCAGTTCTTTATCAAGAAGTTTGCCGCGATTTCGAAGAACAATTCATGATGAATGCCATGGCATGGGTTCCCGGAATCAGCCTGAGGGTATAGGTTATGTCTTTTATTCGACATAACGGACTCCGCTACCATCAATTTGACAGCTTGCGCACCCGCCACGCAGTATTCACACGGCATGGTGGCGTCAGCCCTGAACCCTGGGGTACCCTCAATGTTGGCGGGACGGTTGGCGATGACCTTGCGCGGGTGCGAAGGAATCGCCTGCTGTCTTTCGAGGCACTCAATTGTGAGCCTGAAACGATCTTCGATGTATGGCAGGTTCACAGTGCGGATGTGGTCTGCGCCCGCGCCCCTCGCCCGGAAGGAGAGTCCTACCGTCAGGCCGATATTATCCTGACGGACCGCCCTGAAGTTACGCTCTTCATGCGCTTTGCAGATTGCGTACCCATTTTGTTTCACGACCCTCGCAGGGGAATTATCGGTGCTGCGCACGCAGGCTGGATGGGCACGGTGCGCGGCGTGGCAACTGCGGCCATCCGATCGATGGGCGAACAATACGGCTCAAACCCATCCGATATTGTTGCCTGCATCGGGCCATCCATTGGACCCGACCATTACGAGATCGGTGCTGATGTCATTTTGCAGGTTATGCAAAAGTTCGGGGATGAATCCGAATTAGTGCTCAAATCACATCACGGAAAGATCCATTTCAATTTATGGGAAGCCAATCGTTTGTTGCTCCAACGCATGGGTGTTGGTCAAATCGAAGTGTCCGGCATTTGTACGGCCTGCCATACGGAGGATTGGTTCTCCCATCGCGCCGAAAAAGGCCGTACCGGTCGCTTCGGCGCATTAATCGCTCTGCAATAGTCGCGCTGAGCGGGAGGTCGTGCTTGCCGACCTGCAGCGCTGCCAGTGGAGCAACGAATGCTCTGTGAGAGGCGCGATGGGGGCAGATGGTTGCGAACCCTGAGCATAAACGAAGCGAGATGGCCGAAAGATTATAATAACCGCATGAATGATCTCGTGTTCTCCATTCGCGAGAACTACTCCCAAACCCTGAACAAGATTGCAGATGCCGCGCACAGGAGCAACCGCAGCCCGAATGAAGTCCGGCTTGTGGTTGTCACCAAGTCCCAACCGCTCGAGGTGGTTCAGGCCGCCATCGAAGCGGGCGTGCAAATTCTCGGCGAGAACTATCCTGAAGAGGGCGTCATGAAGATCCAATCGCTCGCCGGGCAAAGTGGGGTAGAATGGCACATGATCGGCCATGTGCAGAGCCGAAAAGCCCGCCTTGTGGCCGACCACTTCGCACTCTTACACTCACTCGATAGCCTCAAACTCGCGCAACGTCTGAACCGTTTTGCGGGCGAAAGCAATCATATTTTGCCCGTTTTGCTGGAGTTCAACGTCGGCGGTGAAGCGAGCAAGTTCGGGTGGAACGTTTCGGATGAATCACAATTGGATGCAGTCCTTCCCGAGATCGCCTCTTTGTTGGATCTGCCCAACCTGCGGGTTCACGGATTAATGACCATGCCTCCCTTGGGTACGGAACCAGAAGACTCGCGCCGCTTCTTTCAACGCCTGAGGCTGATGCGTGACCACCTGGCGGCTCGATTCCCCGCAGCGGATTGGCATGAATTATCAATGGGTACAAGCGCGGATTACAATGTGGCTGTGGAGGAGGGTGCGACCCTCGTCAGAGTAGGAACAGCCATTGTAGGCGCGCGCAGCTATAAATCGGACGCGGAGCGTGAAGCGTGATCATCGGCCTGATAACAATCATAAATATTGTGTCCCAGTTGCTTGTTTTGCTCGTGTTCATTTCTGTGATCCTGTCATACATCATGGATCCATACCATCCCATACGGCGCGGCGTTGATAATATTGTGGAGCCGATGCTCACTCCCATTCGCCGCGTGGTGCCGCTCTTGGGAATGCTGGATTTCAGTCCGCTGGTTTTGATCCTGCTGATTCAACTCGTCAAGAGTCTCCTTGTTTCCCTGCTTCTTAACTTGAGGTGAACTATGTCTGAGCGGCAATTTAAACTACACGGTGGTAAAAAAGGCTCGGCTCTGGCTGTGCGGGTGACGCCGCGTGCCAGCCGTAACGAGATTGTTGAAATGCTGGACGATGGGACGATCAAAGTGCGCCTCGCCTCGCCGCCTGTGGATAATGAAGCGAACCGGGCTTTGATCGAATTCCTGGCGGACATCCTGGGAGTGCCAAAATCCCGCCTGGATATTGTTGCAGGCTTAACCGGCCGCGATAAATTGATTGCGGTGCTGGATATGGATGTGGAGACGGCTCATCAGCGCATCGTTGCCCATCTTGGATAGTTGCCTGGAACGAAATCACTCCCTGGCCCTCAAATGCCAGGGAATTTTTTTGCCTCTTGTCTTGCACCGCTGTTTGTGTAATAATCCCGCAAATTTCGCGGCGGAGGAGTGTCATGTCTCATATTGTTGACCAGGTTTCATTGGGTGCGATCGTTCAGGTGCGTGATCGCCTGCTCGAGCAGCAGGCGCGCGGCCGAAAAGTTTTGAGGCTCGAATCCGGTGACCCATCGTTCGATATCCCTGTCCATGCCCGTGAAGCCATGGAAAAAGCCCTGCGCGATGGCCTGACTCATTACACGGCGTCAACAGGCATCCCGGTTTTGCGCAAGGCCATCTTTCAAAAAGTGACGGGCGAGAACGGGTTGAGTGTTCCGAATGATGACCATGTTGTTGTGACCAACGGCGGGATGCACGGACTGTATATCCTGTTTCGCGCGTTGCTGGACGCTGGAGATGAGGTGATCCTGCCCGACCCCATGTGGACGGAAATTGCCGAGAATATTCGCCTGGGCGGTGGCAAGCCGGTTCCGGTGGTATTGCATGGAGAACGAGGTTATCAATATGACGTGGCAGAAATTGAGTCTGCCATCACGGCGCGCACGCGCGCGATCTTCCTCAATACCCCTCATAACCCGACGGGCGCGGTCGCCTCGCCTGAAACGTTGGAAGCCATTGCCAGTCTTGCCAAAAAGCATAATCTCCTGCTCATCAGCGATGAGGCGTATGAGCACATCATCTTCGATGATCTCAGGCATGTGAGCATCGGGTCTATGCCCGCGGCGCGGGACCGCACGATCAGCGTTTATTCGATGTCCAAGACCTATGCCATGAGCGGATTGCGCATGGGTTATCTTGTGATCACCGATGCTCGCCTGCTTCAGAGGATCAAGAAGCTGGTGCGGTGCACAATTAACGGCGTCAACTCTGTTACCCAGTATGGCGCGGCCGCGGCATTGACGGGACCCCAGGACGCGACCCGTTCCATGGCGCAGGAATATCAAAAGCGGCGCGATATCTTGTTCTCCGCCCTGGAGGAAGCGCCCTATCTGCAAGCCTTCAAGCCGAGAGGCGCGTTCTATCTTTGGGCGCGCATCCGGCCCGATTGGCCCGGTTATGAGGGCAAACTCGATGACTGGTCGATGACGAATTACCTGATCGACTCTTCTGGGATTGGGTCCTCGCCGGGCTCTGCTTTTGGTGAAGCAGGCGCAGGACACATCCGGTTTGCTTTTTCCTGCTCCACCGATCAGGTGGAGGAAGCTGCAAAATTACTGCCTGAGGTCCTGAGCAGGGCTGGGAAGTAGCGATCGGTCCTTGCGAGGGCGGAGTTCTTTTGCCCGAAGCAATCTGTGGTTCGCTGGGGAGACTGCTTCGCCGAAGGCTTGCAGTGACATTTATTGAATAGGGCCATACAGCGTTCGATACGTATTAAATATCTCGTAAATGGCACGGATGTAATCACGTGGTTCCTGAAAACGGATAACTTCCAATAGCAAGTCGGGGTCGTTCCCTGCGAGCTCATTCCAGACGATTGCATTTCCAGGGCCGGCATTGTAGGCGGCCAGCCCGGCATACAGGTTGCCGCCCAACAGATCCCTGTTCTTAGCGAGGTAATAGGCGCCGTATCTCACGCTGACGATTGGACGATATAGATCATCAGAATCATAGGCGGGCGGCCAGTTAAGCTCACTGGCGATCTGTTCGCCCGTGGCAGGGACGATCTGCATCAAGCCATGTGCATTGGCAGCGGAGCGGACAAATCCTTCGAACAGACTCTCCTGCCGTATCAAGCTGAACATAAACAAGGGATCCAATCCATATTTCTGCGCTTCAGCGATGATCAGGTCATGGTAGTACAAGCCATAACGGCTGTGAGCGAAATAGGGTGGGGCTGTGAGCGAGGCTGACTGGCTTTCCTGGCCTGCAAGCGTCAGGACTTGCCGCGCCGCGAAGATCCCGGTCCGGTACAAGCCAATCTCGAGCAGATGGTTGGCAAGCCGGAAACTTTCCGCAGCGTTGACGCTGACCGACTCACGCAAGGATTCGAACTCGAGCCGTGCCTCGTCGTACATTCCCAGCTCCCATAATTCGGTGCCGCGAATGAAGCGCGCGTCCTGTGCGAGCGTGCCGGGACCCGTCAGATCAGTATCGGGCGGCAGCTCAAAAGTGATGCGTACCCATGCTTCTGCGTCCCTTCGCTCTTTGACCAGGTCGGGATCCAGATTGGTTGCTGCAGCAGGCTCAAATGGCGCCTGGCCCAGGATCTGGTCGCGGGCGCGCAGGCTGTAATATTCCGTTGGGTCGATTCTCTGCCCCTGCTGCCAGGATTGTCCTGCCGAATCATCATCGCCCAGTCGTTGCTGCGTTTTTCCGATCCATAGATAGGCGCGTGCCCGGTCTTCGGGTTTGGAGGAAAGCAACAGGCTGCGTTGAAACGTGGCCAGCGCGCCCTCGAAGTCGTTCAGGCGGTAACGCGCGATACCGGCCCAGAAGAGGGCCAACGGCACCTGTTCGCTTGCGGGATATTCGTTCGCGACGCGTTCCCACGTCTGCGCGGCCTCTTCAAGACGGTCGTCGCGCTCGATGATGCGCCCAGCATCCACCAGGATGCCTGGCGCCAGAGGAGACTCGGGAGCAGCCCCAACAAATTCCAGCAGGGTCTGTGCCCCTGCTTCATAATCGCCCTGAGTTGCCCATTCGAGAAATGCCTTCTCTGACCATGCATCCACCCAGCGGTTGTGACCGGAATAGGCATTGATGAAATAATCCAGCTCATCAATGGCCTCCTGTGTACGTTGCAGGTCGCGCAGTGTCAACGCCCGGTAGTAATGTGCGCTGCCATCGTTGTCGGGGTTTGCGTCAATGTATAGGTCGAAATAAACAAGAGCGATATCGTATTGCCCGGCGAAATAGTCGACCAGCCCACGGTCGAGGTCATCTACTGCGATATTCGCATCGACCAGTTCAACCAGGGAGAGATACGCATAATACGAAAGCGGATAGTTCTCAACCGCGTGCAGATAGCGCGCGTACGCCTCGTCCATCTGACCGAGTTCGACATGCGCGTTCCCGGCGCGATAGTCCATCTGCGCCTTGATATAATCGTCTGCCGAAGTGGCAAAAATCTGGTCGTACAAGGTCAACGCCCCGGCGTAGTCGCCGAAAGAGGCGCGGGCTTGAGCGATCTTGATCTGCAGATCCATGCCATCATCCAGGAGTGAAGCGTTCAGCGCGGCATTATAGGCGTTTTGCGCGCCCGTATAGTCCTTCGCTTCGTTGAGCGCATCCCCTCGATATTCCTGAACGTATCCATCCAGGACCCCCGGCACGCGTGTCATGTATGTGCTGTAAGCCTTCGCGGATTCCTGGTATTGATTCAATCCGTAATATGCCTGACCCATCAGGAAGTAGGCGCGCGCTGAATAATTTGATTCGGGATACGCGGTAGTCAGATTTGTCAGTGCATCGATTGCCTGCTGATAACGGCCATCCGCCAATTCGGTGCGCCCAAGGCCCCACAGTGCGGCGGCCTTTAGAGAGTCGTCTGTTGAGTCATTGAACGCGGCCAGATACTCCTGGCGCGCTGCATCAAAATCACCGAAGAACAACGCCTTATCGCCTGCTTCGATTCGAATGACAGGTTCAACTGTTGGCATAGGCGTGGAAGTCGGTAAGGGGCTAAGCGTGGCGCTGGGCCCGGGCAGGAGCGTTGGCGCAACGGTTGGGAGGGGATTTGGTAAGGGCACAGCCTGGCATGCGGACATCACGAAAATGGAGCACATCCAGGCAAATCTTTTTATCGGATTCATGTAAATCTTATAATGGAGGATAAAAGGGGTGTCAATCCGCACATTAATCGGCGCTAAGCAGTGCCTAATGAAGCCGAGTCGTCAGGATGGGACTTCGACGTTCATTCCCAGCCGGACACTGCCCTCGTTTAACGGGATGACGTTCTGCCCGAAAATCGCTCCCAGCTCATGCCGGCGATATTTGCCCAATGTCTCAAGTGGTTCCTTGCTCCGCTCGAGCGTTTCCTTGTCAATCGTGGTGACTACGCAGCGCGCGCACGGCTTGACGACTGCCAGTTCCACATCGCCGATCCTGATCCGCTTCCACGTATCCTCCGCGAAAGGCTCACAACCTTTGACAACTATATTCGGTCGAAAGCGATTCATCGGGACAGGTGCTTCCAGGCGCGAATTTAGATCGCTGAGTGATTCTTCGGAGGTCAGCAGTATCGGATATCCATCTGCAAAACCGGTATGATCATCCGGTGAGACCACATATTTCTCGTTGACCCTGCGGATATATCCATCCGCAATATGGACCAGCCGGACCGATGTGCCAAGCCAGTCCGAGAACCACTGCGCGGCTTCGTCGCCCTGATCTATTACATGTACACCTTCACTCATCCAAATGTTTGCGAGCCAGGGTGTTCCTGTGGATTGGACTGCCAGTTGAATTGAATCAAAGCCTGGCGCGCACAAAGTGAGTGTGCCATCATCCAATTTTGGCGCCACCAATGCCAGTCTCGGAAGTTCCCGCTGCGTGAGGAATTCACCCTCAGGCGTGACGACCATCATGCGGCGGTCGTATTCGAGCCCCATTCTTTCAATGTGCGACGAGTCTACTTCGAACCCGCGGCAGGCTTTGATGGGATAATAAATGAGGCAGGAGAGCTGAATCATCCGGGCAATTGTAACGCCTAATACCTTCTTCTTATCAAAGCTTTAGTAAAACCTATAGGAACCTGTATTTACACGGAAAGATACGAGGTGGATAATCAGGCTGTTATATGCAAGGAGGCTCCCATGGATGAAGCCAATCGACAGGAACGCATGAGCGCGCTGCGTCAAAAGTCTCATATACCGCAGCAGTCTATGTTCTTTGAAAAGATCGTTCCCCTCTTGTTGATCGTAATGGGAATTATCATGGCTGGGTTGGTGCTCTTCGCAGCGGGTGTATTATTGGGCATTGTACGTTTCTAATCTCCTCCGGAGGCCGTGTCATGTCTGTCAATCAGCTATTACCGTTCTTCTCGACTGCCATCATGCTGGTCTTTACCGTCTACGTCTTGCAGCGCTATTTCGTTCGACGGGCGCCGTATTTTCTTTTCTGGGGAATCGGGCTGGCGATGTTCGGTGTGGGTAGTTTTGCGGAAGCCTATCTTTCTCTGACCTGGAATAAATGGGTGTTCTTTGCCTGGTATCTGTTTGGCGCGGCCCTGAATGCAGGCTGGATTGGTCACGGCACCCTCTACCTGCTGACGCGGAAAAAGTGGGTTCACGGTGTAACCGCTCTCCTTATTCTCGGGAGCTTGTATGCTGGCTATCTGATGCTCCAGGCGATGCCCAAATTGGATGAAGCGGTCTTCACCCCCAAAAAACTGATCAGTGAACAATATGGAACCAAAGTCCTTGAACCTGGTGAGACTCCGCCTGCCGGTGCACAGACCCAAACCACAACTTATCGTGGCGAGCAGGTAACCGCCGTCCGTGGAATCCTTCCACTCGGCACGTCTGTCCGTCTCACCACACCATTCTTCAATATCTACGGCCTGCTGACCCTGGTCGGCGGCGCGATTTGGTCGGCTTATCTCTTCTGGCGGAAGCGTGTGCTTCCCAATCGGGTGATTGGCAATGTCTTGATCGCGGCTGGCGCACTTTCCATTGGCTTCGCCAGCACATTGACTCGCCTCGGATATGGGCAATTGCTGTATATAGGCGAGTTGATCGCTGCTGTTCTGATGTTTGCCGGGTTCCTGACCGCGGCAAGGCCGCAACCTACTGAGGAGCCTCAGCCTGTCAAGGTTGCACTCGCTGTGAAATAGCCTGACAAATGATAATTAGCCAGTCACTTCGCTCCCTGCGCTTTGCTTCGGGAGTGCTCCGCAAAAACTGCTGGCTGATTTTTTAGGGGAAACAACTTTCGGCGGCGAAGGATCCGTTTTAGATTCCTTCAATTACAACCATATTGGTTGCTGCTGTTCTGTGGCGCAGTTCTCTCGCCGCGCTGTATTCCAGCGAACTGAGCCACTTCTTTGCCTGTTCAATCGTATCGAACTGCAGGATCACAAGACGGTTCGGCGTCCAATCGCCTTCGAGAATTTCAGTTTGACCTCCTCGCGCAAGATATCTCCCCTGGTTCGCAGCGATTGATGGTGGAGCAAGTCCTTTGTAGTCCTCATAGCCCGCCGGGTCGTTCACGTTGATGTCGACGACAACATATGCTGGCATATTGGCTTCACCTTTTACACAAATGCACATAACCTCCCCGAGGCTCAGTTGTGCCTCGAGGAGTTCATCTAATTTGGAGAATATGAATATTTTCACCTCCCCCGTATTTAGGGAAAACTAGTCGGAGTCTTCGTATTTGAACGATACTCTTAATTTGGCGCGATATGTGGTGACTTTGCCTTCGTCAAGAACCATGTCCAACTCGACGACTTCGGCCACGCGCAGTTCACGCAGAGACTGTGAGGCGCGTTCCACAGCCACCGCCGCAGCCCTTTCCCATGATTCCGTGCTTGTTCCGATCAACTGGATTACTTTGTAAACGCTGTCTGCCATTGTTTTCTCCTTTTTGATTTGATCCATACTCACTATACAACGATTCTTCTCACTGCACAACAGATTTTATTCTAACATCCAGGGCCACCGCGCCTTTATTCAACACCCGCAAGGGATTGATTTCGATTTCTTCGATTTTTTCGTTTTCCATTGCTAGCCGCGACAGATTGATCAGAACATCGATAACGGAGTCCTCGTCAGCAGGGGGGATGTGGCGAAAGCCCTGCAGCTTTCTACCGGCCCATGTTTTGCGGATCATTTTCCCAGCCTCAGCCTGGTTCAGCGGTGCCAGGGCGAACGCCACATCTTTGAGTCCTTCCACTTCGACGCCGCCCGAACCGAACATCATCAGCGGCCCGAACTGCGGATCGCGCAGCATGCCAACGATCACTTCCTGTCCCTGCGGGATTTGTCTCTGGATGTAGACTCCCTCGATCTGCGCGTCCGGTTCCAACTCTTTGACACGTTTAAGGATCTGCGTATAGCCACCCTGGAGCGATTGGGCATCTCCGATGTTAAGCATAACACCGCCGACATCCGACTTGTGGGAAATATCAGGTGACGCGATTTTCATCACAACGGGATAGCCAAGTTCATTTGCAATGGATATTGCTTCATCAGTTGAGCGCCCGAGACTAATGGGTGCGGTTTCGATCCCATAGGCCGCGAGAAGATCATCGGGATTTGCCACAGAGTCACGGAGACGCGGAGATTTTTTTAACTCTCTGTGACTCTGTGTCTCGGTGGCCAAAAACTCTGCTCGGCGCGAAAGAGCACCCAGCGCCGACGCGGCGCGTTCGGGGAAGGGATATGTCGGAATGCTGGAATGTATAAAAGTTTCAAAGGCTTTTTCAACAAGTGTTGATCCCATCAATGCAACCACAACGGGTTTCTCGGAGTCGGACAGCTTGCTGTCCGCAAGCGGAAAGCCGCTTGACTCCACAGACTCAATAATTTTTTCCGCAACCTCTTCTGCTTTGAACATCGGCGGCGGAGGCAGGATAACCATCACGCCATCCACATTGGGATCTTCGAGCAATAATTTCAAGCAGGAGGCATACTGTTCCGGTGAGGCAGCGGCGAGCATGTCCACAGGATTAAATACACTGGCTGCGAGGGGCAGCTTTGCGATCAATGCTTTCAACGTTGACTCGTTCAGTTTGGCGAGTGACAGGCCGTTCGTCTCGAGGGCATCGGCGGCGATGACCCCGGGTCCGCCTGCGTTGGTCAATATCGCTATCCCATTTTGTTTGGTGGTCGAGTAGTGGCGCTGCAAGCGCCACGCATCGAGACCACGTGGGTAGGATTCCAAGGCACGCGCCCAATCGAACATTTGCTCGGCGGAGTCGGCGCGCAGGATGCCAGCCTTCTCGAAGGCCGCGTCGAAGGCGATATCAGAGGCAGCTAACGCGCCCGTATGCGAGGCGGCAGCCTTTTGTCCCGATTCGAAGCGGCCGACCTTGAGCGCGATCACAGGCTTGCGCTGCGTCACGTCCCGGGCCACATCCACAAAGCGACGTCCATCCGAAACGCTTTCCATGTAGAGCACAATGACGCGCGTATGCTCATCGCCCGCGATGGCGGAGAGGATGTCGATCTCGTTGACGTCCACCTGGTTTCCGAGACTGATGAGTTGCGAGAAGCCAAAACCTTCGCCCCGCGCCCACTCAATGATCGCCGCGCAGAACGCGCCCGAATGGGAGATGAAGCCAATGTGGCCCTGCGCGGG
>Ga0214473_10007475_pt1 | contig 12961 bp, 10 predicted proteins | sample RVTome_7_FD_203509 | JGI IMG/M metagenome (GOLD analysis project Ga0214473, IMG submission 203509) | Soil microbial communities from uranium-contaminated site in the Upper Colorado River Basin, Wyoming, United States - RVT98D197 | ecosystem: Environmental > Terrestrial > Soil > Contaminated >...
GCCCTCGATGGGGACGAGGGCCCGAACACCGGCGGGATGGGCACGGTCTCGCCCACCACCAACATCAGCCTCGACGGGCACAAGCGGATCATGCAGGAGATCGTGCTGCCCGCGGTGGCTGGCCTCGCCGAGGAGGGCCGCCGCTTCCAGGGCGTCCTCTTCGCGGGGCTCATGATGACCGAGGCGGGCCCGAAGGTCCTCGAGTTCAACGCGCGGTTCGGCGATCCGGAGACGCAGGTCATCATGGCGCGGATGAGGACCGACATCGTCCCCATCCTCCAGCAGGTGGCGACGGGCCAGCTGGGGGAGACGCGTCTGGAGTGGGCGAAGGAGCCGGCCGTCTGCGTGGTGGTCGCGAGCAAGGGCTACCCGGATTCGCCCGAGACGGGCCGGGTCGTCACGGGGCTCGACACGCTCAAGGACTGGAGCGACGTCGTCGTCTACCACGCCGCCACGAAGCGGGAGGACGGGCAGGTCAAGACAGTGGGCGGCCGCGTGCTGGGTGTCACGGCACTCGGGGCCAACCTCGAGACCGCCATCGCGCGGGCGTACGAGGCGATCGGAAAGGTCCATTTCGACGGAATGACCTACCGCCGGGACATCGGGCACCGTGCCCTGGCCCGCCTCCAAAGAGCCCGTCCGGCCTAGCGCACGAGCCCGAGGCGCCATGCCCGCGCGCCGAAAGGTCCTCGCCGCACCCCTCCTGGCCCTGGCCCTGAACGCCGCGGGCGCCACCTGGGGCCTGCCCTCCCGCTTCCACCCCGACGAGAAGGCCGACGCCGTGGCCGCCATGGTGAGCGAGCGCCGCATGCTCCCCGACTCCTACATCAATCCCTCCCTTCCCCTCACCCTCACCGCCCCGGCGATCGCCGTCCAGCGGGCGCTGGCCGAAGCCCTCCCCGCACCCTGGAGCGACCCCCTCCTCGCCGCCCGTCTCCTCTCCGCCGTGGCCGGCGCGGCCGCGGTGCTCCTCATCGGCCTCGCCACGGCCCGCGTCGATCCGCGGGCGTCGCTCGTCGCGCCTCTCCTCCTCGCCCTCGCCCCCGGCGTCGTCAACCTCTGCCACTTCGCGACGCCCGAGGCCTTCGTGCTCGTCGCCACCTCGCTCGTGCTCCTCCTGGCCGTCCGCCACCTGGAGAACGAGACCCCGGCCTGGGCGCTCGGCCTCGCCCTCGGCCTCGCCGTCTCGACCAAGTACACGGCCGCCGCGCTCGGCGCGCCCGTCCTGGCCGCGCTCTGGCTGCGGCGGCGGGAGGCGATGGGACGGAGCGATCGCGTGGCGTGGCTGATCGCCGGAGGAGTGGTACTCGTGACCGGCGTCCTCCTCGCGACGACCCCCGGCACACGGCTCGCCGCCAGCCTGGGCCTCGCCGACGTTCGTCTTCTGCACCCGGAGTCGTCGCGGGCCTTCGTCCGGGGTCTGGCGGGCGCGGGGCTCGGGGGCGGCGCCTTCCTCCTCGCCCTGCCGGCCCTTGCCGAGGCCAGGCGCGCTTCCGCGTGGGTGCAACCACTCGTGAGACGCGAGGTGGTCGTCGCCGCTCTGGCCGCCGGGGCCGGCTTCCTCGTCGGAACCCCGGGAGCGCTTCTCGAGCCGCGTCGGTTCCTGAGCGACCTCGCCTTCAACGCGCAGACGCGGTACGAGTACAAGGGCCTCCTGGGCGAAGCCACCTCCTTCGGCCCCTACTTCCTGCTCCTCGGCGCGGCGCTGACCTGGCCCGTCGTGGTCGCGGCGGCAGCGGGGCTCACCCTCGCTCTCGTGCGGGCCCGGCGGGACAGTCGGGCTGTCTTCGTGGTGGCGCTCGGTGCCGTGTCTCCCTTCCTGCTCGTCGCATCGTCCGGCCACCGCGCGATGCGGTTCCTGGCCCCGGTCCTCCCCGCCGCAACCTGGCTCGCGGCGGGAGCTCTCGCGAAGCTCCCCACCCCACCGGTGCGCCGCCTCCTCACCGCGGCGGTTGCGGCGCGGGCCGCTCTGGCGACGATTCTCGTCGTCCGGCTCTTCTTCGTGGACTCACGTCTCGCGGCCGAGCGCTGGATCGGCGCGAACGTGCCTCGCGGAGCGACGGTGGACCTCATCGCCAACTACGAGGGCTACGCCCCCCGGGTGCCCGCGGGACGCACGGCGCGGGTGCTGCGGACGCTCTCGCGGGAGATGGCCCCGGTCGAGCGCTTTCGAGAGGCGGCGGCGAGCTACCAGGCCGAGGCCTCCTCCTGGCTCGTCCTCACCGGGGCTTTCTACCAGCGCTTCCTCGATCACCCGGACCAGCGGCCCGAGCGCGCGCGCTTCTTCTCGGAACTCCTTGCGGGGCGGGGGGGCTTCGAGACGGCCGCACGCTTCCGGCAGGAGGGCTGGCGCCGCCCCGCGGCCGACGAGTTCCTCGACCCGGAGATCGTGGTCCTCAAGAGGGCGAAGCGCCCCGCGTCACCGTGACGGCCCGGTCAGGAAACCGCCCGCCGCGATCTGGAAGCGCAGGACGTCGGCCGCGGCGCCGGCCCGCAAACCGGCGCGCGCCTCGAGGGCCAGACCGTCGATGTCCTGGATCCCCGGGAGCAGCAGCAGCTCGACGACTCGTCCCGGGCGCAGCAGGTCACCGGGGTCGACCTCGAGCGTCCGCAGGCCCCCGTCGTACGTCACGCGGACCGCGTCGAGATCCCGGTCGCCAGGCTGGGGCCGTCCGGCGTAGCGCAGCACGACGCGGTCCTTGAACGTCTCCTCGTCCATGTCCTTGCTGAACTGGACCCGGAAGACGGTGTTCGCCGGTACGTCCCGTTCGCCGTCGAGCGGCAGCGAGAAGACGACGACCGGCGGCTTTTTCGGGCGGGGGGGAGGGGGTGGCGGGGGCTCCGCCTTCACCGCCGCCGGCGCGGGCCCCTGGAGCTGCACGTCGGTCGCCTCGAGATAGACGACGCCCTTGACGGTGCGGACCCGGCCGGCCACCTGGAGCCACTTTCCGCTGTCGCGCTTGAGCTCGGCGTCGAGGTTGAAGCCCGGGCCCTTCGGCTTGCGCCCCGTGACCCACGCCGCGAAGAGATCCTCCTTGATGACCCAGTCCGAGGAGCGCCTTCGGCTCTTCGAGGGCAGGTCGCCGAACAGGTTCTCGCCGCGAAACTGCCCGCGCACGGTCACGATCTTCCCGTCGAGCCGCCCCGGCCTCGTGACGAGCTCCTCGAGCGTCGTCACCATCGAGGCCGGCGCGCCCTCTTTCTCGTCGGGCGGGCCGACGAAGGCCCACATCGCGAGATAGACGCCGGTCTGCTCCGGCTGGCTCGTGTCGGACCCGGCCCCGCGGTTCACCCCGCCCGTCACCTCCACCTCCCGGCCGACCCAAAGACGCGCCTGCTGCTCGAACTGGTACGCGACCTCCGGCACCGGGAAGAGGTAGAGCCGGCCGCCGAGAGTGCCGCGCAGGAGGTAGCTCCCGGCTCCCCTACCCGGGACAAACTCGAGCGTGCCGCGGGTGCGGACCGCCCGGCCTTCGTACGACTCGGGCATTTGGAGGAGCGAGTCGAGCGAGACCTCGACCGCCTCGCCGTAGCGCCACTCGTACTCGTTGGTCTGCGCAGCGAGGGACACTGCGAGCGCGGCGAGGAAACAGGTGGCGACGGGCGCGAGGAACCGGGGGCGGCCCATGCCCGAGTATAGGCACAAAAACCCCGGAGGGTGCCTACCCTCCGGGGCCCGGTGAGCTGTTGGGAATTCGCCAGGTCTTGCGGCCCAGCGGCCCCCCGCTCGCTAGGGAGGCGTCCGGTTGGAAGACGCTCTTGCTGTTGAATCGCTCGGCTGCGACCTAGGCGTCAGCCACCTCGCGTAGATTCCGGCGACTGTTCACTGGACCACCTCCTTTCCCGCGTGCGCCGAGTGTAGGAACGCTCCACGTGGGCTGTCAAGGGGAGATGCACAAGTCGTGGTGTTTGCCACTCTCAGGGCCACGAGGGCTTGGGCCGGTCCTCAGTGACGGGGCTCACTTGACCGGAATATCGCCCCGTGCTAGCGTCGCCCGATTCTCGCAAGCGACACGGGCACAGATACTTGCGGGGGGGAACGAAAGCGATGAAGTTCCGGGTGCTCGGCTGCTACGGCGGGAACATCCCCCAGCACGGGATGACGTCCTTCCTCGTGAACGGCAGCCTGTGCCTCGACGCGGGCTGGGTCTCCGGCGCGCTCAGCCTGCGCGAGCAGGAGAGAGTGAAAGACGTCGTCATCTCGCACTCGCACCTCGACCACACCTGCTCGCTGCCCTTCCTCATCGACAACAACTTCTCCGCCCCCGACTTCACCCTGCGCATCTACGCGATCCACGAAGTGATCGCGTCGATGAAGAACCACCTCTTCAACAACCACACCTGGCCAGATTTCACCTGCCTCCCCAATGACCTGACGCCGGTGCTGAAGCTAGTGGAGGTTCCGATCGAGGAGCCGTTCCGCGTGAACGGCATGACGCTGCGTGCGATTCGGGTCTCGCACACCGTGCCCACCACCGGATTCGTGGTCGAGGACAAGACCGCGGCGATCGCGTACTCGAGCGACACCGCGCCCACCGAGCGGTTCTGGGAGGTGGTGAACCGGGTCCGCAACCTGAAGGCGGTGATCGTCGAGACCTCCTTCCCGAACGAGCTGCAGGACCTCGCCAACGTCTCCGGCCACCTGACGCCGCAGACGCTCGACATGGAGCTCCGGAAGCTGAAGCGCGACGTGCCCGTCCACCTCTACGGCTTCAAGCCGCGGCACCTCGCGCGGATCCGCGCTCAGGTCCGCGCCCTCAAGCGGCGCCGGCTGAGCTTCCTCGTCCAGGGCAAGACGTATACGTTCTGAGGGGGGCTGTAGCGCGGTTCCAGCCGGCGCGCGTGCCCCCCTCAGACTCCCCGCTCACTACGCCCGAGTGAATCGGGCTCCGTTCGCAGCTTGTTGCCTGTTTCGTGCTACACGCGGAGACGGGTGAGGCTGACCAGGCTGCCGGCGACGCCGACGACCATGCCCCCCAGGACCAGGAGGAAGGCCACGTCACCCTCCAGCGCGAAGGCGGCGCGGCCCAGAAGGTCCGACGAGGCGAGGCCGCGCGAGAGCCAGCGCAGGGTCAGCCACAGCAGACCCGCGGCCACCGCCCCCCCCAGCCCGCCCTGGATCATCCCTTCGACCACGAAGGGCCCCTTCACGTAGGTCCGCGTCGCTCCCACCAGCCGCATGATGTCGAGCTCGTCTTCGCGCGCGTAGATCGTGAGACGGATGACGTTCGAGATCGTGAAGACGCCGGCCAGGGCGAGGATGCCTCCGAGGAACGCTCCCACTCCCCGCACCAGCCGCACGCCGGTGGCGAGGCGCTCGATCCACAGCAGGTCGTACTGGATCTCCTGGACGCCGGGGACGTCGCGGAACGCCCTCGCCAGCCGCTCCACCTCCGCGGGCGACTGGTGGCCGGCCTTCAGGTTGACCTCCAGCGACGCGGGGAAGGGGTTCTCGCCGAGGTCCTCGGGCAGGGAGCTCAGGTCGCGGAAGAGCTCACGGAACCGCTTCAGCGCGAGCTCGCGGCTCACCGGGTCGATCGACTCGACCGCCGGGTCTTCGCGCAGCCGGTTCTCGAGACTCGCGAGCACGCGGTCCTCGATCCCGTCCTCGAGGTAGACGATCACCTGGACCTTTTCCGTCCAGCGCGAGACGACCCGTCCGAAGCTCGTCGCCACGGTCAGGAAAGCTCCGAGCACGAAGAGGCTGACCGCGATCGTGCCGACCGAGACGGAGTTGACCAGCCGGCTGCGCCAGAGACTGGTGGCCGCCTCCTCTACGAAATAGGTGAGCGCGCGCAGCAACGCCATCGGAGGCGGGATTATAATCCGCGCCGTGACCGTCCTGGTCGGGATCGCCGGTGGCACCGGCTCCGGCAAGACGTCGCTCGCCGGCAAGATCGTCGAGCGCGTGGGCCCCGACCGCTGCCTGCTCCTGGCCCAGGATGCCTACTACAAGGACGGCAGCACGCTCGCCCCGGCCGCCCAGGCCGCCCTCAACTACGATCACCCCGACGCCTTCGATACCTCGCTCCTCGTCCAGGACCTGCGTGACCTCAAGGCGGGCCGGCCGGTGCCTTGCCTCACCTACGACCACGCGACCTACTCGCGCCGTGTCCTCCCCGATCCGCTCGTGCCGAAACCGGTCGTGATCCTCGAGGGCATCCTCGTGCTGGCCGAGGAGCCGCTGCGGCGGTTGATGGACATCCGGCTGTTCATCGACACCGACGCCGACGTGCGCATCCTGAGGCGGCTGCAGCGCGACATCCACGAGCGCGGCCGGAGCTTCGAGTCGGTGCAGCGCCAGTACCTCGGGTCGGTGCGCCCCATGCACCTCGAGTTCGTGGAGCCCTCCAAGCGCTACGCCGACCTCATCATCCCGGAGGGGGCCGAGAACGAGGTGGCGCTCGAGGCGGTCGTGGCGCGCGTCCGGGCCATGCTCGCCCGCTAGCCCGAGGCCACCCTCCCCCTCTCGAGCGCGATCACGCGCTTGCCCATGCGCTGGATCATGTCGCGGTCGTGGGTGGCCACGAGCACCGTGGTACCGCGGGCGTTCACCTCGAGGAAGAGCCGCATGATCTCGAGCGCCATGTCGGGGTCGAGGTTGCCGGTGGGCTCGTCGGCGAGGAGGAGCATGGGCTCGTTGATGAGGGCGCGGGCGATCGCCACGCGCTGCTGCTCGCCGCCCGACAGCTGCAGCGGGTAGGCGTGCATCTTGTGGTGGAGCCCCACCGCCTTGAGCGCGGCAAAGGCGCGCCGTTTTTGCTCACGCTGAGGGACCCCGAGGATGCGCAGCACGAACGCCACGTTCTCGAGGATGGTCTTCCGCTTGAGCAGCTTGAAGTCCTGGAAGACGACACCGATCGACCGGCGCAGCTCCGGGATCTGGCCGTCGGGGATCGCGATGACGTTGCGCCCTCCCACGAGGATCTGACCCTGCGAGGGCAGCTCCTCGCGGAACACGAGCTTGAGAAAGGTCGTCTTCCCCGCGCCGGAAGGACCGGTCAGGAAACAAAACTCGCCCTTCTCGACGCTCAAGGTCACGTCGGAGAGGGCCATCGACTCGCGGTCGTACTGCTTGTAGACGTGAAAGGCCTGTATCATCGCGTCGAGGGTCCGCCCCGCCGGCGATTATAGCGGCGGTCGAAGCGGGCCCCTTCGTCGTGGAGGAACACCTGCACGCGTCGGCTTCCGCGGACGGCTTTTGCCCCCCCCGGTGGCTGCGCGGGAGTCACCGCCAGACGCTGGCCGGCTACTGGCTGCGACGCCTCCTGCGCTGGCCGCTTTCCGCGGAAGACCTCGTGGTGGAGTCCGCCCCCGGCGTGCGCCTGCTTCTGCGGGCCACCTGGCAGCCCGGGCCGCGCGAGGTCTCGCCGGCCCTCGTCGTCGTCCACGGCCTCGGCGGCTCCGACGCCTCCGCATACGTCGTCTCGACCGGGCGGCTCGCCTTCGCCCGCGGCTTCCACGTGGTGCGCCTGAACATGCGCGGGTGCGGCGACGGCGAGGAGCTCTCGCCCCTCCTCTACAATGCCGGTCTCGACGCCGATCTCGTGGCCGTGCTCGAGGCCGTGACCCGCGTCGTCCCCCGTGTCGCGGTGGTCGGCTTCTCGCTGGGCGCCAACCTCACGCTCCTCGCGTTGGGCCGGCGGCGCGTGCGGATCCCGAACGGGTTGACGGGGGCGGTCGCGGTGTGCCCGCCGCTCGACCTCTCCGCCTGCGCTTCTGCCCTCGAGGCGCGGGGCAACGGGGTCTACCAACGCTACTTCATGCAGATGCTGGCCGAGGGCTATCGCCGCCGGAGCCGGGCTCGCCCCGACGTCTTCTCCGCCGGCCGGGAGGTCGGGCTGCGCACGGTGCGCGAGTACGACGAACGGATCACGGCGCCGTTCGGGGGCTTCGAGAGCGCGGCCGACTATTACACGCGATCGAGCGCGGGCCCCTGGCTCGCGGCGATCGACCACCCCGCGCTCGTCCTGGCCGCGGCCGACGACCCGATGATCCCCCTCGACTCGGTCGCCCGTTGGCCGCTCTCTCCCCACGTGCGCCGCGAGATCACACCGACCGGAGGCCACGTGGGTTTCGTCGCGCCCTCGACGGCGCCCGGCTGGTTCTGGGCGGCCGAGAGGGCGGTGGGCTTCCTCGAGAGCGTGGGGTGAGCGGCAATCCGTCACGGGGCAGCCGCTCCCTGGGGCGCGCGGGGTGCGCGCTCCGCTCGCTCCCCGCTCGCGCAGGGCCCCCTCCCCTTGCGCTCACTCTCGAACGGTCGGACGGCCGGTCCGGTCCGCTCGACTCAGTCGCTCGCTCCGGCGACCCCGCGCGCCCTCATCGGCCGGTTCGTCCGGGCCCCGCTTCCGTCGGCGGTCATGCTGCTACAGGATGGGCCTCAGCGCCTTCCAGACGTTCTCGGCCACGCGCTCGTGGCCTTCGGCGGTGGGGTGGATTCCGTCGGCCTGGTTGAGCTTCGCTTCGCCGGCTATGCCCGAGAGGAGGAACGGCACGAGCGTCGCTCCGTTCTTCCTCGCGAGCTCCGGGTAGATCGCCCGGAACCGCCGGCGGTAGTCCTCCCCGTAATTGGGGAGCGCTTCCATCGCCATCAGGGCCAGCTCGGGGGGCGGCTGCTGCCGACGCGCCTCGTCGAGGATCGCCTGCACGTTCTCGCGCGTCGCCTCCGGGTCCTGCCCCCGCAAGCCGTCGTTGGCCCCCGTCTCGACCACGAGGACGGCCACCCTCTGACGCATCAGCCAGCCGATTCGTCGGCGAGCGCCGGCCGAGGTCTCGCCACTCACTCCCGCGCTCACCACGCGGTAACGCAGGCCGGCCGCATCGATCTTGCGCTGGACGAGGGCGGGATAGGCCTCTTCGGGATCGACGCCGAAGCCCGCGGTCAAGCTCGTCCCCACGAACAGGACGACAGGCCTCGCGTCCGGCACATTCGGCCGCCGCGCGGGGGTATCCGCGCGCTGGGGGCCCGCCGCCGTCACGGTCGTCGGGCTCGGCGAAGGCTCCGGGGGGGCGCCCGCTCGACAGCCGGCGGCCGGGCCGACCACGAGTGCAAGCCCGGCGAGGGGCACGATCGCTTTTGCCCGTATGATGCTTCGAGGGGACCGGATCCGCTCCATGTTCATCCTGCGCTGCGAATCGTTGTCCCGGACGTACCTCTCGGGTGGCCGCGAGATCACCGTTCTTAGAGATATCACGTTCGACCTGGAGCCCGGAGGTTTCCTCGCCGTGACGGGTCCCTCCGGCAGCGGGAAGAGCACGCTTCTCGGGCTCCTGGCGGGCCTCGACCGACCCACCCGCGGCCGCGTCGTCCTCGACGGCTTAGACCTCTCGAGCCTCACCGAGGACGAGCGGGCGCGGGTGCGGGTGGACAAGGTGGGCTTCGTCTTCCAGTCCTTCCACCTCATCCCCACGCTCACCGCGCGCGAGAACATCCAGGTGCCGCTCGAGCTGCGGGGCGAGGACGGCCGCGCGCGCGCGGACGAGCTCCTCGCCCGGGTGGGCCTCGGCGACCGCGGCCACCACTACCCGGCCCAGCTCTCGGGGGGCGAGCAGCAGCGGGTGGCGGTTGCGCGCGCCTTCGCCCACCGTCCGCGAATCCTGTTCGCCGACGAGCCCACCGGCAACCTCGACGCCGCGAACGGAGCGAACGTGGTCGCGCTCCTCGGAGAGCTGAACCGCGAGCTCGGCACGACCCTCGTGCTCGTGACCCACGAGCCGGACCTCGCCGCCCGCGCCCGGAGCACGATCCGTCTGCACGATGGCGCCCTCGTCGGGAACCCGCCTCTCGCCGAGGCGCGCCTCTGACCGTGTCACGGCTTAGATTCGTCCTCGCTCTCGCGTGGCGCGAGGGCCGGGCCTCGGGCCGTCGCGCCCTTTTGATCGTGCTCGCGGTGGCGATCGGCGTCGGGGCCCTCGTCGCCATCAACTCCTTCACCGACAACCTGCGCGAGTCGGTCCGGCGCGAGGCGCGCGCCCTCCTCGGGGCCGACATAGCACTCTCCGCGGCGGGGCCCTTCTCTCCACGGGCGGAGTCGCTGCTGGAAGACGTCCGGCGCACCACCACCCCGCGCGCCGACGTGGCCCGCGTGGTCAGGTTCGGCGCGATGGCGTTCCTCCCCCAGGGTGCATCGACGCGGCTCGTGCAGGTGATCGCGGTGGACCCCGGCTACCCGTACTACGGCGCGATCGAGACCGCCCCGCCCGGCGAGTGGGATCGCCTCGCCGAGACCGGAGGGGCGATCGTGGACGCGGGGCTTCTCGAAGCGCTCGGAGCGCGACTCGGCGACGAGATCGCCCTAGGCGAGGGGCGCTACGCGCTTCGAGCGACGATCGAGAACATGCCGGGAGACGTAGGGGTGCGGAGCGCGTTCGGGCCGCGCGTCTTCATCCCCCGCGCGCGGGTGGCCGAGACCGGGCTCCTCACCCGCGGCTCGCGCGCCCGCTACGAGGCCTACCTGCGTCTGCCCGGGGGCAAGGACGCCCAGGGCGTCGCCCTTCGCTTCCGTCCCGCGCTCTCCGCGGAGCGGCTCGCGGTGCGGACGGTGTCGGACGACGAGCGGCAGCTCGGCGACACCCTCGCGCGCTTCTCTCGCTTTCTCGGTCTGGTCGCCCTCGTGGCGCTGCTGCTCGGCGGCCTCGGGGTGGCGAGCGCCGTCCACGTCTTCATCAGGCGGCGGCTGGCCACGGTGGCGGTGCTCCGCTGCCTCGGGGCGTCCGGCGGCACCGTGCTCGCCGCCTACCTCGTCCAGGCCGTGGTGATCGGCCTCGCCGGCAGCGTTACCGGCGGAGCGCTCGGCGCGGTCGTCCAGGTGGCGCTGCCGCGCATCCTGCGCGGCGTACTTCCGGTGGACGTGGCGTGGTCGCTTTCCTGGCGCTCCATCGCGGGGGGCGTGGGCGTCGGTCTCTGGGTGGCCGTCGTCTTCTCGCTCCTGCCGCTCCTCGCCGTTCGCCGCGTCTCGCCGCTCGCCGCCCTTCGGCGCGACTACGAGGCCGAGGCTTCACCCCGTCGCGACCCCGCGCGTGCCTTGGCCCTCCTCGTCCTCGCCGCGAGCCTCGCGGCCCTCGCCGTCCTCCAGGCGGGCCGTGTCCTTCCGGGCCTCGGCTTCGCGGCCGGGGTGGGGGTGGCCCTCGCCGCGCTCTGGCTCTCGGCCGTCGCCCTCGTCCGCGGCCTGCGCCGCTTCTCCCCGCGCCGCCTCCCCTACCTCTACCGGCAGGGCCTCGCCAACCTCTACCGCCCCGCCAACCAGACGCTCATGGTGGTGCTCGCCCTCGGCTTCGGTGCGTTCCTCCTCGACACGCTCCTCCTGGTCCAGCACAACCTCCTCCGCGACCTGCGCGTGGACCGGGGCCCCTCCCGGCCCAACCTGGTCTTCTTCGACGTCCAGCCCGACCAGCGGGAGGACGTCCTCGCGCGGGTCCGGGCCGCGGGCCCCCTGCTCGCCCCGGTCGCGCCGATCGTCCCCATGCGCATCCAGTCCCTGAAGGGCCGCCCGGCCGGAGAGCTCCTCGCGATCGAGGACGAGAAAGAGCGGCCCGAGCGCTGGGCGCTTCGCCGCGAGTACCGCAGCAGCCACCGCGACGCGCCGTCTTCATCCGAGCGCGTGGTGGCGGGCGCGTGGTGGCGCCCCGGGGACTGGAAGGGCCGCCGCGGCGAGGGACCGGTCCCGATCGCGATCGACGCAAACCTCGCCCGCGAGCTCAAGGTGGGGCTCGGGGACGAGATCGTGTGGGACGTCCAGGGTGTCCAGGTGCCCTCCCGCGTCGCCTGTCTCCGCGAGATCGAGTGGGCGCGCTTCGAGCCCAACTTCTTCGTGGTGTTTCCGGAGGGGCCGCTCGACGACGCCCCGCAGACTTTCGTGGTGCTCTCGCGCGTGGAAGACCAGGCGCGGCGGGCCATGCTCCAGCGGGCCGTGGTGGAGGCCCACCCCAACGTCGCGAGCCTCGATCTCGCCGACGTGCAGCGCGTCATCGAGGGTATTCTCGACAAGGTCTCTCTCGCCGTCCGCTTCATCGCCCTCTTCAGCCTCGCCGCCGGCGCCGTGGTCCTGGCCGGCGCGGTCGCCTCGAGCCGCTACCAGCGGGTGCGGGAGGGTGCTCTCCTGCGCACTCTCGGCGCCACGCGCTCGCAGCTCGTGCGCATCCTGCTCGCCGAGTACGCCGTCCTCGGCGCGCTCGCGGCCGGGGTCGCCCTCCTCCTCGCCTCGGCCGCGGGATGGGCCCTCGTGCGCTTCGCTTTCTTCGGGGCGTTCGCCTGGCCGGGGCCGCCGCTCCTCGCCCTCTTCCTGGGCGTCCTCGGTCTGACCTTGGCGATCGGCCTCTCCTTCAGCCGGGAGGTCTGGCGCCGGCCGCCCCTCGAGGTGCTCCGCGCGGAGTGACGCGCGTCAGCCCAGGTAGCCGGGCTCCCAGGCGAGGCCGAGGCTCACGATCCGCTCGAGAAGCGACCCGTAAGGAATACCCGCTTTCTCGGCCGCGTCGGCGAAGTCCTCGCCGTGGGCGAGCTGGGGGTTGGGATTGGCCTCGAGGACCACGATCCTCCCGTCGGCGGCGAGCCTCAGGTCGATCCGCGCGTACCCGCTGAGCATGAGGTTGCGGTAGACGCGCTTGCAGAGCTCGCCGATCCGGCGGGCGAGCGCCTCCGGCAGGTCTTTCGCGGGGCCGGACATGATCTCGTGCTTCTTCTGGTAGCTCAGGTTCCACTTCAGCCGCTCGGTCGCGATCCGCCTCGATTCCTCGGGCAGCCGCGAGAGGTCGAGCTCCCAGACCGGGAGGACCTGCAGCCGCTCGTTCCCGAGCACCCCGACGTAGAGCTCGCGCCCCTCGACGTATTCCTCGACGATGGCCGGGGTCTCGATGCTCTCGTGGATGAAGCGCACCCGCTCCTCGAGCCGGGCGTCGTCGTCGACCACCGACGCCTGCGAGATGCCGATCGAGGCGTCGAGGGTCATCGACTTGACGATGAGCG
>Ga0214473_10007476_pt1 | contig 12960 bp, 13 predicted proteins | sample RVTome_7_FD_203509 | JGI IMG/M metagenome (GOLD analysis project Ga0214473, IMG submission 203509) | Soil microbial communities from uranium-contaminated site in the Upper Colorado River Basin, Wyoming, United States - RVT98D197 | ecosystem: Environmental > Terrestrial > Soil > Contaminated >...
TCAGAACCAAATGGGAGAAACTAAGATAAATACCCTAACAGCCCAATTTTTACTCCATTACGCCCATTGCGAGGAGGCCCGCTCTATGGGCCGACCGAGAGTAGGTCCCTTTAGGGACGAAGCAATCCTTTCACCCCGCGGACACCAGTCCGCATTTTTCTTTGTGGCATGCGATACTTCGTTGTCATTCCGGCCTTCAGCGCCGCTGAGACGATTGCGGAATTGATCCGACGCATCCAGGGGATCCTGCCAACGGCAGGCATCCTCGTTGTCGATGACGGATCGTCTGATGGCAGCGGCGCATTGGCGCGCGAAGCGGGCGCCGATGTCCTGACCCACACGAATAATCGTGGCAAGGGAGAGGCATTGAAGACGGCGTTTGCGGAGGCCCTTCGACTCGATGCGGATGCCGTGATTCAACTCGATGCCGATCTTCAGCACGATCCCGCATACCTGCCGGAATTCGCCAAGCAGTTTGAGGAGAGTAAGACAGACATCATCATCGGCACACGCAATTTCAACGTCGGTGGGATGCCCTGGGACCGTCACCTGACGAATTGGCTGACCTCATACGCAATCACGAAGATGGGCGGAGTCAGGGTCGAAGACTCACAGTCGGGGTATCGACTCTTGTCACGACGGGCGTTGGAAACAGTTGATGCGCCCACTTCCAACTACGATTACGAGTCGGAATATCTGATTCTGGCCGGACGCGCCGGACTGACCATCGGCAGTGTCTCGATTTCAACAATCTATGAGGGACAGAAATCCTCGATCCACAAATGGACCGATACCAAGCGGTTCTTACGACTGGTTAGAAAGTACTGGTCCTCTCGACCGTAGGGGCGTATTGCATACGCCCATTCCGGTTTCGGGCAAGACATGTCAAAACGCAAACCACGAATCCTGATCTCCAACGACGACGGTGTCTACGCGCCGGGCATACGCTATCTCGCCAAAGAGATGCGTCGTTTCGGCGAAGTGGTTGTTGTCGCGCCCAACTCAAACCAGTCCGCGGTCAGCCATGCGTTAACGATGACCCGGCCTCTGCGCATCAAGCGCATCGAAGAGAACATGTACGCCGTCGATGGCACTCCCACTGACTGCATCACGCTCGCCTTCCACGAAATCCTCAAGAAACGCCTTCCCGATATCGTGGTCTCTGGATTGAATCATGGGGCCAATATGGGCGAAGATGTTATCTACTCGGGAACCGTGGCCGCAGCGCTCGAAGGCGCGATCATGGGACTCCCGGCGGTCGCGGCATCGATGACCGTCCATGATTCCGAAGGACGGTCGTTTGTTTCCGCCGCAAAGTTCATACGGCGTTTGGTGGCCAACATCATCGGCAAGATGCCGCCCTCAACGTTGCTCAATGTCAACTTCCCGAAGATGCCCCGTGGCGGGTACCGGTCGTATCAAATGACGCGGTTGGGACGACGAGTCTACTCCGACATCATCTCGGCGCGTACCGATCTATCGGGACGATCCTACTACTGGATTGGCGGCGAGCCAACTTGGGACCGTGTACACGGGACCGATGCGGGTGCGATCAAGGCAGGGAAGGTGTCGATGACTCCGCTCAACATCGACATGACCGACCGCGCCTTGCTCGAATCGATGCGCGGATGGGCAATTCGCTAACCTGCAAGACGTTGTGCAAATCGTACGAACCATCACATTGCGCTCGGTGGGTCATCCGACGGTGATTTGAAACCCATGTTCGCATTCCTCCGCACCATTCTTCCAGTGAAGAATGTTGTGCCGTGCCACGAGCTCCGAACTGAGATGCCGGGCGGCAAGCACTAAACTTCGAATATCTAACACAGAATGACCGTCGTTACCGAGGACGACCGTGGAGGCCAGCCGCCCTCGGCTGGCCGGTCGTACACCTTCGTACCGACACTTCACACGGATGCACCGGGATCGTCTTCCTTGGGGAGTTGACGACAATGATCGCTATGTGCAATACGTGCAGTATTCCGTCTGGCGTCGTCTTCCGGGGAGTATCGGAAGAGGGTGAAGTCTGCCAGCCCTGCATTTGACACTTCAAAAGCCGTTGTTTTTGCGCCGATAATCCATGATGTTACGACTCTCGGCCGGGTCGGACCCGGCCGGGCAAGTCTTGATTCTAAGCTGTGTCGGGGAGTAGCGCAGCCTGGTAGCGCACTTGGTTCGGGACCAAGGGGTCGAGTGTTCAAATCACTTCTCCCCGACCATTTATGGAGAGGGCCGGCTATCATGACTGGCCCCTCTTTTTTGTCGGTATGGACCCCCTGCACCGAACGGGCGGACATCGACTCGGTCCGCCGCGGCGGGCTCGCCACAAGACGTCCGCCCCCACGAGCCATCAAATCGCCTTGCCCTTGTCCTACAGTCCCGGTTGCTTTACCCCATGCCCAAGCGTCCGCCGATGATCCTTGTCTCTGGTGGGGGGCAGGCCGACAACGCGACTGCCCTCTTGGCCGAACAGGTCGGCGAGGAGATTGCCAAAGCCGGTGCGATCGTCCTCACGGGCGGTTTGGGCGGCGTCATGGAGGCGGCCTCACGGGGCGCGAAGAAAGCCGGCGGCATAGCTGTCGCGGTCATACCCGGTAGCGACAGCACGGCGGCTAATCCCTTTGTTGACATCGTGATCACCAGCGGGATGTCACATGGCCGCAATGTCATTCTTGTCCACTCCGCCGATGCTGTCATTGGACTTCCGGGATCGTATGGTACATTATCGGAACTGGCGCTCGCCTTGGTGATGGGTAAACCAGTTGTATCGCTCGGAAGCTGGCGTCCGGACGAGAAGGTCATGGTGGCGTCGGATCCGAAAACAGCGGTGGTGATGGCGTTGGATGCGCTTGGTAGAAGATCCTGAGAGGACGATATGCCACGATTGTCAGTGCGTATCAATGGACGGGTCCAGGGAGTCGGATACCGCTACTTCGTGCAACGTCGCGCGCAAGAGAAACAGATCAAGGGCTGGGTGAAGAACCGTGCCGACGGCACTGTGGAAATAGAAGCTATCGGAGCAAAGATGGCGCTCGAAGAGTTCCTGGGATATGTGCGTGTGGGACCCCCGGCGGCAAATGTTGCCAGCGCCGACATTCACTGGTTCGACGATGAACCGTCGTACAAGGGGTTTGATGTCCGTTTCTGAGGCAAAGGAGAGAGTGTGTCTTACGAGTCATTGAAAGCGAGCATCCGTGATATCCCGGATTATCCCAAACCGGGAATCGTCTTCAAGGACATCACGACCCTATTGAAAGACAAACAGGCCTTCCGTCTGGCCCAGCAGGCGCTCCATGATCAGTATAAGAGCGTTTCGCCCGACTTGATTGCCGCGGTCGAGGCGCGCGGGTTCATCTTCGGAGGGGCGTTGGCGCATGCTCTGGGATGCGGGTTTGTGCCAATGCGCAAACCGGGCAAACTGCCCTGGCCGACGATTTCCGAGTCGTATGCGCTCGAATACGGCACTGACAGTCTGCACATGCACAATGACGCGGTCCTCAAAGGCCAGAAAGTCGTCCTGATCGATGACCTGCTCGCAACCGGCGGCACCCTGGCCGCGGCCGCGAAATTGATCGAGCAGGCGGGAGGGGTTGTCTCCGGCGTCGGCGTCGTCATTGAGTTGGCCTTCCTCGATGGACGCCACCGCCTCAAGGATTACGACGTGTATTCGGTAATTTCGTACGATTCGGAGTAGGGCATTAGGAGCGGCGCACATCGATGCGACTGGGATCATCATTGCATGATGGCATCGTGGTGACCGTCAATGTCACGCCTTCGGCTTGCCCCCGTAGCTCAGTAATGGATAGAGCAGCGGTTTCCTAAACCGCGTGTCGGCGGTTCGACTCCGCCCGGGGGTATTTTCCGCAAGCGATTACGAGCAGGGATTGCAGAATTTCGACGCCGCATCCGCTCCACGGAAGGCGACGTCGACCATCTTCACGACGTCGACAATATCGGTCGATCCGGTGCAATCGACATCGGTGCGTCCATCCACCGATGTGCCGTGGGGTGGGCATGACGCATCTGCAATGATACCATCCCCTCGGAAGGCGCGCCCGATCACCCCCACCACATCGACCACGCTCGGCGCACCATCACAGTCGGAATCGGCATGACAGGGGCAGTCGCAAGGAGGCGGCGTGACAGTAATCTGAACGGTGATCGAGTCCTGCTGTGCGCCGTCGGTCGCGAAGACCTTGGCATACCAGATGCCGACATCGGCGGGGTCGGGTTCGATGATCAGAGAGCCGCGGCCGCCACCAGAATCCCACAGCGCGACAAACGGTGGCAAAATCCCCGGTGACAAGCCGGGCGTCGTGCAATTCGGATCGCTCCCGAATACTCCCACGTCGAGCGAATCACCGGCGGCAATCGTCACGGACGCGACCGGTTGAAGTACCGGAGCAAGTTCCTTGTCAATGATAAGCGTGAGGAAATCGGAATTCTGCGCGGTCACGATGATCGACACGCCGCTCGGGCCATCGTATCCGTCGCTGTTGGGAGTCGTGGTCGCCGAAAGGTCGGTCTGGTCCGGATCATCAGGCGAGTAGAGGGCGCCAATCCGGAACTCATATGGATACCACCATTCGGTAAATTCCGTGCCGTCCCACGGTTGCGAGGGCTTATACCCGGCGTCGACAACGGCCACCGCGTAATTCGGATAACCTGGCCAACCATCGTTTGGCGAGACAGACTCGTCGATATGCAAGACCAGCAGCCCCTGATCCATCGTGTCGCGTCCCGGCGTGAACCAAGGACAGTAGGCCGAGAAATCCGAGTTCAAGTGATCGAACTGCGCCGATGAACGCGGATTGCGGTACTCCAAGAGGAAGTATTCTGTGCCATCGCCGCTGATCGGTACCTTGAAGATGCTCTGGGTGTTGTTCTCTTCGACGTTGTAAAGCTGATATGCTCCCTGCAAGCAAACTGGGATTTCGGGTGTGGCCCAGCCCAGTTGGATGCGCGACCAGGCGCAGAAGTGTGATGGGCAGGAACGGTTGCCGTAGGACATTATGTTGTACCCGGCATATCCCATGACATCCCAATCGACCAGCGGGTGGTCGTTGGCGTCGTTGGGAGTGAAGTACGTCACGGTGTCGAGTTTGGCATCATAATCGTACAGATCGGGAAGGCCGAGAATGTGCCCGTATTCGTGACAGAAGACACGGATGGCCATGATATCCCCGTTGACGAATTGTTCGGGCTGCACGGACCACCGCTCGACCCGGACGCCGTCGTTGGTTGGGATGTTGGCGCCTCGGATGGCGTGTGACCAGATGTCGTTCGGGTCGTGTGTTTCCTCTTGTCCCGGGCCGGCGTGGACGATCCAGAGTGCGTCGACCTTGCCGTCGCTATCGCCGTCGTAATCCGCAAAATTAACCAACGGGTCTGCCGCGTTGATGATGTCTGCAATGTCGTACCAGCCGGAGTAAAAGCCGGGCATATAGAGCCAACCCTTGACCTCGCCGGTCACACTGAAGGCGCCGTAGGAGACTTCCTGGTAATAGTCGTTTACGCTCCCCGTGGCATAGAGGTTGTCGGAATACAGGATGGAATCGTAGCGCTCCATCGGGTGCAAGAACTGGTCCGCCGGGTGATTCTCCCATTCGATGAGAAGTGTCAGGACTCTTCCGATCGCTGTCGGAGCTTTGGCTTGCGTCCGACCCAGAGGCGCCTCCGACGATTGAATCGACAGGGGTAGTCCCGTCAGGGCCTCAAAACGATCGTTGGGGATGTCGTAGATGCGAAACGCTACGGTGTCGATCTCGAACTTCCCGCCGTAGCGCGTTTCGATCGTAGCGGCATTTCCGATGCCGACGAGGAATGCGGTATTGAGAGCGATCAACGCTGCCGTCCAAAGGGCTCTGTGACCTGAGAAACTGTCTCGTTCCATACGAACCTCCGATGGAAATCCCGCGTACATCACACAGAAATATAGGCCTTTCGCGACCCGGTATGCCCGGATATCGCACCCAATCGACATCATCCATTGAGATAGAGGGTGATTTTGGCGCTTGAGGAGACTTCCGAGCGCCTCCTGAGGGAGATAACCGTGGAGCCGAGTCCGCCGCAACTTCATTTGGAATAAGGGCAAGGGCCATCGGTAATAACGATGTCCCCAGGGACCAGGCGAGGCCGGGCCGTGGGGAGGAACCGAATACACGGTTGACAATCAGTTTGCGCGCGAATAACTTGGCAGGCCTTGCGCCTTAAGTCCGCGAAAGTACGACTCGCGGGGAGGGCAAGATATTACAGCGAAGGGTCAAAGACGGGGCCGTGGGGAAGGACATGAGACGATGACGTGGCGAATGGGATTTGCGGCCTTCTTGGCCGTGGGTTTGATCGCGCTTTTCGCCGTCCCGGCAGGGGCGCAGGGTACCAACGGGAACACCTTCCAGAATTGGAACTTCCTCGGCGGTGGCGCGCGCGCCCGCGGCATGGGCGGCGCCTACCTTGGGATCTCTGACGATGCCTATGCGGTCACTTGGAATCCCGCCGGCTTGGTCTACAACGAGGGCGTTCTCTTGGCGCTCAACTACTCGTATTCCCGCGTCGGCCTCAATCTGGACTATCGCGCAGCGGGGCAGGCGAACTCGACCGCGGACCTGAGTTCCGCGTTTTCCAATGTGTCCTCGATGTCGTTTGTCTCGCCATTGACCGTGCTCGAGAAAGAATTCATTGCCAGTGTTTTTTACAACCGCGTGCAGGATGTTTACACCGAGGCCTTCTTCAAAACGGATGCCGATCCGATTCTCGGCGCGCCATTTACGGCTGCGTATGGAATGACGGGCAATATCGCCGCCGCCGGCGCCGGATTTGGCACGACCATTCACAAACGGCTGAGCATCGGCGCTTCGCTCTCGATTCTCACCGGCGATGGCCGCGAACACTTGCGCACCGACATCGACTCCACACGCGACACCACGGCCTACAACCAACAGATGACCTGGACCAATAGCTCGGACCTCGATTACTCCGGGCTCTCGGCCACCATCAGCGCTCTCTACCGCTCCGAAAAATGGAGCGCCGGGATCGTGTTCTCACCGGCTTACGGGCTGACACAAGCGGTCGACTACTACGCGCAACGCGTCAGCGTTCACAACCTCATTCCCGATTCTTCGCGTCCGGCGTATGGCCCGCTCCACGGATCAGAACGTGAAATTACGATCCCTTACACGGTGGGGTTGGGTTGCTCCTACAAGCTCAGTGACAACATCCTGCTGGCCGCCGATTACCAATACCGCGCCTTCAACGCCGACGACAAGTACGCGCAGAACGGCGTCTCGAATTACCGGTTCCAAGAGAGCCCATCGGAGCCGAACTCGGCATTGGAGGAAGTGCCGGTTGCCTGGTTCAACCTTCACCAGGTGCGCCTCGGCGCTGAGTACAAGCACCAGACTTCGTGGGGCATGATTCCCGTCCGACTTGGCCTGCGTAACGACCCGTTGCTCTTGGGGGACCCAACCGGCAACAACGTCTACTTCGACCAGCGCCTCGATTCGGGGAAGACCGTGGAGTTCCCATACTACTCGCTTATCAACGATCCCAATGGCGCCGGCAGCCAAGTCAATGGCTGGACGGTCACTGTTGGTTCAGGCGTCCATTGGTCGCAGATCCGTCTTGATGCCGCGTTTGAGCTGACGAGCTTCTCGTACCAAGAATCCGGCTCTCTCAACTCCGTGCAACGCTGTTCGTCCTGTCTCAGGACCGATCCCGACGTCACCATCGATAGGTGGGACAAGCGCAAGACGTTCCGTTGGGGCGATTACTTGAGGACGTACGACAACACCAAGGTTCGCCTCTTAGTCAACTTCACCGGATATTTCTGATTCTCAGTGTGAAGCGACAGCCAAGATTTGTCCCGTACGGCTCTGGGCCTCTGTCGGCTCAGGGCCGTCGTGCATTATGGACGCTGGTTGAGCCGTCGCTCACAGACATCTGCCAATCGTTAGAGTTGGGCCATTTCGTGAGAGCACGGCGGATCGAACGCGGGTCACATCACCTCGTGTGGCGCGTGCACACAGGTGAGGGCGTCTACGCACTCAGGCCATGCGCACGCACCGGGCGGGAGGCCGCCACCAGACACGCGTCGCGGGAGCGACTGTGGACCACAGTGGGCCAGTGGGAAGTCGCACCGCGATATCGCGGCAGCCAGCGACTTCACATGAATGAATTCGACGGCTGGATCGAAGCGTTCGACTGGATTGATGGACGACCCCTGCGCCCGGCGGCAGATCATCGGCCGTTGGCGCGAACACTTGCCTGGCTCCATGGGCGGTCCCCAGGCGGCGCGAAAAATACTGTGCCGGAGGTCTCTTTGCAGCCATTTCTACAGACGGAACTGCGAGGGTACCTGCGGCGCAATCGCGATGGCGGCTCGGTAAAGCCGCTCTTACGGTCCCGGACACTTGCAGCCCTGTCTTCGCTGGAAGATTGTGGGCCGTCATCCGTCAAGCCGCGTCTTGTTCACAATGATCTGGTGGACGGGAATGTCCTCAGCCAGAGAGGACGAGTCTGGCTGATCGATTGGGACTGGGCAATGATCACTTCGCCGGTCGTAGACCTGTTCTGTTTTCTTTCACCCTTCGTGCGGTCTTGGGGGGGCCAGCCACGATTTCTTACGGAGAAAGTCGCCAAAGGGTTCCTTGCGGCCTACTCAGCCGAGCGAGGCAAGGGGCACACAGCCCGGATACTTCGCTCCGACGGGGCCTTCTGGGTGCCATACAACACGTTGCTGGCGAACTGGTTGTACCATGAGCCCTTGGGCATGCCGCACACAACCAACGCCGCATTCTACCGACGGGCATTTGCCGAAGTCGAACGTCTTGGGGAAGTCATTGCGGCGTTTAAGTAAACTGGCAGCCAAGACGATGCTGTAGAGTACGCTCTTTCGGTTTGCGCAAATGGGTGAAGACGGCTTAAATTGATTGGTCTGGGGCAGGGAAGAAGCGCGGTTTACTAAAGAGAGGTTTTGTAGAAATGGCAACAGCACACGCCCAACGGCGTATGACCAAGCACGAATTGAAATCTGATCCCTTTATGACCGCAATCTTTAAGGGGCGTGATTGGCTGGAGAATAACGTACGCATCACCCTCATTGTCGTCGGGAGCGCTATTGTGCTCATCGCCGCCACTTGGGGATTCTTCGCCTGGCGCTCTTCGCAGGAGGCCGACGCGCAGAAACTCTTTGGGCAGGGCGGGGTGGAGATGAGGTCCAACAACCCGGCCGCCGCGATCGCCCAGTTCCAGAAGCTGATCGACGAGCACCCGGGCGCCTCGGTCACCGGGATGGGATGCTTTCAATTGGCCCAACTCCAATTTCGCCAACGCTCGTTCGATGACGCCCGTGTGAATTATCAACGCTACATCGACGACTACGGCAACGATCCGATGCTGGTCGCAGCGTCATGGGCCGGATTGGGCGCTGTCGACGAGCAAGCCGGATTCTATGCCGAGGCATTGGAGAAGTTCACCAAGGCAGTCGACTCCGACAAGAAGGGGTTCGCCGCCGCCGACTTTCTGCGCCGCGCGATTCGTTGTGCGATCTCCGCGAACGATTCAGCGAAAGCGCTGACGCTCTATGAGACCATACAGAAAGACTTCCCCAAGGATCTCGCCAGCATCAACACTGTCAAACAAAGCTTGATCGAACACGGCATCCTCGACCCGAACAAGATCTAAGGGGATTCCAGATACGCGTCTTGGAGGGGCGGACCGCCGCGGCGGACCGCCCCTCTTGCATTCGGGGCGCCTGCCGACATAAACAGTGATTGCCCCTCCAGACCGGGATGGGTATCATTAGTACAGATTCTCAGAGGTCAGCGATGGAAGACCAGGAACCCCGTCCCATACGTCTTAATCTCAATCTCTTCGGTGCTGATCAGCCTACGGTAGCCGAGCCGCTTGATCCTGAGAAGGATACGTTTGAAGCGTTTGAAGAGCGCTACGAGAAGGAGCAGGAGATCGACGAGGGCAAGGGTGCAGCGATTCTCGCCTATGTCCCCTTCGGCTGCTTCGTCGCGCTGGTGCGTTATAAGGACAATGCCTTCGCGGTCAAGCATGGCAAGCAGGGGCTGGTGCTGACCTTCTTCGAATTGCTTGCCGGCTTGTTCCTGATCCCAAAACTCTCCGAGTACTTCTGGGTCACCATTGTGTTCTTCTGTCTCGCTTCCCTTATCGGTGGCATCTACCACGCTGTCCAAGGCAAAGAGTTCAGGATCCCGATCGTCGGCGATTGGTTCGACAAGCGGATTGATGTCTGATCTTTTTCACTTCGATTGAAACCGCCGGTGGCATCGGATTCTTCCTCTCAAATCCGCAGGAGCCCCTTAAGAGTGTCTCCGGTTTCGTGATGCCGTACAGGGACCTTCTGACTTACACCTCGGATCGAATCCGAAATCGCGGCTCTTGGCAGGCAATGATTCGCAAAATGAAGTAGACATACAGGCCAGTCGTAGCGTTATAAGAGGACACCTATCAGGAAGGAGCCGATACCATGGCAAAGACGCACGATGAGGCCCGCATCCGCGAAGCGCTCGACATTCTCAATAGCGTCGCGGCAGACGAGAAAGATCGTCTCAAAGGAATGATCTCCGAGCGTTACGATTCGCTCAGGGATTTCGCTGTCGAGTTGGGGGAGGGGGCCCAACGGCGGGTCGCCAATGCTTACTCGACCGGGAAAGAGAAGGCCAAGGAACTGGCAGATGACGTTGACGAGAGCGTGCACGCCAATCCCTGGGCCTACATCGGCGGGGCCGCCGCAATCGCGCTTCTGATCGGCTTTGTCCTGGGACGCAGTCGTCGATAGTCGAGCCGTCTCTGGGTCGTGCTCGCGTTCGCCGCAATGATTCGAGAGTATCTGAGCGTGATCATGAGTTCACGCCGACATGGTTCGACTTCGCTCACCACAAATAGAGGTCGGTCATCCGACCACACGGAGGGCAGGGAGACGATGAAGTACATTCCAGCGATCGTGGTAGTGGGATTGTTGGCCTTGGCGGCTTGCGTCACCACCGGGCCGGGCGGCAAGACGTCTGTCATCCTCATCTCGGATGAGGAAGAGGTGGCCATCGGCAAAGAGGTCGATGCCGAAGTGCGCTCGAAGGAGAAGATCTACGGCGATGCCCAATGGCAGGGTTACCTGAACGAAGTGGGACAGAAGATCGTGAAGGTCTCTGATCGTCAGGAGATCGAATACCACTTCACCGTGATCGAATCCGATCAGATCAACGCTTTCGCCACTCCCGGTGGTTACGTCTATTTCTACACCGGCATCCTCAACTTGATGGACAACGAGGCCGAGATGGCCGCTGTACTGGCGCACGAAATCTCGCACGTCGTTGCACGCCACTCGGTGCAGCACCTCCAGAAAGCCCTCGGCATTCAGCTCCTGGCTTCGGTTGCGCTCGGCGAGAAATCCGCGGGAACGATCGGTCAGATTACGGGCGTCCTGGCCGGATTATGGCTGAATGGCTACGGCCGCGCATATGAACTCGAGGCCGATGAGTATGGTGTCTTCTACATGAAAGAAGCCGGCTACAACCCTGACGGTGCGCGAACGATGTTCCAGAAACTCGCCACACTCTCCGGCGATAGCGGCGAACAGGGGTGGTTCGAGAAACTGACATCCAGCCATCCGGATACACAAGAACGGCTCTCAAAGATCGACGCGCAAATTGCCGCCATGCCGCGTTCGGTCGATAATCTCCCCCAAAACGCAGAGCGTTACAAGACGATGAAGAACCGTCTGCCGAAGTCCGACCCATAGAAATAGCACTCCGGCCTATTGAACGAATAGGTCCAATAGGTTCTGTAAGATACTGCGGGACAGCACGTTGCGCGACTGTGCTGCTTGTTCTCATTTTTGCCTGAAGAGGCCTTGGAATAAACAGCCCCACTCATCGGTAATAGCGGTGGGAAGGGGTTTGTAATGATGCTGAAACGAATTCTTGTGCCGCTGGTGATTGTGAGTATGGCCGGATGCGCACGGCAGCCGGTCGATGTTGTGCCGGTTGGGGAATCTTTCTTACCGCTTGCTGTGGGCAATCGCTGGGTTTATCAGGCCGAGGGCTTTGACGCAACAACAATGCCCTCATCGGCGCGCCGCGATACTGTCAGCATCACGTCCAAATCGGTCGCGCAAGGAGTCGATTTCTTCAAACTCGAAGCGACATGGCCCGGATTTGAAGATGACGGCTTGTGGGTTTATCGCGCTGCCAACGGAAACATCTTCGTTTCCAAGACGCCGCGCGTAGACGGGAGCGCCTTCCTGATCTTCGATGCCGAAGTCGGCCAGCGCTGGCCGGTCGGCGACCAATTGCACGGATGCCTCAACTCACTTGCTCTCCTCGATGATTATGCCGCGGTCAGCACGCCCGCCGGGCGTTTCGATGGCGCGAAAGAGATTGGCGGCGGTTGGATCGACTGCACCGACTTCGGCTGGACAGCCGACTTCGCACGCGGCATCGGGCCGGTGCGTTGGGAAGCCATTACGATTGCCGGCCCGACGAACTGGCTCTTGATCGAAGCGCAGATTCATGACGAGAATCTCGTATCCGAGGACGGAGAATGAAGGGGGTCAGGGAGGATTTGGTCATGTGAAAAGTCCGCTTCGGCATTGGTGACGGGCCTCATCCCCGTCGCGGTGAGGCAATGCCGATCTGGACCCCAATCCCTTCCACCACCCGGGAAGGGAGTTGCGCCTCACAAAAGGCGCCCCTTCACAAAACCAACCGCCGCCTCGCTTTTGGTGAGCTTCTCGAACCATAAAGAGGGAGGCGGGAACCAGAAACGGCCGCAATTGCTCGCGGCCGTTTTCGTCATTGCTGCGCCTTATGGCTACCGTCATTGCGGGCGTAATGGAGTAAAAATTGGGCTGTTAGGGTATTTATCTTAGTTTCTCCCATTTGGTTCTGATGATTGCTACTCAGGAGCTGAGAAGAATGGCACAAAAACGCTGTG
>Ga0214473_10007477_pt1 | contig 12959 bp, 7 predicted proteins | sample RVTome_7_FD_203509 | JGI IMG/M metagenome (GOLD analysis project Ga0214473, IMG submission 203509) | Soil microbial communities from uranium-contaminated site in the Upper Colorado River Basin, Wyoming, United States - RVT98D197 | ecosystem: Environmental > Terrestrial > Soil > Contaminated >...
TTTGTTTCATTTGTTTGCTGGACTTCATTCCAGCCAAAAAAAAACCCGCACAGAAGTCGTTTAGGGTTCTTGCGGGCATATGCTTTAAGCAAAAAACGCTCTACTCAACTCGTTTTCTAAGTTCCTTTATAACCTAACTTGCACTCAATAGCAAAGGAATAGGTAACTCCCCGGTTATGAGATCAAAAGGGGTCGATCCGACGGGAATACTTCCAAAGCTTTATCAAGCGGATTGTTAAGATTTTATGGGCAATCATCGCTATTCCCGTACATAGCGGGATCAGGAACTTGCAGCCCAGGTAGATTGCGCTGAAAGGTTTCCGCTATAAAGCTTTTCCAGTATCCCCGCCGGATCTCCAAAATACCGAGACTGAGGAGTTACAGAAATAGATTGGTTTAACTCCTTTCGGAAGCTTGACACATCACTCTCGTTCCGTCAGGTGTGTACGGCGGGGATTCTCACCTCGACCGAGTGGTCCTGATGGTCGTCAACCAGGGGAATCGCCTTGTCGGGTTGCTCGACGTCATCCACGGTTACACTCGTCCCGCCAGTTTCGTCGTGCGTTTGCAGGACGGTGATGTGGTAGACTGTTTCCCGATACCGGTAGCGCACCTTGAAGGCCTCCCAATCCGCAGGGAGGCAAGGCGCGACACGCAGTTTGTCCGCTTCGAGCCTCAGCCCCAGGAGTGATTCCACGATCAGCCTGTACATCCAGGCGGCCGAGCCCGTGTACCACGTCCATCCGCCGCGCCCGGTATGCGGGGAGAGCGCGTAGACGTCAGCCGCGACGACGTACGGCTCTACTTTGTAGGTCGCAATCGCGTCTGGAGAATTGGCGTGGTTCACGGGGTTGATCATTGCCAACAGGTCCCACGCGCGCCGGCTGTCGCCCAATGCAGCGAACGCCATTGCCGCCCAGATCGCTCCATGAGTGTACTGCCCCCCGTTCTCTCTTACGCCTGGCAAGTATCCTTTGATGTATCCGGGATTCAAGTCCGATGTGTCGAAGGGCGGATCCAGAAGTTGGATCAACGCAGGGTCCCGGCGCACGAGGCGCTTATCCACCGCTTCCATAGCCATGCGCGAACGGGCCGCATCAGCCGCCCCGGATAGAACAGACCAGCTTTGCGCAATGGAATCAATCTGGCATTCGGGATTACCCGCCGATCCCAGGGGCGAGCCGTCGTCAAAGTAAGCGCGGCGGTACCACTCGCCATCCCAGCCATTCCGCTCGATATTCCGGCGCACTTGAGCCGCCTCGCTCCGGCAGCGTTCGGCGAAGGAGTCGTCCCCCTGCATACGCGCAATCTCCGTGAACCGCATGAGCACTTCATAAAGGAAAAACCCCAACCAGACACTCTCCCCTTTGCCCTGTTCGCCCACCCGATTCATGCCATCGTTCCAGTCACCGGAGCCGATGAGAGGCAGGCCGTGCTCGCCGAACCGGAGGCCTCTCAGAATGCCTCGCACACAGTGTTCATACAAGCTCGCCGCTTCTTCAGACCGGCCCGGCAGGTCGTAATAAGCGTCTTCCTCTGCGTTGACCGGGCGTCCTTCGATGAAATGGATGGATTCATTCAATACCCCGGCGTCCCCTGTGGTCAGGACGTAGCGGGATGTCGCCAACGGCAACCATAGGAAATCATCCGAGCAGTGCGTACGCACGCCCCGGCCCGAGGGCGGATGCCACCAATGCTGGACATCTCCCTCGATGAACTGACGGGCCGCGCAGAGGAGGAGGTGGTCGCGCACGAGGTCCGGCTCGGAGTGGATGAGCGCCATCACGTCCTGCAACTGGTCGCGAAAACCGAAGGCGCCCCCGGGCTGGTAGTATCCGTTCCTGGCCCAAAGACGGCAAGTCAGCGTCTGGTACAGCAGCCACCCGTTGGCCAGGACATTGAGAGACGGGTCGGGTGTTTCGACCTGCACGGCGCCGAGAGTGTGGTTCCAGCACTGCCATACCGCTTCGAGTGCGTCCCGCGCAGCCGCAGATCCCCGGAAGCGATGGACCATGTTGATGGCGTCATTGGCGTCCTGCCCGAGGCCAAGCGTAAAGACGATTTCACGCTCTTGCCCGTCGCCTATCTCGAAGGTCACCTGGATCGCGGCGCAGGGATCCAAAGCGACCCCCACTTTGCCGGGAAGCCACGACCGGGTCATGGCCGCCGGATTCCGAAGCGACCCGTTGCGCCCAAGGAATTCTGTTCGGTCGCCGCTTACGGTCCGGGTCGCATCGTCCACGTCGAAAAAGGCGATTCTGTCCGCAAACTCCGTGTTGTAGGGGTTCCGCGCGAAGAGCGCTCCGCTCCCGGGATCGATTTCAGTAACCACGTGCATGGCCGATTTCGGCCGCAGATCTCCCAGCACCCATTCCACATATCCTGTGGCAGAGAGCCTGCGGGATCGGCCGGACTCGTTTCGTACTTTTAGCACCGTGAATTTGATCGGCGCGTCCGGGGCTACGTAAACCCACACCTCAGAGCGGATACCCCGCTCCGTGTGCTCGAAGACGCTGTAGCCGAATCCGTGCCGGCTGGCGTAAGGCGTCGCTCCGCGGGACGGCAGCGGCATGGGGGACCAGAAGTGGCCCCTCTCTTCGTCACGGATGTAAAAGGCCTCCCCGCTCGAATCGCTTACAGGGTCGTTGCACCAGGGAGTGAGGCGGAACTCGTGGGCATTCTCGCCCCAGGTGTAGGCCAGACCGCTCTCTGAGATGACGGTCCCGAAGCGCGGGTTTGCCAGCACATTCACCCACGGCGCAGGGGTCATCTGCCCTGGCGCGGTCGAAACGACGTACTCGCGTCCATCCGGGGTGAACCCGCCCAACCCGTTGAAGAAGATCAGATCGCGCCGGGGCAACGCGGCGACGACCGCGGGTTCGGGCCGGTGGGTTCGGGTCGGCGTAAGGCGCGGGACGAGCGCTTCCACAAGGCTGCAACGGTTGATCTGCTCCTCCAGCGTTCCCCGGCTGTCGGTGATGACGGCGCGGGCGACCGTCTGGAGCAGGATGCGGTCCTCGTTCGATATCTGCTCCCCGGGCCTCACAAAGATGCCGCCCGGTCGATCGGTCACATTGGCTTCGATGCCCGCGGCAATCAGCCCCAAGATTTGCTCGTGGAGCCCTTGCCGGTAACCGGAGTAATCTTCGTTCCAGATCACCAGGTCCACTGTCAGCCCTTTTAAGCGCCAGTATGCGTGGGCCTGCACGAGCTGGCGCACGAGGTCGATATTGGCCGGGTCTCCGATCCGCAGCAGCACGATCGGCAAATCACCGGAAATGGAGTAGCCCCACAGGCCGGATTGTCCCCGGCGGTTCTTCATGAGGACGCCCGGGTCGGCGCGCAGCGCCCCATTGGCGTAAAGCACGGAACTGGCAAGGCGTCCATAGAGCTGCGCGTCGGCCTCCGTGGCATTGATCTGCCGCAAGACCACCTGGTTATGGGTCCACGCCAGGTCGAACACGCGGTCCGCGAACCGCCGGTCCTGGTACTTTTCAACAAGACCCAGGCATGCGTCGCGGGTCTCGCCCATGCCGGAGACCATATGGATTGTCGCCGATTCTTCCGGACCGATTGTGATTCGGCACCGGATTGCGACAATCGGATCGAGCACAGAGCCTTCGCTGCCCGAGAGCGCCCCGGAGAGCCCTTCCGTGAAATCCGATGCCCCGCGCATCGCTTGTGGATTGGCGACCGTGTTTCCGCGGCCGATGAACCGCATCCGGTCCGTTTCATAGGAGATTTCTGCGATGTCCGCCCCATGAACGCCCATCAGATGAAACATCGAGGGCGTGTGCTCTTCACTGGAGCGGGGCCGGCGAGTGCAGAGGATCGCCTGCCGCTGTCGGATGATCTCGGTCTGAACGAAGAGATTACTAAAGGCCGGATGAAGCGCGTCCGCGGCAGGCGGTGCGAGAACGACTTCGGCGTAACTCGTGAGGTCGATCGTTCTCCGCGTCCGGGCGCGGTTGGTGAGGGTGATGCGGCGCAGCTCGATGTCGTCCTCGGGCGAAACGGCGATCTCCGTATGGGTGTCGAACTCGTGGTCGCAGCGACGGAACTCCGCTTTCGCCTCCGAGAAAATCGCTTCGTAATTCTCCGGTCGTTTGAGCGTTGGCTGGTATGCGGTTGACCAGAACTCTCCGCTCGTCACGTCGCGGATGTAACAGAACGCGCCCCAGTTGTCGCAGGTGCTGTCTTCGCGCCAGCGTGTGACGGCAATGTTCTTCCAGCGGCTGTAACCGCCTCCCGCGTTGGTGATCATCACGTGGTACCTGCCGTTCGACAGCAACTGCACCTCCGGTATCGGCGTGTCGGGACTGCTGAAAACGCGCACCGACGTCCCCGGACCGCTGGGAGTCGTACGTATTTCAGCGTGCTCGGCGGCGTGCCAATAGAGTGCCGAGGCCTTTGGAACCCGCTCCTGGAGCAACAGCGTGGTCGCCTGGAATATCGGGTCCGACTCGAATCGCTTCTGCATCGGACGGTCCAGGAGCAGATGGGCCAGGGAGAGAAAGCTCATCCCCTCGTGATGGGCCATGAACGACCGGACCACGACGCCTGATTGTCCGCGCGGCAAACGGGACGGAGTGTAGTCGATGGCTTCATAGAAGCCATATCTTCCTTCCAGCCCTTCCGCGGCGAGTCGCTGCAGATTCAGGCAGGCCTCCTCGGGGGCCACCATCAGCGCGAGCGCCGATGCATACGGCGCAATGACCAGATCGTCAGCAAGCCCGCGTTTGAGCCCCAGGCCGGGCACGCCAAAGGCGCGGTACTGGTAGTTGATGCGAACGTCGATCGCGTTGTAGCCTGATTCCGACATACCCCACGGCACGCCGCGCTTCCGCCCATAGGCGATCTGCCCCTGCACGGCCGCCCTGCAGGTCCGGTCGAGCAGCGTGTTTTCGTAGGTCGGCATCACCAGGAGCGGCATGAGGTACTCGAACATCGAACCGCTCCATGAAAGGAGAATCGGCTCCCCGCCGATGCTGGTAAGCAGACGCCCCAGGGAAAACCAGCTCTCCTGAGGCAGCTGTCCCTGCGCAATCGCCACGAAAGTGGACAATCTCGCTTCCGAAGCCAGCAGATCGTAGTAACTCGCGTCCCGGCGTCGCTCACCGACGTTATAGCCGATCGCCAGCAGATGACGCGCCTTGTCGAACAGGAAGTCATACTCCATGCGGGCGAGTTCGCCGGTTTGCAGCGCAAGGTGTTCGATGGCTGCAATCCTTGCTCTGGCGCGCCGGCTGGACTCTGGAATAAGCCGTCGAATCTCACCCAACCACTCCCGCTCTTCCAGGGTTGCGTTAGAACCAAGCCGATCCTCGATGGCCGGGAGCCACTCCGCCTCAAGCCTTGCCAGGCCGCGAAGCGTTGGAATTTCATCGATGCCGTGAAAGTCGCCGAGTCGGTTCGGAAAGGACGGCAGCAAGACCCACGGGACGAGAAACGTCAGTTCATCGAGCATCCCCCGGCATTGGCGGGTGAAGGCGCCTGCCCACCATGCGGCCTGGCTCTCGGAGTCGGCTCCCAGGTCACGGATCACATCTTCGGCGGATGCCGCGAGCCGGTCGAGGCGCTGCCGCGACGCCGCGAGCGTGATTGGCCGGGAATCGGATGCAGACGCTAGATCCTTCTGAAGTTGGGCGAGCCGGGGCGAAGCGGCTCCTCCCGCCCCCGCTGCACCGTCCACGAGCACCTCGAGTGTGTCGCGAAGCCCGTCGATCCATCGCGGCCCCATGATTTTTTGATCGGGGAGTGCGAGCAGACCCGGCCGCAAGGTCAGCAGATGACCCGCGAGGTTTCCGCTGTCCACCGTCGAAATGTAAGCAGGCTGCAGCGGTTTCAGGGACTGGGTGTCGTACCAGTTGTAGAAGTGACCCCGGTGCCGCTCCAGCCCTTCCATCGTATGGAGCGCGTTTGCCGTGCGCTCGATGAGTTGTCCCGCCGGAAGGTAGCCGAAGTCGAAGGCGGCCAGATTCGCAAGCAGGGCAAGTCCCATGTTGGTCGGCGACGTGCGATGTCCGACCACCGCGACGGGATGCTCCTGGAAGTTGTCAGGAGGCAGCCCATGATCTTCCGGTCCGACGAAAGTCTCGAAAAAGGCCCAGGTCTTTCGGGAAAGCTTTCCGAGAAAGAGGGTCTGGTCATCGGTCAGTCTTGCTCCGCGGCGGACGAGAGGCCGGCTGATCCACCAGGCGATCGCGGGGGAACAAAACCAGAGGCACAGGATGGGCCCGGCCACGCTTAGCGCCGCCGGCCTCGAAAGCGCCAGATAAATCGCCGTGACAGCGGCCGCGAAGGGGGCGATCCACATTGTCCGACAGGAGGCGGCGAGGCCGGCGCCGTGACGGCGATCGGGGTCGCTCGACGCATTCCACTCCAGAAGTCGTTTGTGTGTGACCCCTATTCGCCAGACGGTGCGCACAATCGCATCCAGACTGAAGAAGGCCTCGTACGGGAGACAGGCGAGGGTAAATACCGCCTGAACCGAGTGACGGCCAGCCGACCGCGCCGCAGCGGCAAGATGCTGGCTCAGCAGCATATCCGCCGGCTTCTTAAACAGATCCAGCAGAGAGGCCGTCCAGGGAGGAATCAGGATGGTCCCGATCACCGCCAGGGTCCATAACCAGGCGGGTAAGGCCGTCCATCCGAGGAGCAACAGGAGTGTCAGCGCCGGAGTCACGAGACTGCGGCGAAGATTGTCGAAGATCTTCCATCGGGACAGTCCGGAGAGCGGATTCTTCCGGCGGCTGGCGCCGGGGCCGGGAACGCGTGGCAGCAGCCAGCGGGCAATCTGCCAATCTCCGCGGATCCAGCGGTGCCGGCGGCTCACGTCGGCGCTGTAGCGAGATGGATATTCCTCGTACAATTGCACATCGCTCAACAGCCCTGCCCGCGCGTAGCACCCTTCCACAAGGTCGTGGCTGAGAATTCGGTTCTCGGGAAAACGCTCCTTGAGCACCCGCTCGAACGCTCCGACATCATAGATCCCCTTGCCAATGAAGGAGCCCTCATGGAAGAGGTCCTGGTAAACATCGGAGACGGCGCGCGTATACGGATCGATGCCTGGCTCACTTCCGAAGAGTCGCGCGTACCGCGACTGGTTTATGCCTGGCAGGCTGACGGCCACGCGCGGCTGAAGGATGCCGTACCCCTCGCAGACGCGCTCCCGGTCTTCGTCGTACCGGGCACGATTGAGCGGGTGCGCCATGGTTCCCACAAACTGCCACGCCGAATCGCGGGGAAGTTGCGTATCCGTGTCGAGAGTGATCACGTACTTCACGCCCGACAAGACGCCCGTATGGCCCACGACGAGTGAGAAGCGGTCCCCGGAGATACCCTGCGCCCCGCCGAGCAGAAGCAAATTCAATTCCGCAAGCTTCCCTCGCTTACGCTCGTAGCCCATCCAGATCCGCTCCCGAGGATTCCATCGGCGCGGACGATGAAAGAGGAAGAATGTGTCGTGTCTTGCGTTCCTGTACTTTTCATTCAACGCTTCGATTCCCTTCCGGGCCAGCTGCAACAGCGGTTCATCCTCCGGAGTCGTTTCCTCCCGGGCGTCCCGGAAATCCGTCAGCAGAGCGAAGTACAGGTTTTCGTCCCGGTTGGCCAGAAATCGGACTTCAAGCGCATCGACCAGACCCTCGACGTTTTGAGCGCTCGTGAGCATCGTCGGGATCACGGCCAGGGTGCGCGATTCAGGCGGAATCCCTCTGGAAAAGTCCATTCGCGGCAGCACGTGCGGCGTCGCCAGCAACGTCACCCCCCAGTTTACCAGCGCCACCGCCAGGTGACTCGCGCACAGGAGCGAAAGGATCCCGATCAGCGCCAGGCTCCAACCCTGTATCCCGCTGTCCTGTGCCTTCGCCAATAAGCTCCCGCTGAGAAGCGCCGTCATCAGCGTGATGACGCCGAGATAAAAGACCAAAGGAGATCGGTAGATCCTTTTCTGAAGGGCCTCAGTGGCGGATCGGCGCATCTCTACCGCCCCCTCGAGCTGCGGCAGCCCCTGGTCGATGAGATAGAACCCCACATGGAACGCTCGTTCGTCGGCCCCATGGAGGCCCATGTTCCCTTGCGCCAGTTGGACCGCTTTGCGCGCCACGTCGCTTTCGGAGTGCCGGCTGCGTTTGGCGATCTTCTCCACGACGTGACGGTATCGATCCCGTGTGGCAAAATCCATCGTGCCGTAGACGTCGTCAGGGTCCTCACGCAGGGTCTGCTCGACGACGCTCATCGTCTCGACGAACTCACGCCAGTCCATCGCCGCCAGAAACCGGAGGCTGCCGATGCTGTTGCTGATGGAAACCTGATCGGCGGCCTGCTGCCGGTTCTCCGACTGAACCATCTGCTCAATCGTCAGGCCAGTCTCGGAGAGACGCTGTTCAATCCAGGTGAGGGGCAAGGCCAACGCCGGGCTCTGTCCCTGCAGTCGACGCGCAAACTCCGCAACAAACGAGCCTACCATCGGCGGGCTCGACCGCGCCATATCCGCGATCACGAGAATCAGGCTCTTCGGATCCTTCCCGGCGATCTCCGTCATCTGGTCCGCCCAGAAGTCGGCGCGGTTCCGGTCGATCCTGCCCGAGGCCATTTGCGCTCCAACGCGTCGGAGATTCTCGATCAGCGCCAGGCGCAGCATGATCGGGATAGCCCACAATTCTCCTAATTCCAGAACGGTTCCCGTCTGGTAGGCTGATACGAAACTGCTGAGGCTTTCCGGATCCACCCGTCCGTCGCCGTGGGAGATCGTCTCCAGCGCGATGTCATAGACGCGCGGAAGCCCGGCCGACGGGCCGTTCTGCAGGCGGGGCAGCCCCCGGCTGTAACCCTTTGGCAAGTGTCTTCTGGCCGTGCGAATCTGTTCTTCGATCAGATAGAAGTTGTCGAGAAGCCATTCCCCGGCAGGCGCAATCCGGCGGTTCTCCTTGACCGCCGTTGTCAACAGATTACAGGCTTCGATCAGGACGCCTTCATTCTCGGCCAGCCGTGTCAGAAGCTGGTCCGAAGCGCGTCCCAGGCTCAGCTTGTGCGAGTCCGCCAGTGCCTTGCCATGCTGCTTCATCTGGTCGCTGCTGAACAGCTCCGATCGCAGCGGCGCCTCGTCGCCGGCCCACTTTTGTGCGAAGCCGTTTCCTCGAAGACGCGCCCTCAACTGGATAAGGGTCCCGCGAATGGTCTTGCTGCTCACCTTCAAGTTTGAAGTCACCTTCTTAGGTTAGGGGACAATCGGTCACGTTGTTAAAAATTCGTAGCGGAACACAGCAGCTATTCTTGGAATAGGTGTGATGAGAACACCTCATTAGAGTCCACCTTCTCACCCTTGCCTTAAAAACTCCTTGTTGAATACTCTATTGCAATCGTTTTATGAATTTTCTTATTAATTCAATAAGGACAAGGACAAAACCGGTCGATAGGATTGTTCCCAGCCGTCTTTCTTATGTATTTTTCTCCATGCCATTCCCTCGCACCGAATTATATTTTCAGTCGGAAGTCCCCAAGCCTCTCTAATGTCCTCTTCACTCCACGGTTCATTGATCAAACAACAACAGTTTCCTATCTCCAGGGCCCTATTCGTGATTTTGAAGTTTTCTGGATTAAGATTTAAGCCTTTCCAAAACAGGTTGTGGGGACATTGATAGTTCATACAAGGTTTAGGAGCAAGCCGTCGCCCGCACATCTCTTAGCCCTCCACCACAGAAATTCTTAAATCGTTGCGAATCATTCGAAGACATTCTTGCAGCGGCTGCGCTGGTATTCGTAGATAGGCATGTTCCATACCTCCCGGCAAGCCCTCGGTTCGAGGGCTGGTCTCATCACCCTTCTCAGTTTCTTCAGGGCTTCGCCTTCAATCTGGCGCACCCGTTCCCGCGAAAGCTTGAGGTGAATTCCGATCTCCCGAAGTGTCAGGGAGGAGTCAGACATGATTCTATTCTTGATGACGTATTCTTCTTTTTGGTTGAGGTGCTTCATGGCACTGAGCACCTCCCGTTCCCGGACCTTCCTCTCCTGCTCCAGGGCGAGGGATTCCTCCTGGTTGAGAGAGCTTTCTCGAAGAAGATCGAGGTGGGTTAATTCATGGTCGTCATCCAGAGGGGAATCGAGAGAGAAATCCCTTGCGGACATCCGCTGTTCCATCTCGATGATATCGTCCTTGGTGACGTCAAGGTCACTGGCGAGACGTTCGTACTTCGCCTCGCTCTCACCGTCCGCCTCCATGGCCTGTCTCATTTTCCCGATCTTATAGAAAAGCTTCTTCTGGGCTTGAGTCGTTCCGATTTTCACGAGGCTCCAGGATTTGACGATGAAGTTCTGAATATAAGCCCTGATCCACCAGACGGCATAAGAGATGAACCGGTACCCCTTGTAAGGATCGAATTTCTTGACTGCCATCATCAAGCCGATGTTCCCTTCCTGGATGAGATCTAAGAGCCTAATCCCGTAGGTCTTGTATCCAGAAGCCACCTTGACAACGAACCTTAAATTGGATGTAATTAATTTGTGCGCGGATTCCCGGTCATTGCACTTCCGGTATTGGGCGGCAAGTTTAAACTCTTCTTCGGGCTTCAAGAGGGGGATCTTGTTGATCTGCCCAAGGTATGTCTCCGCGGAGAGAAGGCTATTGTATTTTTCTAGACCGGAAGTCTCACTCATATCTTTTTTATCTCCTTGCCCTTCGGACATTTATCCCCTGACCCGATCTCATCAATTCCCGATTCTCCAGAATCACCGGGTCAACAATCTCCCCGCAGATCAAACATTTCCATCCCCAGAACTGCTCATGAGGACCGTAAAATTTGTCATAGATCACGGCCCCCCTGCAGCGAAGACATTTCGTAAGTACCAATTTATCCATTAAATCTCCTCCATCCCCTCCGGATGAAAAACGGTATGGAGCATCATTTCACAGGGCTCTTTGAGAAGGTTCATCGCCCCCCGGAGTACCCTGAAACGCCTTGACTTCAGGTGATTCATAAGGTTCTCCCGGGTATCCCATTCTTCAAGAAGAATGAGTCGATTCTCATCCTCCATAGTCTGGCAGAAGTCGCAACGCTTGCATCCCTTCTCTGTCCTTGTGGAGGCGGTCAGCAAGGTAATCGTCTGTGACAGTTCCAGGCGCTTCTCGGAAACGACCTTCATTCTTGTGGTGACCAGGATCATACAGATAACAATTGCAAGTGGCCTGCCAACAACTGGAACAAATCGGAGGTTTGGAATATTCCTTTAAATAACGGGAGATTAGATCAACAGGAGAGAACAGTAGAGAAGAATGAAGCTTATGCTTGACCTCAATATTTGGCGGAACCTCAATATATTGAGGGATACGTTGAGGAGAGCCCGCCTGCTTAATCTGGCTCCTTGGTCTCCGGCCGGACTATCCCGAGCCTATGCATTCTCGCTCTTAAGGTGCTCGGGTGGATGCCCAGGATCGCTGCGGCCTCGTCCTTTCCCTCGATGCGCCACCGGGTTTCTGAAAGGATTTTAGAAATCTGGTTTCGCTCCGTCTCTTCCAGGGTCCTCACGCGGGAAATTTATTGGGAATAACCCTGACCCACCATCCTTTACTGTCTCCCCTACCACCGTTTCGATAGGTCAGGGATTCATGAGGAGTGAGATGCTCATTGCCCGGGCAGAAGGGGCAGTCTTCCTCATAAGGTGGTTTCTCGATCAAACTTTTAGTTTTTATAAAATCGTGGGGCCTCTTTGAACGCTCTGCAGCAATGATAACCCATTCTTTCGTTGTGGGATCTTGTCTCAGTTGAGGCATAGGGACCTCCTGCAAAACCTATTGGGTTCGATCTCTCCATTCCTCTCAAGGATGAGTCTTGGAGAAAAACCTAACCGATGGTATCATATCATGATCAGTGCTGAGTTTATGAAAAAAGATTAAAAGGAATGATTTCGTATGAACCCCGGCGGAGCTCAATTTTGGAGCGTACCCTCTGCTGAATTGCTTCACCAGCTCCAAACCACTCATCGAGGCTTGATGAGCGATGAGGTCCAACAACGACTCTTGCGCTATGGGTCCAATCTCCTGAAACCTAAGAAGAAATCGGACGCGCTGACACTTCTGCTTGCTCAATTCAAGAGCCCGATTATCCTCATTCTTATTTTTGCGGCAGGATTATCCCTCTTCCTCCATGACCCCATGGATGCCACGATCATCCTCGTGATTGTTTTGGTCAGCGGTTTCCTCGGATTCTGGCAGGAGCGGGGAGCGGCCAATGCTGTTGAGAAGTTGTATGCAATCGTGCAAATCAAAACGACGGTAGTTCGCAATGGAGACTCAGAAGAAGTTCCCATCGAGGAGGTCGTGCCTGGCGATATTGTGTCCATTAAAGCAAGCGATGTCATCCCCGGAGACTGTCTTCTTCTCGAATCCAAAGATCTCTTCATCGATGAAGCCGCTTTGACAGGTGAAACCTATCCTGTCGAAAAATCAATCGGCATTTTACCGCCCGAAACACCGCTCAGCCAGCGGACAAACTCGCTCTTTATGGGAACCCATGTGGTCAGCGGGAGTGCAAAGGCCGTGGTCATCCGAACAGGGAAGGAGACCGAATTCGGAAAGGTTTCCGAACGGCTGAAACTCAGACCCCCGGAGACAGAGTTTGAGCATGGCGCCAGGCGATTTGGGTATCTCCTCATGGAGATCACACTGGTGCTGATAATCGCCATCTTTGCCATCAATGTCTATTTTGCGCGAGCGGTCTTAGATTCTTTTCTCTTTGCATTGGCGCTTGCCGTTGGACTGACTCCAACACTCTTACCCGCGATCATCAGCATTAACCTTGCTCACGGCGCCAAGCGGATGGCCCTCAATAAGGTCATCGTAAAGCGGCTGGCATCGATTGAAAACTTCGGCAGCATGAACGTGCTCTGTTCCGATAAGACCGGCACCCTGACTGAAGGAGTGGTGAAATTGCACTCTGCCTTAAATGTGGACGGCCATGAGA
>Ga0214473_10007478_pt1 | contig 12956 bp, 11 predicted proteins | sample RVTome_7_FD_203509 | JGI IMG/M metagenome (GOLD analysis project Ga0214473, IMG submission 203509) | Soil microbial communities from uranium-contaminated site in the Upper Colorado River Basin, Wyoming, United States - RVT98D197 | ecosystem: Environmental > Terrestrial > Soil > Contaminated >...
CAGCGAGTGCAGGTGCGGCCGCAGCTCGGCGAGCGTCATGCGCCCGCGCACCGGCGCGCTGTAGCCGACCACGTGGAGGTTGGACCGCCGGAAATCCACCACGCGGTCGCCCTCGGGGCTGGCGATCCAGGCGTCCCGGATGTTCCACTCCTGGGGGACCGTCCAGTCGAGCACCGGGGTGCCGGACGGCACTTCGCGGAGGGTGAGCGGGATGCGCGCCCCGATCCGCCGCAGCGTGTCCCGCAGGCCGTCTCCCGTGATGCTGCGGCAGATGGGGAACAGCTCCGCGACGAACGCGTGGAGCTCGGCGCCCGTCATTCCACTCCTCCCACGGCGAACCCGATGAGTGTCTTGCCGGCCGCGACTGAGACGAACTGGCGGCCGTCCACGAGGTAGGTCACGGGCCCGGCCAGGATCAGGCCGCCGGTATCGAAGCTCCAGAGCTCGCGCCCGGTGCGGGCATCCAGGGCGTAAAAGATGTTCCGGTCGCCGGCGAAGACCACCCCGCTCGCGGTGCTGAGCACGCCCCCGATGGTGCTGCGGTCGGTTCGGAGGGGGAAACGGTACTCCCACGCCAGCGCTCCGGTCGCGGCCCGGAGCGCCCGGACCGCGGCGTAGAACGGCTCGCCCAGCACTCCCTGTGACGCGCTCCCAGTGAACGGCATACCCGGCTCGTGCACCGCCTCACCGGCGAAGTAGATGCCGGGCCGCTCCAGAATAGGCACGTACAGCAGGCCGGTAGCGGGCGAGTAGGACGGCGACCACCAGTTGGTGGCACCGGACACGCTGGGCCACACCAGGGTCCCGGTTCTCGACGGCCGGGCGTCTGCCCGGGTCCACGGCCGGCCGCGGACGTCCAGGCTGTCGGCCCAGGTCTGCCGGGCAAACGGCCGGACGGTGAGGAGCTCGCCGGTCGCCCTGTCCAGCACGTAGTAGAACGCGTTCCGGTTTGCCCAGATCAGCACGGGGCGGGCGGCGCCGCCCACGACGGCGATGTCGGCCAGCACCGGGACCTGGACCGCATCCCAGTCGTGCTCGTCGTGCGGCGTGAACTGGAAGTGCCAGCGGAGCCGTCCCGTGGCCGCCTCCAGCGCCACGACGCTGTTGGAATAGAGATTGTCGCCCGGGCGGGTGTCGCCGGTGTAGTTGGGCCCGGGATTGCCGACCCCCCAGTAGAGCAGCCCCAAGGCCGGATCGTAGGCTCCGGTGAGCCAGGTTGGCGCGCCGCCGGTCTGCCAGGTGTCGGCGGTCCAGGTCTCGCCGCCCGGGTCGCCGGGCGCGGGCACGGTGTAAAACCGCCACCGCCGGTCGCCCGTGGCGGCATCGTAGGCGTCGATGAAGCCGCGGATGCCGAACTCACCGCCCGCGATCCCGGTAATGACCATGTCGCCCACCACCAGCGGCGCGCCGGTGATGCTGTAGCCCTGGGCGTGCTCGGCCACCTCGACGTCCCACAGGACCTCGCCGGTCCGCCCGTCGAGCGCCACGAGGTGGGCATCGAGGGTGCCGACGTACAGCGTGCGGTCGCGCACGGCGAGCCCGCGGTTCACCAGGTTGCAGCAGACCGCGAGGTCGTCGGGGAGGCGTCGCTGCCACGTCCACCGCGTCCGGTGGGTCCGCAGGTCAATGGCCAGCACCTGCTGGGGCGGGACCGTGAGGAACATGATGCCGTCGATGACCAGCGGCGACGTCTCGATCGGGTCGGTGATGGTGCCCGGCAGTTGGAGCATCCAGGCGGCGCCCAGGCGAGAGGCGTTCGCCGGCGTGATCTGCCCCAGGGGGCTGTGGCGGTGCGCGGCGTACTGCCCCGAGTACGTGAGCCAGTCGGCCCGCGGGGGCTGCTCCAGCTCGGCGGGATCGACCGGCCTGAAGTCCACCACGACCGGGGCCGCGGCCCCGGCGGTATCGGCGGCCTCGGCCTGTAGGCTCCGCACGAACGCGACGAGTTGCCAGCTCTCGCGATCGGGCACGTCTTGGCCGGGCATGGCGGTCCCCGGCATCCCGTGGGCGACGGTGCGATAGATCGCCCAGTCGCTCGCACCCTGGCGGAACGTCCGGGTGGCGAGATCGGGACCCCGCCCAGTGCCGTGTCCACCGCCGCCGTGGCAGGTCCCGCACGACGTGCGGAACTGCTCGGCGCCGGCCGCCACGTCACTAGGTTCCCGATACGGGTTCCGGATGACGGCGTACGGGTTGGGGTTCTCGACCAGCGGCTCGAGGTACACCGGGGAGCTGGGATGGAGCATGGGCAGGAGCTCGCCCCAGGAGATTTCCGGGAGGCGCCCCCGGACCTTGAGCATCACGACCTGTGCCCGCCAGCGTGCCGTGGGCACCGTCGCGGTCAGGGCGACGACCAGGGCGACGCCCAGGACCGCGACCGCCAGGCCGCCCCAGAGCAGGCGCCGCCGCGTCAAGGGGCTCACGGGGCCACCGGCCGGCCGAAATCCGGGTAGCCGGCGTCCCGCGGGTGCAGAATGGGCTCGGCGATGGGCCAGGCGATGCCGAAGGCGGGGTCGTTCCAGCGCACCCCGCGGGCGGCCTCGGCTGCGTAGAACTCGGACATCTGGTAGAGCACGTCGGTGTCGTCCGCCAGGCTCTGGAACCCGTGGGCGAAGCCCCTGGGGATGAACAGCGCGCGGCCGTTCTCCGCGGTGAGCTCCACCGCGAAGTGGCGGGCGTACGTGGCCGAGCCGGGACGCAGATCGATGATCACGTCGTACAGGGCACCGCGGGTACAGCGCACCAGCTTGTCCTCTTCGTGCGGCGCCGCCTGGTAGTGCATGCCGCGCAGCGTCCCGCGCCGGCGGTTGTGCGAGACGCTGCACTGCGCCAGTGCGACGCCGAGCCCCGCCGCGGCGAACTCCCGCCGGCACCAGGTCCGGGCGAAGAACCCCCGCGCGTCCTCGTGGCGGTCCAGGTCCACCAGCACGGCGCCGGCGAGCGGCGTGGGCGTGAAGATCACGGGAGGACCGCGACCTCCGGGATCGGCACGACGAACCGGCCCCCCCAGGTGCGGATGCCGGCCATCTGTCGCACGATCTCGTCTTTCAGGTTCCAGGGCAGGATCAGCACGTAGTCCGGCCGGGTCTCGAAGATCCGATCGGGCGGATGGATGGGGATGTGGGTGCCCGGCAGGAATTTCCCCTGCTTGTGGGGGCTCCGGTCCACGGTGTAGTCCACCAAGTCCGTGCGGATGCCGCAGTAGTTGAGCAGGGTGTTGCCCTTGCCCGGGGCCCCGTAGCCCACGACCCGCTTCCCCTCGCGCCGGGCGGCGATCAGGAACTCGAGCAGGCCGCGCTTGGTTTCCCGCACCCGCTCCGCGAAGGCGGCGTAGTAGTCGAGCGTGGTGACGCCGGCCTGCGCCTCCTGGCGCCAGAGCGCCTGGGCCCGCTCCGTCACCGGCGGGGCGCTCTCGGCCGCGTGCCGAGCGTAGACCCGGAGCGACCCGCCGTGGGTGGGCAGCTCCTCGACGTCGTAGACCGCGAGTCCGTGCGCCGCCAGCAGCATGGCGGCGCTGGTGAACGAGAAGTACGAGTAGTGCTCGTGGTAGATGGTGTCGAACTGGTTCTCCGCTATCAGGCGCATCAGGTGTGGGAACTCGATGGTCACGGTGCCGCGCGGGGCCAGCAGGATGGCGATCCCGGCCACGAAATCGTTGACGTCCGGGACCTGGGCCAGCACGTTGTTCCCCAGCACCAGCCGGGGCCGGGGGCCCTCCGCGGCGAGCCGGGCGGCTTCCGTCCGGCCGAAGAACGCCACCCGCGTGGGCACGCCGCGCTCGACCGCCACGCGGGCGACGTTGGCCGCCGGCTCCACGCCCAGGCAGGGAATGCCCTGTTCCACGAAGTACTGCAGCAGGTAACCGTCGTTGCTGGCGATCTCCACCACGAAGTCGTTCCCGGTAAGGCCGAGCCCGGAGATCATCTGCGCCGTGTAGCGCCGGGCGTGGTCCAGCCAGCTGTCCGAATACGAGGAGAAGTAAGCGTAGTCCTGGAAGATTTCCTCGCCGCTCACGTAGGCCTTGAGCTGCACCAGGAAGCAGCGGTCGCACACCAGGACGTGGAGCGGATAGAACGGCTCCATGGCGTCGAGCTGGTCCGCCCGCAGATAGCTCTCGCACAGCGGCGACATGCCGAGATCCACCACCGTGTGGGACAGGGGCGCGCCGCAGAACCGGCAGCCGTCGTGCGGCGGCGGGCTCGGCGCCGGGGCGATCTCGGGAAACGACGAGGGCGCTCGGGTCATTTGTTGTAAGGACGGAAGACCGGCTGCACCGGCGGACCGAACAGATGGCGCTCGACCCCGTCCTCCAGGGCCCGCCGGTACACGGCCAGCGCCCCGTCCACCGCCTGGATGGTCCGATCCACCTCGGCGTCGCCGTGCGCGTAGCTGATGACGAACGACGGCCCCAGCACGCCGCGCCGGATCAGCTCCTGCATGAAGAGCGCGCGGAAGCCCTGCGACCGCTCGCCCCGGGCGTCGCGGGTCACGAAGATCAGGTTGGGCGCCCGGCCGAACACCTGGACCTGGGCCGCCACGCCGTGGGCCGCCGCCGCGGCCTCGACCCCCCGGCGGAGCCGCTCGCCCTGGCGGTACAGCGTCTCGATCACCGGCTCGGCCGCGTAGATCCGCATGGTCTCGAGCGCGGCCGCCAGGCCCGCCGCCTCGGCCCCGTGCGTGGTCGAGAGGAGGAAGACCCGCTGACGCGTGCTGGGGCGGAGACCGCCCAGCTCCATGATCTCCCGCCGCCCGGCCAACGCGGCCACGGCGAAGCCGTTCCCCATGGCCTTCCCGAAGGTCGCGAGATCGGGCGTGACCCCGTACACCGCCTGCGCGCCGCCCGTGTGCCAGCGGAACCCGGTGATCATCTCGTCGAACACGAGCAGCGTGCCGTGCCGGTCGCACAGCCCCCGCAGCCCGGCCAGGAACCCGGGAGCCGGCTCGACCGCGGTGGCCGGCTCGAGCACCAGGCAGGCGATCCGCCCGGCGTAGCGGTCGAGCAGGCGCTCGGCGCTCTCGAGATCGTTGAACCGGAACCCGACCGTGAGATTGCGGATGGCCTGCGGAATCCCGGCGGCCATGGCGGTGGTGCCGATGAACCAGTCATCGGTCGAGAAGAACGGCTGATCCTCGCAGATGGCCACCAGGTCCCGCCCGGTCCAGGCCCGGGCCAGCTTCACCGCGGCCGTGGTGGCATCGGACCCGTTCTTGGCGAACTTCACCATCTCCGCCCCGGCCACCAGCCCCAGGAACTGCTCGGCGCACTCCACCTCGAGCGGGGCGGGCCGGGTGAAGTTGAGGCCCGCCGCCAGCGCGCGGCCCGCGGCCGCGGTCACCCGCGGGTGCGCGTGCCCCAGGGCGACCGCCCGGAGCCCCATGCCGTACTCGATGAACTCGCGTCCATCCATGTCCCAGACTCGGCAGCCCTCGCCCCGAACCAGGAAGGGAGGCGCATTGGCGGGATACTGGTCGTCGCCCTTGGCGTAGGTGTGGCAGCCCCCCGGAATGAGCTGGTGGGCGCGCTCTCGGAGATCAGCAGGCAGTGGGGATCGGTCGGTCATCGGCTCAATCATAACCCTCGATCGGAGTCCGGCCGCCCCGGTGGCGCTCGACGCCGGAGCAGCCAGCCTTGCGGCAAGAGTCGGACTGCCTCGATGGGCCTCGGTGGCGGGGTTCTAAACGGACCTATCCCAACGTATTATGCTGCGGCGGCGGTGCCGACGCGGCGGCCTCGCTCACCAGTGTTGCGTTAGTGCAACAGAGCCGACGTCGAGCCACATCCCGAATGCCGAGGCCAGTGGCCCTGCCGGCATCCTCAAACGAGGCATCCGTGGTCCCCAACGACCAGCCAGTCGTGCTCCAGGTCCTTGCTCCGGCGGACTTCGGCGGGCTGGAACGCGTGGTGGTGGATTTGACCCGAGGTCTCCGGGCACGGGGCTGGCCGCTCCACGTGCTCGCCTTCGTGGACGTCGGCCGGACGGATCACCCGGTGCTCGTGAACCTGCGGGCCGCCGACGTTCCCTTGACCGGCGTCGAGGTGCCGCCCCGCGATTACCACGTCGAGCGGTCCGCCCTGCGACGCGTCATCACGGAGACCGGGGCGCGGCTCGTGCACACCCATGGGGCTCGCGCGGACGTGGTGGACGGGGGGGCGGCCCGGCGCTGGGGCCTGGCCACCGTCAGCACGCTCCACGGGTTTACCGGGGGACGCGTGAAGAACCGCCTATACGAGTGGCTTCAGCGCCGCGCCGTGCGCCGGTTCGACGCGGTGATAGCGGTGTCGCGGCCGATGGCGATCCGGTTGCGAGCGTGCGGCGTGCCGCCGGAGCGCCTGCACGTGGTGCCGAACGCCTGGGTCCCGGCGGGCCAGCCGCTCGGCCGGGACGAGGCCCGCCGCGTGCTCGGGCTCCCGTCCGACGCTCTGGTCGTCGGGTGGGTGGGTCGGGTCACACCGGAAAAGGGGCCCGACGTCTTCCTCGAGGCCCTGGGGCGGGTACGTGAGCCCGCGTTCGTGGCGTCGATCATCGGCACCGGGCGGGACCGTTCGCGTCTCGAGGCCCGCGCGAGGGTGCTGGGTCTCGAGCGGCGCATCATCTGGCATGGCATGGTCCCGTCGGCCGGCCGCCTGTTCGCGGCGTTCGATGTGTTCGTGCTGTCGTCGCGGACCGAAGGGACGCCCATCGTGCTGTTTGAGGCCATGGCAGCCGGCGTTCCCGTGGTGGCGGCCCGGGTGGGCGGCGTGCCCGATGTGGTGACCGAGCGGGAGGCACGGCTGGTGGAGCCGGAGGATCCGGCAGCCATCGCCGCGGCGGTACGAGACCTGCTGGAGCACCGGTCCGATGGCCGCCGGCTGGCCCGTGCCGGGGTAGAGCGCCTCCGGACGGTCCACGCCGCCGGTCCTTGGCTCGATGCGTACGAGGCCCTCTACCGAAGGGTGGTGGGGTGGCCACCGGGAGCGGCGGAGGAGCGGCGGGCATGAGGTGGCTCTGGATGGCGGTGTGGCTGGTGACGCCCCTGGCGGTGGTGGCGTACGCGTACCTGCTCTACCCGCTGTTGCTCTGGATCGTGGCCCGCCCCCGTCGCCCGCCGCCCTCGGCAGAGCCCGTCGAGTGGCCTTCCGTCACGATCATTATTCCCGCCTACAACGAGGCAGGGGCGATCGCCGCTACCCTCGACGCGGTGCTCGCGCTGGACTACCCGGCCGATCGGCGGCACGTCGTTGTCGTGTCGGATGCCTCTACCGATGGGACGGACGACATTGTCCGGGGGTACGCGCACCGTGGGGTGGAGCTCGTGCGCCTGCCCGTCCGGAGCGGCAAGACCGTGGCCGAGAACGCGGCCCGCCATCACCTGCGAAGCCCGTTCGTCGTCAACACGGATGCGTCGGTGCGGTTGGATCCGCGATCGTTGAAACCGCTCGTGGCGGCCTTTCAGGACCCGCTCGTCGGCGTAGCCTCGGGCCGCGACGTGAGCGTCGCGCGCCACGGCGCGGATGCCAACCCGGGTGAGTCGGGGTACGTGAGCTACGAGATGTGGGTCCGTGACCTCGAGACCCGCGCCGGCGGGATCGTCGGGGCGTCGGGTTGTTACTACGCCAGCCGGGCGGAGCTGCATCGGGAGATCGTGCCAGCCGCTCTCAGTCGAGACTTCGCGGCGCCGCTCATCGCCCGCGAGAACGGGTACCGCGCTGTGTCCGTGCGGGACGCGCTCTGCTACGTACCCCGGGTCGCGTGGCTGCGCGCCGAATACCGCCGCAAGGTGCGCACGATGGCGCGCGGGCTGGAGACGCTGTTCGCCAAACGCCACCTGATGAACCCCCGCCGCTACGGTCGGTTCGCGTGGATGCTCGTCTCGCACAAGTTGGCCCGGTGGCTGGTCCCGCTGGCGGTTGCGTGGGGCGGCGTCGGGAGTCTGGCGCTCGCCGTCGCGTGGTCGCCCGCCCGATGGCCGCTGGCCATCCTCGGCCTCGGCTTCGCCGCGTGCGCGCTGCTGGGATGGTATGCCCCCGCCGGCTGGTTGCCGCGCCCCGTCGCGTTGGCGGCGTACCTCTGTTGGGGGTTGATCGCCGGGCTCCATGCCTGGACGAGAGCCTGGCGGCGCGACCTCAATCCAATCTGGGAGCCGACGCGCCGGGAGACGGTACCGCCGCCGGCCGGCGACGCGGTTGGCTCCGGCGGGACCTGAGCGGACCGATGCCCCCCACTACGTCACGGACCTGGTGATGAAACCGGACAGGCCAACGTCACAGCCGGAGGCCGCGCTGCCGGACGCCGCGCGGATCGGTGCGTACTACGACCAGCGCATGCGCGAGATCGGCGGCGAGTACATCCACCGTCGGTGGGGAGACAGCGCGGTCAAGCGTCGACACTACGGACAAACCCGGGTTGCGCTGTTGGCGGCCCTCGAGCGCGTGCCGCGATTCGACGAGGTGCTCGAGGTGGGTTGCGGCCCCGCGGTCTGGACGGAGCTGTACCTCCCGCGGGCGCGCCGCGTGGAACTGTTCGACGTGTCCGAGGAGATGCTGGCCGCCGCCCGCCAGCGCGTCGAGGGGTGGGAGAGCGGGCGCTTCGCGTCGCGCGTGACGTACCGCCGGGGCGATGCCGCGCGGGCCGATCTGGGACGCCACCAATTCGACGCCGTGCTCTCGATGCGGGCGTTCGAGTACCTGTCGGACAAGCCGGGGTTCCTGCTCCGGTGCCAGTCGGCGCTCCGCCCCGGCGGCTGGCTCGTGCTCGGCACCAAGAACGGCCGCTGGTACGACATGGTGCGCGACCGCCGCCGCCAGGCACGCCGGGGCGATCGCCCGCCGCCCATCCAGGACGCGATGCAAGCCGACTTGGTCGACCCTGACTCACTCCGACGGCTGGTACGCGGCGCGGGCCTCGTGGTGCACGGGGTGTTCCCGCTGGTTGTCGGCTCCTACCATCAGCCGTTCACGTGGCGGTTGGGGTTGGCGTTCTGCGACGCGCTGCACCGCCACCTGCACCGCCGACCCGCTGGCGCGCTCATCACGCCCCTGATGGAGAGCATGGTGGTGGTCGCCGAACGACCCGCCGGCGCCGGGTGACGCCGCCGGGGCCCGCTCCTGACCGATTCGGCGGGCGCGCGCCTAAGCTCGCCTTCCTTGGCGGGGTCCCATCCAGCACGTCGGTGGCACTGGTGGGGCGGGCGGGAGAGGCCTGGCTGGCGGATTTTGCCACTCACTTTGGCGCGAGTCGCGTCACCCGGGATCTGGGACCTGGGCCCCGGGGCCAGCCCTGGGGGCTGGCCGTCCTCGCCCCCGACGGTGAGGGCGGGCGGACCGTGGCACACTGGATTCGCCAGGTGAGCTTGGGCTTGGCGGACACGGGTATGGTCGCGCTTCTGGTGCGCAATCGGGCGGCGATCCCCCGCGCCCTCCGCCACGCTGGGGTTCACTGGTGGCGGTCCCCAGGAACCACGTGGGCGTTTCGGCGCTGGCTCGCCGCCAACGGCTTCCGGCGCTACGTGGAGCTCACCGCGATCCCGAGTTTCGCGCGGCCCGAGGAGTTCACCGCGGCAACCACCGGCGCGGGACCATGGGGGTTGCGGGCCCGGTTCGCGGATGGCTACCTGTACCTCGCTGCGCGGCCCGGCGGCGGGCTCTGGCGCCGGCTGGACCAGCTCGCGGCGCTCGCCGGCCTCGGTCCCTCTCCCCCTCCGAGCCTGGCGCGCATCGATCTGAGAGAGCGCGGGGCGCTGCTGGTCACCGTACGCAGCGGGGGCGCCCGTCGCCTCTGTCGGGTGGCCGCGACGCCCGAAGTCGGCCCGTTGCTGGACTGGAACTCGACCTGGCTCGGACGCCTCCAGGCGCTGGGAGGCCGGCTCGCGCGCCTGGTTCCGCTGCCGATTGCCACGGCCAGCCTCGAGGGGCATGGCATCCATGTGGAGTCGGGGATGCCCGGCGCCATCGCGTGGCGCGCGCTCAACTCCGCCCCTGCGCGCCGGCGCGCGCTGGAGGAGCTGGTCACCTTCCTCCTCGAGCTGGAGGCCGCGACCGCGCGTCCCGGCCGCCTGGATCCCACGACGTTCGAGAAGCTCATCGCGTTCCCGCCACCAGGCGTCGCTATCGCGCCGCCACCTCCGCTGGCTTCGCTCCTGCAGGAGATCTTCGCTCGTCTCCACGCGCTGGTCGGCACCGATGTCACGATCGTGTCGGCGCATGGGGACTTCGGGTTCGGTAACGCGCTGGTCGAGCCGAGGTCCGGGAGCCTCACCGCCGTGGTGGACTGGGACACTGGGCGCGAGCACGAGCTGGTGGGTGTTGACCTCACGAACCTGCTGGTCCAGCGCCTGCGTATCGAGCAGCGCCTGTCGCTCGGCGCCGCCGCCGACCGCGTCGGTGCGGCGCTTATCAGAGACGGATTCGACCCGTGGCTGCCGGGGGTGACCCCCTCGCGGCTTCGAGGTCAGGGGGCCGACCTGACTCGGCAGGTGCTGCGCCTGGCCGCCGTCCGGTTTGTGCAGCGATCGCTGCGCTATCCCGCGATCCTGCAGCGGGACCTGGCCGATCTCGTCGCGCTGTTGCGGTGGGCGGTGACGCTCTGATGCCCCGCGCCGTTCAGTGGGGAAGCGCGGACTCCAGGAATGCCATCACCGCGGTGGCCGCCCGTGTGGCCACCGCCGCGGCTTCGTGCTCGTTGCCGCGCAGCGGCACGACGATCCGCACCAGCGCCTCGTCGCTCCGCCGCTTGAGGGCCGCGTCGCGCAGCAGATCCCATTTCACCCGATACTCGTTCGAGGCGACCCGGCCGCGCCCTTGATACCAGTAGAGCACCAGCGCCTGCTCGTTGCCCTTCTTGAGGAGGTAGCGGTTGACGAGGACGTCGCCGGCCGCGGTAGGGACGCGGAGCGTCTCCGACGCCAGGGCCTCCCAGCCCGCCCCGGGCAGGCAGTTCCTGGGGGAGTGGATGGTCTTTCCCTGCATCTGCTGGGCGTAGTAGCCCACGTATAGCGTGAATGCCGGGCTCAACGAGTCCGCCGGCACGTACTGCCGCATGAGGTAGGCGGTCACGCCCGCCACCGCCAGCTCCGCGTCGGAGATGGTGATGTCCCGGCCGGCGGTGCCCAGCAGAGTCGCGGGGACCACCTCGCCGAGCGGGCGCCGGAGCGGGAGAGCCCGCTGGGCGTCCACGCCCACGGTCACGAGCGCGCCGAGCCCGAGCACGCCGGCCGGCAGCCACCGGGCCCACGGCTTCACGCGGTCGCCTCCCGTGCGCTTCGGCGGCGCAGCAGCGCCTCGAGGCGAGAAAGCCCCCAGGCACAGGCGCCGAGAATGGCGAAGGCCACCACGAAGATGGCCCACCCCTCGGTGTAGTGCATCACGCCCTCGCCCAGCGACGGGCTCACGAAGTAGACCAGGAATCCGGTCAGGAAGATGCGCAGGCCGTTCAACCCCATGGCGACCGGGATTGCCAGTCCCACGATGGCGGCGCGGCCCCAGGCCGTACGCAGCCACAGGCCCCCGATCAGCACCCCGAGCGCCAGGAGTGCCGTGAGCGACCGGAGCCCGCTGCACGCTTCGGTTACGAACAGCGACCGGCCGGGCAAGTGCAGTACGTTGCCCGCGAGGTGGACGGGCACGTGGCGCGCGTCGAGGAGGGTCGCCCCCAGCTGGGATGCCTTGAGTTGAAGGGGAAACGCGAGGGTGCTGGTGAGGACGTCGGGCAGCGGGATCGAGAGAAGGAGCAGGGCCGCGGAGAGCCACCAGCGGCGGAGCTGGGGAAGCCCGCGCGAGTAGATCACCAGCGCGCCGATCGCCCCCAGGAGGGCGAGCCGCATGGTGAACAGCTCGGCCGCCAAGCCCGACAGGTAGCGCAGTCCCACTGCCAGGACCAGGGCGATGAGGCCCAGGACCGGCCGGCCCCGGCCGGCCGGCTCCAAGCCGGCCCGCCAGGCGAGAAAGACGGCCACCGGCGCCAGCAGGAGACCGTGGCCGGCGTCCGGGTCCGACCACCAGTCCCGGCCCAGCGTGATCAGGGGCTCCCAGAACAGAACGCCGAACGCCGCCGCCGCCACGAGGGCCGGCAGCAGGAGGGGGAGGGGAGGCAGTTGTCGGGGCGAAAGGTGGAGCGCGCCCGCGCGGCTGGTCATCCTGGAGAAGCTACCAGGCTCCCCGGCGGAAGACGATGACCGGCACGGTGAGGGCCATGATCTTCAGGTCTTCCATCACCGACCGCCGGGCGATGTACTCGAGGTCGAACGCCACCTTCTTGCGCACGTCGTCGATGGTACGATCGTAGTGATGGTTGATTTGCGCCAACCCGGTAATGCCGGGCCGGACGCGCTGCCGGACGCCGTATTCGTCGATCTGCTCGCGCAGGCGGACGAAGATGCGCGGCTGCTCGGGGCGCGGGCCCACGATGTTCATGTCGCCGCGGAGCACGTTCCAGAGCTGCGGCAGCTCGTCCAGGCGCACCTTGCGGAGCACCCGGCCGACGGTGGTGATCCGGGGGTCGTCCGGGGAGGCCCACACCGCGGCGTCCCGATCCGGCCGGTACACCATCGTGCGGAACTTGAAGATGGTGAAGGGGCGTCCGCCCAGGTCGTGCCGGCGCCGCGAGTGCGACTTGTCCCGCTCCCGCCAGCGCCGATCCATCCCCACGCGGGTCTGGCGGTAGAGGATGGGGCCCGGCGACGTCAGGCGAATGACGACCGCGACCAGGGCCATGACCGGCGCGGCGATGATCAACCCGAGCAGGGCGGCGGCCACGTTGAGGCTCCGCACCGCCCGCTCGGCGTGATCGGACTCGGTCGTCGTCGGTTCCGGCGGCCGACGCCGGCGAACCGGCGCCGGGCGGGCGGGAATCGTGAGGCGGTCGAGTTGGATAGACGTCACGCGCGGCGAATCCAGTTCTAAAGTGTCGTGTAGGGCCCGGCAGGCACCGGCCGCAGCCGGGACCCCCGTACGCAAGGCGCGTGCAGCACGGCACGACCTT
>Ga0214473_10007479_pt1 | contig 12956 bp, 12 predicted proteins | sample RVTome_7_FD_203509 | JGI IMG/M metagenome (GOLD analysis project Ga0214473, IMG submission 203509) | Soil microbial communities from uranium-contaminated site in the Upper Colorado River Basin, Wyoming, United States - RVT98D197 | ecosystem: Environmental > Terrestrial > Soil > Contaminated >...
GGAAGACCAGATACTCGAGATCAAGGAGATGTTCGAGGCTATCGATGACAAGATGGATGAGATCAAGGAAGTGGCTTTCGAGCTGAGAGAGCAGGGTGCCACCTTCGAAGAGATCAGAGACACGATCGACCCGATGATGGTCGAGCTAAGAGACCTCCAACAGCAGCTTGTGGAGACCCTCGACGGCTACGGAGTCTCGCTCAACCTGCCCCCGCCGCCTGGTCATCACCACCCTGATCACGGGATGGCCATGAGACCCCCGCCGTGTATGTCGGGCAATGCTTCCTCCCCCTGACTTGAACCAGCATGACCCTCTGGCCTCCGGAACCCTTTTCCCTTTTTCTTTTTTTCGAATATTAAGGACGTCCCCGCGCCTCGTTGTGAGAAAAGAACAAGAAGAAGGAAGGCCGATGCCGGCACCGGGAAATGGATGCCGAATGCCCGTTCGTCAAACGATATTGTCAATGTCCCCGACGCGCCACCAATCCAAGGTTTGTCCTTCCGCAGATTCCGGGGAGAACCTGATTTCAAGATCCTAGCCGACGCAATGCAGAGGAGCAGGGATGCCGACCTATTCGAATTCGCAGAGACTTCGCAAGACATCACCTCCAATCCCGCCTTCCAGGTGCTGCTTGGCTATCCGGTTTCGGGGCCAGGGCCGTTCCTCTTCATTCCGGACATCTTCACCGCGTTAGCGGCCTGCGTGCTGATCTACCTCAGTATCGAATGAGGAAACCCTCGCCGCTCCGTGTCGGGTCCGAAACGCGTCCCTCAAAGGTCGGAAGCAGCTCTCGTCGTTGGACGTCATATTCGCTTTCTCTTGATTATCCACGGCATTTGGTCGTGGCGAATTCTGGCCTGAATTGGGAATCATTTGGGTCTGAATCTGGGCAATTCCCAACTACAGGGGCACGCATAGAAAAAATCGCCGCGAAAGACGGCCAAAGTGAACAGATGAACGCGAAATGGATGGTTGCCTTGAGCGTCCCGTCCGTTGTTGCCATCCTCGGACCGGGAACAGGGGTTATCGCAGCAACCGATTGCATAATTGCCCTTACGGGCAACTTCGCATACCCGCCGGGCGCTAAGTGAAATCGTGGACGAAGGAATTAGGAAGAAATGAAGAACCTCAATAAAATAGTTGATGTGATAAGAACAGAAACAAAGTGAGGCGGATGAGATGAGGAAAATACTCGCGGTTCTGGGTGTATGCATGTTGATGGTGGCGAGTTCGGTGTTTGTGTTCATGAATCCGTTCGGAGGCGCCCAGGACTTGGAACAGTCAACATATGGGCAGTATGGACAGACTTATCCAATCGTAGGCACAAACCAAACCAGGTTTTACAACAACTTTGGAGAAATAACAGCTCCCTCTGAGGGTCAAGCATTCTACGGACAGGATGCGACTTATCCCGGAAACACACTATCTTATGCCGACAATGGCGATGGCACAGTAACCGATTTGGTAACTGGTCTCATGTGGCAGAAGAGCCCCGATACCAATGGTGATGGGGTCATCGATTACGATGATAAGATGTACTATGATGATGCTTTGGCTGGTGCAGCATCGTTCAACCTGGCAGGATATGATGATTGGCGATTACCCACTATCAAAGAACTATACTCCCTCATAATGTTTTTCGGAGCAGAACCAAATCCTACTGCTACATCACAGGGTAGCGCTGTCCCGTTTATCGACACCAACTATTTTGACTTTGGCTACGGTGATCTCGGCGCAGGTGAACGAATAATCGATGCTCAATATGCAAGCTCCACAATATATGTTGGCACAACGATGGGTGGTGATGATACAATGTTTGGGGTCAACTTTGCTGACGGTCGCATCAAAGGTTATCCGTCCTCACAAACCATTGGGAAAAAATACTACGTGCAGTACGTTCGTGATAACACAGCTTATGGTACAAATCAGTTTGTAGACAATGGCGATGGAACCATCACTGATAGTGCAACCTGCCTGATGTGGATGAAGAACGATAACGGAGCAGGCGTCTTATGGGAGAACGCATTGAATTACGCTGAAAACCTTGTATATGCAGGTTATTCAGATTGGCGATTACCCGATGCCAAGGAGTTGCAAAGCATCGTTGACTATACACGTTCCCCGGCAACAAACAATTCTGCCGCCATCGACCCAATGTTCAATTGCACCCAGATTACCAATGAAGCGGGTGAAACAGACTACCCATTCTATTGGAGCAGCACTACTTTCTCCTCGATGTCGCCTACGAACGGTAGAGATGCTGCCTATCTGAGCTTCGGAAGAGCTATGGGCTACATGGCCGAGTTCTGCAGCTGGATCGATGTACATGGCGCAGGCGCTCAACGCAGCGATCCTAAAACAGGAAATCCAGCGGACTACCCCTATGGACATGGCCCTCAGGGCGATGCGATAAGGATTTACAATTATGTGAGATTAGTGAGAGATGTCGACATCGACGACCCTGTAGCGGATGCGGGAGTGGATCAAGTGGTGAGCGCTGGCAGCGTCGTCATTTTCGATGGTTCAGGCTCTGCGGACAACATAGGCATAGTGAATTACTCCTGGAACTTCACATACAACGGCACTGCGTTCACTCTCTATGGCATTGCGCCGGAATTCACGTTCTGGGTCGAAGGCGTGTACAACGTCACGCTGGAAGTCACGGATGCCGCGGGGAACAATGTAACTGATGTCGTCCAGGTGACCATATCGGGCTTCATCCCGGAGTTCACCATTCTGCTGATGCCCGTCGCTGGAACGCTGGCCTTGCTCGCTGCCTTCAGCCTCGGCAGAAGGCGAAGACGAGACTGATCGCTGACTGGAAAACCCCTTTTGAAACCTCTCTTCCACTTGCTCTGTAGAAATCCTCGATGAAGACCAAAAAGAGTGACTCCATCCTTCTCGAGTTATATGCGAATGCCCGGAAGACGAACTCCTTGTGCTGCTGGCTCGGAACGCGAGCTAGCACATGCGATTCGGTAGTCCTCTTCTCAACCGAGAAGACCGTTTCCACCTTCGGGCGTTGGTTGTACGCGGGGTGGTTGAACTCCCTCACCTGTCTCCTCCGACGCCTTCCCGTCATCTTAATCTCAGGACCTCTGTCGCGGACGGGGATTAGGGTCCTGGCGCCCAGGACCACTTGAGCGTACTTGTGGTTCTTCTTTGCGTCGTAGCCCTTGTCCGCCACCACGATCTTCACACGTTGGCTGGACGGACCTTCTCGAGAACCCTGATGAAGTCCAGCAGGTCGCTCGAAGGGCCTCGCCTGAACTTCACCGCGACGATGAGCTGTTTCCTGGTCTCCACAGCCATCGTCTGCTTCACGTACCTCCTCAGCTGGATTCCCCGACGAAGACGTCGGTCCTTGTCGCGGAACTCGAGGGAGCGCACATAATACGTGCTTGCAGATGTCGAGCTGAACCCCGTCGAGTCCACCGCCAGATGCAGGGTCCTCAGGCGGACCTCCTCAAGGTACACGAGAAGGAGGCGCTCAAGCCTCCTCGCCTCCGCACGCTTTGAGAACTTCTGGAGCGTTGTCCAATGGGGCACTCTGCTCAATCCGAGCTCTTCAAGAGGCGAGGTACAGACCTCGAGGACCTCGCAGGAGTCCCAGTACGACTCCCTGAAGTGCTGGCGGAGCGCCAGCAGGACCACATGCTGGTGGTCCGTGTACAGATGATTCGCGTACTTCGACCCTCGAAGAGGGCAACGAGCCCTCTTGAGGACCCTCTTCTGACAACGAACGATGCGAACCAGTTTATGCTGGTTCGCTTTCTTCCCATCCCGCGGCAAAAGGCTATCCCATCCCTTGAGCCAGAGATCCGGCAAAGATCATTGGCTGACTCCTTGGAGGGGGCCATATCTTGCCGACGTTTCTATCTTTTCAGAATGTCGCTTTTCAAGGGTTTCTACAAAGCAGCACATAAGAAAGAGCGAAATAGGTTTATGGACGCCTCGGTGCAATTTCGCTCTAATTGAACCGAATACATGAATGTCTGGCTCAGACGAATTCAATTCTCGTCCGGTCCACATACTTTCCTTCTCGGCGTTCTCTCCTGACATATTGTATCAGAGCTGAATCGGATCTCGCGAACGATTCGTCGGACAATGGGAAAACGAAAGACTCGATCCCCGACTTCACAACGACCTGCGAGTCAAATGCTCGAAATGCTTATGTCTTTCGAACGCTTCGCTTGGCCGATGACAGGGGAGAAGGTCGCCGGTCAAGAGACAACCCCCAGTGTGCATCCGATCCACGTTTCTGCTAGAGATGTAACCGTCGCCTTCGGGCCGTTATTGGCTCTTGACGGATTCACTGCGGACATCCCCCGAGGCATCGTCGGCCTCTTGGGACCGAACGGGGCCGGAAAGAGCACTTTCATCAAGGCTTCGCTGGGACTCCTAAGCCTCAATAAAGGGACTATATCAGTCGGCGGATTGGATTCCCAGACTCAAAGCCTCCAGATTCGAGACCGCATCGGCTACATGCCCGAACATGATTGCCTGATACAGTCCATCAATGCGGTGGAACTCGTCTCCTATATGGGAATGATATCGGGCATGGCGTCACTTGACGCGATGCAACGCAGCCATGAGATGCTGGATTTTGTGGGAATCGGTGAGGAGAGATACAGGCCGATCAAGTCGTATTCCACCGGCATGAAGCAGAAAGTGAAGCTCGCGCAGGCGATAGCGCACGATCCCAAGCTGCTTTTCCTTGACGAGCCTACTAGTGGCATGGACCCTCAGGGACGAGAGGAACTGCTCGGCCTCGTAAAGAAGATGGCATCGTCGGAGAAGACGATCATCGTTTCGTCTCATATCCTCCAAGACGTCGAGCGAATCTGCGACTATGCTATCATTGTCAGCAACGGGAAGCTGGTTCGTTCCGGGGAGATGAAGACTCTACTGGCTGGCGAGGAGGGAGTGCGGAGCTTGACCGTTCGCGGCCCCGCAGCGGCTCTGTCGGGATATGTCCGAGCTCTGGAGCAGATCTGCCAGATAGTTGACAAGAGAGACGAGGCTGGAGAGCAGCTCACCTTGCTGATCAGAGGATGTGAGGATGGGAAGAGGGTTTTCAAACTCGCCTCCGAGAATGGCGTTCAAGTGAGGAGCCTCCATCCAGAGAGTCTGGACCTCGAAGAAGTTTTCCTGCGGGCTTTCAGAGGAGGCGGAAGAGATGGGCATTAGTCCTATCGAGTATCACGCATGGAAGGGTGAGAGGACCGCTCAGAATCTTCGACTCTACGTCATCGCTCGAAGCGTATTCAGACACAAGATCGGGTCGCTCGGAGTAATCATACTTCTCGTCATCGGCTTCCTGATAGTCCATGCATTTAGTCTGATAACGATTATCCTCATCCGTCACGAGGGGTTACAGGCCACCGACATGAACTCCTACCTGGGAGGAGGTTTGTTCGTGATCTTTTCCATGTTGCTGGCAGCTATTGTAACGTCCGACCTCATATCGGAAGACTTGGCCAGCAGTTCTTTTGTGCTCTACTTCTCAAGAGCTCTCAAGGTCAGGGACTATCTTGCCGGCAAGGCTGCCGGCGCGTTGCTGGTGATGAGCCTCTTTTGCGCACTACCCCCCGTCATCGTTGCCTTCGTCTCGCTATTGACCCAGACCGGCAACGACTATTGGGACGGCTTCGGAGTCTTGGGGAAGACCGCTTTGGTAGGTGCCCTTGTCACATTGTTCTTCGTGCCGTTCGGCATGATGATCTCGTGCTTCACCAGGAGGAAGAGTTATGCAGCGGTTGGCACCTTCATGTCATTCTTCGTCTTGGTCGTAGTTGCGGCCCTATTCTCTCAGTTCTCCCGGGGATGGAGGGTCATAAGCCCGATCGATGCGCTGACATATCTCTTCAGCTGGTTTTTCGGCGAACCGGTTCCAAGCTATGTCGATAAGGGAGCCCTTGGGCTGATTGTGGCGTCCCTGATCATCGTTCCGGCCATTGTCGTATACTATAGACTGACGAGGCAGGTGGTCGGCAAGTGATATCTCAAGAGAATGATCCCTCGCCCATCATTCAGGCACAATCCCTCAGCAAATGGTACGGGCAAGTGATAGGTCTCAACGGCTTTGCGCTGAGAGTGATGCCAGGGATAACCGGCATAGTCGGCCCCAACGGTTCCGGCAAGAGCACATTCTTCAAGCTCGTCCTGGGCCTGATCAAACCCAATGCTGGCAGCATAACTGTGCTCGGCCAGAAGCCGTGGAAGAATCCAGACCTGCACTCATCGATCGGCTTCTGCCCGGACTACGAATCGCTTCCCGCGGATTCGACCGGCCGAGAGTTTCTGACCCTCGTCGGAAAACTCCAAATGATGCACGGGACCGTCCTATCAAAGCGCATTCAAGAGGTCGTGAAGCTGGTAGAGATGGAGAAGGCCCTCGACAGGAAGACAGGGGTCTACAGCAAGGGAATGAGACAGAGGATGAAGATTGCCGGAGCGCTGTTACACGACCCTGAGCTGCTCATACTCGACGAGCCGCTGAGCGGGACAGACCCACTGGTGCGGAAGGACATCATAGACCTCATAAAGAGGCTACACAGGGAAATCGGACACGACGTTATCGTCAGCTCTCACGTCCTGTACGAGATCGAGCGGATGACCCACAACGTCGCGTTGGTATACAAGGGGAGAGCGGTGGCATCTGGAGACATATCGGAAATAAGGAATCTCATGGACAGCCATCCTCACAACATCATCATAGAGGGAGGGAAGATCACTGCTCTGGCCAAGATACTGCTTGACCAGACCTATGTCGTGTCCGTATCGTTCAACGACAGCAAAGACAGCATGACTGTCCAGGTGTCCAAACCTGATGATTTCTTCAACGACCTTCCTGCTCTCATCGACAAGTCCCAATGCTCCGTAGACAAGATGTACAGCTTGGACGACAACCTGGAAGCCGTTTTCAGATATCTCGTGGGGAGGTAGATGCATGGATTTGAAGAGAGTCCTCGTTGGGATATTCGCGCTGACATTCTTCTCGACCAAGAAGCTTCTCTTTGGCAAGAAAGTGATCATCACGGTCCTTGTCGCCCTGTTCGTTGCCGCAGTCATGGGCTATGCGGGGTCACAGAGCAATGATCCACTTGATGATGGCACGAACCTGATGGACACCCTGATTCTTTTCTTCTTCATGCCGGTAATGGCGATGATCTTTGGCTCATCTCTGATTCGCGACGAGATCGACGACAAGAGCATCACGCACGTTGCGACCGCGCCTCTGGATCGTGCATTCTCATACTTGGGATACTACCTGCCTTTGGGAATAGTCGTTTCAGTGTCAATGGTGGCGATCAGCTCCGTGGGCATGCTCGCCTTCTTCGGCCAACATGGATTTGGTTCTGAATCGCTCGAGATCTACCTGGCATTCATCGCCCTCGTAGTCATAGGTTCATTCGTATATTCGTCGCTGTTTCTGGCAATCAGCGTGTTGTTCACCAAACCAGTCCTTGTCGGTCTATTCTATGCGTTCATTTGGGAAGGATACGTCGGGTCGCTACCAGGTGCGATTCAGAAGGCATCTGTCAAACACTATCTGAGGAGCCTGGGATCTGGGTGGGTGGATTTCGGGGACATCAGCAGGTGGGATCAGGCGTCTAGCGTGTGGGGTTCCGCCGCGCTGTTGCTCGGGCTGACGGTTTTCCTCCTAGTCCTAGGAGCTTATCTCTTCAGGGAGAAGGAACTCGCTTAGCGGATATGATGATATGGAAAGAATGAAAGCAATCATATGCACCAAATACGGACCACCAGAAGTTCTTCAGTTAAGAGAAGTAGAAAAACCAACTCCAAAGGATGATGAAGTTCTCGTGAAGATATATGCAACAGCTGTTACTGCAAGTGATATCTTCATCCGAAGCTCTCAAATACCCATCCGATTTCGTATACCGATGCGCCTTATGTTAGGTTTGACAAAACCGAGAAAGTCCATAATAGGATTGGTATTAGCAGGGGAGATCGAATCAATAGGTAGAGACGTAAAGAGATTCAGAATAGGTGACCAAGTTTATGGGCTTACAGGATTTGGACTTGGTGCTTATGCTGAGTATAAATGTATGAAAGAGACAGATTCAACGCACGGTTGTTTGGCAATAAAGCCAATCAATACCTCCTATGAAGAAGCAACCATGGCTGCTTATGGTGGACTCTTGGCATTTCAATATGTCGAAAAAGGGAATATCCAACGTGGACAAAGAGTTCTAATCTATGGAGCTTCAGGAACGTCCGGAACAATGGCAGTTCAGTTAGCTAACTACTTGGGAGCAAAAGTTACTGGAGTATGCAGCTCAACAAATTTGGAGTTGGTGAAATCTCTGGGAGCTGAAGCTGTAATTGATTACACCAAAGTGGATACTTTAGACCCAGGTGTTCAATATGATTTCATACTTGATGCCGTTGGTAAAATAAAGACTTCAAAGTTGAAAGTTGCATGCAAGAAAGCTCTTGCTCCAAAAGGGAAATACGTATCAATTGACGATGGAAGCCTAATCTTAGACTCTAAGCGTCTTGCTTCAATCAAAGAGTTGGTTGAAGCTGGACATATAAAACCAATTATTGACAAATGCTTTCGGTTTGAAGAGATCGTCGAGGCTCACAGGTATGTTGGCAAAGGACACAAAACGGGAGGAGTTGCAGTAAGTGTAGCGCGGTCCTCCTAAGGCTCTCCATGGCCAGAGCAAGAGGAACACGAGGCGAGGAAATAGACATAGGACGATCACCCCATCAGTCTCATGCAGCGGCTTGCTGGGTCGTCATAAGAAGACGAGGGCGACAAGAGGTCGGCGAGTCCTTCCCTGTCGAGCAATCCCTTGCCGTTTGCACATGAAGAAGAAGGGAAAGGGGCTTGGGAGCGCCTAGGTGCAATTTCTTCTTGATTGAGCCGAAGCTACGGATGGCTGGCTCGAGCGAGTTCAATGCTCGCCCGGTCCACACCGTTTGTTCTCAGATTGACTCGACAAGTGGTTCATGGCCGGAAAACGAAAGAACAGAGGGGGCGCCCATCCGCCCCCCCTCCCCCAGGTTTCATAAGTTCCGTTCTATGCGTTGTACGCCGTCAGGAACGCTCCCCAGCCGGTGTCTGCGGCGAAGGCCAGCTGCAGATAGGCTGCCGAATGGCTGGACCATTCATTGCCTGTGCCCCAGTACAGCGATATGCCCATGCAGTCGGTCATCCGCTTTGCATCCCACACCTTTATGCAATAACTCTGGACAGCGTTCTGCATGGTGGTCGTGTCAGCCTTGAGCTTCGCGTCGGTGACACCCTTCGTTACCTTCAGGTGTAGGCCGTAGTCGTACAAGTCCGTGAAGTAGTGCGTTCCCCACATGTAGTAGGCGTTCTTCAGCGCGGTCGCATAGGCCGTCTTGTAGCCAGGCAGCAGGGATTTCATGTCCGCGGACCAAGTCGAGAAGGTCGATATGGTCGCCTTGAGCTGAACGACGTCAATCGCGGCAAGGTTCACGGTGGTGGCCCATTTCTGGGTCGCATAGTACTCGCCCCAGGCATCGACCATCGCCATCGAGTAGTCTCTCGGTAGCATTGCAGGGTTGTTGACGAGCGCCGTCAGCATCTTGTCGTATGGGAAGCCGTTCCCCGGCACGGTCTCCTCGGAACCGACCATGTATGACACGAGATTGGTCAGCGAGACCTGGTACGCCACCTCGATGTTCCCCATGTTGCAGCAGTCGAGGGCGAGCACGTCTATGTTCCTCGCCGCGCCCGCGATGGCGGCCTGGAGTTCCTGCATGCTCAGGCTATCCCCAGAAGTGTCGTCCTGGCAGACGTAGTTCCACCCGTACCCGTGATCCCACATGCTGAGGACCAGGTAGGTTGACGGGAACAACGCCGCAGCCTGGTTGATGCACCAAGTGAGCGTCGCCGGGTCGCCCATGTTCATCTCGGGCGCCGTCAAGACCGTGGTCACGGTCGTGCCGGATATCTTCTGCACCGTCATCCCGCTTGTGCTGCCTAGGTCCACGAACGCCACGATGTTGACGCTCGCGCTAGCAGGAGCAGCCTCCAATAGAGGAAGGCTCGTGCCTGCCCAATAGGTCTCAAGGTTGTTGTCCCCATCCATATAGATGGCATATGTCCAAGCCGCGACTTCAGGCGCTGCGGAGCCTCTGCCACCTGGCTTCGCCAGGGCCATCCCCGGCACCACCAGCATTCCTATGACGATTGCCACTATGCACATGCTCAAATAACGTCTCTTCGTATTTCCCAAACCTCCCCTTGAGTACGGCACCGTGCATCCACTTCTTGATGGTCGTACTGCCGGGGAGTATTGCCCTGTCCGGATTAGAACGTTCCGAAGGCCTGGTCAGAATTAGGTGAGAAGTTGATGATTGCAATACGAATTAGTAGTGAAAATCCATAATACTGCCACGTCGATACGGAATACGGATTCTGAATGCCGATTGAATCGATGCCCGGAGAGCTGGGGTCACCGTTGAAGGATATGCCTGAGGAGGCGAGGCGCATCGTTGACCATGCGCGGAGTCTCAATGTCCAGCTCAGATTGATGGGCGGCCTGGCAGTAAGAGTGCATTGCACGAGCCTCGATTTCTGCGAGCGGCCCTACTCGGACATCGACCTGATGGGGCTTGGCTCCGAAGCGGCTGGAATCGAGAGAACCTTCGCAGATCTCGGCTACACATCCGACAAAGAGTTCAACGCCCTCCACGGAAGACAGCGGCTGAAGTTCGAGGACTACGTGAACAACCGCCATGTAGAAGTCTTCCTCGACAAGTTCCGCATGGACCAGACATTGGACTTCAGAGGGAGACTCGATATCCATCCCTACACGATCTCTCTGACAGACCTGTTCGTAACGAAGATCCAGGTCGTGAAGATGGATGAGAAAGACTTTCACGACTTGTTCTCACTTTTCAGGGATCACAAGATCGGGGTCGACGACAGGGAGGGCGTGATCAACGCGAGATATCTCGCCCAACTCTGCGCCCATGACTGGGGGCTCTATCATACGGCACTTAGGAACCTCGATCGAATCCCCGGATTCTACGACTTCTTCAAGCTCGACAATGCCGAGAGGGAATCGATGAACCGGAGGTTGTGGATCCTTAAGCTTATGATCATCGAGGAGCCGAAAGGTCCCATCTGGAAGGCGAGGGACAGGCTCGGAGAGCGCCTGCCGTACTACGAAGAAGTGGAACGAGTGGGTGGGGAAGAATGATCCTTTCCGGTAGATTCTCTCCTGACTGAAGCAAGGTTCTCCAATGCGAAAGCGTACGCGGCTTCATCGTCTACGAGCTCGGCTTGTCGCGCGGCCTCTTCATAGTGTTTCGCCGCTGCCTCATCCTCACCTCTCTTCTCCCGAACGACGCCGCTCCTCATGTGCACGGCGATGAGGCCCTCACTGTTCCCGACGCTTCTCAAGAGCGTCTCCGCGACCTCCAAGGATTTGACTGCCTCGTTCAAGTTGCCGGAATCTTCATTGACCATTGCGAGCATTAGTATCCCCCTCGCTTTGGTGCTGGGATCGCCAATTGAGTCGGCGATCGAATTGTATCGCACCAATTCCTTCTCCGCCTTCTTGAAGTCGCCTCCCATCCTCAGCAGGTCAACTAGCGCCGAGGAAAGGGCAATGTCGCCTGAATCGTATCGCGCCTGCTTCTGGAACAGACCCTTCCGTGGCCTCAGCTCCGGCCGTTCTAACGAATTCGTGCACAATTCGATGCCTTCGGAGACCCTTCCTTGATCTCCCAAGGCAGTCGCACACGCAGCCTGAAGCCGCTTGAACTCGACAATCTCGCCAGCCCGCCTGAAAGCTTCTGACGACTCCACGAGCACAGTCGTCATCTCGCCGAGCTTCAGTTGTGCCTTGTAGAGGCTCGCCAGGTTCTCTAGTCCTCGTGCCTCGCCTCCGTGGTCTTTGACCGCGTGTGCCAGCCTGACCGATTCCTTGAACTTCATCTCTGCATCGAGAAGATTTCCCTCATCCCAATCCAAAAGCGCAAGGTTGTTCAGGCATGCTGCCTGTAACGAACGCTCCTCGGCCTTCGCCGCAAATGATAGGGCTCTATCATAGGCGCTTCGTGCCTTCGCGAAATCGTGTCTCTTCCTGTGAACCCCGCCGATGTTCATCCATTCGCGACCCTGTCCCTCCCTGTCACTGGATTTCTCGTAAATGCGCAGAGCCTTCTCATGTCCGGCCAACGAGTCCGACCATCGTTCGATCTGTGACTGGAGTTTGGCGATCGTCTCTAGCACGAGCGCCCTTTTCTCCGCATACTCCTCGCCACTCAGAAGAAGGAGGCTCTCTTCGAAATCCACCAGCGCCGCCTCCTGTCGTCCCAACGATTCGTTCATCTGCCCGCGGAGGAACAGCAGTTCCGCGTACTCTCTCGGCGAAGCATTGTCCCTCGGTATTCTTGATGTGAATGCGAGCGTTTCCTCGGGGAACTCCTTCGCGAGCTCCACAGCGTTCGAGACCGCCACGCGCCTCGCAGCGCTCCAATCGCCCGCCTCGACATGATGATAGAGAGTTTCGAGCTTCCACTCAACGCCCGTATGGCTCTCACAGTACTCAGCTCCAGTCCTATGAAGCGCCGTCTTCCTGGCAGCACTAAGTCGAGAGGAGAAGAACTCTCTCAGCAGGTCGTGCGTCCAGATGCCATCCTGTTGTTCCACGATCAGGGCTCTGTGTCTGAGCTTCGCCACGTCATTGTAGTCGATATCCCGTATAGCGTCCAATGTCACGGGATGACGGAATACCGATAGGAGCTCCAGAAGTTCGCGCTCGTGCGCAGGCAGCGTGGAATAGACCTCCCTCTCGACGAATGCGATTACATCGCCCTTGGAGCTCCCCACGCCGCCGCGCGCCATCAGGTTGAGAAGGAGTGGATGGCCATGGCTTTCGTCCACAACACGGGTGGCGTCCTTCGCAGACAGACTCTGCGCCATGCGCCAGGCCGAGTCACG
>Ga0214473_10007481_pt1 | contig 12955 bp, 10 predicted proteins | sample RVTome_7_FD_203509 | JGI IMG/M metagenome (GOLD analysis project Ga0214473, IMG submission 203509) | Soil microbial communities from uranium-contaminated site in the Upper Colorado River Basin, Wyoming, United States - RVT98D197 | ecosystem: Environmental > Terrestrial > Soil > Contaminated >...
GCCCCAACTCCCGGAGGCGCTGAGCCACGAACGCCGCCCGTTGCCCCTCCGCCCCGGAGGGTGCGGGGATCTGCGAGATGGCTGCCTGGAGGTCCAGCGTGGCGTCATTGGTCGCCAGCAGGATCTCCCGCCCCCGGCGCAGGGCGGGATGCTGGGCGACGGTCGAGAACGGGTGGGGGAGGGGCACGGCGGGAGGTTAGCCGCAGCGCGAGGGCGGTCGCAAGCTTGACGGTCCCCCACTCCGGGCGGCATCGTTGGCGCATGGATGAGGGACAACTGATCCACGACTGGAACACCTTGGACGGGTTCGACTGGCGGACAGCGCGGGTGGACTTGAACGACGAGACCCTCCGCGACGGCCTCCAATCTCCCTCTGCGATCGACCCTCCCATAGACATCAAGCTGCGCTTCCTCCACCTGATGGCCGACTTGGGCATCGTGGCGGCGGACATTGGCCTCCCCGGTGCGGGTCCGCGGATGGTGGAAGCGGTCCGTGCGTTGGCGCGCGAGATCGTGCAGGCCAAGCTCCCCATCGCTCCCAACTGCGCCGCGCGCACCGTGGTGGCGGACGTCGAGCCCATCGCCCGGATTTCGCAGGAGGTGGGGATCGCGATCGAAGCCGCCACGTTCATCGGCTCATCGCCCATCCGGCAGTTCGCCGAGGACTGGACACTGGACCGGATGCTCAAGGTCAGCGAGGAGGCCGTGCGCTTTGCGGTGCGGGAAGGGCTGCCGGTCATGTACGTGACCGAAGACACCACGCGCGCCCGCCCCGACGTGCTCAAGGCGCTGTACGGCAACGCGATTCGATGCGGCGCGCGACGGATCTGCCTGGCGGACACCGTGGGGCACGCGACGCCGAGTGGCGTCAGAAATCTGATACGGTTCGTCAAGAAAGAGATTGTGGAGCCTTCCGGGGGGGACGTTAAGGTTGACTGGCACGGGCATCGGGATCGGGGCATGGGGCTCATCAACTGCCTGGCGGCGATCGAGGCCGGCGTTGACCGGGTGCATGCGACGGCGCTGGGCGTGGGCGAGCGGGTCGGAAACGCGGAGATGGACCTGCTGATCATCAACCTGGCGCTCCTCGGCGCGCACCGGCACGACGTCTCGAAGCTCCGGGAGTACTGCCAGCTGGCGGCGGACACCATCGGCGTACCGTTGCCCGCCAACTACCCGGCCATGGGCACCGACGCGTTCCGCACCGGCACCGGGGTGCACGCCGCCGCCATCATCAAGGCCCGGAAGAAGGGTGACGCCTGGCTGGCGGACCGGGTCTACTCCAGCGTGCCGGCCGGCACCTTCGGCCTCAGGCAAAAGATCGAGATCGGGCCGGTGTCCGGACTCTCCAACGTCAAGTGCTGGCTGGAAGAGCACGGGTATGATGCGTCGGACGCCGAGCTATGCCAGCGCTTGTTCGAGGCGGCCAAGCGGGGCGACCGGGTGCTGAGCGACGAGGAGTGCCATCGGCTGGTGGCCGACGCCCGCCACGCCGGGGCCGGCGGCAACTGATGGCTACCGACTTCCAGAACTTGATCGCGTCTTATCTGGACCTCCGCTGGCACATGGATCCGGTCGCCGCGACCACCGCCGGGCTGACCGAGCACGACCACCGGCTGGGGAGCTACACGGAGGAGGACGTGCGGCAGCACGTCGCCGCCCTCCGCGCGCTGGCCGGCGCCCTGGAAGAGATCGAGGTTGAAGGGCTGCAGGACGAGATCGACCGGACGGCGCTGCTGGACGACGTACGGGTCACGATTCACCGCTTCACCACGGAGCGGGTGCACCGCACCAACCCGTCGTTCTGGCTGGAGCACGCCCTGGAAGGCCTGTATCACCTGTTGGCGCGCCAGGACCGTCCGCTGGAGCATCGCGCGCGGTCGGTGGCGCAACGCCTGGCCGCCGTTCCGGGGTTCCTCACGGCGGCGCGCGAGACCCTGGAGGAATGCCCTCGGGTGTTCGTCGAAACGGCTATCGGCGTGGTGGCTGGCGCCGAGGCCTTGATCGGGGAAGTCGCCGCGCAGCTCCGTCCCGCCGGGGACCAGGGATTCGACGGCGCCGTGACGGAGGCCCGCGACGCGGTGCATGCCTTCGCGGCGTTTCTCGCCAAGGACCAGGGGGACTCGGCGGACGGCGGGTACGCGATCGGCGAGGATGCTTTCAACTTCCGGCTGCACCACGAGCATGCGCTGCGGGCGGTGGCGCCGGAATTGTGGCGGTACGGCCTCCACCTCGCGGAGGAGGTGGAAGCCGAGCTCGTTGCCATGGCGGCGGACATCGCCCCGGGCACGCCGTGGCCGGATTTGGTGGACCGGCTGCGTGGGACCCATCCACCCGCCGATCAGCTGGTCACCGCGTACGCCGAGGAGATGGAGCGGGCCCGGCGGTTCGTGGTGGAACGGGAGCTGGTGCCGGTGCCGGATGGGCCGCTGGACGTCATCGAGACGCCGTCGTTCCTGAAGCCGCTCATTCCCTACGCCGCGTATCAGGCGCCGGGGCCGTTCGCCCGTGACCGCACAGGGTGGTTCTACGTCACGCCACCCGACGCGGGGCACGATCCGCAGATGCGGGAGAGCATGCTGCGGGACCACTGCGTGCACGAGCTGGCGTCCACGGCCCTGCACGAGGGGTATCCCGGACACCACCTCCAGTTCCTCGTCGCGCAGCAGCAGGAGCGCACCGTCCGGAAGGTCATCGGCACGCCGCTCTCCATCGAGGGATGGGCCCTCTACTGCGAAGAGATGATGGCCGAAGAAGGGTTCTATCGCGGCGTGGAGGAGCGCTTCTTCCAGCGCGTGCACCTGCTGTGGCGGGCGCTCCGGATCGTGCTGGACGTGGGGCTACACACCAGGGGGATGAGCTTCGATGAGGCGGTGGACCTGCTGGTCAACCGGGTGCACTTCGAGCGGACGAACGCCGAGGCGGAGGTGCGCCGGTACTGCGCCTACCCGGCGTATCAGCTCTGTTATGCCGTGGGCCGCCGGGAGCTCCGGGCCTTGCGCGAGGCCTACCGGAGGGCCCAGGGCGCGTCCTACTCCCTGCGTGGTTTCCACGAGGCCACGCTGCAATACGGCGGGCTGCCGGTCAGCCTGATGCGATGGGGGATGGGGCTGGATGAGTAAAGACTGCTGCCCGTTATCCGCTATCCGTTGTCAGTGAGCTCACCGGGGCGGCTTCCGCCCGTCGTCAAGTCCCTCGGCGCCGTTTCGTTTTTCAACGATCTCGCGAGCGAGATGATTTACCCGCTGATCCCGGCGCTCGTGACGCGGACGCTGGGGGGCGGTGCGATCTCGCTGGGGCTGTTCGACGGCATCTCGGAGCTTGGGGCCTCGCTGGCCAAGCTCTGGGCCGGCTGGCTGGCGGATCACCCCCGGTGGCGGCGCCCGCTGGTCATCGGCGGGTATCTCGTCGCGGCCGTGACGCGACCGGTGATCGGTGCCACCAGCGCCGCGTGGCAGGTGATTGCGCTTCGTGCTACGGACCGCATCGGGAAGGGGATCCGGACGCCGCCGCGCGATGCGGTGATCGCGGACGCCACGGCGCCGGAGATGCGGGGCCGGGCGTTCGGGTTCCACCGGGCCATGGACCACGCGGGCGCGGTGGTGGGGCCGCTGTTGGCCTGGGTGCTGCTGTCGATCGCGGGGCTCACGCCGGACGGCGTCATCGTGTGGAGCGTGGTCCCCGGCGTGATCGCGGTGGGGGTGGCGGCTTGGGCGCTACGAGCGTCGAGGGGCGGGGGAACGGCGGGAAGCGAGGGGCCCACGCCAGCCGCTGATCCCGTCACCGCCGACCGCCCTCGGTCGTCGCGGTTGGTCTTCTCGCTGGTCGTGTTGTTCGCGTTCGCCCGGTTTCCGGAAACGCTGCTGCTGCTGCGGCTTCAAGACCTGCGGCTGCCAGTCGCCCTGGTGCCGCTGGTGTGGGCGGCCCTGCACGTTATCCGGACGGTAGGCAGCTACCCCGGAGGGAAGCTGGCCGATGCGGTCGGTCCCCGGCGCGTCATGCTGGCCGGTTGGGGGCTCTATGCGCTGGTGTGCGTGGGGCTCGCCACGGCGCCGACGGCGCTAGCGGGCGTGGCGTGGTTCCTGGTGTTCGGATTCGTGGCGGCGCTGACCGAGTCACCGGAGCGCGCCTTTGTCGCGGCGTTCGCCGGCGGCCGGGGCTCCGGGAGCCGCTTCGGTGTGTACCACGCGAGCGTCGGCGTGGCGATACTGGTTGGCGGATTGGCGTTCGGCATGGCCTACGCCCAGATGGGCGGGCCCGTGGCGTTGGCGCTGAGCGCCGTTGCATCGGGCGCGCTCGCCTTGGGTCTTCTGGTTCGGCAGCGGACCTGAGGTCGGCGGGAACGGCGTCAGTGGGAGAGTCGGATATCCTGCTTCCAGACCCGGCCGGTGAGGCGATGGAATTGGGTGCCGTTCACCCATACGCCGCCGTCCTTGAACTCGAGGACCACGGCACCCCGGCCCTCCGGAGGCTCCTCGGCCGACACGGTGAGCGGCCCCGCGGGGGCGTCGCATATCACGAATCGACCAGCCGAGTCTGCTCGCGCCCGCAACTCGACTGTGGCCAGCCGCACGTGGATGCGGGCCCGAGGGACGGCGTTGAAGGAGGAGTCGTGCACCACGCCGACCACCACCAGACGATCAGGCCGAAGGTCGGGGCAGAGGCGGCGAAGCACCTCGGCTTCCGGCGGCACGAACAACGGAAGGAACTGCCGGACGCCCCGCGACAGGGTGACGCGCTGCTCCGGCGCGCCGATCCCCAGCGAGTCGAGCCGGGAGTGGTGGAAGGAGACGCCATACTCACCGTCGAACGGTCCGCGGATGGCGAACCCACCGTCCTCGTCCGCTCGGACCTGGCGACTGGAGCCGACAAGCCACACCACAGCTTCCGGGAGTGGTGTGCCGCCGCGCGAGGAGTCAACCACGGCGCCCTCCAGCAACGCCAACGACCCGACGTACTCGACCGCCTTGGACGATGATTCGATCAGTGTGACCGTACCGCCCGCCTCCCGATAACCCACCACCCTCGGCCACCAACGGCGCAGCCGGCGGCGCTGGCCCTGGTCGAGACGCGCCGTCCGGATCCACCAATGGGTCACGATCCACGGGCCGGACGCGAGGCGCGTGAACTCCACGTGCCCGCCGAGGTTGTTTTCCCGGAGCCCAGTGTAGGTGAATTCCAGGAACTCAAGCTCCAGCGTCCGGCGATCCAGCCACAGCACCCCCGCGACGTCTGGCCGCCTGCGCCTTGGATCGGGCTCGAACGTCAGTCCCACGAGTCCGGGACGCTCGTCCCCACCCTCCCTGGCACCGAAGCAGTGGGTGCTGAGGAACAGGTCGCCGAGCAGCACGTCGGCATCCGGGCCGTGGAAATCCAGCGAGTCGCCCGCGGCGCGGACCACGTATCCGTCGCGAGCGAGTTGCTCGGCAGGCACGCTCTGAAACGGTTTGGCCCCCACGCCCGACCAACTGGCGTCCCGCTCAGCGAGGATCCGGCGTCCCGTGAGGGGTAGGGAACGCTCGAACCGTTCCACGGCATACCGGAGGGTTCCCTGGTCCTCCGTCCATTTGACGGCCGCCAGGGCCTCGCGGGCCTCCTCCCACAGCTGCGCCACTGCCGCGGCGTCCGTCCGAACCCCGCAGTGGGGCCGTCCGCGGACGACCACCGCCGGGAGCTCCACCGGCACGGCGTCGACCTCCAGCCGGTAGGCCACGGGTCCGCTGTCCGTCAGTGCGAAGAGCGGTGATTCCGAGGGACGAAATCCGATGCGCTTGGACCGCACGCGATAGTGGCCCTGCGCCGGGGCATGGAGCAGGAACGTTCCGCCCAGACTGGTCAGCGCCCGCGCGACCTCGAGGCCCGCCGAGTCGAGCAGGGTCACGAAGGCGGCCTCGATGGGCCGGCCGGTCCCGCGATCCACCAATTCGCCGCGCACGGCCTGCGCGTCGAGCGGCGCGGCACAGAGGGCGAGGCCGAGGGTGATCAAGCTGCTCGACCAACCAACCGTCCATCCGCCGTCGCGAAACACCATTTGATGCGGAAACCTGCCGCGACGTCAGGTGGCCTCAGCTCAGCACCAGCGTCGGGATGAGCGTCGGCGCCTTTCGCGCTTTGGTGGCCTGCTCGAAGGCGTACGCGATCTTGATCAGCACCGGCTCGCTCCACGCCCGCCCGAAGAACGAAATCCCCATCGGCAGCCCCAGGTGGAACCCGGCCGGCACCGTGATGTGGGGATAGCCGGACACCGCCGGAAACTGGGAGCTGCCACCACCACCGCCGCCACCGCCCAACGTCGCCAGGTCCACCAGCCCGGCGGGTCCGCCAGAAGGGCCCATCATCGCGTCCAGGCGATGCTTGTCCATCGTGGCGTCAATCCCTTTGGCGCGCGTCAGCTCGATGCACTTCGCCCGTGCGTCCAGATACGGTTGCTCCGTCAGGGGGCCCTTCGCCTGGCAGGCGATGAAGGTCTCCTGGCCAAAGTAGGGCATCTCACGGTCGTTGTTGGCCTCGTTGAACGCGATGACGTCCGCCAACGTCCGGGGCTTCACGTTGGAGGGCATGGTCGCGAGATAGGCGTTCACATCCGCCTTGAACTCGTACTGCAGCACGTCCCGCTCGGCGTTACCCAACTGGCCCGCCGTTTCGATCTCCGCCGGATCCACCACCTCGGCGCCGTGCTCCCGCAGCGCCTTGATCGCGTCTTCAACGAGCTGATTGAGCTGCGGATTATTGCCGGTCCGGGGGCGGACGCCGATGCGGACGCCCCGCAGGCCGTTGATATCGAGGAAGGCGGTATAGTCCGGAGCGATGTGGCCCTGAGCATCGGCGGTGGCCGGGTCCCGGGGGTCCACACCGGTCATGCCGCTCAGCAACGCCGCGGCGTCCGCCACCGTGCGGCACGTGGGCCCGGCGGTGTCCTGGCTGTGCGCGATGGGAATCACGCCGGCGCGGCTCACCAGCCCCACAGTGGGCTTGAAGCCCACGATACCGCAGGCGTTGGATGGACTCACGATCGAGCCGTCCGTCTCGGTCCCCACGGCCACCGCGCAGAAGTTGGCGCTCACCGCCGCCGCCGACCCGGAGCTGGATCCGCTGGGATTGCGATCCAGCACGTACGGGTTTTTGCACTGCCTGCCACGGCCGCTCCAGCCGGACGACGATCGCGTGGACCGGAAGTTGGCCCACTCGGAGAGATTCGCCTTGGCGAGAATGACGGCGCCCGCCGCCCGGAGCCGTTCTACCAGGAACGCGTCTCGCTCCGCGAGGTTGCCCTCCAGCGCCAGCGAGCCCGCGGTGGTCTGCATCTTGTCGTGCGTGTCAATGTTGTCCTTGACGATCACCGGAATCCCGTGGAGCGGCCCTCGGACTCGGCCCTGCCGTCGTTCCTCGTCGAGCTGTCCCGCAATCTGCAGGGCATCGGGGTTGGTCTCGATCACCGCCCGCAGGGTGGGCCCCTGGCGATCCATGGCCTGAATGCGCCCCAGGTACGCCTGGGTGATCCCGCGCGCCGAGAGCCTTCCGCTCCGCATGCCCTCCTGGAGCTGGGCGACGGTCATTTCGGCCAGCTCGAACGGTTGCTGCTCGGCGGGAAGGTCGGACGCCTCGGCGTTCCCGGGCCGTCCCACGCCCGGCACGGCCGCCGCCGCGGCTGCCAGGGCGGTCCGCTCGACAAACTCTCGACGCTTCATGATGTCAGTCTCCTGCGGCGTAGGCGCTTTGGACGAACGGGGCTTCCTGCAACACCGGCTCTTTCTTGCTCCACAGGGTCTTGTACCACTCCCTCGCGGCGGCGACGATCACCAGCATCACCACCACCATGAACACGATGGACAGGGCGGAGTTCAGGTAGTCGTTGAAGATGAGCCGGGAGGCCGAGGAGTCGGTGCTGCCGGCCAGCGTCCGGGCGTGGGAGAGGAAGCCGAGCCGGGGATCGGCGGCGAAGACCTTCTGGATGCCGGCCGTGATGGTCGCGGTCGCCAGCCAGGCCAGCGGCGCCAGCGTCACCCAGGCGTAACGGGCTTTCTTCATCTTGATGATGATCGTCGTGGCGACGGTGAGCGCGATCGCCGCCAGCAGCTGGTTGCTGATGCCGAACAGCGGCCACAGGGTATTGATGCCGCCCAGCGGGTCCAGCACGCCCTGCACCAGGAAGTAGCCCCAGCCGGCGGCGATCAGGGCGCTGGCCAGCAGGTTGCCGGGATACCAGGACACCTCGCCGAACTTGGGCCAGAGATACCCGCCCAGCTCCTGCGTCATGAACCGGCCCACGCGGGTGCCGGCGTCGATGGTCGTCAGGATGAACAGCGCCTCGAACAGGATGGCGAAGTGATACCACAGGGCGGTGAGCGTCTGCCCGCCGATCTTGGCCGACACGCCGGAGAAGATGTGGGCCATGCCCACCGCGAGCGACGGGGCGCCGCCGGTCCGCGAGAGCAGCGTGGCCTCGCCCACCGAATTCGTCAGGTCGGTCATCTGCTGCGGCGTCATGGTGAAGCCCCACCCCGCGATGGTCTGGGACGCCTGTTCGAGCGTGGTGCCCAGGAGCCCCGCGGGGGCGTTGATCGCGAAGTAGATACCGGGGTCCAGCACCGTTGCGGCGCACATCGCCATCACGCCCACGAACGACTCCATCAGCATCCCGCCGTAGCCGATCATCGGCAGGTGGGATTCCCGCATCACCATCTTGGGCGTGGTGCCCGACGCAATCAGGGCGTGGAACCCGCTGATGGCGCCGCAGGCGATGGTGATGAATGCGAAGGGAAACAGCTTTCCGGCGAAAACCGGCCCGGTGCCGTCGATGAACCGGGTAACGGGCGGCATGTGGATGGGCGGCAGCACGATCAGAATGCCGATCGCCAGCGCCACCACGGTGCCCACCTTCATGAACGTGGAGAGGTAGTCGCGCGGCGTCAGCAGCAACCACACGGGCAACACCGAGGCCACGAACCCGTAGGCGATCAGCCAGAACGAGAGCGTGGTGTCCTTCAGCGTGAAGAACGCGCCCCACGTGGGATGCTCGGCCACGAGCCGTCCACCCCACAGGGCCAGCAGCAGGAGCCCCACCCCGATCACCGTGGCTTCCAGGGTCTTGCCCGGCCGGATGGTGCGCATCCACCAGCCCATGAGCAGGGCGATGGGGATGGTGCAGGCCAGCGTGAAGGTCCCCCAGGGGCTGGCGGCGAGCGCCCGGACCACCACCAGTGCGAGCACCGCCAGCAGAATGATCATGATCATGAGGATCGCGATCATGGCCGCGAGCCCGGTGACCTTGTTGACTTCCTCCTTGGCCATCTGCCCCAGCGACTTCCCGTTCCGGCGCACCGAGGCGAACAGGATCACGAAGTCCTGGACCGCGCCCCCGAGGACGACGCCGATGATCAGCCACAGGGTGCCGGGCAGGTAGCCGAACTGCGCCGCGAGCACCGGCCCCACCAGCGGCCCCGCGCCGGCGATGGCGGCGAAGTGGTGCCCGTAGAGCACCCACTTGTTGGTGGGCACGAAGTCCCGGCCGTTGTTGAGCCGCTCGGCGGGCGTGGCGCGGCGGTCGTCCAGCTCCATGATGCGCCGGGCGATGAACCGCGCGTAGAAGCGGTAACCCACCATGTAGGTGCAGACGGCCGCGATGACCAACCAGGCGGCGTTCACCGACTCGCCGCGGTGGAGCGCCAACACCGCGAAGCCGGCAGCACCGGCGGTGGAGATGGCGGCCCACAGGAGGATGGAGAGGGGTTTGTTCATGGGTACACAGAATGTGGTCTAGTGGCTCGGTCGGCAACCCTGGTGCGGTGGCTGGGCTGGTGACGGGGGCGCGAGGCCGATGGGCTCCGCCGGACGCGAGTGGTGCGGGGTGGACTCGACGCTCGGGCGCAGGGGCATGGCGCAGTGAACTCCGGTGGGTCCCAGACGGGACTACCAGCGACTGGCGCGACCCACCGGAGTTCACTGCCCCACGATTTCCGATCGCGCCCAGCGCGCCGAGACCCCGCCCGCACCAACGCGCCCGTTGGAGCCCATCGGCCTCCTGCCCCCGGGTCGTGGCTCTGGGGCACCGCAGCAGGTTGCTCCCCCGCCGTTCCGAACGTACGTTCGGTGCTCCACTGACCCGGGCGGCCTCCCATTCCGTTCCACTCTCCCATCTTCGGCGAGGAACGCGGACGGGCCTCGGGCGCGGCCGTCGCCCCGCGCGAGCGTCCCCAGCGGGTCGAGCCCCGTGAGATGAAGGGCAACGTGGCGATCGTCACCGGCGGTGCCAGCGGCCTGGGCCGCGCCATCGCGCTGGATTTCGCCCGCCGCGGTGTGCACGTGGCGTTCAACTACGTGCTGCTCCCCAATCGCGACATCGCCGCGCAGGCCCTGCTCACGGAGACCGCGCTGCGGGGCCTGGGCATCCAGGTGTACTGCGCGGCGTGCGACGTGCGCGACGCCGATGCGGTGAACGCCTTCGTGGCGACGGTCAAGGCGGAGCTGGGCGGGGTGCACTACCTGGTCAACAACGCCGGTATCGCCCGCGACGGCGCGCTGTGGCGGATGGGCGAGGACGCCTGGCGCGAGGTGCTCGACGTCAACGTAACCGGCGCGTTTCACTGCGTCCGCGCGGTGGCCCCGGTGTTTCGCCAACAGCACTACGGCAAGATCGTAAACATCGCCTCCCACCAGGCGTACACCCCGGGGTTCGGCATCGCCAACTATGCGGCGAGCAAGTCGGCGCTCATTGGGCTCACGCGGGCGGCCGCGGTGGATCTAGGCGCCGCCAACGTGAACGTGAACGCAGTGGCCCCGGGCTTCATCCGCACCGAGATGCTGGCCAAATTGCCGCCGGAGGTGCTGGAGCGGGCGGAGAAGGAGTCCCTGCTGGGCCGGGTGGCGGAGCCGGAGGACGTGGCGCGGGTGGTGACCTTCCTGTGCTCCGACGAGGCCCGCCACGTCACCGGCCAGGTGATCGTGGTGGATGGAGGACTGACCATCGCCTGAGCCGCCTTTGCCACCGTTTCTCCGGCTGGCTAGGTTCCTCCATCCTGTAGATGATATCGGTGATCGCAAGGTGACTGCAAAGCCCCGGGGGGTGTTCGCCGGGCTCCTGCTGGCGGTGGCGTGCGGCGGCGGTTCGCAGCCCTCGGAGACCGCTCCCGCTCCCACGGCGCCGCTTCCGACGACCGGCCTGGCCGGACTCAAGGTGGTGGTCTACCCGCTCACCCTGGTCGCGGCCGATGACAAGCTGGGCTGGACCGCGGCCCTGACGCCGCGGCGGACGGCGTTGAACCACGCCGACTCGCTGCTCGGCGAGACCCTGACCGGCCGCGCCCCGGAAGTGCAGTGGGTGCTGCCTCCCGCCCTGCGCCAGGCGGCCCGTCGCGCGGCGCCCCTGGCGGTGGACCCGGACCAGATGGCGACGTCGCTGTTGCGGGGGTCCCGGCTCACCAAGCTGCCCGATCCTCTCTGGAGTCAGATGCGGAGCCTCACGGCGCTGGCGGGAGAGCGTTACGCCCTGGTGCCGGCCAGCCTGGTCTACCGGCCCGCCGTGGACGGGGGCGCCCGCGCCGAGCTGACGATGGTGCTGGCTAACGTGCGAACCGGGATGATCGAGTGGCGCACCGTGGCCCACGCGGTGGGGGCCGATCCCTGGGAGGCGCTGCAGGGGGCGCTCAAGGCGCTCACCCCGGGCCTTCCGTGAGCCCGCGGGCCACGCTCATCCGCGGCGACGGGATCGGTCCGGAGATTACCGCCGCCGCGCTCTCGGTCTTCGACGCGGCTGGCGTCCGGATGGACTGGGATGTGCAGCTGGCGGGAGTGGCGGCCATGGACGAGGCCGGAACGCCCCTGCCCGACGCCACGGTCGAAAGCATCCGCCAGACGCGAGTGGCGCTCAAGGGCCCGCTCACCACGCCCGTGGGCACCGGATTCCGCTCGGTCAACGTGGCGTTGCGCAAGGAATTCGACCTGTACGCCAACGTCCGGCCCGCCAAGTCCATCCTGCCGGGCGGCCGCTACGACGACGTGGACATCGTCCTGGTGCGGGAGAACACGGAAGGGCTCTACATCGGATTCGAGATGACCATCGCCATGCCGGGCGACCCCAAGGCCGTCGCCCAATCCATGGCCATCGTGACGCGACTGGGGTGCGAGCGGGCGGTTCGCTACGCCTTCGAGTACGCCGTGGCCCACGGCCGGAAGAAAGTGACGATTTGCCACAAGGCGAACATTTTGAAGGCGGTCAGCGGCTTGTTCTTGGAGGTGGGGCGGGAAATATCGAAGGCCTACGCCGGCCGGGTGGCGGTGGACGACATCATCATTGACGCCTGCGCCATGAAGCTGGTGCTGGACCCGACGCAGTTCGACGTGATCGTGACCACCAACATGTTCGGCGACATCTTGAGCGACGAGATCGCCGGGCTGGTGGGCGGGTTGGGCCTCGCGCCGGGGGCGAACATCGGCGAGCGCACGGCTATCTTCGAGGCGGTGCACGGCTCCGCGCCGGACATCGCCGGTAAGGGCGTGGCCAACCCGTGTGCCCTGTTGTTCGCCGGCTGCATGATGCTGGAGCACCTTGGCGAGACCGACGCGGCCGGGCGCATCCGGCAGGCGCTGGAGGACACGCTTCGGGGGGGAACCGTCCGTACCCGGGACTTGGGAGGCAATGCTTCGACGCAGACTTTCGCAGACGCCGTTAGTCGCCGGCTTGGTTGAGCATGAGTGCCCGCGATGTCACACAGCGGTTGAGCTGCCGTTCGGGACCTTGTGTCGCACCTGCCGCGGCCATATCGAGCGGCGGGCCAACCGGCTGGCCCATGTGTCGGCCGGCGTGACCACGGCGCTGCTGGCGATCTACGCCGTCGTCAGGTTGCCGGACGATCCTCGCGCCCGCATGATGACGGCCCTGGCCGTGGCCGTGTGGTACGTCTTGGTGCGGCTCACGGTACAGCGCGCGGCGCGGGAGCTCATGCCATGAGTTTCAGCC
>Ga0214473_10007482_pt1 | contig 12954 bp, 11 predicted proteins | sample RVTome_7_FD_203509 | JGI IMG/M metagenome (GOLD analysis project Ga0214473, IMG submission 203509) | Soil microbial communities from uranium-contaminated site in the Upper Colorado River Basin, Wyoming, United States - RVT98D197 | ecosystem: Environmental > Terrestrial > Soil > Contaminated >...
TCAGATGTAGCAGGTGAGGCCAGGCTGCTGGTGCCTGCCAGACGTGAAGGCTCCCATCGGCCGCCAGGGCCAGCAGCAGCCCGACGAGGAAGTGCTGCAGGGCGGAGATCGGCCCCGGCAGCCGGCCGTTTGCCCCGTACTCGCACAGCGCCAGGGCCGCCAGGCTCGCGAGCCCCGTGACGACGGCGCACAGGGCCGAGCCGCAGTTGTAGGCGATGCGGCTGGCGACGGTGGCGCACAGGCCGGCCGTGCCCAGGGCGAGGAAGCGAACCAGCGGGGCTGACGCCGATCTCGCGCCTGCATCGCCCGGCCGCCTCACCGGGCCTCGGCCAATGGAAGCAGCGCCCAGCCCTTGCGGGATCGGGGCCAGCCGATCTCTTCCCGGCCGCTCGCGTGAACGGCGGCCGGCACCGGCGCATTTCGGGCGGAAGCCCTCGCGATCACTTACCCCCCTCGTGTGGGGGTGTGAAGCGGTAGCTCCAGGTCTCGCTCAGGGCCGTCTCGCCCCGGCGCAAGAAGCAGCGCAGCTCGACCGGGTTGGATCCATTGGGCACGAAATCGAACACGGCGCGATAGCCGCCGATGGCCGGGTAGCTCTCGACGTGCGTGTTCTTCGCCTCACCGCTGGAGGCGCTGACGACGGCTTCGACGTCGTCGGCGCTGGTGACCGGGACCGGCGAGGTGAAGTCGATGACGAACTTGCGCGCGGAGGCCTCGATCTTCTGTTGTTTGACTGCGAGGCCGACCTGGCGGGCGTTGCCCGTGCGGGTTCCCACCGCGGAGGCGACGACGGGGCGGGGGCCCGCCTTCATTCCCCAGTACATCCGGTAGGCGAGGCGAATCGGCGTGCCCGGCGCGGGCTTCGCCTCGGGCGTGTAGAAGGCCACGATGTTGTCGTTGATCTCCTCGCGCGACGGGATCTCGACCAGGAAGACGCTGCCCTTCCCGAAGCCTTCGCGCGGCTCGATCCACACGCTCGGCCGCCGCTCGTAGGACGCCTCGAGGTCTTCGTAGTGGCTCTGGTCCCTGTCGCGCTGCAGCAGGCCAAAGCCCTTGAGCGCCTCGGCCCGGAACTCGCTCACCTCCAGTCGATCGGAGTTCTGCAGGGGTCGCCACAGCTTCTCGCCGTTGCCGAACCAGATGAGCAGGCCGTCGGAATCGTGCACCTCGGGCCGATAGTCGTCGAAGCTGCGGCGGCCGTTCTCGCCGAACAGGAACATGCTCGTCAGGGGCGCGACTCCTAGCCGTTGGACGGAGCGCCTGGGGAAGAGCGTGGTGCTGACGCGCACCTCGATGTTGTCGCCTGGGATGATGTCGAAGCGGTAGGCGCCGGTCATCGGTGGGCTGTCAAGCAAGGCGTGCACCACGAGGTGCTTCGCGCCCTTTGCGCCCTTCGCGGGCTTCTCGATGTAGAACTCGCGGAACACGGGAAAGATCTCGCCGGTCGGCTCCGCCGTGTCGATGGCCAACCCGCGCGCACTCAGGCCATAGAGGTTGCCGCGGCCGAGCGCACGGAAATAGCTAGCACCCAGGAAGACCATCAGCTCGTCGAAGTAGTCTCTTCGATTGAGCTGATGGTGAATGCGAAAGCCCGCGAAGCCCAGCGTGTCGGGTAAGGGCTCGCTGAACCGGGTCTTGCCGTAGTCGAACAGGTTGGAGGTGTAACGAAGCGTGCGGGCACGACCGCGCTCGACGACGTGGAGCGAGACCGGATCGGCGAAGAAGAGGCCGAGGTGGAAGAGCTGCAGCTGGAACGGCAGCTTGGCGCTTCGCCAGAGGCTTGCATCGGGACGAAAGCGGATGTCCCGGTACTGGTCGTAGGTGATATCCGCCAACGCTGGCGGCAGCTTGCCGGCGAGCGGCGCGTAGTCCGCCTGCGACATCTGCTGGGCGCGATCGCGCAGCCAGGCCTCGCTGAACGGCTGGGACTCGGCGCTCAGGCTGACCGCCGCCGGTGCTGGTGCTGGTGCTGGTGTCGGTCTCGGTGTCGCCGCAAGACTGAGCGACGCGATGAGAAAAGGGATCACGAATCCTCCTGCAGACAGGCTGAAAGAACGCTGCGCGGCGCTCGCCACGAGCTTGCATGATGGTGACAGGGGAGAGGAGGCCGGGAGGGCAAGCGCGGGGAGAGCATCTCGGTCGGTGGCCGGCGGGTAGAGCCTGGCTATGTAAGGGATGGGGCCCCATCCGGACCACGAATCCAACCGGAGCGCAACAGGCAGTTTCGGGACGGCCTCCGACGGCAACCCACCCTCGCCGCGGCGGACCCGGCCGCGGCGCGGGTGGCCAGGTCAGCCGCCCAGCAGCATGCGGTTGAGGGGATCGCGCGACTCTCCCACCGACGTGACCCGGATGGCCGCCTCCGCGCCGACCGGGCACCGGTTCTCGCACAGCCCGCACCCGACGCAGCGCGCCGGGTCCAACCGCGGGCGCTGCAGCACGAGCATCCGGCCGTCCCGTGCCGCCTCGTTCACGCGCTCGAACCAGATGGCCTTCGGGTCGGTCGGGCACATCTCTTCGCACACGATGCAAGGGGTGGCCATGGCCCACGGCAGGCAGCGGCCGCGGTCGACGAAGGCGGTCCCGATCCGGACCGGCGGACCGCCGTCGTACCCGGTCTTGCGCGTGGCCGTGAGCGACGCGATGGCGCCGGTGGGGCAGACCTCGCCGCAGCGCGTGCAGGCGAACTCGCAGCCCCCGCGGCGCGGCACCAGCACGGGCGTCCAGAAACCCTCCACGCCGGCCTGGGCCAGCGCGGGCTGCAGGGCGCCGGTGGGACAGGCCTGCTCGCACAGGGAGCACTTGATGCAGCGCTCCAGGAACTCGAGCTCGCGCAGCGCGCCGGGTGGCCGCAGCATCGCGGGCGAGGCGACCTCCCTGCCGCCGCCGGCTCGGAGGAGCGGTGCCGCGCCGAGCCCGGAGAGGATCCCGCCCACGAGCCAGCGGCGCCCCAGGTCCGGCCGCCGCTCCGGCGCCGAGATGGAGCCGAGGAAGCGAAAGGCGAGCGCGCCCTCCGGGCAGCCGCCGACGCAGTTCAGACAGACGTGACACTCGCCGGGTCGGTGCGCGCCGAGCGGCTCGTCGGCGCCCTGGCAGGCGAACCGGCACGCGCGGCAGTCGGTGCAGGCGCCGTCGCGGCGAGCCAGCCGGAAGAGCGCGTTGCGCGCGAACAGCGCGAGCAGCGCGCCGAGGGGGCAGAGAGCGCGGCAGAAGAGGCGCGGCACGAAGCGACTGGCCACGAGCACCGCGACGAGGAGGCTGGCGGCGAGCCAGCCGCCGGGCACGGGCCGGCCGCCCGGGAGGAGGGGCCACACTCCGGCCGCGAGGCCGCGCGCGGCCAGCGAGAGCGGGTCGAGGAGGCCGGTCTGCAGCGATCCGAGCAGCGCCGCCGCCAGCATGAACGCCAGGATCCAGCTCTTCAAGGCGTACCACGGTCGCCAGCGGTTCACCTCGATGCTCTCCCGCCGCGAGCGCGGCGAGAGGACGACGCTCGCCAGCTGTTGCAGCGTTCCGAGCGGGCAGACCCAGCCGCAGAAGAAGCGTCCGAACACCACGGTCAGCACGAGGACCACCCCGCCACCCACGGCCAGTGCTGGCGGGAGGGTCCGCGCCGCGAACGCCACGCCCGCCGAGGAGAGCGGGCTTGACTGCTGGAAGACGGCGTACGGAAACGCCCGCGGGTCGCCTTCGGCGAGGCGCACCAGCAGCCACAGGAACAGGCCGAGGAAGGTGGCCTGCCAGACAACGCGGACGAGTCGAACCGGGGTCATGCCTTCCCGATCTCCCGCACGAGGGCCAGGTCGCTCCTGCCGAGCCCCGCCCGCTCCGCGTTCCGGATGAACCCGAGGGAGCTCGGATCGACGCCGAGCTGGACGGCGCCCCACGCGTCGCACAGCACGGGATCGACGCTCACCGCCACCGCGCCGACGTCCTTCACGTCGGAGAGGCTTCCGCCTTGCGGACCGTTGCCGAGCAGGACCCGCGTCGCGTCGACGACGGTCAAGGTGGGCCGGAACATGGCCCCCAGCTCGGCCAGGCAGCGGTCGATGTCCTGGTGCAGGCGGTTGCGCCCGCGGTCGAGGACGCCGAACCAGTTCTTCATGCCCAGCGTCACCCGCGACAGGCCGTGGTGCTTGGCGATGGGGACGTTGATGACGCGGTCCGCCTCCAGCAAGGGCGCGAAGACCTGCAGGCCAGCGGCGGCGCCGGACAGGTTCGCGGAGACCATCTTGACGTGCCGACCGTCCAGCACCTCGGCGCCGGCCTGCCCGGCCGCGGCGAGGATGCCCGAGCGGTCGAAGCAGCGGCCGGGATCGTTGCACGAGATATCGGCCACCACCACCCGCCGCGCTCCCGCCGCCCTGGCCTGGCGCACGATCTCGGCGACCACGCGCGGGTCGGTGTTGGCGGCCTGCTCGGGGAGGCGATCCCAGCCCACGTTGGGCTTCACCAGCACGACCTCGCCGCGCTTCACGAACCGCTCGACCCCACCCAGGGCGGTCAGCGCCCGGCGCACGTTGTCGGCGGGGTTGGCGCCGCGCGCCGCCACCGCCCGTGCGCCTTCGCCCGGGGTGGCGACGCGCCAGTCGCGGAGTGCGGAGACGGCGGCCGAGGCGGTGCGCCGATCGGCGAAGCCGAGCGCGCCGGTGGCGACGCCGGCAACGGCCAGTCCGGCGGAGGAGAGGCGGACCAGGGCTTCGCGGCGACCGATGCGGTGCTCGTGACTCACGGTGACTCCTTCAGCCAGGCGTCGGCGAGCGCGCCCAGCGCTTCGCGGCCGCCTGGATCCGTGGTGAGAGCGGTCAGCTTGAGGAGGTCCCGCCCGCGCGTGGCGAGGAGCACGTTCCCGTCGCTGACGGCGGCAAGCGCGCCGTCGAGTGGGGCAGTGCTGCGCGGCCGATCGGCGTCGAGCTGCGCCCGCGCTCCGGCGTCGGAGGCGAAGCGGTACACCTCCGCCGCCACCTCGAACCGCGCCGTGCCCTGGAATGCGTAGGTCGCGGCCACGCAGCGCTCGAAGCCGCGCGCCAGGTAGCCCTCGGCGGCGCCGTCCACCAGCTCGTACAGGCTCTCGCGGTCATAGCGCGCCGGTTCGGTGGATGAGGACGCCGACGCGGCGGCCGCGGCCGGGAGCGCGGGTCCGGCTGCCGTGCGCAGCGAGGCGAGCACGGCCCGAGGGTCGTCCCTGGTGCGGCGGCCCTGTGCCATCACCAGTGTCGCCGCCGCCGCGGGGACGGCCAGAAGGGCGGCGTACCAGAGGCGAAAGCGCCCGCGCATCGCGTCATCCTACATGCGTCCGGACCCCGCGGGAACCAGGCACGACGTGGAAGGGTTCACCGTGCGAGTTACCGCGTCGAGGAACGAGTTCATCGCTGGCCTCCGGGGTGGGCCGCCATTCCACACCGGACGGGTGGCCGGCGCAAGGTGTGCCTGCCGAGGCGTTCCTGGGGGTTGACGACTTCGCGTCCCTGGTGGTCCGCCTGCTCGAGTCGCTCGGGGCCCTGCAGGAAATGACTGGTAACCAGAGAAAAAAGCATGTATATAGACTATCCGAAATTACGCCCGCGCCTCCATGGCGGAGGGGTGAGCCCACGGTATCCTCGGTCCTGAGCGCGCGTCCCGCACGGATCCCTCGCTTCGCCACCGCGATTCCCTTTCTCGTACACGTTTCTCGTGCAGCAGAGATGAAAGGGGGAGAATATCCATGATTGACGAGTTCGATCCGGAAAGAAGCCTGCATGATTTTGTTGACCGGGCACATATTGAAAAGATTATATTGTTTTACAATGAATTCTACAGAAGAGCGAAGGAGAGCAAGGCGCATTCTGAATTATGCAGGAAGGTGTACGGACAGGACTTCTGCCAGCATGGCATGCTGGACATGAATCAACTCGATAAACTTGTTGAAGTATCGAGGTTGAACAAGGATGCCCGCGTGCTGGAGCTGGGAAGCGGTACAGGCCTCATCACCGAATACATATCTGATGTGACGCAATGCCGGATCACTGGAGTAGATGTATCGGTGGAAGCAGTTCAGCATGCCAGCGCGAGGACGAAAAGCAAGAGGAACAGGATTGTCTTTGAAGCAAAGAACATGGAGAAGTTAGACTATCCTGATGGCGCTTTTGATGCGGTAATATCAATCGATACGCTGTATTTTGTCAAGAACTTGGAAGATACCGTAAGAAAGATTGTCAAGACATTAAAAGCCGAAGGGTCGATGTATATATTCTATCATGTTGACCCTGGCCTGGAGGATTGCCCTGGTCTAGATCCAGCAAGGTGTTCGCAGCTTGGAATGGTGCTGGACAGGCTTGGTTTGAAATATCAGGCAATTGATTTCACTGCGGAAAACAAGAAGCACTGGGAGCTGAGACAGCAGGTCTTGCTGGAATTGAGGGCGAAATTCGAAGAAGAGGATAACATGTTTCTGTATGACAGCAGGATGGAAGAAAGCATGAGCAACATGTGCGATTTCTACCGTTTCCTGTATGTGGTCGAGCAAGCGTGAGCGGCTTGGCGGCATCGAGGTCTCACGGCGCGCGGGCCCGCAACATTCATGGACCTGCCTGAGCCCGTCGGTATCGCGCGCACAAGCGGAGGTGACGATCTGTCACGCCCGCGGGACATGTCACCCTTTCCACGCCGAGGTCAATGTTGAACCGAACCGGCAAGACAACGGTTGACGAGTCGTCACGTCGTGGCACGCGCGTTGCTGCGCTGATTCACGTCACCTCTTGCGGTCCCGAAGATCGAGATGGGATGCCGACCTCGTCCTCCGAAAGGAACTCCGTATGCGCTTTCTGGCCCAGCTCTTCCCCGAGTTCACGAACCAGCTCGACGACATGGACGTTCTATACAGAGAGAGACGCCTGATCGACGAGAAGACCTATCAGTTCATTTGCCTCGCCGTGTCCATCAAGGCCCGCTCCAAACCCTGTGTGCTCAAGCACTTCAAGGGCGCGCTGGACGCAGGGGCCAGCCTGAAGGAACTGGCCTACATCATCGCGCTGGTCATGCGCGAGGCGGCCGGTGCCGACGACTGCTGGACTCACGACGCGCTGGGCGACGACCTGGCCGGTATCGTGGCTGGCAAGATCGACTGCGACTGCAAGAAGTGAGGTGATCCCCTCCGTTTCGAGAGCCGAACGGGTGCCCAGTTCCCCACGCCTCGTGCCAGCGGCCTATTCGTGGCGCAGCGCCTCGATGGGGTCGAGCCGGGCGGCGCTCCGGGCGGGGACATAGCCGAAGACGACACCTATGGCGGCGGAGAAGAGGAAGGCCAGGGCCACCGTCCCCGGCATGAAGATGAAGGGCACGCCGAGGAGCGAGGTGAGGCCCCAGGAGGCCAGCAGGGCGAGCACGACCCCGATCAGCCCGCCGAAGCTGGAGAGGACAACTGCCTCCACCAGGAACTGGGCCAGCACGTCGTGCTCCAGCGCGCCGATGGCCAGACGGATGCCGATCTCGCGGGTCCGCTCGGTCACCGACACCAGCATGATGTTCATGATCCCGATCCCACCCACCAGCAGGCTCACTGCCGCCACCGCTCCGAGGAGCGAGGTGAGGAGCTGGGTGGTGCCGGTCAGGGTGCGGGCGATCTCCTTCAGGTCGACCACCTGGAAGTCGTCCACCTTGAGCCCCGAGACGTGGCGCCGCTCCCGCATGACCCGCTGCACCTCGGTGCGCGCGGCATCGGTCGAGGCATCCTCGTGGACCGAGACCTGGAGCAGGGAGACGTCGGTGCTGCCAGAGATGCGCCGCTGGAAGGTCCGCAGCGGCACCACCACCAGGTCGTCATGGTCGTGCCCCATCGACGACTGCCCCTTGGCCTGGAGCAGTCCGATCACCTGGCAGGAGAGCTTCCCCAGCCGCATGTGCGCTCCGAGCGGCGACCCACCGCCGAAGAGCTCGCGTGCGACGGTCGCGCCGACGGCGCAGACGGCCGTGCCGGAACGGACCTCGGAGTCGGTGAAGGTGCGGCCGGCATCGACCTTCATGTTCCGGATCCGGAAGAACCGGTCGTCCGAGCCCGTGACGGTCGTGGTCCAGTTGGCGTTGCCGGCGACGGCGGTAGCGCTCTCGCTGGCCGAGGGGGCGACCGCGGCCAGCGAGGGGATGCGCCGCTCCAGCTCGTCGGCGTCCTCGGCGTGGAAGGGCTGGGCCTTGGTCTCCTGGCCCGGCCCCATCCGCTGGCCGGGAGTCACCATGAGCAGGTTGCTCCCCATCTCTGCGATCTGGCGGGTCACCTGAGCGGTGGCGCCGCTCCCGACCGTCACCATGACGATGACCGCGGCCACGCCGATGACCACGCCCAGGATGGTGAGGACGGAGCGGAGCACGTTGCGGCGCAGGGCGCGCAGCGCGAGCTGCAGGGCGTTCCAGAGCATCATCGGGCTGCCTCCGGGTTGGGCCGGTCCGACTGGACCAGGCCGTCGACGAAGTGGATGGTCCGCCGGGCGAAGGCGGCGACGTCCGGCTCGTGGGTGACCATGACGATGGTGAGCTCCCGCTCGTCGTTGAGGCCTCGCAGCAGGGTCATCACCCCGCGCGATCGGGCGGTGTCGAGGTTGCCGGTCGGCTCGTCGGCGAAGAGGACCGCTGGCCCTGTGACGATGGCCCGGGCGATGGCCACCCGCTGCTGCTGGCCGCCGGACAGCTCGCCGGGGCTATGGTCCTCCCAGCCGGCCAGCCCCACCGCCGCGAGCGCTTCCCGGGCGGCCGCCCGGCGGCGGCCCGCCGGGATCCCCCGGTAGATCATCGGCAGCTCGACGTTCTCCAGCGCGGACGTCCGGCCCAGGAGGTTGAAGCCCTGGAAGACGAAGCCGAGCTGGAAGCGGCGCAGCCTGGCTCGCTGGTCGCGGGTCAGCCGGCCCACGTCGACACCGCCGAAGCGGTAGCTGCCGCCCGTCGGCACGTCGAGGCAGCCGAGGATGTTGAGGGCGGTCGACTTGCCCGAGCCGCTCGGCCCCATGACCGCCACGAAGTCGCCGCCGTCGATCCGTAGGTCTACACCCCGCAGCGCCGCCACCGCCGCGAGCCCCGTCCCGTAGACCTTGGTCACGGCACTGAGCTCGATGAGCGGGACGGCCGGCGTGGCCCGCGGCGCGGCCGCAATCACGGCGTCGCCCCGGTCGCCGCGACCACCACCTCGGTGCCCGGGGCGACGTCGCCGCCGGTGATCCGGGTGGCCTGGCCATCGCTCGAGCCGGTGGTGACCGGGATCGCCACGAGCGCCCCGGCGCGCAGGACGTGAACCTGGAAACCGGCCACGGCGGCGGGCGGCTCCTTGCCAGGCTGGCGCGGCGGGCGGGGCATGAGCCTTTCGAGGAAGCTGCTCGATTGCACCTCTCCCGCGCTGGCGCGGGGCGGCGTGAAGCGGAGGGCGGTCACCGGGACCAGCAGGGCGTCCTCGTCGCGCTCCACCACCACCTCGGCGGTGGCGGTCATGCCAGGGAAGAGGGCCAGATCGTCGTTATCGACCGCCAGCACCGTCGTGTAGGTGACAACCCCGCTGGTGGTGGTGGCGCCGAGCCGGACCTGGGCCACCCGGGCCGAGAAGGTGCGGTCGGGGAAGGCGTCGACCGTGAAGCGCGCCGGCTGCCCCGCCTTGACCCGACCCACGTCGGCCTCGTCTACGTCCACCCGCAGCTCCATCCGGCGCAGGTCCTCGGCGACGGTGAAGAGCACCGGCGACTCCAGGGTCGCGGCCACGGTCTGGCCCGGCTCGATGGAGCGCTTCAGGACGACGCCGTTGACCGGCGAGCGGACGACCGCCTTCGTGAGGTCGACCACTGTGGCTTCGAGGGTGGCACGGGCCTGCGTCACCGACGCCTGGGCGGAGGCCAGGTCGGCCCGGGCGCGCTCCAGCGCAGCAACGGCCGCGTCGAGATCGGCCGGCGCCGGGACCTTGCCGCCCGAGCGGTCGCGGACCTGCTCGAGCCGGGCGAGCTTCAGCCGGTTCTCCTCGACGGTGGCCTGAGCCAGGGCCACCTTGGCCTGGGACGAGGCGAGCGCGGCCCTGTACTGCGCCGCCTGCGCCTCGAGCTTGGTGGTGTCGAGCCGGGCGAGCACCTGCACCTTGGCGACCCGCTGGTTGTAGGTCGCTTCGACCGAACGGACCACGCCGGAGAGTTCGCTGCCGACGTCCACCTGGTTGGTCGGGTGGAGGGTGCCGGTGGCGCTGACGACCACGGTGAGCGTGCCGCGCCGCGCCGGCTCGGTCCGGAAGCGGGCCGGCCCCGAGTCGCCCCGGACCAGGAAGACCAGCAGGACGAGGAGGAGCGCCGCCGCGCCTCCCAGGAGGAGCCACCGGCGCCAACGGAGCCGGTCGGTCGCGCCGGCGTCGAGCCCCAGTTGCTCGGTGAGGTCGGATGGGACGGCTGTGGGGGCCGGTTTGGTCATGGCTTCTCCTGGCTGGCCGCGGTGGCCCCCGCAGTCGCCCCATTGTCCGGCGACCAGCCGCCGCCGAGGGCCTTGTAGAGCCGGACGAGGGTGGTGCCGACCTCGCCCTCGCTGGTGGCGAGCGAGTCCTGGAGCGTGAGGTGGGTCCGCTCGGCGTCGAGGACGGAGGTGAAGGCGACGAGGCCGGCCTGGTACTGGTCGCGGGCCAGGCTGGCCGCCTGGCGGGCCGCGTCGGTGGCCGCGGTGAGCGCGCTGCGGCGCGCCTGCTCCCGGTCGAAGGTGACGAGCGCGTCCTCGACCTCCTGCAGCGCCGTCAGCACCGCCGCCCGGTAGGTGAAGAGGGACTGCTCGCGTATCGCCTCCTGGACCTCGACCCCCCGCGCCAGCTTGCCGGCGTCGAAGATGGGGGCGAGCAGCCCGGCTCCGAGCGAGGAGGTGACAGCGCCGGACCCGAGCAGGCCGCCGGCGGTGAGCGACTCCAGACCGATCGAGCCCGAGAGGGTGAGCGCTGGGAAGCGGGCCGCCTGGGCCACGCCCACCTGGGCCGTCTGGGACGCCAGCTTCCGCTCGGCCCGGCGCACGTCCGGCCGGCGGAGCAGCGTGTCGGCCGGCACACCGACCGCGACCGCCCGTGCCACCGAGGGGACGGGGTGGGCGGCCTGCAACTCGGCTTCGAGCGCCCCCGGCTGCAGCCCGAGCAGCACCGCCAGCGCGTTCCGGTCCTTCACCAGATCTCGCTCCAGCGGCGGGATCGCTGCCCGCTCCGCCTCCAGATTCGCGCGGGCCTGCTCGGCGTCGAGCTGGGTCGTCAGCCCCGCCTCGGCCCTCCAGCGGGTGAGGTCGGCCGTCTCCTGGAGGGTGGCGAGGCTCTGACGGGCCAGCGCCAGCCGGGTCTCGGTGGTGCGCAGATCCAGGTAGGTGAGCCCCACCTCGGCGGCCAGGCTCACCCGCATGTCCCGTACGTCCTCGACCGCGGCCTGCTCGGTCGCCGACGCCGACTCCGCGGCGCGCCGGGTGCCGCCGAAGAGATCGATCTCCCAGCTCGCGTCGAGTCCGGCCTGGAACAGGTTGGCGGTCGCGCCGGTGCTCGACTCGGCGCTCGACCGTGTGCGCGTTGCGGAGCCGGAGCCTGTGACCATCGGTGCCAGATCGGCGGCGGCGCTGCCCCGGCGGGCGCGCGCCGCGCGGACCCGGGCGCGCGCCTGGAGCAGGTCGAGGTTGGTGGTGGCGGATCGCTCCACGAGGCCCGTCAGGACCGGGTCGCCGAAGCTGGACCACCAGCGCGCGAGCGCCGGCTCGTCGGCCGGCGCGCCGCTCGTCCCCTGGGCGGTAGCCGCCCAGGCGGCCCGCTCGGGCAGGTCTGGCCGGACGAAGTTGGGGCCGACGGCGCAGCCGGCGAGCAACGCGAGAAGAGGCGCGGCGCGGCGGACGCGGTGTGCAAATGTTGCGAGCGCGATCACGAGCCCTCGAGACCGGTTGCGGACGAAGGTGGCGGCTCGGGAAGCGCGAGCCGCAAATCAGAGCTGCTCATGGATGGAATGCTACTCGCCGAAAGCAGGCCGGGTGCCGATGCGCACCTTCGCGAACAATTCTGAAGGCAACTGTACGGAAGCGAATTCGCGCCTGGACGCACATTCCGCAACACGTCGGGAAGAATGCTTACATGAAGGGTCCCCCGCCGGCGGCATTGGCCCCGGTGACGATCTCGAGGATCTCGGCCGTGATCTGCTCCTGCCCGGCATCGAGTCCAAGGACATCGACATTCGTTTCGAGAATGGGGTCTTGACCCTGCGTGGTGAGCGCAAGCTGGAACACGAAGACAAGCGCGACAAGTACCACAGGGTGGAGCTGTCTTACGGGACGTTCACCCGGTCGTTCTCCCTGCCGGGAACGATCGACGCGGAGAAGATCAAGGCCGAGTCGAAGAACGGTGTGTTGACGGTCTTGCTTCCCAAGAAGCCAGAGGCGAAGCCGAAGTCGATCCAGGTGAAGGTCGGATAGTGTAGCGACACGGTATCGAAGTCTTGAGCGCGCTGGCTGGATGCGTCCCGGAGGGCAGGCGCTGCCCGCGCTGCGCCGAGCCATCGCACCGGACCACGGCCCTCGCGCTCAAGCCACCGCCGCGCGGTCTCGCGCTCCCGGCCCGGACATCACGCTTCGTGTGTGGTTCCGGCGGTGAAAGGCCGCGTCACCTTCCTTGCCCCGACATGTCGCCCTGAGTTTCGGGACGAATCGCCTCCTGCGGCCGCGCCAGGTGCCGACTGAACCAGCCGGCCGCGAGATCTGCGACGACGTCGAGCCTGCCGGGCTCCTCGAAGAGGTGGCTTGCGCCTGGCACGACGACGAGCTTCTTCTCGGCCGCGAGTTGCTCGAGCGCGGCGCGGTTGAGGTCGAGGACGATGGTGTCTTTTCCACCCACGATGAGGAGTGTCGGCGCGCTGACGCGGCGCAGGACGCTCGGGCCGGCGAGGTCGGGGCGCCCGCCGCGTGAGACCACCGCCGCGACGACCGAGGGCAACTCGGCCGCGGCCACCAGCGCCGCCGCCGCCCCGG
>Ga0214473_10007483_pt1 | contig 12954 bp, 14 predicted proteins | sample RVTome_7_FD_203509 | JGI IMG/M metagenome (GOLD analysis project Ga0214473, IMG submission 203509) | Soil microbial communities from uranium-contaminated site in the Upper Colorado River Basin, Wyoming, United States - RVT98D197 | ecosystem: Environmental > Terrestrial > Soil > Contaminated >...
GCCCCGCGGCAAAGCCAGCCGCAGCATGATAAGAAGGCTCCCCATTGAATTCCTTCAAATAGGCCTTGTAGAAATCTTGATTTCCCGGTGTCTTGGTAAAAGGTTCCCAGAAGGTTTCGCCTGTCGTGTAAAGGGCGTCGAGCTTCAAAGATTTGGCGAAATCGGCAATGGCCGGTCCCACGAGGAATCCGAACATCTTCGGAGCGGCATTGACGGCCTTGGCTGCCTTCATCAATCCAATGGAATCGGGAAGATAGCCCCCTCCCAGGATCAGATCGGGTTTCTGGGACCAGGCCTTCGACACGATGGGTTCCCAGTCCGCTGTCTCTTTGGGATAGGCTTCATCCAGGGTAACCTGCATCCCCATCTCCTTGGCCTTGGCGACGAGCGGCTTCATTGCCCCGATGGGAAATGCGGTGTCGGAATAGATGAAGGCAACGGTTTTAGCCCCCTTCTCTTTCCCAACCTGGAGACACCCGTAGAGATTCTTCCAGGCTGAGGGAAGAACGCCCACAAACCACTCCCTCTTCTTTCCTTCCCAGATAACGGGTGCATTGGCCAGAGGAGTAATCATCGGGATTTGATAGGATTCCGCCAATGGGGCAATGGCATTTGACACCGCACTTCCGTATGGGCCGAGTATCAAATCCACTTTATCCGAGACGACGAGCTTCCGGATCAGTTTCACGGCCTCACTGGGATCACTTTTATCATCATAGACAATGAACTCCACGGGCCGCCCCAGAAGCCCGGGACCCGGGCATCCCAGTTTTTCCACCTCTCCAAAGGTGCATCCTTTTTCATTAATAATCTTTCCCCAGAGTTTATATCCCCCCACCTCCAGCTCCCCTTCACGGGCCCATGCCCCGGTCAGGGAGACGGCAACGCCGATTTTAATTGCCGGTTTCGTCTGGGCTAAGACCATTTTCCCCATCAGGTTTCCCATGCCTAAAGCCGCTGCCCCCAGACCACTCTTTTTCAGGAAATCCCTTCTGCTCCATCCTCTTTTACTGCTCTCCCTTTTCATAGTGTTTTCCCCCTTTCCATATGAGTTACTAACAGTCTCAAAATAGTATTGACATCTAACCACCCCCACCCTAACCCTCCCCCATCGATGGGGAGGGAATTTATTATTTGCCCCTCTCCCATGGCGCCTGCCTGCGCGTAGCCGCTTCGGCGAAGGCAGGGGAGAGGGCAGGGGTGAGGGGGCTACCGAAAGGATTCCAGTAACCGGGTGACCAGCAATTCTGCTTCCTTTTCCGGCAAACAATATTTCATCTCAGTGAAGTTTTTTCTAAACGCTGACACTTCCTTGGACACATCTCGATTCTGAAGAATCACTTCTTTCATGTATCCTGATAGCTGGGTGAAATCCTCTTCCTTCATCCCGAAGCGGACCATCTCTTGAACTCCCATCCGGAGACAGCTCGACACCGTGAATCCCTCATCGTCGGGGGACGCCTGGTAATTAACGATCATATTGTTCTTTTCAAGCCGGTCAGCCATTTCAGGACCTCTTCCATATCCCACCCGGACAATGACCTGATGGGTCTCCGTATAACCCAGCCCAGGATCTCCTTCCACGGTTAAACCTTGATCCTTGAGGGAGCGGGCAAAGGCCTTGGCATTGTTGATGACTGCTTTCTGGTATTCCGATTTATAGGTATTCATTTCGTAAGCCGCAAGGAGAAGACCCAGGAGCGTCCCTAAGTGGTGATTACTCACGCTTCCCGGGAAAACCCTTCGGACAATGGCCTGCCACAGATCTTCATATTCTGTTCCTTCCCCCATATTGCTCCCGATGACTCCCCGCTGGGGGCCAAAAAAGGTCTTATGGGTAGACCCTGTCACAATATCCGCTCCTTCCCGGAACGGTTTCTGAAAGTCAGGGCCGATGAGTCCCAGAACATGAGCCATGTCGTAATGGATAACCGGTCTTGGGTGCAATCTGGAGGCCATTTGGGCAATCTCTTGAACGGGTTCCCTGTAAATCACCATGCTCTTTCCGAGGACGATCAATTCAGGCTTGTGCGTGTCGAGGAGTTCCCCTGTCTTCATAAGATCGATTCGATAATGGTCTTCTTTCATGACCGGAAAAGGGATCACGGCGGGTCTCTCTGTCATCGGATCCGTTGCGATGAAGTCTTTCAACGCTCCCATGGGTTGTGCGCTGAGATGGCCCCCTCTTCCAAGATGGTGGTTCATCACCTTTCTGATCCGGCGGGGCTCGCTTCTCCGGTCCACCCGGTTCAAGTAGTCCATCAGTCCGCTGAATACGGTCATATTGGCCATTTGACCGCTAACGATCCTCATCTCCACCTCGGAGCATTCCATATACCGCCGGAGCTCCTCTGCCAGAAAGATCTCAACCTCTTCGATAAACTCTGTCCCCTGATAGTAGAAGATTTCCCTGTCCCCAAGGGCTTTGACCCCCCGATGCTCTGCATACCGGAAGGAGGGATCGGCGATCGTCAGGAGTCTGACAAGAAGTGACGGAGTCTGTTCCGAGGGAATCAGGTTAATGGTCTCCCGCTGCCGCCATTTCGTATTTTGAGCCGCCTTCTCAATCAATCTGTCGCTCAGGTCTTTGAGCCCCTTGATCGGAGCATGCTTTTTCGGTTCTTTCCCGCGGACCAGAATGGGGCGCGCATAAGGAGGAGCCTCCCCTGACAGATGCCTTTCAACAACGATTCCATCGAGCTCCTTTCCTTTCTGTTGGATCTCAACACGGTTTCCCACCTCCAGGTCCGCATCGATATAGGCCAGGGCAATGGACCGCATCCCTTTTTCACCCGTGGGCCGGGAGAGGATCCCTTCGTCAGAGAATATCCAGTAGGGGACCATGGTTCCACTGGTCACGTGGCCCGACGGATTACCTCCAGCCCGTACGGCGTACCCTTGGCGGGCGATCCCTTGTCCAACCAATGCAATAGGAAGGACCCTTTTCGGAACGGACTGTTCCGATTTGGGTGGAAGGGGGCTTCTGTTGACCCGCGCCTTCATCTCATCGAACTGGCGTCTTAAGGACTCCCTTCCGATGAAGTCTCCTTTCAATGGAGAAAAACTGGTCGCCAGCGCGGCTGAAGAAACCGCATAAATGGGTATTTCCTGTCCTTCGGCATCGAGACCGAGCTCATGTCCGTACAAGGGAAGACCTGCTTCCAAACGGAGCGTGTCCCTTGCCCCGAGGCCAACAGGAACAATCCTCTCCTCTCCCCCCGCCGATAAAATCTTTTCCCATACCATTCTCATCTTCCCCGATGCCATGAAAAGCTCAAAACAGAGGGGCTCGCCCGAATACCCTGTCCGGGAAATGGTCACGGAAACATGTTCTCCCTCTATCTCGCAGACTCTCAGCCGGTTCCTCCAGGGATCGGGAAGCTTTGAGTGGCTCTCAAGAATGATCCGTTCCAGTACTCCTTTCGTTAATGGTCCCTGAAGTGCAATCATGCCAATCGCTTCGCTCTTATCCTCGATTAAAACATCCTTGAATCCTTTCTTTTGTTCCAACAGCCAATCCCAGTCTTTCTCTTTATTCGCAGCATTCACTACCAGGATATAGCTTGACCCAAAGAACATATTCTCTTCTTCAAGACGATAGAGATAAGCATCATCAATGACCCCACCCTTCTCGTTCTGGATCAGGGTATATTGGGCTATGCCGGGGTCCAAAGCCAACACGTCATTGGTCGAAACGTGTTGTAGAAAAGAAATGGCCCCTTCGCCGCGAATAGAAAACCGCCCCATGTGAGAGATATCGAATAGACCGCCATATCTTCGCGTTGCCAGGTGTTCATCGATTATTCCTTTTTGATAAGCGACGGGCATCTCCCATCCCGCAAACTCCACCATCTGGCCGCCATGTTCTGTGTGCCATGAATAGAGGGGCGTCCGCTTCAAATCTTTTGACATAGGGCTACTCCTGTGTTGGATGCGAAAGGTTCACTCTGATTTAGCTTCCTATTCTACCTGAGTTTTGATTTCTGTTCAATGATTGTTGTTTCAAAGGGTGATCATAAGTAAGAATTCATTTGATAATTTTTAGAATTACCCTATAATAGAAAAAAATGAGTTCATTCAAGCGGGAGGGTCGACATGAAGAAGGCGGATGAAAAATCGTTCGGGACAAAGATGCAGCAGCTTCGCCAGATGAAGAAAGTCTCTCTGGAACAGCTTGCCAATGAGACCGGATTCTCCCAACGCTATCTTAAGGATATTGAAGAGGGGATCATTACGCCCCCTGTTTCTGCTGTCCTGCAAGTCGCAAAGGCCCTTGCCGTTGACTCGGGCTCTTTCCTCTCTGCCGAGAAGCACGCAGCGTCGGAAAGAAGGAAGAGGGAGAGCTTTTTCAAGCGCACTCAGGCCTACGCGTATCAGACTCTGACCCCGGAAGCGGCAACGCGGCATATGAAGGCCTTCCTCGTTACCATTGATCCCAAACAGGACCATAAAATGGTCGAATACCGTCATGAAGGAGAGGAGTTCGTTTATGTCCTGAAAGGGCATGTGGAGGTGCTGGTGGGAGAGCAGAAAAATCTCCTGAAGAGAGGGGAATCCCTTCACTTTAATTCAGGCGTCATACATAAACTGCGTAATCTCAGCGACGAGAAGGCCAAGCTCATCGTCGTCATCTACACGCCTTAAACCGAATGCGGATTTCGGAATTCGGATTTCGGAATTTCCAATCTGCACTCCGCATTCCGCAATTGAATCATTCTCTCCGGTTCCTCGTCCCTAAGGCTGCTCAAAAATGACCAGATGCAAGGCGCCCGAAATCCTGAGGAGTGAGGCGTACTTGGGCGTACGCCGCAACGACGAAGGATGAGGGCAACGCCGCAGATGGGCGTTTTTCAGCAGCCTGCTAAAAAGGCGATTGCCGTTTCGGACCCAGTGAAGTATAATATTTTTTATTGCTTATTTGAAAGGAGGAACGTATGGGAGCCAACAGTATTGAAAACTTGAAGGAGGCTTTTGCAGGGGAGTCTCAGGCAAATCGCAGATATCTCGCCTTCGCCAAGAAGGCGGAGGGAGAAGGGTATCCCCAGATTGCAAGACTTTTCAGGGCTGCTGCGGAGGCGGAAACAGTTCATGCCCACAATCACCTCCGGGCCCTGAAGGGAATCCGGTCGACAAAGGAGAATGTTCAGGAAGCGATCAACGGGGAGACGCATGAATTCAAAAAAATGTATCCGGAAATGATTGAAAAGGCCAAGGCTGAAAAGAACGACGAGGCGTTACGATCATTCGACTATGCCAATCAGGTAGAAAAGATTCATGCTGCTCTTTACACAAAAGCCCTGGAGAATCTGGGGAAGAATGAAATCGTGGACTACTATGTATGTCCAGTATGCGGGAATACAGTAGAAAAGGCGGCACCCGATAAATGTCCCATCTGCAGCACCCCGGGAAGCAAATTCATGAAGATTGCCTAAGAAAAGGAAAAGGGGACAGGGATGTTAAAAAGTATCCTGTCCCCTTTTCCCACCCTAACTCCTTATGATTCGTTCCTTTTCTTTGTCCGACCTGGGCCGTATCCTTGAGATCGAAAGTCAATCCTTTCCAAAATCCCCTTATGATTGGCTCACTTTTATCAATCTCCACTATCTTTATCCACACACTTTCTTGGTCTTTATCGAAGAAGAAGGGGGAAGAATCTTAGGCTATATCGTATTCTCTCCGGAGGGGCATGTCATCTCGATCGCAGTCGATCCTTTATCCAGAGGAAAAGGGATTGGAAGAGAGCTCCTTGAGAAAGTTATGAATCATCTGGGGATCCGTCGGGTAAGGGCGGAAGTGAGGAGAAGCAACAAAGGAGCCCAGGATTTCTATTTAATAATGGGATTTCAGGTGACCGGGGTTGTACCGAATTACTATGGAAATGAGGATGCCCTGGTCATGGAGTGGGTCTCTTTTTAATCGCGGAATTCGGAATGTAGAATGCGGATTTCAAATGATTCCATCGATTTCGAAAGAATTTAAATTCCGAACTCCACAATCCGCCACGATACGGGCGGTGTATCGACCGCATTCCGAAATCGTTCGATTCTCAACGCTCACTTTGAGAATCGAACAATATCTCCTGCCTTAATACCGTGAGCAGCAAACCAGCCTTTATTCATCTCCAGGGCATAGAGGATGGGCCGGGGCGGGTCATGGGATTCCAGGGTCAGGGGTTTCATAGCCGCAACGGACACAATCTTCCTCTCTTTATCAATGAAGGCAATGCTCAGGGGGATGAGGGTATTTTTCATCCAGAATCCATGATAGTCTTCCATCTCAAAGATGAAAAGCATCCCCTCGTCCTTCCCCAGGTGTTTTCTGTTCATCAATCCCTTTGCTCTCTCCTCCGGGCTTTTTGCTACTTCCACCAGGATTTCCGTATCTTTGATATAAAGAGGGATCTTCGGAGGAGCCTGGGGATGGACAAAGGGTGGGCAAAACAGAAGGAGGAAAAGCAAAAAGGCAACTCTCTTAATCCCTCGGGCCTGAAATATTGTTCTTATTTTCATTCCATCCCTTTTTAGCAATCAGATCGGCGAGACTTCGGATTTCGTCCCGAATTTTACTCGTGTTCCATTGAATAAACAATACCCAAAGGGGAAGAAGGAGCCAGATGATGAGGATCAATCCCAGGAAGACAGCCATCCCAATGGCGATTCCAACAGGCAGTTCTTTAAAAATTTGATCAATATACCAGACCATCTCCGGACCTCCCTTTCTCCGATTCCTTTAAAACTGTTTGTCTCTCACGGAGCACGCAAAGGTCTCAGAGAAGGAATGGAGAAATTCATGTCTCTCTGAAACCCTGTGATCTCTGTGAGAGATGCTTTGGTCTCTCTCCTCTTTTGTGCGACCCCTGATTCGGACAAGACGTTTATCGCGACGGTTCTCCCCCCAACTGTTTTCTCAATTTTCCGTTCACTTTCAAAACTTGATCGACATCCGATCCGCTCAATTCCCAGGAATAGCCGCCCTTCCCATCCCGCTTCAACCGGATCTTCACTTCCGGGGGAAGAGGAGGTTCCTTCTCGATCTTCTCTTTCTCCACGATTATTTTTGGGGATGGGGAGGGTTCTGTTTTTTCCTGTTGAGAGAAAGGCTCCTTCTCACAGGCAGCCAAAAAGACCATCAAAACCAAACAGACCGCTATCTTTCTCATTCCCCAAATGCCTTTCAATCCTCTTTTAGAAAAATATGACACTCCCTCAGGTAATCCTCTTTTGCCAGGCCGTCCGCAGAATAGGTGCAGGTTCTGAATTGAACATCCGTTCCCTTCGGAAGATAACCCCCCTGGGTCAATTTTACCTGAATCCTTTCACCAATCTCCTGCACCAGTCTCTTATCGATGAAAGAGAGGATATAGAACTTATGATTCTGAAAAGGGATGATCTGGTCGACGGAACGAACCATCTTTTGAAGGGCGTAGAGAACCCCTTTCCAGATCTCCCGGTCAGGGTGGAATTCCCTTTTCATCCGCTGATCCCAGAATGCCCCTTGCAGGAAAGAGAAGGGCATGTGGTCCCGGTCTGCTTCCTCCAGCATGGGATGGATGAGAAGGTTAAAAATTGCGCTTACCCCAAAGAGAGGAAGGATGAAAAGAAAGGAGGATCCCCCTGCGGACCTGCTCTCGGCCTGAATCATTCCTCTGTGGCCTTCGATAATCTCTTTGGTGATAGCCAAACCCAGGCCGGTTCCCACAAGGATCCCCTGCTGTGTCCTCTTGCCCTGATAGAAACGGTCAAAGATATGCGGCAGGTCCTCCTGAGAAATGCCCACGCCTGTGTCGGTCACGAGCACCTTCAGATAGTCGCGTTTCTCGGTCAATCCTCTCGAATCAATCGTAATCTTTCCGCCCGGCGGGGTGAACTTCATTCCATTCCCGATCAGGTTGATAAAGACTTCTGCGATTCGGTTGCGATCGATCAGGACAAGCGGCGCTTCCGGGTCCAATCGATTCTCAAGATGGAGATTCTTCTCTTCCAATTGTTGAGAAAGCGACATAGAGACCTCATCAACCACTTCAGCCAATCGGATGGGTTCAAAGCGGAGTCTCAGGCCCTTTCCCGATTCGATTCTCGAAAAATCCAGAAGGGTCTCAATCTGATTGGTCAGGCGGAGAATATTCTTGTTCGTAATGCCCAGATACTCTTTCTGATCTTCGGTGACCGGACCCAGATGCCCCTCAAACATGAGAGAGATATACTCTTTAATGACAGTAAGCGGGGTGCGAAGCTCATGGGAGACACTGGAGATAAAAGTTGATTTCAATTGGTCAAGCCGTTTCAGTTCTTCGTTCGCTCTCTCGATCTCCATGGATTTTGAAGTCAGATTTTCGAAGAGACGTTTTTCACGGATGATCCGGTTCAGTTTCGCCTTCATCTCGTCAAGCTGAAAAGGCTTCGTAATATAATCCGTTGCCCCGCAGGCGACGACGTCTGTAAAGGAGTAAGCCGCTCCATGGCCGGTCATACAGAGAACAGGCGTTTCCGGAAATTCGGAACGGATGGCTTTCGTCAGCTCCAACCCGTCCATTTCAGGCATCTGGATATCGGTGATAATCAGGGTGAAGGCCCCCCTTCTCAATATTTCCAGGGCTTCTTTTCCCCCTCCGGCCGGCTCCACCCCATAACCGATTTGACTTATCATCCTGGAAACGATTTCCCGGACCTCCTCCTCATCATCCACCACTAAGACTCGTTCCTTTTCCGCTGCGTTCATCCGTTTCTCAATCAATTCTTTGAAACCCCGTCGATTGTAACTCAGGGTTTTAGCCCTGATAGAGATCAACCCTGAAGGGTTGAGTTGATCCCCCTCTCATCCCCGTGTCATCTCCGGTCCTACTTCCCTTCCGATACTCTCTTCCATCCGGAGAAGAAGGCCCAGAAACGTTGCGACGTTCCGGGAGGAAGGTTAAGCGAATGCGTTCCCGGAGGAATATTTTCCTCGCTGAAGTGAAGGTTCAATTCTTTCACCTCTTTGTAAAAGACCCCAAGGCCCCGGGCGATCTCGATAATGGGAAGCGGTTGAGCCAACTCGATCTGAACTCGGTCCGCTTGAAGGGGATCATAAAGCTCTTTCTCTTCGAGGCAAAACCCATATTGCTTGGGATCGGAAAGAAGGATTTTGGCTACGGCAATTTTATAGACGTACCGTTCCGTCTGCAAGGGAAGGTCAAGAGAAAAATAGTCCTGGACCCCTTGGAGCTGGATCTCTTTTCGGAGTCTATTCTCACCCGCGTTGTAGGCGGCCATGGCCACTGTCCAGCTCCTGAATTCATCATAAAGGCATTTCAGGTAAGCCAGCGCGCCCTCCGTGGCTTTGAAAAAATCGAATCGTTCATCCACCCCTTTGTTTTTCTTCATGCCATATTTTTCACCGGTAGAGGGGATAAACTGCCAGATCCCTGCTGCTCCGGATGAGGAGACCGCATAGGGCCAGAGGCTGCTTTCCGTGATGGTCAAGTATTTGAGGTCATCGGGGAGACCCATGTTTTTCAACATCTTCTCTATGTGGGGAAAGTATCGCCGGGCCCGCTTCATCCATAACAGAACCTGGGCCTCGCTGCTCAAGGATTGGAGAAATTCCCGGTCCAGATTTTCCCATATGGTTCTTATCTCCAAAGGGACCCTCTCCCCGCAGAGAAAGACTTCCTTGGGAAGCCGGTACGTCGTAAGAGAGAGACGAGGAGGAGAACTTTTAAGCTGGTCTTCCAGGTTTGCTATCTCCGAACGGGCGTCATGGAGAGATCTTTCCAGGCTGTTCAATCTCAGGATCTCTTTTCTCAATAAGTCGATTTCAGAACGAAGCAAAAAAATGGAATGTTTGAAGGAATCCATTTCTTCGAATCGTCGATCATTGATGTCGGCCGCCCCTTCCCGACGGACGACTTGGGCTGCCCCCTTGGTTGCGAATGGAAGAGAGGCGCAGCCAATCAGAAGAATACTTATAATCAGAATAGTACCGACCCGTTTCATCATTTCCATCCTCCCCGAACGTTCCAAAGTGGAAAAAGGTATCTTTAAGATAACATAAGTTACACGAAAAACAACCCACCTGAGCAGGTTCCTGCTCCTCCTTTTGGCCATGTTATTGGGGCAGCGGTAATTCGGTGAAGTAAGCGGAGCCTTGGAGATTACAAAGGATAAGATGCACAGTGCGACGAGAGATTGGAAAGGAGCGCATGGAAGGAGCGTGGTGGCGTACTTGGCGAGGAGGATAGTGGGTTATACGGTGAAAGAGATCGCGGATCACTTTAAACGGAGCGTGGTAACGATGGGTGAGTGGATCATCGAAGTTGAAGATCTTGTGCGGGGAGATAAATCATTTGAGAGGGCATTAAAACAGATGGAAGAAAATGTGGTCAAGGGGCGGAAGAGAAGATACCGAGTTACCGTTGCCTGACCCCAGTTACTCTTATTTTCCCATGACTTTAGGATCTGTCCATGCCCGGCAAACAACTTCCGGACTGGCATCAAAGGTTCGAACGATTCTTAGAGAGTGACTTTTTTCCCCGTATCTTTTTTCCATGGCTTTTTCCCTCCTTTCTGGTCTTCTCAAGATAGGCCTCAAGAGAATCGAGTTGAACCTGCCAGAATTGCTCATAATTCCTTATCCATTCAGATGCATCCTTCATCGGTCGGGCATTCAGTTTGAATCGATGTACTCTGCCCTCCCTTTTTCGGGAAATAAGTCCTGCCCTCTCCAAAACTTTCAAATGCTTGGATATGGCAGGAAGCGAAATGGGAAATGACTCCGCTATCTCCAACACCGACGGTTCGCCCTGGGATACTTTTTTCAATATCTCCCTCCGTGTTGGGTCGCCCATTGCCAGAAGAACTGTACTTAATCTGTCTTTTTTGTCTTTACCCATCTGGTTAGTATACCCTCTGCGTCCTGTGACTGACTCCCTTCCACGGCTTAATGCCCACGACCTGTCGCGTTTGCCAAACACCACACTTCTTTGATTTTGCACAGTCTTGCAAGCATGTCTTCGTATTCTTTGTTAATAGCCGCTCTTTCCGTCAGGCCGAGAGGCTGGATAAAATATCCATGGGGGCCGGGCATTATAACAAAAGGATACATGCCACCGGGTTTCCCGCCGCCTATTTCTTCATTGGATACATTGGGGGCGTAGTACATGACGTGTGGATAGTTAACGGTGGGGACACTGTCGCTTTCTTCCCCGCTTTCTTCCGGGTTCCAGTACGTTCTCAGTATCGGAGACAGCATGTACGAGATACCGGCTCGTTCCGGCGCTTTATAGTGCCCTGTTTTGAAACGGTCTTTGATGATTTTCTTTAGTTCGTCGGGAGGAGTACCGTTGGCCTGCATCTCTGCCGCGTCAAAGAAGACTCGCATCTGTGCCTTGACGCCCGCTTGGTCAAAGGAAATCGGGTAGAGAATATCATCTCTATATTTCGTAAAGGGCCAGGACCCCCTGACCGCATCATCGCCGGTTCGAGCAACAAAGGCGTGGAATCCATTCGTACCCTTCCGGGCGACTTCAAAGCCCTTGTCAGGGTTCAGAATATACACAGTCGCATTGCCTCTGAGGTGTGGCGGCAGCGCGCTTAAGGCCAGTTGAATTTCTAAATCTCGCGGTAACGGCTCGATCTTATTCATCCCCTTGTGAGTCTGTTTATTCTCCGCGCTCGCGGTAAGCGAGAACAATAACCCAACAATGACGACAATTGTCTGAATCTTTCTCATCTTGACCTCCTTTAGGTTTCAAACTGCATATTGCATTTCACTGGGCGGCTATGGGCTGTTAAATCCTCAAGGCACACATACCTGACGCATGTAAGGCCGTTGGATCACGACGGCGACAACGCGCTCTGTGCCGTCCAACACATCTCCCCACGAGCATCTCGACGGCGTATCCATTGAATTCCGCATCCACGTTATGCCAACTGATATCTCTTTTTGGCCCCTCAAAGTAGCCCTCAAGAGTCACCAGATTGGATACAAATATCTTTCTCATATTTTGCCCCTCGCTATTTTAAAGCCTCGTAAGGAATCAAACTGGTCACGTCGAAGACCTCTGAGCCGCGCGTGTACGTGCCTTGGCAGCCTTTTCTGCACGGTTCCTCGGCGGTGCTTTCGTCTCAAGCGAGCTCAGAAGGTTTCTGGAAACTGCCGCTACCTCGTCAACAGCCGCAAGGAATGCAGCTTCGTTGACTTTCGATGGTTTGTGGAAGCCGCTCACTTTTCTCACGAATTGTAGTGAGACTGCACGAATCTCTTCGTCCGTCACAGGCGGTTCTAAGTTAAAGAGGGTCTTAATGTTTCTACACATAGCATTCCTCGGAATTCGGAGACAATACCCGATCATGGGCAGAGGTACGTATGATGTATCCCTGAAAAAGACCAATTGCCTTCCGGATCGTCTCCCTATCGGTTCATTTCTTTGCCATCTGGGCGAACGCGGCATTGGCACCTTCCTGGAGTTCCTGCGGTGTCAGATCCTTTTTATGAGTGGCGAGGCTCCAAGTGTACCCGAAGGAGCCCTGCACGGTGCCGACCCGGCCCCCCCAGAACATGTCCTGGACAGGCATCCTGATCTCGGCGCCTGCTTCCAGGGCTCTCCGGAAAGCTTCGTCTACGTTTCCGAGGTAAATGTAGAAGCTGACAGGAGAGCCCCCCATGGTTTCCGCGCTTTTACAGGGCTCGTTCGGATTTTCCTCCCCCATCATAATGATCGAATCGCCAATCAGGAGCTCGGCGTGCATCACCTTTTTGCCGTCGGGCCCGGGCATGGCGAACCGCTCCTTGGCGCCAAAGGCCCGTTTGTAGAATTCGATGGCCTTACGTGCATCCTTGAACATGAACATCGGTGTGACGCTGTGAAATCCTTCCGGTATTGCTTTTACCATTGAATGCCTCCTTGTCTGCCGGGGATCCGGCCCTCCATATATCCCAGTGGTCGGACTCAATCCCTAATCAGTGTCCGCCGAA
>Ga0214473_10007484_pt1 | contig 12954 bp, 15 predicted proteins | sample RVTome_7_FD_203509 | JGI IMG/M metagenome (GOLD analysis project Ga0214473, IMG submission 203509) | Soil microbial communities from uranium-contaminated site in the Upper Colorado River Basin, Wyoming, United States - RVT98D197 | ecosystem: Environmental > Terrestrial > Soil > Contaminated >...
TTGCTGCTGTATATCGTCAGCTGAATAATTTCAAAGTGGTCGCCATAACCGGCTCGGTCGGAAAAACGACTACGCGGCAAATCGCATATGAAGTTTTAAGGCGGCATTTCAGAACACATACGGCACCTAAAAATTTCAATAATAACATAGGTCTTCCGCTAACTTTGCTCGGCGCGAATGAAAAAGATGAGATTGTGCTTACTGAACTCGGCACCGACCGCCCGGGTGAGATAGCTCCTTTAAGCAGAATAGCACAGCCTGACATCGCAGTTGTTACAACGGTAGCACCATCGCACCTCGAAGGATTTGGAAGCATCGAAGCAATTCTCGAAGAAAAATTATCCATATCGCAAGGCCTGAAAAATGGTGGTGCTTTGATAATCAATGGTGATAATGAGCTTTTGACCAAGGCGTGCAAAAGTAAAAAAATCAAGTTCATCTCTTTCGGTGAATCTGCCAATTGTGATATTCGTGCGCAGAATATCCGCTATGAGGGAAGCAGCGGTAGGTTTACGATTGACGACACTGAAGTTGTGCTGCCCTTGCCGGGGCCGGGCAATGTTAAAAATGCACTGGCGGCATTTGCTATATGCAGGCAGTTCGGAATAACAGCGGAAGATTTTGCCGAGGGTGTAAAAACGCTGAACGCTGTTCCTATGCGGACGGAATTATTAAGAACCGGGTCCGTTACGATAATCAACGACTGCTATAACGCCAATCCGACCTCAATGAAAAATGCATTGGACATACTGGCGAACTTCGGAAAATTAAGGAAGCAAAACGGCCGGATGGTCTTTATCTGCGGTGATATGGCAGAGCTGGGCGAGCAGAGCGAAAGCCTTCACAGGCAACTGGGCGATTATGCCGCAAAGGCAGGCGTGGATGTACTACTGGCCGTGGGCAAATTCGCGGAAACGATCGCGGAAACAGCAAGAAATTCAAACAATCAAATTGAGATAAAATGTTTTGAGGACACAGCTTCGGTGTGCAATAATCTGGAAAAATTCGTGAAAGATTCCGATATAGTATTAGTTAAAGGTTCGCGCGCCTCGAAGCTCGAAGCGGTAACCGAAAAACTGAAGCAGCTTTTTGAATTATAGTTTTGTGATTTAGCTAAGGTTGAGCTAATTTGATATACCATCTTTTATGGCATTTTCGTGACGTTTTCACCCATCAGCTTGGGTTTTACGCTTACCAGGACGTTCTGTTTCGTTCGGTGGCGGCATTGCTGACCAGCTTTGCTATCGCGATTTTGTGCGGGCCAAGAATTATCCGCTGGCTGATGCGAAAGAAAATCGGCGATAGGCCGGAATTTCATCACGCGGCGCTTAATGAATTGACCAAGGAAAAGGCCAATACCCCTACGATGGGCGGACTGATTATCATTCTGGCCCTTCTGACGACGACTTTGCTTTGGGCAAAGCTGAACAATCCGTTCGTCCAAAAAGCGATTTTTGTAATCATCTGGTACGGAGGACTGGGAGCAGCCGACGACTGGCTGAAATTAACGGCTGCATCAAGACATCGCAGCAGAGACGGCCTCAAACCCTGGGAAAAAATACTTTTCCAGTTCGCCGGTGCTGTTTTGATTGCCTCATTTTTGTATATTGATTTTACAAACATCACCGACGCCAAATCGTTCTGGGTGCCCTTTTATAAGCACGGTCTGCCTTTGGCGAACTGGATGTTCATACTGATAGCGATTATTTATATTTCCGCCACCAGTAACGCGGTGAACCTGACGGACGGAATGGACGGCTTGGCGGCGGGCTGCGTAGGTGTCATAAGTTTTGTACTGGCGCTTCTCTGTTACGTCGCATCCGAAACGATGAGCCGAACGTCCCCTATAACCTGGGCGAGCTATCTTTTAATTCCGCACATACCGCAGGCGGGAGAACTGAGCATTTTCTTTTCGGCGCTGCTCGGCGCGGTGCTGGGCTTTTTGTGGTATAACTGCCATCCGGCGCAAACCTTTATGGGCGACATCGGGTCGCTGCCTTTAGGGGCGGCAATGGGTTACGGCGCGCTGGTTACGAGAAATGAAATTCTACTGTTGGTTATAGGCGGAGTTTTTATGATTGAACTCGGCAGTGTGGTTTTGCAGGTCGGCTACTTCAAATACACAGGGGGAAAAAGACTTTTCAGGTGTGCTCCGATTCATCATCATTTCCATCTTGCAGGCTGGACGGAACCGCAGGTGGTGGTGCGCTTCTGGCTTTTAGCGGTCGCCTTCGCCGCTATCGCCCTTGCGACCCTAAAACTAAGATAAAGGCTTATATATCCGATAGCTGGTCTGCTCGCAATAAAAATTCGCACGAAGCTAAAGATACGAAGGCATATCTTTAGGTTGCCATCAACATGGAACTGTTTTTGAGTATTAGTGAATTAAGATACGTTGCGGATCGCTGGCGGATGGATTATAATCACTATAGACCACATAGCAGCTTGGATTATATGGCACCTGCGGCGTTTGCGGCTACGTGTCAATCTTCCGATTTCGCTACGCTCCATCGGAAGATTGAGGTTGAGGATAACGAGAAAATACTCTCATATGAGGTGGACCAAAAATAAGGGGCAGATCAAAAGCGGCGACACACTTGGCACATTTACACATAAAGATAATGGCAGATAAACAAAAAAGGTCAGAAGGAGAATAATCATGAAACTTTTATTTATTGTGTTTTCTGTATTTGTGGGAGCCAATTTCGTTAATGCTCAGGATTATAAGCCGGGCGAGGTAATTGTCGGATTCCACGATAATGTTACAGAAGACCAGGCCTGTGCACTAATTAAGTCTTATGGGTTAAGTTTTGAAGGTGAGTTCGAAAAAACGTTCAGTTTCTGGGTTAAAGTATTGAAAGGTTCTCCTAAAGATTATATTGATGATTTAGAATCCAGCGATATTGTTTCATGGGCAAAGTGGAGTGGTAACCCGCACGGAGAACCTGGAGCAAAGTATATTGAGGCGCAGTTTAATACAAGAGCTACGTATCAGACGGCTCGTAAACTGATTGATTCGTTTAAAGACTTGGAGGTTTCATCTGCTATCTATCCCCCAAATTGGCTGGTCATTAAAGTCACCGAAGGCGAAGAGGAAAAATGGATTAAAACATTTGAAAAAGAAAAGATAGTTAAATATGCCCAACTAAATTTTCGCTATGTTGCATATTCTGTACCAGAGAAGGATAAAGGCAAAGAGGCGGATAAAATCGGTGGCAAAAGTAAGGTCCAGAAATATCAGCAACAGTTAAAGGAGCTCGATGAGCAAATGGCAAATGAGCAGACCAGGTTCCTTGGAAGGAAGGCTAAGCTGGAGCAGAAAAAAGCAACCGCACAGCAACAAGGAAACACCAAAACCGTAGCACGTATTGATGGTCTTATAGCAGAAGAGCAGCAGCAATATGACAAGAAAAAACAACAGATGGAGGAAAAGAGGAAAAACCTTCTCGAGCTTATTCAGCAAGATTCCAAAGATGCCAATCAGCCTGCGAAAAAGAAATCCAAATCTTAACTGAAACTATGTACCCTGGAAAATTCATCCGACGCTAAGTTGCTAAAAACCGGCCTTGTAGAGAAGGATAAAAAGAATTTAGGAACCAAATTATTTAAAAATTACTGTCTTGGCACACCTACAACCGGGCTACAACCTAAAGACTAAATAGCGTGTAAAATCGCAAAAGTTATATATCTATAAGATTAGTAATGTCAATGACTTAAAAAATTATCAAAAAACGCAAACATTTTATATATCATAATGTTCTTCGGAGTGCAGGGTGTGGATTTTGACGTTTTCTCGGTAGGGCTGCGAATCGGGAGGGTTCATCTTGTCGAATCTTCGCTGGGCGAGATAAATTTTTATCGCGGTGCCGCCAACGCCCAAACCGGTGATAAAAAATACAAGCGCAGCTAAAAAGGCGAAAACTTCCGGGAAAGCGAGAATAAGCACACCGAACCCAATCAAAAGCAGCGCCAAAATAAACAGCCACCTTGCGAAACCCCGTGAGGCGCTGGAAATAGCATTTGTGTAATAACGAAAAACCATATCATTTCTTTCTTGGATTTTATACAAAAAAGGCGGGCCACTTTTCGCAGCCCGCCTTCGATTAAAAACCTGTTAGTACATTCCTCCACCACCGTGCGGCATCGCGGGAGCTTCCTTCTTTTCAGGAATCTCACTGACAACGGCATCGGTAGTAAGCAGCAGCGACGCTATTGATGCGCCGTTCTGCAGCGCAACTCTTTCGACCTTTGTCGGCACTATTACACCGAATTTTATCATGTCGCCATATTCCTTGCGAAGCGCATCGTAGCCGAAATTCACGTCTTTGCTTTCAATGACCTTCTGGGCAACGATTGAGCCGTCGAGTCCCGCGTTCTCGGCGATTTGCTTGATAGGAGCGATAACCGCCCTGCGGACGATATCGACACCGATTTTTTCGTCGTCTGCGCATTTGATTTTATCGAGAGCAGGTAACGTCCTTAACATAGGAACCCCGCCACCAGGCAAAATTCCTTCTTCGACAGCGGCCCTGCACGCGTGCATCGCGTCCTCGACGCGGGCCTTCTTTTCCTTCATTTCAGCCTCAGTGGCAGCACCTACATGAATCTGGGCGACACCACCGGCCAGTTTCGCAAGTCTTTCCTGCAGTTTTTCGATATCGTAATCGCTGGTGGATTTGTCAATCTCAGACTTGATTTGCTCGATGCGGGCCTTGATGTCCTCCGTTTTGCCGGCGCCTTCGATTATGGTGGTGTTGTCCTTGTCGATGACGATGCGCTTTGCCCTTCCGAGCTGACCGAGTTCGATATTTTCAAGCTGCAGGCCGAGGTCCTCGAAAATCGGCTCAGCGCCGGTCAGAACGGCGATGTCACTGAGCATAGCTTTACGCCTGTCACCGAAACCTGGGGCTTTTACGGCGGCAACCTGGAGGACACCGCGGAGCTTGTTGACAACCAGTGTTGCGAGAGCTTCGCCTTCGACGTCCTCAGCAATAATCAAAAGGGGTTTACCCTGCTTGGAGACTTTTTCGAGCAGCGGAATCATCGATTTGACGGAGCTGATTTTCTTTTCGTGAACGAGGATGTAGGGTTTTTCAAGTTCAACAGTCATATTTTCGAGATTCGTTATGAAGTGCGGGCTGATGTACCCTTTATCGAACTGCATACCCTCGACAAGCTCGACGGTCGTTTCGAGCGACTGGCCTTCTTCGACAGTAATGACACCGTCCTTGCCGACCTTTTCCATCGCCTCAGCAAGTTTCTTGCCGATTTCGACATCCTGATTAGCCGAGCACGTCGCGACTTGCTCAATCTGTTTGCTCGAATCGACGTTCACGCTCATCTTCTGAAGCTCTTTTACAATCGCGTCAACAGCCATATCGATGCCGCGCTTTACCTGCATCGGGTTAGCACCGGCGGTGATGTTCTTGAGACCTTCCATAAAGATGCTTTCGGCAAGTATGGTCGCGGTTGTCGTCCCGTCGCCCGCGACGGTCGATGTCTTCGAGGCGACTTCCTTTACCATTTGCGCACCTATATTTTCATAAGCGTCTTCAAGCTCAACTTCTTTCGCTACGGTAACACCATCTTTTGTTACTGTGGGTGAGCCATATGATTTTTCAAGTATGACGTTTCTGCCGCAAGGCCCGAGTGTGATTTTTACCGCCTTGGCAAGTTTCTTGACTCCTCCGAGGATTGACGCACGGGCATCAACACCAAAAGCTATTTTTTTTGCTGCCATTTTTTTCTTTCTCCTTTTTATCCGCCTCAGGCGGATTAATTTAGCGCCTCTGCTGCGATGACGCGTTATTGTTCAATCACGGCCATTATGTCCGATTCGTTCATAATCAAATATTCTTTTCCGGCGATTTTTACTTCTGTGCCGGCATAGCTGGTAAAAATAATTTCATCGCCTTTTTTTACCTGCACCTTTTGACGAGTGCCGTCGTCGAGCAGTCTGCCTTCACCGACACTGACCACCTTGCCTCTTTGCGGTTTTTCCTTGGCGGTATCAGGAAGGACGATGCCGCCCGCTGTTTTGTTCTGGGCCTCGAGGCGTTCCACAAGAACCTTGTCTGCCAACGGTTGAATCTTCATAACTGGTTAACTCCTTTCTGAAACTTTTAATTATTACTTATTAAAAATGTCGCTGTTATATTTTTTTACAAACAGCCTGTTTAGCTGCTGACGCAAAACATCCATATCGACGGGCTTATCGATAACACTGAATACATCAAGCCTCAGGGCCTCGTCAAGAAGCATCTCACCCGCGGCTTTTGCCAGCAGGATACAGGGCATCAGCGGAAAACTGATTCGAATAATTTTTACGGTCACAAGACCGCCCGGCCTTTCGACGTCAATAATCGTGGCGTAAATACGCTCGTGGCCGATGATATTGACAAACTCATCGGCGTCACGGGCCACAAGCAGATTGACTCCGCGAGGCCTGAAAATATCCTGCAATGCCCGAGGCCATGCCCAGTTCGCCTCACTGGCCAGCACATTTACTCTACCAGGTTCTGTCTGTACAAATCCCATAGCATCAACAAATGTGCAAAAATCGTGCCAAAGGTCAGCCCAAAAAGCCATACCACCTTAAGTGCCTGTAAAAACAAGACTTAGTTGAATTGGCTATCAGGCTTCCAACCTGCCAAAAACTATTGTAAAACGAGATTTATTCTGCCAACTCGGCAGATGGGACAATATAGCAGGTTATCTGGATTTCTTCCTTAAGATTTTGAATCTGACAGCCTCGGAAAAACTCGAATCGCGGTCACCGGAGGCTTTGCGCTTTGCCTTATGCAGGAAATGATAAAGAGGGGCAGCCAGTTTGAAATCGACTTTAAGATCGTCAACAAGTTTTGAACTGAAAAGCCTTTTTTCTATTTTCCTCGTGCACATCAGGTACAGATTTTTCCACTGATACCACTGCTGAATTTTTCCCGGTTTGGTTTTGTCTAAAATTCTTTTATATTTTTCACCTTCAACATCAAAGACCCGTTGCTTAGAATAAAAGGAAATCAATCTTGAAGTTCCGCAAGGGTCTTCGTCAATCAGCTCACGGAATTTAGCCATCGTCTGTGTCGAGGCACTATAAAAACCCATCCCGTAACGATAGAAGTTTGTCGAAATCTCAAAAAAATATCCAGGGTCATCCTTCCAGTCGAGGCTTGGCCTGTGGAACGCTATCCACATCGCGGTTTTGAAAAGGGATTTGTCGCTTGAAAACCGCGTATCGCGATAGATTCTCGAAATGGTTTTGTTGACAACCGGCGCTATCTCAAAATCAGGGTCGATAGTGAGCATAAAGTCGTCCAAATCCACGACAAGGTTGCGCAAAGGCTGCAGCACGTACGTTTCATAATCGGCCCTGTGCGCCTCAAACCAGACCTTGTTATTGTGTGCCTTAAGCTGGCGGAAAAACTTAAACGTCCGAGGCGAAAAGCCTTTGAATTTTCTTTCCTGCTTTGCCGCCATAACTATTTTTGCGTCAATTTAAACTGGAATGGCCCCTGCGGGGACGAGCCTTTGACAAAAGATGGAACAAATCGCAGCACGATATATTCAGGGTCATCGGCGCCAGCGGGGAAATGTTTCACCCATCGCTCCTGCCAAAGGTTTCTTTTGAGCTTAGCGTCGGAAGCGATTTCCAACCTGCCTGCAAGCAGCAGGCCACAACGCTGTTTCGAATCACAAAAATAAACTGAGGCGTGAGGATTTATCTGGATATGTCTCATTTTGTCAGACGATTTGTGGGTGGTGAAATACATCAGAAAATCATCACGGTGGTCTTCGAAAACTTTGGCGGTGGAAGGATTCAACGAGGCGTTTCTCAGGTTGACCATAGCCCTTACCTGCGGAAAACCATCATCATCGACAGTAGCCAGATATGCCAACTCTGCTGTTTCCATTAACTTCAGATTTGATTGCTTTATTTCTTTTTCGCTCATATAAGTCTTCTCCTCTTGCAAAAACCATTTCCTCATAAACCCTACTATACAAAACAAGTTTTAAATGGAAACTATTTTCTGTTCCACTGCAAAAATCAAGGCTTCTTATCCAGGTCATAAAATTAAAATAAAATTATTTATCTATTTACTCGCAAAGGCTATAATCACCACTCAACAGGTATCGCATGGCCATGAATTTTAAATACATATTCCATTTATTCCTTACCGCATGTCTTTCAGTTGCCTTTGCTGGTATCTTTTATGCCGGCTGGCTGGCCATTTTCCTCTTAACCATCAAATTCGTCAACTATCCTGTCAAAGTTCTCTTGTGGCTGTCAGCCCCGCTGGCAACAGCGTTAGGTTTCGCAACGGGCGCATGGCTCAGTGAACTTCTAACCAGCACCCGCAAAATTGCTTTTGCCCGTACCCTGATTTGGCCTTTGATCGGTTGTGCAATTGGGGCAAGTGCGATTTCCCCCTTCGGCCCAATGCTCATCGTTTTTGGTATGTTCGTGCTCGGAACAGTTAGTATAATTATTAGAGAAATTGCCTTACTTAACTCTTTTGGATAAAAAAGGTTATCAGAACAAGAAGGGAGTAAAATAACTATGTCGAAATGCTCGTACATTATCAAGGCCGCTTTAATGATAGCTATTGTCGCCCTGTCGGTAATCGCCGTACTGTATGTCCTTGATGTCTTCCCTGCCCAGCAGGTGAAAGATGCACTCGTTAAATCAATGAAAGTCATCGGCATATTCACCACTGCCTGTCTGCTGCTTTTGATAATCGGATGTATCGGTGATAAAAAGGATTCCTGCGGCTCTTAGTACAACCCTAAACTGGAACATTACAGCGACCCGGAAGATTCTAAAGGACACCAAGCCTTTTTGCCGATATTGTGAGAAAGCGGGAAAATATAAAAATTGAATAAAGACAAAAGCCTGCTCATAAGGGGGCTGGAATTATTGATTCGGGGGTCCAATGGCCAAGGGCAAAAGTGTTCTATCGACCGGTGAAGTGGCGAAGATTTGCCACGTCTCACCGCGTACGGTACAAAAATGGTTCGATATAAAATTAATCAACGGCTACCTGATACCGGGCAGCAAAGCCCGGCGAATTCCTCGCGAGGAACTGATACGATTCATGCGGAATAATGATATTCCAATGCCGATGACATTGACAAATCCTCCAGGTGAGCCTTTGACTACTTTAAAAAGGTGAAGAACCGCTCCAGCCTCGGCTGATACAAATCTGTAAACCTGTTGAAATTTCCAATCTTTTCCCCTACAATCCATTTGTCAATCTGTTACCTTTAACCTGTTTAAGGCTAAAAAGTTATGAAAACACCTTCGAAAACAGCGAACCTGTTTCTTTCGACGCGACTGAAATTTTTGACTGCCAGCATCTCACCTATTCTGGTCGGTTCCGCCCTCGGGTTTTTAGTGGCGGGGACTTTCAACTGGCTGTTCTTTATTCTGTCGCTGCTGGCAATAATGGCGTTTCATGCAGGCGCCAATGTCATCAACGATTACTACGACCATCTTTCACGAAACGACTGGGTCAATACCAATCCCACGCCGTTTTCCGGTGGAAGCAGGTTTATTCAGAATTATCTGCTGTCACCAAAGGAAACGCTGATTCTCGGGCTTTGCCTTTTCGCGACTGGGGCGGTTGCGGGATTGATAATCGTGCTGCTGACAAAAAGTATTTTTATATTATCGCTGGGAGTAATTGGTTTGCTGGGTGGCTTTTTCTATACTGCAAAACCCGTCAAGTTAGGTTACCGTACCATAGGCGAATTTTTTATCGCGATGCTCTTCGGTGTTTTGCCGGTTTATGGCGCGTACTATCTGCAGACCGGAAGAGTGGATTTGTTCGTACTGCCGGCAGCTTGCATAATCGGCATACTGGTTTTTTTGATTATCTTGGCAAATGAATTTCCCGATGCTCCCGCTGATGCGGCGGTGAACAAAAGAACTCTGGTTGTTTATTTTGGTGTTCCAGTATCGGTGTGGATTTACCGCGTTACACTCGGGGCAAGTTTTGTCTTAGCGGCCACTATATTGTTCCACCAGAAATTCGCTGTCGGTGGAATACTTTACCTGTTAACGCTGCCTGTTGCGATAATGGCAATGAAATTCGTGAATAAAAGGGATTTAGCTGAACCCAACCCCGCACAAATACGCGCAAGCGGAATTACAGTTATTCTGCACACAATCGGAACAATAGCGTTGGCCGGCGGCTTCTTAATTACAGGCTTTTGCAGATAATACCGGTTTACGCCTGTATCAGCTTTATAATCTCATCGAGATTGTTCGGGGCCTCGACGGGCGGATTGCTGAACTGGCCTTTTTTGTCCTTGTGATAATTGACCGTTAGATTCGGGTCTTTAAGTACGTGGCCGGTCAAGACGCAGGCAACGCGTTCATTTGCACCTACAATACCCTCAGCCCTGAGATGCTTTAATCCTGCGATGGTAGCCGCCGAGGCCGGTTCGCAGCCGAGACCGTGTCTGCCGATAACCGCCTTTGCGTCACAAATTTCTTCATCCGTTACCGCGCGAACAACGCCGTTACAGACATCTATTGCTCGCAGGCATTTGCTCAAGTTTACCGGTCGTGAGATTTCGATAGCCGAAGCGCAGGTGTGCGGTGAAAATTTCTTCGCCGTCAAATCGGTGTAGAATTCATTCACAATTTTTTTGTTAATCTTGCCGTTGTTCCAGGTGAGTTTCTTATTGTTGACCAACTGAGTCAATGTGTCGGCGCCGGTAGCATTGATAATAGCCATTCGCGGGGCTTTCTTGATAAGTCCGAGTTCTTTAAGCTCAAGAAACGCTTTGCCGAACGAGCTTGAGTTTCCGAGGTTGCCACCGGGGACAATAATCCAGTCCGGCACTTCCCAGCCCAATCCTTCGATGATTCGATACATTATGGTTTTCTGGCCTTCGAGCCGGAAGGGATTGAGCGAATTGAGCAAATATAGTCCAAGCTGCAGACAGACATCCTGCACCTGTTTCATACAATCGTCGAAGTCGCCTTGAATCTGAAGCGTCTGTGCGCCGTATTCGAGCGCCTGGCTGAGTTTGCCGTAAGCTATTCTGCCTGAACCGATGAAGACTATACATTTGAGTCCGCAGCTATGGCCGTAAAGCGCCATCGACGCGGAAGTATTGCCGGTCGAAGCGCAGGCGCAGGATTTTGCGCCGACCATTAGGGCGTGACTGAACGCCGCCGACATCCCGTTGTCCTTGAACGAACCGGAAGGGTTCATTCCTTCGTATTGCAGGTGCAGGCAGCCGGGCTTCATATCGACGTAACCGGCGACACCGTCATTTTGCTGAAAGATAGTCTGACCTTCGCCAATAGTAACTTTGAATTTATCGTCGCAGAAATTGATGAGGTTGCGGAACCGCCATACTCCCGAAAAATCGAGTTTATTATTTCTTGTCGCCCAGCGTTTTGACAGGTCGCTGAGCTTCCTAGGCAACTCTATCTTGTCCCAGTTGTAGCGGATATCGAGCAGGTCGCCGCATTTCGGACATTTGAACATCGATTGGCCGCAATCAAACTGGGCTGCACAATCGGGATTTATGCACTGCTGATAAGCTGCATCTAAAACAGTCATACTCAAAAACTCCTTCTTATAGATTTCGAGGCATTATAAACGATGAGTAGAGTTTTTAGTATAGAAATTGGCTTTGTTTTGCATAATTTAGTCATTATTCGTCTCTGGTCGCTGGTATGTGGTATTTCGTGGTATGTTGTGAATGGTTAATTGGTTAATTGGGATTTCAGGGCCACCCTTTAGATTTTTGACGATATTGAGGCGTTGAATTTCGAGGAGCGTTTTGTAAAGACTATTCTCTATTCGGCGTTCATACATCAAGAGTCGTTCAAGGACCCTTGTGTTTGAGAAGTCCTTAATTGCCATCCGGCCGAGCGCCAGAGTATCGTCAGGGCCAGATGGACCATCCTGCGGGCGGCCTAATCCCTTAGAAAAGAGGGATTGGGTGAGTTTGGCCAGGGGGCTGGGGGTATTAGCCGCGTTCAAGGCGTCAAAGGCCTGATTCTGGATGTGGCCAACCCTTTTGAGTCGCCAGGAAAGAGCGACAATGCGCTCGGCTAACATAGACTCGACAGGGCCGGCCGGGTTGAGTTCGGCAAGGAGCTGGTCGCGGTATAGGTCAAACTGGTCCTGACTTTCTGAACTGATTACGTCGCGGGAGGCCGTAAGTCCGTGTCTGAGCGCGTTTTGTGAGACGGCGGCCTTTCCTTCATTAGTGCGTGGGCCGGTCGATTTTTGGGCGTTGCGACGGTTGGCAAGGAGTTGTGCTTCGGTGGGCATGATTACCTCCAAGGATAAGTTCATAGTTCGTAGTTTGTGGTTCGTGGTTCGTGACACGTGGTTCGTATCCCCCCTAGGCCATGGAATGTGAGCCCAGCCAGCAGATATGATATTCACTGTGTTAGGTAAATCAAGAACTTTTTGAAGAAATTGAGTAAAAATATAATTTAATTTTGAGCGATGTTGTAAGTAATTTCAGAATAAGGAGTTGGCAAAAACAATTTATGATGGATTCGGCAAGCTCACCACAAGTTTTCAGTTATCGGAACAAAGGAATTGACAAGAAACAAGGATCATCTGAAAATAAAACAGTAAGATTTAGGCTAGGAGAAAAAATGATAGATTATACCGAAATACCGTATAACTCCGATTTATGGGAGCTTTTCGCTCGAGATTTTTTACAGAAATTAGGTTTTCACATAGAGTCACCACCCGACCGCGGGGCAGACGGCGGAAAGGATATGTTGGTGACGGAAGAAATTCAAGGGCCTGTTTTCAAGGGGCGTTTTAGATGGCTTGTCAGTTGTAAGCATTATGCCACAAGCGGAAAAGCGGTAAATGAAACTGACGATGAACCAAATATTCTTGAAAGGATGAAAAGTTTCAAGGCTGGTGGCTTTTTGGGATTCTACTCAACATTAGCATCTGCCGGATTGAA